>Ga0307432_1000604_pt1 | contig 26422 bp, 28 predicted proteins | sample SalMarWE160150MG_FD_202158 | JGI IMG/M metagenome (GOLD analysis project Ga0307432, IMG submission 202158) | Salt marsh sediment microbial communities from the Plum Island Ecosystem LTER, Massachusetts, United States - WE1603-150 | ecosystem: Environmental > Aquatic > Marine > Intertidal zone >...
CAAGTTCCGGCATGGTGGTAATAGCAGCAATAAGCACCAGCCCTATCCATATCCGCCCCAAACCCGTCTTCTCAGCGATAGCATCCCCATATTGAGCCAGTTTTGTGCCAGCAAATAAGATAACGGCCAGGCAGAGAACGAACTTGAACCAAATCAAAGGCGGCTCCTGAAACTAAGCAAAGTAGGGCAATCATACTATATAGGAGGGAAGCCTGCCAAGCATCATCCAGTCAAAAAGATCCTGTATGCTATAATTGGCTATGTAACCAAGGAGAGGTGTCCGAGTGGTTGATGGTGCCGCTCTCGAAATTTGTCAGCCAATGTCCTAAGGGGTTATTTTAGCTTCAAAACAGTATTGTTGCGTCAATTACCAAAACCCTGTTTTGAACGTAAAATACCATGTTGTGACAACCCGTTTCATTCTGTCTATTAGCAAATTATTAGCAAAAACAATGCTCCAAGTGAGCGTGAAATTATATTAAGTGGGCTAAGGCCCACATGGTTAATACCGGTCACTCAAGCCTGGGTTCACAATGCTCGCCCACGGTACTATATTTTAAGTGGAAACAGGTGGAAACCAAGGTTGAAACAAGTGGGAACTGAGACGGAAACCTAGGCGGAAAAACTGGAAACCGAAGTGGAAACCGGAGCAGAAATGAACCCGAAAATAAGGTGGTCTAAGAAGCAAAAAGAGACGGCGATAAAGGCAGACATGCGGTTCTCTACGCAGGGCGAGATAAACCATCTACAGTTCTTGCCTGACAGCCCGGAGCAAATTGCGGAGAGCATGGAAAGACTGGGGCCGCTATCGGACCAGCTTTACGAAGGACTGCGGGAGGCTATTGACAGAAGCAGGCAGGGCTAACAAAAGTCACAATTGTTCAATCGGATGCTGCACCTGAATGGAAACCGAATTCCTTATTAGTGGCTCTCATCACTCATTCCTCAACCCTGTTATCTCTATCTGCCGCTACATGTTCCAGGTTCCAAGTTTTACTTCCTAAGCTAAGAGACGGAGCATCAAGTTTAGGATTCGTAACATGGAACATGGAACTGTGAACCGTGAACTATGAACTAGCGACTAGCGACTATGGACTGTGGACTGTGGGCTGTGAACTATGGACTGTGAACTGCGAACCGTGAACTAGGGACTATGGACTGTGAACTGCGAACCGTGAACCGTGAACTATGAACTAGGGACTAGCGACTATGGACTGTGAACTATGAACTATGGACTGTGAACTGCGAACTGCGAACTGCGAACTGCGAACCGTGAACTATGAACTAGGGACTAGCGACTATGGACTGTGAACTATGAACTATGGACTGTGAACTGCGAACTGCGAACTGCGAACTATGAACCAACTTGAAGCTATTCAGAACGAACTTGCCTACGGCATCATTAAGCAGTTAAGTGTGTGAACTTCGTAGACTACGTGGGCTGAGCTTAAATGCTAAATAACGGAGACTAGGGTGGAACCAAGTAGGAAACGGGATGGAATCAAACTAGAAATTGGAGCAAAAAAACGAGAACTCGAGGTGGAACAATTGGAAACTCAGGTGGAACAAAGTGGAACACTATAGTGGAAGGTAGGCGGAGCCTTAACGAAATATTAGTTGAAACTGAAGTCAAAACTGAAAAGAAACAAGGAAGCAATTCTTGAAGGCACAATCCGCTTTACGGGGTTACAAAATGATGGCTTGTGTAGTTAGGTAACAAAACAAGTAATTGTGCAGTTCCGCCATCAGGTGTAGTACATTCCTAACTCAACTATCCAAACTCCAGTTGCACTAAATGGACTGCCAGCTCAGGAAAGGATAGGTTTCGCCATCAACGATATTCCAGGTATAGGCGGGGTTGGTCGCCCCAAGAGCCACAGCGATTATGTCCCACGCCGAAAAGGTGGCGATGTCCTGCATTTCCTCGGTTGACTTTCCTGTGACTCCAGTAGGGTCACCCGCCCCAACTCCAGTAGTCGTACAGGAAGTATCCTTATCCCAGCAGGAGTTGCTCATAGTACCTTCATAATTATCTCCCACCAGACCGCCAACACTGCTCACGCCAGTCACGCTAGCGGTGGAATAGGAGTTGCTCACGGTGCCATCATGGTTATATCCCACCAGACCGCCAACAGACGACTCGCCACTCACACTGCCTGTGGAATAGGATTTGCTCACAGTGTCATAATTGCATCCCACCAGACCGCCAACACAGTTATCGCCAGTCACGTTGCCGCTGGAATAGCAGTTGCTCACGGTGTCTCGATTCCATCCCACCAGACCGCCAACACACGACTCGCCACTCACGCTGCCTGTGGCATAGGAGTCGCTCACAGTGCCTTCATTAGCTCCCACGAGACCCCCAACAGGCCACCACTCGCCACTTACGTTGCCAGTAGCATAGCAGTTGCTCACAATGCCTTCATTCCATCCCACTAAACCGCCAACAGGCCAATCGCCACTCACGTTGCCGGTGGAATAGCAGTTGCTCACAGTGCCCTCATTCCATCCCACCACACCACCAACGAACTGATAGCCATTCACCCTGTCGGTGGAATAGGAGTCGCTCACAGTGCCCTCATTCCATCCCACCACACCACCAAGATAGATACAGCTAGTTATGTTCGCGTTCTCGACACCCACTTCACTGACTTTTCCGCCAGAAGCAAGGTATCCGAATAATCCGACTTGCGAAACAAAATCGAAGTTGAAGCTCAAATTCGAGATTTTGTAACCATTTCCATGAAACTCTCCGTCCAGATAAGGGATGAAGAAGTTGGGTTCATTGGCTAAGTCCAGGTCGTCTTTCAATCTAAATTTCAATGAACTATCCTGACCAAAGGCGAGTAGCTGTTTAAAATCACCGACATTATTTATCAGATAATAACCATTGTCTTGAGAAAGCGTTTCATTGATATCTAAAAACTCATCGTTAGCCAGCCATTGCTCAAAATCCTCACCGAACAAAGCTCCAATAGTAATCATGTTCTCCCCATTAATCAGAACCTCGTCATAATCATAGTGGGAGTTCCTCACAGTGCCCCAATGATTATTTCCCAGAAGACCACCAACAAGGGAGTGGCCAGTCACGCTGCCGGTGGTGAAATAGGAGTTGCTCACATCGCCCCCATTAACTCCCACCAGACCACCAACAGACGATTCGCCAGCCACACTGCCGGCGGTGAAATAGGAGCTGCTCACACCGCCCCCGTTAGCTCCCACCAGACCGCCAACACCCTGACCACCAGTCACATCGGAGTTCACCACACCGACATTTTTGATGACCCCTCCCTCATGAACAAGACTGAAAAGCCCCACATCATATTCGTCAGGGCGGTTGATAAACAGGTCCCTTATCTCATAACCCTGACCCTCAAAAGTACCGGTAAATGGGTCAGACTGATCATATGGTTCGTCATCGTCAAATTGGTCAAAAAGAGCAGTGCCAATTGGCTCCCACCCCTTTCCCTCATTGGCTGTCGAACTCGCCAGCTCCTCATAACCGGCAGTAGTGGAATCGAGGTCGTTCATCAGACGGTGGCGGCCGCCCAAGTTGTCTCTGATAGCATCCAAATCATACCAATCCCATATTTCCAGGTCCTTAGGAGAGCGTACCATGCTTACAATCAAGACTATCGCGGCTACCGCAAGCAAAGAGATGCTAACTACTGCCACGTAACGGTGCCTCCTTGAACTAAGTATTGTCTTCATATTTCACCTCCAGACTCTTGTCGTCGCCCCGATTTCATCCGGGCGACGACAAGCTCATTCCCCTCACGAGATTGCGTTGGCCGGCTTCGTCATCCTCGGAATGACAAAAGGGGAGCCCGGTAGACTGGGCAACTACATCTTTCAACAGCCCTAGGGTTAGAATGAGAGGGTAGAATCTACTGTGGCAAGGAAAAAGAGCCCGGTTCACATGTCTGTATGTGCTCGACTGAGCATCGTGGGAACTACCACAACCTTCTGAACCACGCACCTGACCACCACCCCTACATTCTTATGCCACCTGGTAGTATTGTACCGTCATCCAGAGATTTGTCAATAGTTCTTTGTGCGACATCCATGACATACTATGGCGTTAGGAAGTCACAAAGCGTTAGTTTGTGTAATGAGGTAACAAAACAGGCTTTTGTGACTTTAAGCCGTCGTTCTCTTCCTTCTGCCCTATGTTCTAGACAGACAATATGTTGAACCTCTAGACTATAGACATGGCACGAGAAACTTGGCATCAACCAACTATGGTAGAGAAACGTGAAACCAGTATTAATGGGCAAACTATCACATATACAGTCAAGCGAAGCCTTAGGGCAAGGCATGTTCGGCTCGAGGTGAGCCGACAAACGGGGCTTACGGTAGTTGTTCCTCACTCTTACAAGATTGGGCAACTCCCTGGACTTCTAGAATCGAAGGAACGATGGATCTCAAGTAGCCTGGCAAGATGTAGCAATTTCCAATCGCTTTATGCCGACGAGGAACTCGGGAGTGGCGATACTATCCCCTATCTTGGCCGAGACTTGAAGCTGGTCAAGCGGGAAAACCACAGTGAAGTTGATAGTGTAACGCTAGAGGGAGATACACTGGCAGTGAGTCACGGATTATTTAAAAAGGGTATCTTGGAGTTGGCTTTGGAACAGTGGTATCGGGCGGAGGCTGCTAGGCTGATAAACGAGAGAGCAGATAGACTGAGTTCTCAGATGGGCATTCACTGCAAACGAATTGTCATACGAGGTCAAAAGACTCGCTGGGGCAGCTGCTCTCATAAGAAAAATCTTAGCTTTAACTGGAAATTAATAATGGCGCCAGAGCCTGTGATCGACTATGTTGTTATCCATGAACTTGCCCATTTGAAAGAGATGAATCATTCAAAGAGATTCTGGGAACTGGTAGCTCAACACTGTCACAGATGGCGAGAGTATAAGAAGTGGCTCAGGCAACACGAGGCAAACCTTACTGCGAAATTCTGTCCTTAGGAATAGCCTTGATTGCACATTCTGGACAAAAGTGCAACATAATAGTCTTAACGAAGAGCCGCTCGATCCATCTGCGTGCATCCAGGACAGGTATCCCCAACCCTCAGTATCAGTCGCACGGTTAGGCTTTAGCTGTTCCTGGCTTCACATACCCCTTACAGTACACTATTTTGTGCAATGAAACCATTACCATTAAGTGAGTCACCGAGCAGGAGGAAAATCGGACCTCTTGTTTTACGAAAAAACAAGTAGAGAGCGTAATGAGGTAATTCACGGTTTACATGCTATGATTATCAGCCGCGGTAAATCCTCAGACAGTTTGGGGATGGGGTGCTGCAAGTTGTTGAAATCCCCCCAAGCAGTTGGCTGAACTTTTAAGTTCGTATTCTGCTCAATTAGGTTTTTAATGTCGTTATAGTCATACAAATAACATCGTAAAATAATATCGTCTTCCTTTCTGCGACGGTCGAGAAAAGAATACACAACACGGCGTTCTCGTTTCCAATGTAGAAACTCCTCTTTTAGTATAGACTCTCCTGCAACCCCCGTTTTGGTGGGGAGACGAAATCGATCCCGGCCTTGTTTTTTGAAGATGAAGTATTCAGGGTTGTCGAGGTCGAGGAGAAATCTACCACCAGATACTAAAGATCGGCTCACGTTTTGGAGCACCTTCACATTATATTCCTCATCCTTAAAGTAGCCGAAGGAGGTAAAAATATTGATAGCCACATCAAACTCATTTGTGAAATCTATATCCCTCAGGTCCATGCACAGCCATCTTACAGTAACTCCAGCCTTCTGAGCCCGCTTCTCGGCTTCCTCTAACATTACGGGAGAAAGATCCACTCCAGTCACCCTATATCCTCGCTTTGCAAGCTCAACCGCATGTCGTCCCCATCCACAGGCTGTGTCTAAAATTCTCGGACTCGATGATGAAGGTACGGTATGAGGCAAGTTTAGGTAGGTCAAAATTGCAGTGGTTTCTTGAGTCGTTGTCTCGTCTTTGTACGCGTAAATGCGCATGTAATCACGGTTGAATGACCTCTTGTACCAATCCGATGGGATAGTGTTTAGGTTGTTTTTCATAAGTATGTCCCTCACTCAAAATGAATCATGAGTTCTTCTGTGTCTTACAAAGTATCTATGGGTTAGATTTAACATATGGTGTGCTAACATCAATTAATTTTTTCATTCTCTTCGTAATCAGTTCGACGTTATTTTGATCAAGCCAGATCCAGATTCCGAGCAATTCCTCTCGATCATACGACATGTTATATTCTGCCGCTAAGCGACCCTCGATAAGGAACATGTCCTCTCTCAAATCAGCTTCAATTCGTGGTGCTATGGCCGTGAATACATGGACACCCTTTGAGCTATGATTATCCATTTCCGTTATGTTTCTGGCATCTTGGCAAGCATCATCATCGTCGTATAGAAAAATTCGAGAAACCGTAACCTTTCGTTCCGCAATGAGGCGTTCTTGCTCCCGCAAGTATCTCTTGGCTGCTGCCGTATCCCAAAACTCCGGCGTCTTAATGTAGCTGGTAGCGAAGATCTTATCGTTTGGTTCGGCAAGCGAAATCAATTCGATGGCATAATCTATTAGGTTCACACCGCGAATATGCAGTTTGCCTTCAACAGCATCTTTACTAATCACCAAAGTATGATCTAGATGATTCTCAAGAAACGACTTCAGAAAAAGTTCGTTTTTTCTGAATACATCATAGAAGTTTTCAGCTAACTTAGGGAGCACATTCTTTAGTTTGTTGTCACTCAATACGGGTCGAGAAAACATCAATAAGTTATACATCTCATCTGAGAGACCCTGAATTTGATTCTGTGTACTAATCATCTGGTCAAGGAGATTAACCAAGCGCTTCTCCATCCTTCGTGCGCAGAGCAACGCCCATATCGTGACGCCGAGAGCAGAACTAGCAATAACTATAGAAGCAATTGCGATAATTGTTTCTGTATTCATTGGTGTCTCCTCTTTGAGGGTGACAAGATACAGTCCGGTCTAGTGAGGAAACTCTTTACGTAGGTGTCCTCCCAATTCAGGATTCTATACCAGCGACTTCTTTTCAATGCGTGCGTACCCTGTTTTAGTTCCCCAAGCATTATACGAACTCCTTTCCACATTCTGTATTTTACACTGACGATTCTTTGGTAGCAACAGAGCGGAGAACTAAAGAAGTGCAGGATTGAACTTTCCGCTACATTGTGCAGTTGCACCTATATGGCGATAGCCAGTTCTCCCAACACAGGCTAGTCTCTTTATGTATACCGCCGCGCAATGCAGTATAATGCAGATAAATTTCAGGTGAAATGTGAAGAGCAACTAGTGACATAGGCGAAAACTAGGAGGACTGCAGAGGGAGCCATACCGAAAAGGTGCTTCCTGCCCCCACCTGGCTTTCCACTTCTATCTTCCCCCCATGAGCCTCAGCAATATGCCGGCATATTGCCAGGCCTAGACCACTGCCTCCTTCAGCGCGCGACCGGGATTTATCAACTCGGTAGAACCGTTCAAAGATGAAAGGTATATCTTCTGCTGGGATGCCAACCCCGGTATCCGTGATGGCAACGACGGCCATTCGCCCTTCGCGGCGAAGTGAGACGGAAACAGTCCCTGGAGCGGGGGTATATCTGATAGCGTTATCCAGAAGGTTCATGAACAGTTCTCTCAACCTAGCTTCATCGCCGTTAACCACCAGATCCTGCGGCTGACCTAATTGGAAGCTAAGTCCCTTTTCCTGGCAGAGAACCTCTACATCTGTGCTCAGGTTACCGATGAGCTTGCCGAGATCGACTTCTGTAAAGCTCCATTGTTCTTTTCCAGCATCAGCACGAGCGAGAGTAAGCAATTGGTCAATAAGGGAGGACATCCGCCTTGATTCCTGAGAAATAGTCTCTAAAGATTGCTGGTAATCGCTTGATGGTCTTTCCTTCTGGAGCGCCAGAGTGGATTCAGCTTCAATTACCGCCAGAGGAGTACGCAATTCGTGCGAGGCATCACTTGTGAATTGCTTCTGGCGTTGGAATGCTTTTTCCAATCGTCCAATCATTTCATTCAGCGTCGCTGCTAGCCTCCCCAATTCGTCTTTGGTGTTCACATTAATCCTTTGACTTAAGTCACTTTCCCCGATTTCGCGCGCTGTCTGGGCAATCTTGTCTACTGGCTTAAGCGCTCGGCGGGCTAGAAATATACCGCCTGCGGCAGCTAATGCCAGTGCCAGTGGGACAGCTATGATGAGGGTGCGCACCAAGCCAGCCAATGCCTGGTCTATCTGTTTTGTCGAGCGGGCGATAACTAGTGTAGCTGGCTGGACACCGGGCGGTGGTCCCGGCATGCTAAGGTTTACGGGGACAGCCAGGAGACGCAATCCTTCGCCTTCTGTTGTCTGGATAGTGGTAAACGAACTCGTGCCAGCGATGGCTTGTGAAATAAATTCGTGACTCAGGGGAATACTTATCCCTCGGGGAGACACCTCCATCAGTTGGTCACCTGAGTAAAAGTATAATATGACGATTTCTCCCAACTCCTCCTCGAATTCCCCTTGCCTGATGCTTTCCAGAATATCTTGGATACTACGTATCTGCGTTGAGCGTAGTTCCAGTGAATCATCCAGACTTTGGTAGAGGCTTCGAGAAAGATAAAGATATACCCCGGCACTGAGGGCAATCAATAGAACTGCCAGCACTAACAGGTACCAGATGGTAAATCGGAATTTGATGCTATGAATGAAGCTCATGGCGCTTTCAGCCGATAGCCGGCTCCTCTTACCGTCTGAATCAGGCTGTCTTCCTCCTTGATGTCAATCTTACGCCGCAACCTGCGGATATAGACATCTACCAGATTAGACAGGCTATCGAAGTCATAATCCCAGACATGTTCTTCGATCATAGTCCGCGTGACTACCACGTTGGGATAGCGCATGAAGTACTCCAGGATGACGTATTCCTTGGTAGTTAATTCAACAGGTCTTCGTCCTCGCCAGACCTGGCGGGTAAGAGTGTCCAAAGTTAAGTCTCCCACCCGTAGCTCTGGCGATTTGGACATTCCCTCTCGCCGTAGGAGCGCCCGAACTCTGGCAAGGAGCTCATTGAAGGCAAAGGGTTTAACCAAATAATCATCGGCTCCTGTATCTAGCCCTCTAACCCGGTCTTCCACAGTGTCTCTAGCTGTCAACATCAGGATGGGGGTATTAATCTTCTTGGCGCGAAGCTCATGGCAAACTTCGATGCCATCTTTATTGGGCAACATGATGTCTAGAATGATGAGGTCATAGGGATTGACCTCGGCAAGGTATTCTCCTTCCTCTCCATCATAGGCTAAGTCAACAGCGTAGGCTTCTTCCAGAAGCCCGCGCTTGATGACAGCGCAGAGTCGCCGGTCATCATCAACAACCAAAATTCGCATGACAGACTCCCTAAATACATTATATTACACCAAGATGAACATTAGATGAAATAGCTCAATTGTATGCTTTTTCTGCCGTTCACTTCCGGTTCATGGTGGGTTCATGTTGGTGTGATAAGCTGGATTTGCACTGATGGAGGACTACCTGAAAAAGGAGAAGAGATGTACATATCAAATAAAGGAGACCAATAGCGTCCAAGGAGGAAACATATCTCTACCAGGAGAAAAGGTATAGAAAGGAGGCAAGAGTAGCTATCAAGTAAAGGGAATCGGTAGGATATATAGAGGCATATGCCCCTAACATAGAGAATTTGGATAAGAAGGAGGGATATACCAAGGAGAACGCGATGGAAGAACGAAAAACCGAGTTAGAAAGCTCAATCGGACTGTTAAGAAACGAACTTAGCGAATTAAAGGGCAAGTTGAGGACGCTGCTGTGGGTTCAAATAGGAAGCTTGGTAATACTAATAGCAGTTATCATCATCACCTGGCTTCTTCCTCGTTTCTCATTCGGGGGAGGGGGGATACCAAACATACCACCACAGATCCCGTAGCACCACCTCGCGAGCCATCGGAACTGCGGCGGCCAGTGTCCTTAACATATTGGCTTTCTGTTGAACCGGTTGACATTGAACAAAACCGAGAATTGTTGAGTGAGTGCTAAATAAAATGCCAATAACGACTAAATAAAGTACCCTGTAAGAAGGATGAAGCAATCTGTAAAGGCTTGCTCGTAAGAACAAGATAGTTGTGGATGGCACAAAAAGTGCCCCAAGCAACCTCCCCTTCTTTGGTTTCCTCCCCTCCTCCTTTCAGCTTCCGCCTACTCAGTCTCGGTTCTTCGTCCACCAACTCCACGTTCGGCCACTTGGGACAATCTTAATGCTACCACATCCCTCAACAATTTGTCAAATTTTTGTTCCGGAACCCTAAAATGGAGATTAGTTGATACTTATATGACCAGCAAATATACATTCTCCTATAACCAAGCTCCTTTCTCTGCATTGCACAAAAGTCAGAAATGTGACGCGATGGAATTTGGTTGTCGATTATCTTATGCCAATTTTTTCGTTTAACTGCAATTAGGCGTCTGAGCATATCATTACCACTCTCAACACTTTTGATATAAGGGCTAAAACTTTTTAACTTATTCAGCCCGCGGAACATACCGGTCTATCTTATCGTGCGATGGTCAAATGTTATAATGAGTGCAACCAATTGTGAAGGAGAGGTGACATGGCAGATAAGAAAAGAACGGGTATATGGAAACTGGTGGCAGCTATTGTAGTGTGCGTTGCATTGATTGCATTCTTTTTGTGGTCTGAGCAAAGGTCGGGGTATTTTCAATGGTGGCACGTATATGTTCTGGTAGGAGCCTTGACCATAGCGGTGCTGGTGAAGCTAATCCCTAGGACGGATCGGGCATTGAATCGCGTGATGGAGCATGTTGGATTTGAGAAGGAGTCTTCAAAAGCAGTCGGCGGAGTACGGAGACAGTATTTTATGGCTCTAGTGCCGATGTACTTTATTGTGAGTGTCTACCTCTTGCAGGCTGCTTTACGAGGCGGCAAATTGGATATGATGCCGATGATACTGAGTATTGTGATACTTGTTTTCGCATTGTACCTGACTATTGCATCATTCTTCCGGGCGCTTCCAGAGAATTGGGCACGTACCACATACCAGTTCGCTTCATCGCTCGCTGTAATTGGAGCAGTGGTGTTTGCAATTGATCTGATTAAAGCGACGGGGGACTTGGCGAATTTAGGAGTTAAGCCGGGGTATGTGAACACATTTTTAGTCGCCGGATTGTTGGTGGTACTAGGTATGATGGTGTTCCATTTGATTAGCTTGTCTGGCAGTGAATGATAAGTCCAATATATGTAGGGGATGATTGGATAAGTAAAAAGGGTCAAAATCCATGGTATCAGAACTATAATAGCGTAAAAATCCAAAACGGGAACAAAACGTCATACTGTTCAAACCCGAGCTGTTTAGCCTGCAGGTTTGGATTAACAAGGGGCCGTTATTAAGTGGCATCTTTGCATAAATATCGTTGTTCCAGCTCAGCCAGCCAAACTCTTGCTTCTTTAACGATCGCTTCAGTCTCCTTCATCCAAAGCTCTGCTCTCGAACCAAGCGCACTAACCAAGTATTTGGTCATTCGGAGGGCAGCTCGGATAAGGACTTCGCAACAATATGTCAGGAGAACCCTATCATAATGAGCCCCAAGGCGTACCTCGTGCGACCCAGGATCAATAAGGACGTCAAGGGCTAAAGGTCTCCCATGAGCGAACTTGCTTAGGTGCCCATAGCCCTGATCCCACTCCTGCTTAATCCCTTCCCGTTCGGCCATTTTGCCATATGTGAGGTCGCCCTTCCCCAACTCTCCTTTCTCATGTAGCAGTGCATCCAACGTAGGCTCATGCTTCTCACAGTCTTTGCATATGAGCCAATCTTCATCCACCGACCGAAGCAGGGACAGTGCCTGGCTATAGTACCCTCGTCTTAAAAGGTCGTATGCACAGCGCATTGAATTGAAGCTACGAGTAACCAGCAACAACCACGCAAGTTGCAAGTCGTTGTCCTCCGGGAGGGAGCCAATCAACCCAAAGGCACCGACATAGGCATCCAGGAGATCAACGATGAGGTTGAGTTCCCTCTTGTATTTACTAGATGTCCTTTTCATGACCCTTGATTCCTCTTCATCTAGTACCTGCCACCCTTCCTTTGCCATTGAACATCTCCTTTCCTAACTGGCCACCGTGAGAACGCTTCCTGCCAGATTATAGCACGAAGACGCTTCGCTCCATGTCGTGTGTGTTTAACTATTTCCGTCGTTTTCATTAACTTATGAGGCAAACCGGTAGTAGGTCACGGTCTTGGCAGCTCATTTAACGCTAGACCATTATGTCACATTCAGCCATTTTGTGACCTAATAGTCAGCCAGTCAATTATATCGCATCATGGTCAACAGCATGAGTTTTAGCATGTTCTTGAAGCTATGCATCGGCTTCGTCATGATTCATGTCCCGCAAGGCTTTGCGAATCTTACCAAGAGGGTACAACAAACATGCGCCAATAATAAGGACGACACAACCAAAAACTGTCCCAGTAAGGGGGACAACATCTGCTTCCCAAACAAGGCCATCAGGCACTTCTTTTGCTGCTGTCACTAAGCCCCAAGCCCAGGCTGATAGTATTAGGAGAAATACGCCAAACACAATCAGTACCACTAAGCCAAGTTTCATAAGAAAAAACAATTCTTTAGCCTCTTTGACTTTTTGTTTTTTGTTCATGTTCATCCCTCCATCTTAGTTTCTGTTAATCTCAGTCAGGTCACCAAAATCTGGACACTAAGTTCTTCACGTTATTGTGGAATATTGACTGCTGCATAGGGATTACGAAAAGTGATGCTCTTTTCCAAGAATACATCAAGGCTCAGATAATACATATTGATTTCGATATTCATTTACCTCCTCCTCGGATTTACTACAGCCGGGTAGGAAGCAGCAATAGCTAGGGTAAACTGCTTGCCCCGTCAAAAAGTATTCTACCACAAAATATGCTCAATGGGAATATTTTAGCAGGGACTTCTGCTTACAATTGTCATAGGATGGCCAGAAATATTGTAGGTCCCAAGGTTCGCTTAGCCAGGAAACTCTCGCAACCGCCACTCACCCAAGGGGAGCTTGCGGCCCGTTTGCAAGTGTCAGGCTTGGGGATTGAGCAGTCTGGCGTGTCCAAAATTGAGCAAGGCCTCAGACCAGTGTCAGATGCAGAGGTGATGGTGCTTTCTAAGGCACTGAATGTGACGGTAGCATGGCTTCTGGGAGAGGATAGCGCATCGACTCCCACATTCAAGCACGAACAAGAAATCGGTCCTTAAATCTGGTCGTTTACCTGTTCCTTGAATAGAAAACCTCTGCCCGCCTTACCATAAAGCTTTGGGCTACCGACGCTCTCCGTCCACCCACTTGTGTTCCCTCATGTAGCTTATCATTGCCTTATGGTCTTATGCTCTTTGCTGTCGCGTGACGGAGTGGGACGAGCGGGCTTCCCGCTACACCTGGCTACATACAGGCTGCATTGTGCACCATGATTAAGGTGGTCGCAATGGATGATAAGAGATTTACCCACACAATTTATCAGGACCTTGTGGATGGATTGAAAACAGGTGACCTTAACTGGACACATTCCATCGTTTTGTTGGCTGCGAAGCATTTCCCTCAAGTTGACCTGCTCCTTGCTCCCCCCGCTCCGCCGCTCCATTGATTGGGAGGTGCCTTGCTCCGTGCCATACTGCTGTAGGGACCGGAGCGTGCAGAGCGGGGAGCGGTGCGTGCAGAGCAGAGACTACAGAATTGTCTGCGAAGCATTTCTCTCAAATTGACCTGCTCCTTGCTCGCTCGCTCGGTCGCTCGGTTACCGTGGACGTGCCTTGCTCGGTGCCGCACTGCTGCAAGGACCGGAGCGTGCAGAGTGGTAACGAGGCGGAACGGAGCGGAAACTGAGGCGCAAATCAAAGCGCAAACCGACAGGTAGATCCTGAAGACACAATCTGGCTTTTTGTGCAGTGGGATATCAGCACCAAGCTAATGGACAGAGTCAAGGTTCCACAAAGCGAGCCTAGACTCGCAGTATTTCCTAAGATGGCTGTAGTACTCATGAAGCTTCTCGTCAGAACGACCAAAGAGTTCCTCTTGCCTGACAACAAATTCGTAGGCGAGCTTTACCATCCTCGGGTCAACAGCCCCGGAAACTGACTTCACGCCCTTACCCATTGGGTCGAGGATAGGAGTATCCGTGTGGTCGGTGGTAATCAGGTTTCTGCATTTCTGGATGGTGTCTTTCGTATGCTTACCTTCCAAATTATCTGGACATATCTTCTCTAGGTCATCGAGATAATTTAACAAGCCGGTACCAACTATGATTCGAGGGTGTTTTGCACCTTTTTCAAGTTCAAATACTCGCACGTTCACAGGGCCGTAGACTTCCTCTTTGCTGATTTCCGTTCCCAATCCTACTTCTAAAGCACCACGGAATGGCCTTTTCTTTGCTAATGCCCATATGAACAAACCACAAATGCCGAACAAACAATAATAGATAGCTAGACTATGAGCGCCCCATGACGGTTCATCCCAGCACGGGATAGTCATGAAGTATGAATCAGAAAAGCCCCGACGCCACAAAATGGTTTTCTTGCGGTGTTCTGCCCATGCACGCTGCTCTGGCGTAAGATGGTCAAGCAAGCCAGTCGGCTCCGCAACCGCCTCAAAGTATTCATCAAACTTTACTCTGAGTTCCCTTACGTACTCCGAAGTGTCTCTGAGAATACCTGCAACATTTTCGTTCTCGACCTCGTTACTCGGCAGCTTAACCCACTGCTTGAGTCTATCTCGTTGGCCTACAATGTCGATGAATGCCACGAAGTAGTAACCGGCGTTTATTGTCTTTGCCATCCCATTCTTGTTCAGCATGAAGACAGTCTCTAAAAGTCTATGACCACTATTCACTATTGTCAAACTCACGTTCGTGGTTAACAACCTGACGGAATGTGACACTTCTCCGGGAGACGAATCCCTTCCGGAAAGTCGCCCCTTCTGCATCAGAGTTCAATTCTCTGGCAAAGCCTCAAGCTATCCTCATGCTTGACTAAGTCAACAATTCGCAGCTTCTTCTACATGAGGTTTGGCTGATGGTATAATTGTATTGAGAGCCTGTCAATGAAAATAGCTATTCTAATTTGCTGTATTGTCGCTTTAGCCTTGTTAGCCTTGATAGGCTTATCATACACTCCGGGGACTTCATTGGGGATTTCCATAACTCAAGTAGATAATGGGGTCATAATTCAGAATGTAGGTAACATTGCTTGCCTTGTTTTTGTAAGTTCACCTGAGGGCGAGCAACAGCTTGAACTGGCTGTCGGTAAAAATGTAACGGTTACAGGTATATCACAGCCAATTGATGTTTCAGCGGTTGGCCCACCGACTGCTGAACGGTTTTCACCAGTGAAAACTCCTTTGGCCGGATAGACTTAATCTTTATAGTATTGCTGTTTACTAACCCTATTATCTCTTTGTTATGTGTGATGCTACAATTACGATTACGATGTATGCTGGGCTGTTGAGTAACCCCGCCAGCCGATCTGGAAAGGGCATTCGAGCTATTCTCTAATGCTGTTTTATCCACTGGATAATATCTTCCTTCAAAAATACTCGCTTTTTGCCTATCTTATGTGAAGGCAATCCCTCATTCATAAGTTTATACAGCGTCTGATGACTCACACCTAGAAAGTCTTGCGCTTCGGCAAAGGTGAAGAATATCCGCTCTACATTATCCTTTGGCTTCTTTCTAGCCATTTTACTCTCCTATTCTGTATTTGAATTGATAGTACATGGATAGGGCTAATTAGGCACAAATGGATAATATTAGATAAATATTGACACTTCTCTATTGAATCTTTACAATAAGCTCAATTGAAGTTTAAACAGTTAGGTTGTGAGATGAGACAACAGGACAGATTCTAGGCACCTGAAAGGAGGACAGAATGAATACGAAAAAACTGGTAGGGATCATCGTAGCCTGTACTGTAGCTATCACCCTGGTGATAGTCATGGTTATAATCCCATTAATGTCACCTCCGACCATTACCAAACTTGTGGACCAGACTCTAGTTGTCCCAGTCGGAGTAGAAAATGCCCCCAGGGTTTACTTCAACGTATCTAGGACTGGGATCCTAAAGGGAACCGTCGAGGTGATAACTGGGCAGGAAATTAGCTATTACTTATACCCGGAGCCTTCTGAAGCTGGGTGGACAGTGGCGAAAGGAGAGAGTGTCTTGAGATCTGATTTTGAAGTTCCGCTTGATACAGGACGATATAAGCTAATTGTTGTTGCATATTTGCCAAATCAAGATAATCCCAACGAAGAGAGGATAGTGAATGTTTACCTCGAGTTCGAGAATTAAGCGCGGATAATGTTATTAGGCAATCTACAACAGGAATAAGTCTTGCCAGATGAATGTCTTCCGAGTGTTCACTTCATGTGTGCCTATCTATGATAACCTCAAGGATACCATGGTCAGAGTACCCGAGAATGCGAGAACATTAGCTTGTGTTGTTACCCAACAATTCTGACTTTTGTGTACTAATCAAAATGTTGGTGGTCTTTAGCGGTGACTAAGGTGTTTTACCAGTGGGTTGAGGTGGGGGGCATATTTCGTTCTGGTGGGATTATTGTGGACCCTGCAGAGCTACTCTACGCCAGCCAGCATTAAGTAAAATTAACTGCCTTTATCATATGGCCTTCTTCTTTTTACCACTCTGACGCTCGGCCTGGAAAGTGGAGGACGACTTGTAATTGGCGTCTATCTCGACTGCCAGGCCATGTCTACAGTCTCATCTACCTTTATTTCCTCTACAACACCTCCAGGCTCTAGATAATCATATGTCTTGTCTCTGATTGTCTCGAGCAGCCTGATCAAGTTACGCTTATCCTCATCCGATAGTGGCGACAGGATTTCCTGGATGAGCCTCCAGCCCGCTGCAGTTGCCGGTATATAGGCTTCCTCTGCCTTGCTAGTCATAGTCACAAATACTGTCCTCCGGTCCTTCCTGTCTCTTGTCCTTCTGACCAGACCAGCTTTGACCATGCGGTCGATTATCATACTGACGCTGTTTACGCTACGGTCTAACCAGCGGGCTATATCAGTTATTCTTACAGGCCCACTGATTCTTTTAATAGTCATAAGCACCAAGTGTTGCTCCGTAGTGAGTCCGTATTCGCTGAATACTCGGTCCTGACACTTAAAAACCAGGTTGTAGTTTTGGCGCAGTAAGACCCATGCTCCCTTATCCAGATTGTCGAATTTGAACTTTATCGGCATATTGACCTCTCTCGATTATTTCTTTGGACCTCTACTTGTTTGGGCCTTTCTATTATAACCCCTTCTATTTTGTACAACAAATCAAGGTATCTCAATAACAACTTCTTGCATATCGTTCAGTTCAGGCAATAAATGCCTGTTCTGTTACCCAACAACCCTCGGGATTGTTTAACCTAGCCCAATCCAACTAAAACTCATTTTGTTACCTTAAATCTTGCGGATAATTGAACGAAATAGCGGAGTGCTACAGTGCCTGAGCACTAACCACCTTTTTCCTTCTGATGAATTAATCATATAACAAATGGCATGAACATTGATGATGCTGGAAATGAAAGTGGAGAAGCCCATACGCCAAGCCAACTTCCTTAGGCACTAAATAGAATTTACGCTCAAATCTCTCTGGTAGCATATTCTTAGTAGTATTAATAATCGCATTGCATAGCTGAACAGCCATTCGACTTATCTCCTGCCAGCCAAAAAAGTAGTAGCTACCTCAACACGTTCGTAAATACAATTTATCAACTCCTCTGCGGCTGATTCGAAAGCGGTCTTACTGTATCCTTGCTCCCATTCTGTATTATGCTTTTCATCTCTAGTTTGCGATAGGCAGTAATTCCGGAGCAGTGTGTGAGGCAATGACACACACTGATGTCGATAAGCAAAGTCCTCAGCTGTTTTCATTTCTTCCTCACGTGCCTTGCTCCAGACATCTGTGGAGCTTCCCTGCTGGGCGCTATCATTCGCTTCTCAGAGCTTCAATAGGATTGAGGCGGGAGGCATTCCAGGCAGGGTAAAAGCCAAAGAATAAGCCAATGCCAACCGATACCGAAACGGCAAGGATGACTATATCAGGAGTAACCAAGGTTGCCATAGTCCCCATACGGTTGATAATCATGGAGACTCCCCAGCCTATGATAGCCCCGATGATACCACCGGCAAAGGCCAGAAAGGTGGCCTCTACGAGAAACTGAATCCATATATCCTGCTCCCTGGCACCCAGCGCCTTGCGTATGCCTATCTCTCTGGTCCTCTCCAGCACCGATACCAACATGATATTCATCACGCCGATGCCTCCCACCAGCAATGAAATAGCAGCAATAGCGCCCAGGAGGAGGGTCAGCGTCCCCGATGTTTCCTGTAGGCTGCTGGCTATCTCCTCCATAGAACTGATGCTAAAATCGTCTTCGTCAGAGGCTGCAAGACGGTGGCGAGTGCGGAGCAAGCTGGTAATTTGCGCCTCGACGTAGTCTGCCTGCCCTTCATCGCTTACCGTCAGATATATGGATGCTACCACCTTTTCGCCTTGGGCGGTTCGCGTCAGGGCAACTGTCTGCTGCAGGGCTGTCAGTGGGATGATGACAGCATCATCAGGCGAATTAAACCCGGTACCCTTGCTCTCCAGAACTCCGATGACGGTTACAATAATGGTGCCCATCCGTATCTTTTGTCCTACGGGATTAACACTGCCAAACAGCGTTTCAGCGACATCGGAGCCGAGCACGGCTACCTTAGCACCGCGCTCGTATTCCTGCTCTGAGAAGAAAGCGCCACTGGCGAGTTTCAGGTTGGTTACTGACATATACTCGGGGGTTGCCCCGATGACCTGGGAATTGACATTCTCACTGCCCACAACCAACTGGAGGTTGCTGGAGGAAGAAGGCGCTACGGCAGATATATAAGAGACCTGTTGGGATATCGCCTCTGCATCTTCCATGGTCAGGGTTTGGGTGCTGCCACCGGCACCCCTCACCCCTCCGGCACCAAAACTCATTGCGGGGCTGATGGTAACCAGGTTTGCCCCCATGCTCTCGATATTGGAGAGGATTTGTGCTGTGGAACCCTTGCCGATGGACATAAGAGTAATTACAGAGGCTACGCCGATAATGATTCCAAGCATAGTCAAAAAGCTGCGCAGCTTGTGAGTACTGAGTCCAAGCCAGACAGTAGATAAAAAAGTACTCCACTTCTTCATGCGCTTTCCTCCCCGACAACCTCGCCATCCTTGAGGTGTATTATTCTCTGACAGTTCTGGGCAATGTTGGCATCATGGGTTACCAGAAGCAAAGTGATTCCCTGCTCGGCGTGTAAAGAGGTAAGAATAGAGATTACCTCTTCTCCTGAACGGCTGTCTAGCTGTCCGGTAGGTTCATCAGCTAGAAACAGGGAAGGGTTCTTCACCAGAGCTCGGGCGATAGCCACCCGCTGCTGCTCCCCTCCCGAAAGCTCGATTGGACGATGATTGACACGGTCAGAGAGGCCTACCTGAGCCAGCGCCTCTAGGGCACATCCACGGTCAACACCGCCAACATAAGTCATGCCCAGTTCCACATTAGCCAGTGCCGTGAGCCGCGACAGCAGATTAAAGGTCTGGAAGATAAAGCCAACCTTCTGCCCCCTGATCGCAGCTAATTCATTGCTATTCAGACGGCTGACCTCTCTGTCCTCAAAATAGTATCTACCTGATGTCGGATTGTCCAGGCAACCAATGAGATTGAGCAGTGTCGTCTTGCCTGAACCCGAAGCACCCATAATTGCCACCAGTTCACCTTCCTCGATATTAAGCGTTATCCCTCTGAGCACGGTTAGTTCTCTTTCGCCCATGGGATAAACTTTAGTAATATTCTCTAATCTAATCATCATCTCACTGTCCCCATTCCCGGTATAAACATTCCTTCTGGTGGTCCTTGTTGTGTCGTTGATGTAGTGTCGGTAGTAGTCGCCTGTGGAATAACCACCTGTTCACCTTCACTGAGTCCATCGATTACCTCGGTATTTACATAATCGGTGATGCCGGTCTTTATAGCTCGCCATTCGATGGTGCCATCTGGTGATAACACCTGAACATAGCTCTGCTCCCCCTGGGTAGTAATGGCCCCGTTGGGTACCAACAGCACATTGACCCTCTGATCCACTATTATGCCCACGGTGACGGTTAGCCCCTCCCTAAGCTGGCTGGCTTGAGACGTCGCCGATGCTTGGCTTGTTGAGTTGCTTCCCTGCACTACCGCCTCAAGTGATGCTACCTCGACCGTCACTTTATAATTCACCACCCCTGATTGAATAGTGGCCGTCGGTGCAATGTAAGTAACCTTGGACGGAAAGCTTATCCCAGATATAGCATCCGCCTGCAATGCGGCTCTTCCTCCTTTCTCTACCTGGGAAATATCCATCTCGCTTACCATAATATCGACTTCAAACTTGTTGGGGTCGGCAAGGGTCGCTGCCACCGTCCCTTTCTTCACCTCGTCGCCACCACTAACATTAACGTTAATGATAAACCCATTGAAGGGAGCAGTAACCTCTGGACTAACCTCGCTGGCTTCTTCTAACGCTTTCTCGGCATCTTCCAAGCGCCCCTCAGCAAGCTTGACCTGCAGAGTTTTTATTTGTATATCCCAAGCACGATAGGCACTAGTAGTGTCCTCTTCAGCCCTGTCCAAGGCAAGTTCGGCATTCCACAGGTTTATCTTCGCTTGAAGCAGGTTCAGCTCCAGTGCCGTCAACTCGTTTTCCCATTCTGACGTGTCCAGTCTCGCTAGCACCTGTCCTTCTTCCACGGAATCACCTTCTTCTACCAACACTTCTTGCACGGTTCCTGCCATCTCAAAAGTGAGTTCCTCGGTAGAAGATAGCGCCAGATTACCAGTGCCAGTAATCTCTATAGTCAGGTTACCCCCCTGTACCGTTGCTATTTGGTACTGTAGTGCTGGTGCTGAGTCCGGTTTAAAAACACTAATTAACAAGAAAGCAACGACCCCGCATAGCACCACGGCTAATATTATCTTCGATACTCTCTTTTTCATTAACGCTTTCATCGCATTTACTTTCATTGTATTTACCCTTGCCTTTCTACTGCCAACAATGCAGCAGGAAACTGTTAAGCAATTATCAAATCCGACTGCCCCCGAAAATTGGATAAACCCATTTAAATATTTTGCCTCCTTCTTTCCTATTCGTTGTCGCCTAAGACGAAGATTCTTCCAGCGTGGCATTAGCTACTTTTTGTACATTCCCACGGTAATAGATAATCTCTACTTGATCGCCGACCTGATGAGAACCTATGGCTGAAACCAGGTCATCGGCTGTGCTGATGTCTTCGCTGTCTATCTTAGTGATAACATCACTTGCCTTTAGTCCAGCCTTGTCTGCCGGGCTACCGTTAGTTACACTGGTGATGAGAGCTCCTGCGTTAACTGATAGGTTGTAGTACTGCTGGATAGTAGAGGTAACGGTGGTCACTTCCACTCCAAGCCAGGGACGGACTACCTTTCCTTCGGTTATTAGGCTCTGCACTACAGGGATGGCAGTATCAGTACTTATGGCGAAGCCAATGTTCTCGGCATTGCTGGCGATAGCCACATTGATGCCGACTACCTGCCCTGCCGTGTCTAGTAGCGGTCCACCGCTATTTCCTGCGTTGATAGCAGTATCGGTTTGAATAATGTCATTGAGCACCACACCAGTGTTCTCTTTAATAGAGCGTCCCAGATTGCTGACCACGCCGGTAGTCCAGGTAGGACCTCCCGGCAGGGCCAGAGCATTGCCCACAGCTACCACCGGGTCAAGGACGCCAAGCTGCTCCAGAGAGTTGCTCAGGAAGTGTAAGTAGGAAAGATTATTGGCGTCAATTTTCACCACCGCCAAATCAGTTTGTGCGTCTGTACCCACTACAGTTGCCGCAAAAGCACTTCCGTCGCTAAGAGTTACGGTCACTTTTTGGGCACCTTCTACCACATGGTTATTGGTCACAATATAACCGTCAGGGCTGATTATTATCCCGCTTCCCGCTCCTGTCTGCGGGACTGCCTGCCAGAACCAGTTGTAGCTCACAGTTTCGGTGACAATGGAAACCACGGCAGGAGCCACCTCTGCTACTAACTCCTGGGTACTAAGCTCGGAGCCGATTTCTTCATCAACATACAGATATTCTGAGGCGGAACTAGGAGAATTATCTAAGGTGTTGGTAACAACTAAGCTGATACCAACAAGCAAAAGGACAGCTATTAAAATATATTTTAGCTTAGACATTTTTCACCTCCATACCAAGGAGAGGGGGGAAGACTCACCCCCCCTCCCCAGACAAGTTCTGCCCTACCATCTTATCAACCACCTGCTTCATCGGAAGCATCAGGGGAACATGGACCACCCCAAGGCTGAAACCCTCCATCCCACATCATGCCACCCCCATGACCATGTCCGCCAAGCCCCGGTAATGCGATGTCGGGCCGGGACTGCCACCATTCCAGGTACTGGGCAGCTTCTTCTTGAGTTATCTTGCCCTCGTCTACGAGGTCCTGCAGCCAGCCTTTTAGAGCTTCGTCCTGCATCTCACTTTGAGCCTGTTCCAGAGCATTCTTTAGTTGCTCTGAGTCTATGGCCACACCCGTCTTCTCCTCGTAGATGGCACAAGCTCTATCCAGAAGCGCCTGGTATCGATCGGTAGCTTGGCTCTGGTCCTCAATATTGCTTGAGCTATCGTCCGCAGCAGCAATCAATCCCCCAGCTATACCTCCGATCAGCAGTACAGACAGCACCACGACTGGAACGAACCATTTCCGTTTCCTCATTGGCATATCACCTCCTTTCTATTTTTTCTACTGCTGGGGGCATGTTTTCTTCTTAGATGCTATATCAACCTTCTTTCTTTGATAGGCACATCTCATTTCCTTTTCCAGTTAGTCCCCATCAGTGCAAATCAAGCTTATCACACCAACATGAACCCACCATGAACTGGGAGTTAACAATAAAAAAATCATACAATTGAGCCATCCCATCTCATGTTCATCTTAAGGTATGTAGCTGACTGTGAAATTGCACATTTGTCTGTTCTGTTACCCAACAATCCTCGGTTTTGTTCAATGTCAACCGGTTCAACAGAAAGCCAATATGTTAAGGACACTGGCCGCCGCAGTTCCGATGGCTCGCGAGGTGGTGCTACGGGATCTGTGATGGTATGTTTGGTATCTCCCCTCCCCTGAATGAGAACTGGGGAAAAAGCCAGGTGATGATGATAACTGCTATTAATATTACCAAGCTTCCTATTTGAAACCACTGTAATGTCCTCAACTTGCCCCTTAATTCGCTAAGTTCGTGTCTCAACAGTCCGATTGAGCTTTCTAACTCGGTTTTTCGTTCTTCCATCGCGTTCTCCTTGGTATATCCCCCCTTCCTATCCAAATTCTCTTTTTAGGGGCATATGCCCTATATGTCCTACCGATTCTTTTTACTTGATAGCTACATCTTGCCTCCTTTCTATCCCTTTTCTCCTGGTAGGGATATGTTTCCTCCTCGGACGCTATTGGTCTCCTTTATTTGATATGTACATCTCATTTCCTTTTCCAGCTAGTCCCATCAGTGCAAATCAAGCTTATCACAGCAACATGAACCCACCATGAACTGGAGGTGAACGGCAGAAAAAACATACAATTGAGCATTTCATCTCATGTTCATCTTGGTGTAATATAATTCGTTTGGGGAGTCTGTTATGCGAATTTTGGTTGTTGATGATGACCGGCGACTCTGCGCTGTCATCAAGCGCGGGCTTCTGGAAGAAGCCTACGCTGTCGATTTAGCCTACGACGGAGAGGAAGGAGAATATCTTGCCGAGGTCAATCCATATGACCTCATCATTTTAGATATCATGCTACCCAATAAAGATGGCATCGAAGTTTGTCATGAACTTCGCGCCAAGAAGGTTAATACCCCAATTCTGATGTTGACGGCTAAAGACACTGTGGAGGACCGGGTCAGAGGGCTAGACACAGGAGCCGATGATTATTTGGTCAAACCTTTTGCCTTCAGTGAGCTTCTTGCCCGAGTCCGGGCACTCCTGCGGCGAGAGGGAATGTCCAAATCGCCAGAGCTTCGGGTGGGAGACTTAACTTTGAACACTCTTACCCGCCAAGTCTGGCGAGGACAAAGACCTGTTGAATTAACTACCAAGGAATACGTCATCTTGGAGTACTTCATGCGCCATCCCAACGTGGTAGTTACGCGGACTATGATCGAAGAACACGCCTGGGATTACGACTTCGATAGCCTGTCTAATCTAGTAGATGTTTATATCCGCCGATTGCGGCATAAGATTGACACCGAGGGGGAGGACAGCCTGATTCAGACGGTGAGAGGAGCCGGCTATCGGCTGAAAGCGCCATGAGCTTCATTCATAGCATCAAATTCCGATTTACCATGTGGTACCTATTGGTGCTGGCAGTTCTATTGATTGCCCTCAGTGCCGGAGTGTATTTCTATCTTTCTCGAAGCCTCTACCGGAGCTTGGATGATTCGCTGGAACTACGTTCGACGCAGCTAAGTAGTATCCCGGCTATTCTGGAAAGCATCAGGCAAGGAGAATTCCAAGAAGAGTTGGGGGAATTTGTCATATTGTACTTTTACTCTGGTGACCAATTGATGGAGATGTCTCCGCAGGGGATAAGTATTCCCCTGAGTGACGAATTCATTTCGCAAGCCATTGCTGGCGCGAGTTTGTTTACCACTATCCAGACAGAGGACGGCGAAGGACTGCGTCTCCTGGCTGTCCCCATAAACATTAGCATTCTGGGACCACCGCCCGGTATCCAGCCAGCTGCACTGATTATTGCCCGCTCGACAAAACAAATAGACCAGGCATTGGCTGGCTTGCTGCGCACCCTCATCATAGCTGTCCCATTGGCTCTGGCATTAGCTGCCGCGGGCGGTATATTTCTGGCCCGCCGAGCGCTTAAGCCAGTAGACAAGATTGCCCAGACAGCGCAGGAAATCGAGGAAAGTGACTTAAGTCGAAGGATTAATGTGAACACCAAAGACGAATTGGGGAGGCTCGCAGCGACGCTGAACGAAATGATTGGACGATTGGAAAAAGCGTTCCAACGCCAGAAGCAATTCACCAGTGATGCCTCGCACGAGTTACGTACTCCCCTGGCGGTAATTGAAGCTGAATCTACTCTGGCACTCCAGAAGGAAAGACCGTCAAGCGACTACCGGCAATCTTTAGAGATTATTTCTCAGGAATCAAGACAGATGTCCTCCCTTATCGACCAATTGCTCACACTCGCTCGTGCTGATGCCGGAAAGGAACAATGGAACTTTACGGAAGTCGATCTCGGCAAGCTCATCGGTAACCTGAGCACAGATGTAGAGGTTCTCTGCCAGGAAAAAGGACTTAGCTTCCAATTAGGTCAGTCGCAGGATTTAGTGGTGAAAGGTGATGAAGCCCGACTGAGAGAACTGTTCATGAACCTTCTGGATAATGCCATCAAATATACCCCCGCTCCAGGGACTGTTTCCGTCTCATTTCGCCGCGAAGGGCAAATGGCCGTCGTCGCCATCATGGACACCGGGATTGGCATCCCGGCAGAAGACATACCTTTCATCTTCGAACGGTTCTACCGGGTCGATAAATCCCGCTCGCGCGCTGAGGGAGGCAGTGGTCTGGGCCTGGCAATATGCCGGCATATTGCTGAGGCCCATGGAGGAAAGATAGAAGTGGAAAGCCAGGTAGGGGTGGGAAGCACCTTCTCGGTATGGCTCCCTCTGCAGTCCCTCTAGTTCTCGCCTGTATCACTAGCTACTTTACAGCATAAATATGTTTGCTATAATAATGAAAAATATTATGTGTAGGGTCGCTGATTAAATGAATTGCAGTGAATGCGCTCAGTACATAGGAGCTAACGTCTATGTCTAAACGTCTGGACATCAACAGTGTCCCGGCTCTAGTCGGTATCGTGGGACCCATCGTGGTAATTGTCGGGGACCTCGCAGCATCTTCATCTATTCCCGGTTACAGTCCGGTCCGCGATTCAGTCAGCAGCCTGGCGCTGACTTCCATAGGCTGGCTACAATCAATTTGTTTTCTGGCCATGGGCTTGCTTCTGGAGATCTTCGTCGCCGGGCTCTTTTTCAATATTCGTAGAGCACGGGGCTTCCATGCTGGCATCGTATTTCTTGCTCTCTGTGGCTTCGTGCTGATGTTGATTGCCACCTTTCATATGGACCACTCTGGAGCTCCGCCCATCGATGGAACGATCCACACAATAGCATCTTATGGTCTTGGATTGTTATTCCCTATAGCTATTTTATCGCTCGCACCCAGCCTCAAGAGCACCCCGAATTGGAAAAACATCTTTATTTATACTCTGATTG
>Ga0307432_1000606_pt1 | contig 26297 bp, 29 predicted proteins | sample SalMarWE160150MG_FD_202158 | JGI IMG/M metagenome (GOLD analysis project Ga0307432, IMG submission 202158) | Salt marsh sediment microbial communities from the Plum Island Ecosystem LTER, Massachusetts, United States - WE1603-150 | ecosystem: Environmental > Aquatic > Marine > Intertidal zone >...
GATACCTAAACTAGCCTAGGCTACTTAAGGAGGTAGATAATATCATATAAATGATGTGATAATCAATTTTACTCATTTTACAAGGTTAGTTATCTTGTCTCTATAGTTATTCGTATTATGGTATCACCCGTCTCAATTTTTTCCAGGATGTCCATTCCCTCTATTAGCTGACCAAATACCGAGTGCTTACCATCAAGGTGGGGCTGTGGGGCATAAGTAATGAAAAACTGGCAGCCATTGGTATTGGAGCCGGAATTAGCCATTGATAGAGCTCCGGTAACGTGGGTATGCTCAGTGAATTCATCAGCAAAGGAGTAACCGGGGTTACCGGTACCAGTGCCAGTCGGGTCTCCGCCTTGAGCCATAAAGCCAGGGATAACACGGTGGAATGTAATACCATCATAGAATCCTTCTCGGGCGAGGAATACAAAGTTGTTGACTGTTACCGGAACATCACTGGCGAATAGCTCCAGCACCAAGTCCCCCTTTTCTGTTTCAATGGTAGCCGTGTACTGCTTACTGGTATCAATTGTCATCGGTGGTGGTGCTGAGTAAGTTTTAGGCTCTGGCGTTGGTGCTGACTCTGGTGCTTGACCACCACATGACGCCGAAAGAAGTGCTACCAGAACCAAGGCGATACCCGCCATTCGGGATAGACTCTCAATCATCATAAATCTACTCTCCTTTCTCATAAACAGAGTTAATATAGAAACTTTAAGTGGCTGACCTGTTTTTGTCAAGCTTGCTTGGTCACAAGTGGAGGCTGGGCTATTGACAAGACACTATTCATATAGTAGAGTGTTCGCTATATAGGAAGGGAGACAAAATCAAAAAGAGTTGGAGGGTGGTAAATGATGGGTATAAATAAAAAAATAATTTTGAGTGTTTTGCTCGTAGCGCTAATTGCTACGCCAATAGCCGGATGCATGGGGGGAGGAAATCTTCCACCGATAGCGGATTTCACCTATTCGCCATCGGCTCCCACCACCGCTGATAATGTTATATTTAGCGATAAATCCAGCGATGCTGACGGAAGTATAGTCTCCTGGGCTTGGGACTTCGGTGATGGCGATACGTCGGCGAACCAGAATCCCTCTCATTCATTTCCGAGTCCAACAACATACACTGTAACTTTGACAGTTACTGATGATGACGGAGCCTCAGATAGCTGTACCACTACCGTAACGGTGACCTCGCCTCCAGCCGGAATCGACAAAGATGGAGCTATCGCCATATTGGTGGGCAAAATAATAAAGCCCGCTGATGCGTATAAAAGAATTTCAGCATTTATGCTGTCTCAGCCACTCCAGAATGGTGATGTTATTACCTCAGAAAGCGGCCAAAGTTACCCGATAACCACCGATACCTGGTTCGTCTTTATAGATTACGAACCGCTGGCGTTTTTTGCTCATCCTACCGGATACGTTTTTATAGATGCTAAAACTGGAAGTTATAACATCAGCAATGAGACCTGGCCACCGGTGATAAACAATACATCTATGTGGAATGCCCAAAATTTGGGTAGAGGGCAGCTCATTGTGCTCTATTCAATCCTAGATAGCGCGGTACCTATTTCGGGCAGCACCAGTCAAGCTCCTACAGGTGATTATGGAGATGCCCCAGACGGGCAGGACGCTTATTACGGAGTCCCGGGTCACTACCCAACTTTATATAACACCACCAACAGCCAGTTTAACCGTCCCGGAGGACATACCCTCAGCATAGGTGGAGAGACCTTGGGAGTAAACGTAAGTGCTGAGGTAGACGCCACTGACCCCTATGACCCGGATGGAGTACCCAATTTGGTAGATGCCGACAGTGATGAAAGGACATTTGTTATCGTGGAGGGCGCCAAAGCCAAATTGGCGTTTACCGTTACCGTTAGTCCCAACGCTCCAAATGCAACCCGGTACGCCAACGCACTGATTGATTTTGACCAAAGCGGAAATTGGAGCGCTGGTGCCTACGGGACGGAATGGGTTGTGGTTAACCTGGCAGTGAATGTTGCCCCTGGCTCCTCAGAAACAGTAATCACTCCATGGTTCCCCTGGGGAAACAAAACTGTGCTACCCTCACCAGTATGGATGAGGTTATTACTTGCCAGAGAGAAGGTTGACCAGTCTCTATTCGCCAACGTAGGTGGCTGGGATGGAAGCGGGAAGTTTGAATATGGTGAAATTGAGGATTACTTTGTATTTCTCATGGAGAAGCCACCACTACCCAATTTTGCCCGCTGGCCGCCAGTACCTAAGAAGCCACCGGGAGGAGATGGGAAACCGCCACCCCCAGGTGGAGGGCAACCGCCGGGTCCACCAGAGGGTCCTTGTGGCTATGATATAAACTACTACGTCATTACCATAAGTGGTGGGGACAGCTGTAAAGACCTGGCTAACGGAACACCTATTGTACAAGAATCCGTTGATACCATGGCAGGTCTAGCTAGTGAACAAGGTTATACCTCAATGGGTAATCTTGGTGCCGGTAACAACTCTTTGAGCGACATTGGTCAAGCATTTGACCAGCTAGCCAACGCTGTGAAGTGTGGTGACCATGTTCTGATTTATATCTGTGGGCACGGCAAGAAGGACGGGGGTATTGCCCTCAAGGGTGCCAGTGGAACAACTCAAGAGGTATTGGGCACCGAAGACGGAGACGCGAAAGATAATAGCATGGAGGACTTTTTAAACAAAATCCCTCCATGCGAGGACATGGACTGCGAAACAGCTAAATGCTGTTGTCATGTTTCCGTGATAATAGAATCATGTTATGCTGGCAACTTTAACGTCCCAGGGGTAACCGGTAAAGGCAGGTCAGTAACAGGCACATCAACCAACACTCCATCATGGGCAACTTATCCCGGAGGCGGAGTTTACACTCAAGGTTTCGATAAAGACTCCAGAGACCCAGCTTCTGATACGAATCAGGACGGCAATGTAGACCCAATGGAAGCCGATAAAACGGCTAAGGACGCAGTCGATAAAAACAACAGCAAGCGAGGGAAGAGTCAGAAACCTTGGAGCAGTAATCAGGAGTGCGAATGTAAGTGTCCGTGTAAGCCGGGCATAGACGGGGATAAATGGGTGTGGGATGATTTATTTGGGACGTGGCTGGATGAGACTGAGGCTTTAGTCGGGCAAACAGTGCGGTTTAGACTAGAGATTGAAAACGACGGAGAATGTCGCGATATCACTGAACTAGAGATGATAGACTTTCTACCGGGTTGCCTGGATTATGCCGATGAAGCCATTATCTTCTACAATGGAGTGGAATATGGGTCCAGGCCACCGGATGACATTAATCAAACGGTATCTGGGCTACAGCTTACCTGGGAACTGGACGAGATAGAAGAGCTAGCACCGGGAGACAAAATAGCCATTGAATATGATGCCGTCGCCTCGTATCCAGGGCCTAATGTTAACGTGCTTTTCAGTAGTGCTCACTGTACCTATGACCCCAGTGTGGTTGTTACTGACGAGGACACGGCAACGGTTATGGTGGTTCCTCCTGAGATTCCGCCCGAGGAGGTATTATACATTGGCTTTGAGGCTCATGCCGAGTGCACTTTTGACCCTGAATGCGTTGGCTGTATCGTTACCATCGTCTTTTGGGCGGAGGACATCAGCAGCGGGGGCATTTACCCGGTCACCAACGTGGTTCTAAGGCTAAACGGGGTGCCGTGGTCCGATTCCGGGCCTATATCTACAGGGTACTACGAGGATTTTGTTGAGCTTCAGGCTGGCTGTGGAGAAACCATTGAAATCGAGTTAATAGCTATGGACCTGGTTGGCGTGGAGGCTATTGCCACCGACTCCATCACTACCCCCTTATATCCAGTAAAGTGACGGGCATCCATAATGCCTCATCAATAAAGAGGCTGGATAGCTGTTACAGCTATCCAGCCTCTTCCGTCATTCTAATATAGCTGGAATATAAGCCTTAACCTTTTCCTATCCTGAACATCTTGGTCCCACATACCGGGCATACACCCTGAGTCGCCGGCTTCCCGTTCTTCATGGTTATGGGCCTAGCATCCTTCATCTCCCTTTTGGTACGACACTTCATACAGTACGCTTGCATTTACTTACCTCCTTTTTAGTATCAACAATAAACTATCAATCCCACAATGTCAATAGGGCAATTCAGGTGAAACCAAGCCTGAGCTAAATTTCCTGGCTTAAAACGGCTGAAAAAATTTGACAAATGGAAAACATAAGCCGATAATACCTCCACCTGATAACCTGATTAATAAAATATGTCGCTAAATCCCGGATTGGGAGCTGACTATGTTCTGTGAAGAGCTATTTCTTTCTCAGAACAGTGTGGGGTATAGCCCTGCAGGGGAATATTCTTTAGAACAGTGTGAGGCGTCATTCTAAGTAATGGATGATGTCTTATGGTGTTTTTAATAGGAAGAAAATACTGACTATTTATAACTATGCACCTTTAGGTGAATGGAGGAGGTAATGGTAACTGAACAGGATAAAACCCTGGAGGCACTTCAAATTGCCATCCAGATGGAGATTGATGGCAAGGAATACTATCTGAAAACTAGCCAGGAAAGTAGTAATGAGCTTGGTAAGCAGCTGCTGCAATCGCTAGCCGCTGAAGAAGACACCCACCGACAGAAGTTTGAGGAGATATATAGTGCCCTCCGGAATAAAAAGACCTGGCCTGAAGTTGATTTTCAGCCTGATAGAGGCAAAAGATTGAGAACTATATTCGTCAGGGCAACTGAGGAGTTGGGCTCCACGATAAAGGCTCCCACCACTGAGCTTGATGCGGTACAAACGGCTATGGATATGGAAAATAAGACCTATGATTTTTATAAAAAACAAAGCCAAAATGCCACTTATGACGCTGAGAGAGACTTCTATAATACTGTAGCCGCCGAAGAAACGGAACATCACCAGGTTCTACTTGACTACTATGAATATCTCAAAGACCCGGCAGGGTGGTTTGTCAAAATGGAGCATCCTTCCCTGAATGGTGGCTGATTAGCCCTGAAACTTTGGAGGCAGGAAATATGCTGGAGATTAAACACCTGAGTGTAGCTGTAAACGGCAGGAAAATTCTGCAAGACGTGAATTTGACAACGGGAACTGGTGAAACACATGTCCTCTTCGGTCCTAATGGCAGTGGCAAGACCACACTCCTAATGGCGATAATGGGTTTCCCCAGGTACCGGATAACCAAGGGCAGCATCACCTTCAAAGGCAAGAACATAACCAGATTACCGCTGGATGAGAGAGCCCGCTTAGGGATTGGTATATCCTTCCAGCGTCCACCGGTAGTTCGAGGAGTGAGGACACGCGATATGATTGGTGCCTCTCTGAGAAACAAAGAGGATAAAGTAACTATAGACCGACTAGCCGAGAGAGCCAATCTGAGCGAGTTTCTAGATAGAGATATAAACTACGGCTTTTCGGGAGGTGAGATAAAGCGCTCCGAGCTAATGCAACTACTGGCTCAAAAACCAGAGCTGACTTTACTGGACGAGCCTGAGTCTGGCGTTGACCTGGTAAATGTAGCCCTGATAGGTAAGCTGATAAATGAGCTGCTGGAGAAGGATTGCCCAATACGGCTTCGCAAGTGCATGGGTCTCATCATCACCCATACCGGGCACATCCTGGACTATGTTAATGCCCGCACCGGCTATGTCATGCTTGATGGCAGGATAGTCTGTGAGGGCGACCCTCATGAAATCCTAGCCACCATTAAGGAAAAGGGCTATGAGGAGTGTGCCAAATGCGTGAGGTGAAATCTGCCAAAACGTATAAAGATAGAGCTAAGCGGGCAGTGACTAAACCAGCCGCCCTTGGTGAGGATATAGATTTAGGCACCTATGTTAGCTCCGCCGATGAACCACCATACCAGGCTGACCCATCACAACTTCCCGCCCGGGCTAAAGAAAGAATGCTGGGGGCAGGGGTTAGTTTAGATGACATAAGCCAGAGGTCGGGGACCTTTATCCAGATGGATAACACCGCGGTTCATAGCTCAATAAGACAGGAAGGTATAGAGGTAATGGCTACCAGTCAGGCTCTAGAAAAGTATGACTGGCTATCAGATTACTGGTGGCAGGCAGTAGCTGTGGACAGCGATAAATATACTGCCCACGTAGAGCTTAACCAGAGCAATGGCTATTTCATTAGAGCCCTGCCCGGTAATAAGACTATCTATCCAGTTCAAGCCTGCCTCTATCTATCGAAGGCAAGACTTGCCCAGAATGTTCATAATATCATCATTGCCGAGGAAGGCTCGGAACTACATATTATTACTGGATGTACTACCGCCTCTAAAGATGAACCTGGGCTCCATATGGGCGTCTCTGAATTTTACATAAAGAGAGGGGCTAAAGTTACCTTTACCATGATACATAGCTGGAATCCAGAGACAGCGGTTCGCCCCCGTACTGCAGCTATAGTGGAAGAGGACGGCCTGTTTCTTAGCAACTATGTGCTTATGAAGCCAGTCCAATCGCTACAGATGTATCCTGCCGCCACGTGTGTGGGGGATAATGCGATTGTTAGATATAACAGTATCCTGGTAGCTGCCCAGGGGTCATCGCTGGATGTTGGTTCACGGGCAATCCTCAACGCTAAGGGGGCAAAGACAGAAATAATATCACGGGCTATCACCACCGGGGGTAACATTATTGCCCGGGGCTATATAGAAGGCAATGCTCCTGAGGTTAAAGGGCACCTGGAATGTCGCGGGCTAATCCTGGAGGGAAAGGGCATGATTCACGCTATACCTGAGCTTAGAGGCACACTAGCTGGTATTGACCTATCCCATGAAGCCGCGGTGGGCAGGATTGCCGAGGAAGAAGTGGAGTATCTGATGTCCCGGGGGCTAACCCGGGCCGAGGCTACAGCTACCATAGTCAGGGGTTTTCTCAGGGTAGATATTGAGGGACTACCACCGATGCTCAGTGCCGAACTGCAGCGGGCTATTGAAGCCAGCGAAAAGGAACTGATGTAAATAGTGTTTACCGAGGTAAGAAATGAATCTAAAAGCTTTACATAAAATAAGTTACGGTCTATATGTCATAGGCTCAAGAAAAGGGGACAGGCTCAATGGGCAAATCGCCAACACCGTTTGCCAGGTTTGCTCCGAGCCGCCTATTATTGCTGTGGCTATCAACAAGAATAATTTAACCCACGAATTTATCACCGCAAGCAAGGTATTTACCGCTTCCATTCTTACCCAGGATACATCTCTCTCTTTCATCGGTCACTTTGGCTTTAAGTCAGGCCGAGATATAGATAAACTTGAGGGCATTAATTACCAAATAGGTGAGACACAAGCCCCGGTGGTCACCGACAATACCCTTGCCTATCTTGAGGCTAAGGTAATTCAACAACTAGATGTGGAAACTCATACTATTTTTATCGGAGAACTGGTGGGGGCCGATATCATTAAAGAAGGTGGGCCTATGACCTACGCCTACTATCATCAGGTTAAACGGGGCACTACTCCTAAGACTGCTCCAGTCTATATTGAAGAGGAAAAAGGAGGTGGCAACTAAAATGGCAAAATACGAATGTACTGTTTGCGGCTATGTCTATGACCCGGAACTGGGCGACCCCGATGGTGGTATTGCCCCCGGGACACCATTTGAAGAAATACCCGAGGACTGGGTATGTCCCATCTGCGGGGCGAGCAAGGCTGAGTTTGAAAAAATAGAATAAAGAAGGTAAAAAAGATGACAGCGCTAAAGCAGGTCTACAGGTGTAATGTTTGCGGCAACATCGTTGAAGTGTTGCATACTGGAAAGGGAGAACTGGTCTGTTGTGGACAGCCAATGGAGCTACTCCAGGCGAAAACAACCGACGTTGGTCTAGAAAAGCATGTGCCGGTTATAGAAGCCACCGATAAAGGAATAAAAGTCAAGGTTGGCGATGTTCCCCACCCGATGGAGGAAAAGCACTACATTGAGTGGATTGAGGTAATTACTGATGGTGATAGTTGCCGGAAGTTTCTCAAGCCAGGGGATAAGCCGGAAGCCGAATTTGAAATCGGACGACAAAAGGTAACCGCCAGGGAGTATTGCAATATCCACGGCTTGTGGAAATCTGGCTAAAAGACTATATTTCTAAAACCAATCTAGGCAACAAAATAAAAAGGAGGTATAAAATGGAAGAGGTTAAGCAACAAGTAATTAGTCTTCCCCGACTGGGGGAACCAGCACCGGCCTTTGAGACAGCAACCACTCACGGGGTACTCAAGTTGGAGGACTTCAAAGGGAGCTGGCTAGTCCTCTTTTCCCATCCCGCGGATTTCACGCCGGTGTGCACCACCGAGTTCATCGCCTTCGCCGAAATCTATCCCGAATTGCAAAAGCGAGGGGTGGAGCTTCTGGGATTGAGCGTTGACAGCACTTCCTCACACATCGCCTGGGTACGTAATGTAGAGGAGAAAACAGGGGTAAAGATACCGTTTCCTATCATCGCTGACCTGAATAAAGAAGTGTCTATGGCTTATGGCATGATTCACCCCGGGCAGAGCAAGACCGAGACTGTCAGATGCGTCTTCATAATTGACTCCAACCAGATTATCAGGACGGTACTCTATTACCCCCTGACCACAGGCAGGAATATGGATGAGATACTGAGAATAATAGATGCCCTGCAGACGACAGACGAGCACAAGGTAGCCACCCCAGCCAACTGGAGGCCGGGTGATATGGTAGTGGTGCCGCCGCCAAGCACCCAGGAAATGGCTGAAGAAAGAGTTAAGCAGAAGGAGTACGAGTGCATAGACTGGTATCTGTGTAAGAAGAAGCTCTAGGCAGAAAAGGAGGATATTATGGCTTGTATTAGCCCTGATGGTAAACCTACTGAGTCAGGGACAAAAATGCTTCGTGCCCTTAAGTCGAGACTGGGGTCGGCTGAAGAAATTGCTAAAGACGCCGGGCTTCCCTTGTTCAGAGTCAGGAGCGGGCTCCGTGAACTGACCCAGGCTGGCTTAGCCAATCAAAAGGGTGACAAGTATGAGATTAGCGATAAGGGAGCCGAGCTAATAGGGTAGTGCCTGGGATTTAACTTTACATAAAATCAGATGACCTTGCGCACTAGAGGTGATAAATAATTCCTTGGCAAGGTGGTGGCTAGAATATTATAATGGGTAGCTGGTAGGGAAAATAGCTAAAATAGGGAGGGAGTATGGACAGAGATAAAATCATTGCTTTACTAAACCAGGACCTTGAGGGGGAGCATGCTGCCATCATTCAATATCTGACCCACGCTTATGCTATGGGCGAGGGTGAGATGGCTTGCGAGATTGAAGCCATCGCCAGAGAGGAAATGCGCCATCTGGACTGGCTGGCTGAGACCATAGTTGACCTGGGTGGCATCCCCACCTTAGTGCGGGGAAAGATGCGTATGGGTGGCGAATCAGTGGCTGACTGGATGAGAAATGATGTGCTGCTGGAAGAGGATGGTATAAACCTGTATCGGGAGCATATTAAGCTTATGGATGAGCCTAAAATCAAACGATTATTGGAGCGTATCCTGTCTGACGAAGAATCACACCACGGTGATTTCCAGCACTTTGTGGATAAGGCACAGAAGGAGGGGGCTAAGGATGTGAGGGGCAGTCGTACAGACAGGGTTGTCCAGACTCTCAACTGGGGCATCGAGCACGAGTATACTGTTATTCTTCAATATATGTTCCAATCATATATGACAACCAATAAAAAGGCTAAGAAGGAGCTGGAAGACCAAGCCATTAACGAGATGCAGCATCTGGGCTGGCTCGCCGAAAAGATAGTTGATATTAGCGGCAATCCAAGAATTGAGCACGCCGAGGTTGACCGGACAACCAAGACGGCTGATATGCTCCGAGCCGACATCAAAATTGAGCAGGAGGTGGCAGCAGCCTATGACCGCGCCGCCAAGCAGACTGAGGACCCCGACCTGAAAGAGCTTCTCCTACGCTTAAGAGACCATGAAATATACCATACTGAGGTATTCAGCGACCTGCTAAAGGAAGAAGAACACCAGGGCTAAACAGGCGGGAAGAATAGGCTTAATAGAATAACGGGGCTATGGCAATCAGCATAGCTCCGTTTTTGTCACTTAGAACCGAAGAGCCTATAATATGCCATTAGCCAGGTAACTATAGATCGACTCTTTACTGGCTGGTGAGCATCGTGAAAACTAGCGATTTTGACTATTCTCTCCCCCCAGAGCTTATTGCCCAGACCCCGCTTGAACCCAGAGACCAGGCACGGCTTATGGTCCTAAACCGCAGCCATAACTCACTAAGCCACCACCGGTTTTGGGAAATAGTTGATTATCTCCAGTCAGGGGATGTTCTGGTATTTAATGACAGCCGGGTTATCCCCGCCCGTCTCAGTGGCAGGAAGGTTGATACCGGGGGTAGGCTGGAGATTTTACTACTGCGGCGGCTCAGGCCAAACGTTTGGGAGACACTGGTTAGACCCAGTAAGCGGGTCAAGCTTGGCAGCAGGTTAGAGCTGACTAACGATTCGGCGAATGCTGAGGGGCAAGATTTCAGGGTTCTGGCTGAAGTACTCGAGTTAAGGGGACAGGGAATTCAAGTGATAAGCTTCTCGGATGAGGCGTTGCTGCCAGAACTAGGCAGAATTCCATTACCGCCATACATCCACGTTCCGCTCAAGGCTCCAGAGCGCTATCAGACAATTTACGCTAATGTGGCTGGTAGCATTGCCGCGCCCACCGCCGGCCTGCACTTCACACCGGAGTTAATGGATAACATAAAAAGTAAGGGAATCCGCTGTCTTTTTGTTACCCTCCACGTAGGTCTTGATACTTTCCGACCGGTACGGGAGGATGACCCACATAAACACCCTATACATCAAGAATATGGGGTGCTGAGTCAGGAAGTAGCCAATCAGTTGTCTCAGGCTAAGGTAGAAGGACGACGAGTTATATGTGTTGGTACCACTACAATGAGACTGGTCGAGGCTGCAGCTCAAGCCGGTAACCTGCCTCAGGTACAGCCATTTGAAGGCTGGGTAAGCCTGTTTATTCTACCCGGATACCAGTTCCAGATAGTTGACGCCCTTATCACCAATTTTCACCTGCCCAAGTCAACACTGCTGATGCTGGTTACTGCCTTTGCCGGTAGAGATTTTATAAAGCAATCTTACCACGAAGCCATAGCCCGGAAATATCGTTTCTATAGCTTCGGCGACGCCATGCTAATAATGTAACACGAAACCTTCTGGAGCTAAGAAAAAGATTAAGTTTTCTTCTCCTCGGCGTTGATGAGATAGAGTATTTGCGGTAAAATAGAAGAGGAGGCAATAAAGTTAAGGTAGCTACTTGGTCGCTTGACGAGAGTAGCAGATAAAGGAAGCAAATGGTTGCTCAGGAGACGGGGTTAACCGCTGAAAGAATCATTGACGAACTTAAGAAGTGTGGCGTTACCCACATGGTCTGCCTGGCTGATACGAAAACCCGCTTCATATACGACGCTATGATGAGCCAGAAGGAAATTACCCTCGTTCCGTTTTGCCGTGAGGGAGAGGGGGTGGCTATCGCCGCTGGGCTCGTCATAGGAGGCAAGAAGCCGGTGGTGCTCTATCAGAATACTGGCCTTTATGAGGCAGGGGACTCGATTAGAACCGTAGCCTTAGAACTTCGTCTTCCTCTACTTATGATAATTAGCTACCTGGGTTGGAGGCGCGATTCTCCGATAACCGATTCCGCTGGCATCCTTCTTGAGCCCACTCTGGATACCTGGGGTATCAAGTATTACCTGGTGCAGAGTGACGAAGATGTGGAAAAGATATCCATCGGGGATAAGCAAGCGCGAGAGACCAATAAGCCGGTGGCCATTCTAATTGCAAGGGAGTAAGAGTAACCATGATGGAGAGCTTTGAAGCGGTAAAGGTTATATCACAACACCGAGGCGATGCGCTTATTGTAGCTACTATGACCCCGGGTACCGAGTTGCCTGTGGTATCTACCAAACCAGAGCTAGACCTCTCATGGCACTGGGCGGCAATGGGGAAGGCCTCATCAGTGGCTCTGGGCTTAGCTCTGGCTCGGCCTGATAGGAAGGTCCTTGTGCTGGATGGGGATGGGGCGTTACTAATGAACCTGGGTAGTCTGGTGACCATTGCTCATATGGCTCCGCCTAACTTCACTCATTTCCTATTTGATAATAGAGTTTACCGGTGTACTGGAGGCCAGCCTCTGCCTCGGGCTGGTAAAGTTAGTTTTACTGCCTTAGCCAGAGATGCTGGATATCCCAATGTCTATGACTTTGCCGATATAGAGACATTGGAAAAGAACATAGATACTGTAATCAATCAGGTGGGTCCTAACTTTGTTTGCCTGAAGGTTTCACCGGCTCTGGAGAAACCGTCCTTCCCCTATGTTCCGGCACGTGATGTAGTTGACCGCTTCAGGGCAGCCCTACAACGCTCCTAATGGGCGGAGTCCTCACTTTTATTTAAAGCAGGCCCTGAGTGTAGAGCATTTATTAAGGACCATGAAGATACTGCTGCATATATGTTGTGGGGTTTGTGCCGCTGGAGTCGTTGAAAGATTAGCCCTGGAAGGACATCAGGTTCACGGGCTATTCTATAACCCCAATATTCACCCCCGGCAGGAGTATGACCGAAGACTGGAAGTTGCCCGTAAAGTAGCTCAAAAATTGAACTTCCCCCTGGAAGTACCCCCTTACACCCCGGAAGAATGGTTTAAGGAAACTATCTATTTAGCCAATGAGCCTGAGGGTGGCAGGAGATGTGAGGTTTGCTTCAAGCTTAGACTGAAAGAGGCTTATCTCTATATGAAGGACTGCGGGGCGGATGCCTTTACCACCACCTTAACCATAAGCCCCCATAAATCGGCAGCTGTGATTAATCGGGTAGGGTGGGAGATTGGTGGGGAGAGATTTCTAGCCAGAGATTTTAAAAAGAAGGAAGGTTTCCAACGAGCTATGGAACTGGCCAAAAAGTGGGCTCTTTACCAGCAGAATTATTGTGGCTGTATCTATAGTATGAGGGGAAGCTAGAAGTATTATTCTTGCAGGGTAATACCTGACTCCTTGGCGACCACGGCTGGGCTAAGCCTTTTAGCCAGATAGATGAACGGAGTGTCAATGACAGCCACCAGCAACTTCAGCAGGTAGGTTGTGGCCAGTATCTGAAGCCAGGTACCGGTATCAAATAAACCCCAGAGAGCGATACTACAGAAAATGATGCTGTCAATGGCTTGAGAAACCATCGTTGAAGCGTTATTCCTCAGCCAGAGAAACCTCCCCTTTGTCTTATTTTTCCAAAAGTGGAAAGCCCAAATATCGTGATGCTGGGATACAAGGTAGGCAACCATGCTTCCGGCAGCAATCCTCGGCATTATCCCAAAGATTGTTTCCAGGGACTGTTGGGAAAAGTCCGATACATGTGGGATGAACTTGAGTCCAATCTGCATCCATAGCGTCATCAGTGCCATGCCAATGAGGCCGAGCCATACTCCACGCCTGGCTGCTTTTTTGCCATATACCTCACTTAATATGTCGGTGGCAAAGAAGATACCAGCATAAAGTACATTACCCAGCGTGGCGACTAGACCGAATAGCTGGACAGTCTTCACTACCTGAATATTAGCCGTAATAACCAGGGCAACTATGATGGCATAAAGCCCGAATTTGCCGAAGAAGCGGTAGACAAGGGTGGTGAGGCTCAAGACAACGAGAGTAAAACCAACCCAGAGTAAATTATTAAAGTTGAAGAATATCCCAGTGTCTATTTCCACGCTTGGTCAACTACCTTTGTCTATGTGGCTACGATTCCGGGCATCCAGCCACTTTTGCTTCTGGGCAAGCCGCAAATTCTCATCGGTAGGCTGATAACCGGCCAGGAAGCTGTCTCTGAAAGTGTTGAAGGTGCCGTTAATGATGGTGTCTCTTATTTTGTCCATTAGATTGTTCATGAAGCTGAGATTGTGAATAGTAGCTAATCGGTAGGCCACCAGCTCCTGGCATCTAAATAAATGATGCAGGTAGGCGGCTGAGAAGTTACGGCAGGTATAGCAATCGCACTCAGGGTCAATGGGGTCTTCCCTTTGACTATAGGCAGACCTTTGAATATTATACCTCCCCTGCCAGGTATAGACGGCACCTTTTCGTGCCACGCTGGTCGGCAGAGCACTATCAAATATATCAATTCCCCGGGCTACAGCATCAAGTATATCCTCCGGAGAGCCCACACCCATAAGGTATCTCGGCTTGTTCTCAGGGAGCAAGGCTACTGTTGCCTCAACCATAGCTTGAGTCAATGCCTTTGGTTCGCCTAAGCTCAAGCCACCAATAGCATAGCCCGAAAATCCTAACGGGCTAAGGAAACTGGCTGACTGGCGGCGCAACTCAGGGAAAAGTCCACCCTGTACGATAGCAAACAGAGCCTGGTCATTACGAGTTTGACACCGCTGGCATCTCTCCGCCCATTTATGTGTCCTTTTCATCGCCTGCTCAACCTCGTCAAAGGTATCGGTGTGGGACGGACACTCGTCCAGAACCATGATGATATCGGCACCAAGTGATTCTTGAAACTGAATAGCCAATTCGGGAGTAATGAGATGTTGGCTCCCATCAATGTGAGAGCGAAATGTAACCCCCTGGTCACTAATGTTCCGTAGCTGTGCCAGACTAAATATTTGATAACCTCCGCTGTCAGTAAGTATGGCTCTGTCCCAAGCCATAAATCTATGGATGCCTCCTAATTTTTCAATTGTGCCTATTCCTGGCCTTAGATAAAGATGATAGGTATTAGCCACGACCATGGTTATTCCAATATCCTTCAGCTCTTCGGGGGTCATAGTTCTGACGACAGCCTGGCTACCTACCGGTGAAAATACCGGCGTCGGCACTAGCCCGTGAGGGGTAACTAACTCGGCAGTACGAGCGCTACTATGGGGACAGGTTTTTATTACACGAAAGCTATTGGTATTCAATGCGGCTATATGTCACTTTCTGAATGGGCTTATTGCTGGGATGATGGGGATATTATAGACCCTTCTACCCCGAATGACAAAGAGGTAACAACCTGACCGAACGTTTTGAGGCGATTTACTAGGCTAACCAATGCGTTCTCTAAGAAGATAGAGAATCTAGAGTATGCGGTAGCTCTGCACTTTATGTATTACAACTTCGCCAGACCGCATAAAACACTAACACCCAAGGGTTCACTTGGGGTAACGCCAGCTATGGCTGCAGAGGTCAGTGACCACATTTGGGCAATTGAGGAAATGGTCTCATTTTATTGAGTTGTGACTATGGGTGAGAAGTAATCGCAAAAATTGTGATTATACCCTTAGATGGACCATAATACCAAAAGACTCTATAGGCTGCTGGTGTCTTCTGTTCTGCGTATGCCTCAAAAACCTTTTCCCCATTTGGCCCTTTTAGACTCATATATTCATGAGTTTGAAGACTCTTGTGCCAAGGGTCCGTTGCTAGGAATCCGATGGTCTTTTTGACAGCTTTGTAGCGTTTCCTTTGGGAGGTATCACCCTTAAGCAAGTTATAAGTTCCCCTTGCCTCCTCTGTCCATTCTAACTCAAACAAAATATTTGGCCTTATAGAGCGTCAAGGTCAACTTTTGACACTTTGCCTTGTGCAGCATCAGAAAGACCGCGCCTAACTGATGCAAGGGCATCTGGATTATTGAATAACCATACTTCTGAAGCTGGAATGGTTACTTGTGGGTCTAGTACAATTTGCCCAAGGCTATTGCTGTATATATGATAGGTGACACCTTCCAGCATTTGAATTTTTTGCAAAACTACTCGCTTCTTGGCATCTGGTTTTACGCTTTCAGCTACCCTTTGAAAATCTGTATCCTTTATTATCATAGCCTTCATGGTAGAATTATAGCATGGGTGGGATTAGTTGTCAAGTGGGTTAATCCCCTATCCTGTATCCAATTTCCTTTTTCCCAAAAGCTTTTTTCAAAATGACCCACTACAGAATCTTTACCCCGTTGATAATAATCTGGCGGGGAATATTTGGAGCTGGTGTAGGCGTGATTTATATCTGTTTTGGAGCGGGTGAAGGGATTCGAACCCTCGACGTCTTGCTTGGGAAGCAAGCACTCTGCCGCTGAGTTACACCCGCCCAAGTCATACCTATTTTACCGCCAAAAATCATATCTGTAAAGGGGGCTGGAACCAGGTGACATTCGTTGACAGCACCCTCTCATTTATGCTAATTTTAGTAATGCTCATTCTATAGCAAAGGTGAAAGGAGGGGAATATGCGAAAACTACCATAACCTGGCCGTGGGGTTGTGTTATGGCGATGGGCACCTAGATAGTTGGTTTTAATAGGTGCTTTTTTATGGATAGGGCTAAACAGTTTAACGTATTGATGATGGGAGAGAAGGAGGACAGAAAAACACTGTGGCAATAGAAAAAGAGAAACTAATAAATATGTATCGGGGGATGCTCCGAATTAGAGTCTTTGAGGACAGGGTTTACAAGGAATTTGCCGCCGGGAAGATTGGTGGTTTTGTCCACCTGTACGCTGGCGAAGAGGCAATAGCTACTGGTGCCTGCGCTACTCTGAGAACTGACGACTATATCACCAGTACTCATCGCGGGCACGGGCATGTAATCGCCAAAGGTGGGAAGACAGACCGGATGATGGCTGAGCTATACGGCAAGAAAACGGGCTATAACAAGGGGAAGGGAGGCTCAATGCACATCGCTGACCCGGATATTGGCGTGCTGGGCGCCAGCGGGATTGTAGCCGCGGCAATACCAATTGCCGGTGGGGCGGCTCTCTCCGCTAAAATGAGGGGGACAGACCAGGTTGCCGTCTGCTTCTTTGGTGATGGTGCCTGCAATACCTCTAGGTTCCATGAGGGGGTAAATCTGGCTTCAATCTGGAAGCTGCCTATAATCTACGTCATTGAAAACAATATGTATGCCGAGATGACTCCTATTAGCTACGCGGCTAACATACCTAATCTGGCTGATAGAGCGGCGGCGTATGGTATCCCAGGCAAGACTGTTGATGGCAATGATGTGCTGGCGGTGTATGAAGCCGTAGGTGAGGCGGTAGCCCGAGCCAGGAAAGGTGAAGGTCCAACCCTGGTAGAGTGTAAAACCTGCCGACGCTATGGGCACTATGAGGGGGATACCGATACCTACCGAACTGAACAAGAACGTAGAGAGTGTCATAAGAGGGACCCCATCCCAAGATTCAGGAAGAAACTGGTTGAAATGGGAGTATTAACCGAAAAGGAAGCCGACAAAATTGAGCAGGAAATAAATGAGGAAATAGAAGAAGCAGCGAAATTTGCTGAGGAAAGCCCACTCCCAGCTCCAGAGGAAACCTTAGAGGATGTCTATGCTTGAGGAGGTAAAATGAGAGAAATAACCTTTAAGGAAGCGATAACTGAAGCCGTTGATGAAGAAATGGCGAGAGACCCCACGGTATTTCTGATGGGTGAGGATATAGGGAAGGCATGGGGAGCTGCCTTGGGTGAATACCAGGGTTTATTTGATAAATATGGACCGGAAAGGGTACGGGGAACACCGATTTCAGAGACAGCAATTCTGGGGGGTGCTATGGGTGCCGCCATAACCGGGATGAGACCAATCGCATTTTTAATGTTCTGCGACTTTTTGGGGGTGTGTGGTGATGAGCTAATAACCCACCTGACTAAAATGAGATACATGTTTGGCGGGAAGATAAAAATGCCGGTGACTATCACGGCGTATAGTGGCGCCGGCTTAAGTGCGGCTGATTCCCACTCTAAGAACCTGCTCGGGTGGTTGATGGCTATCCCCGGGTTAAAGATTGTGACACCGTCAACTGCCTATGATTGTAAGGGCTTACTTAAGACATCAATCAGAGACGATAATCCGGTGGCATTTCTTTACCATAAAGTGTTAATAACTACTGGCCCAACCAGCCAGATACCGGATGAGGAATACACCATACCTCTGGGGAAGGCAGATATCAAGAGGGAAGGTAGCGATGTTACTGTTGTCGCCATAGCGCTTATGGTCCAACGAGCCCTGGCTGCCGCCGATAAGCTTCAAAAAAAGGGCGTAAGCCTAGAGGTTATTGACCCCCGAAGCCTGGTGCCCCTTGATAAGCAGGCTATCATTAACTCGGTCAAAAAGACGGGTAAGCTGGTCATTATGGACGAAGAACCCAAAATCGCGAGTGCCGCCAGCGAAATCTCGGCGGTAGTAACTGAGGAGGCGTTTGACTTTCTTGACGCCCCAATAAAAAGGGTCTGTGCCCCTGATACGCCTATTCCCTTCAGCCCGGTTCTGGAGAAGTTCTGGATGCCAGATGAGGAGAATTTAATCAAGGCGGTGACCGAGATTATGTAGTTGAATCTAGCCCAGGCCCTAAAAAGGTAATAGCTTGGCAGGAGAAAGGCGAGGTAGTTTAGCTGGATTGGTAGTATAATATAAAAGATGAAAGGAGGCTAAAATGGCGATTGAGAAGGAGAAATTGATATGGATGTACCGGACGATGGTTCTACACAGGGAGTTTGATGAAAGAGTGGGCAAGGAATTCGCTGCGGGGAATATTCCTGGTTTTATCCACTTAAGCCAGGGCCACGAGGCTATTGGTGCCGGGGCGATGGCAGCCCTGAGAGCTGATGACTATATTACAGCTCATCATCGTGCCCACGGGCATCTGCTGGCCAAAGGTGGCAAGCCAGAGGGGATAATGGCTGAACTATATGGTAAGAAGACTGGTTATATGAAGGGCAAGGGAGGCTCCCAGCACATGACCGACCCCGATGTTGGCCACGTAGGCTCTGACGCACTTTTAGGCACGGGAACACTGCAGGCTGCCGGAGCTGCTCTCTCATGTAAACTGAAGGGTATAGACCGGGTCACCGTCTGCTTTTTTGGAGACGGTGCCCTGAATACTGGAGCTGTTCACGGAGCACTAAACATAGCTGCCGCCTGGCAGCTCCCTTTGGTCTTCATCTGTGAGAATAATAAGTGGGCTGAGTCTACTTCTATTTACGACGTAACAAACCTAACCAAACTTACCGATAGAGCCTTTGGCTATGGCATTCCGGGAGTAGCCGTTGATGCCAATGATGTAGTGGCGGTATATGAAGTAGTTGGTAAGGCGGTGGCTAAAGCCAGAAAGGGTGGGGGTCCTACCTTCATCGAGGCTAAAACCTGCCGACAGCGTGCCCACTTTGAGGGAGATACTGAGACCTACCGAGCCAAAGAGGAGATTGATGACTGCAAGAAAAGAGACCCCATCCCAAGATTCAGGAAGAAACTGGTTGAAATGGGAATATTAACTGAAAAGGAAGCGGATAAGATTCATCAGGAAGCGCTGGAGGCGATAGGTAAAGCGGTGAAGTTTGCTGAGGAAAGCCCGTTTCCCGAACCTGAGGAAGTCTTAACCGATGTCTATGCTTAAGGAGGTAAAAATGAAAGAGATAACCTATCTTAAAGCGATAAATGAAGCCGTTGATGAAGAAATGGCGAGAGACCCCACGGTATTTATAATGGGTGAGGACGTAAGAGCCTGGGGGGCGCCTTTTGGTGAGTTCAAGGGTCTATTTGATAAGTATGGACCCAAAAGGGTGCTGGACACACCAATTGATGAGAGGGCAATCGTCGGAGTTGCTGTCGGTGCGGCAACAACCGGGATGAGGCCAATCGTCAATATAATGTTCACTGAGTTTTTGTGTGTATGTATGTCTGAGATACTAAATGCCCTATGCAAAACGAGATATATGACTGGGGGTAAGGTAAAATTGCCGGTGACCATTATGGGTTATTGTGGTGCTGGTCAATCGGCGGCTGGAGAACACTCTTCATGTCTTGACGGAGCGTTGATGAGAGCCACCGGGCTTAAGATTGCGGTACCGTCAACCCCCTATGATATTAAGGGCTTGATTAAGTCGGCTATCAGAGAAGATAATCCAGTGATAGTTCCCTACCATCTTAACCTGATAGCTAATGGTCTAAAAGGCGAGGTACCGGAGGAGGAATATACCATACCCCTGGGGAAGGCGGATATCAAGAGGGAAGGTAGCGATGTTACTGTTGTCGCCACATATCTTATGCTTCACCGAGCCCTGGCTGCCGCCACCAAGCTCCAGGAAAAGGGCATAAGTGTAGAGGTTATTGACCCCCGAACCCTGGTACCCCTTGATAAGCAGGCTATCATTAACTCGGTCAAAAAGACGGGTAAGCTGGTGATAATGGACGAAGAGCCTATAACCGGAAGCGCCGCCGGTGAAATCTCAGCTATAATGGCTGAGGAGGCGTTTGACCTTCTTGACGCACCAATAAAAAGGGTCTGCGCCCCCGACACGCCTATCCCCTGCACCCCGCCTCTGGAGAAGCTCTGGATGCCAGATGAAGAGGAGTTAATCAAGGCTGTGACCGAAATATGTAGTTGAATTTTGACCGTACCCTCAAAAGGGTAGTGTGGTAGTTTATTTATTTCTTCGTTACCAAGGAGAAAATGGTTTTAGGGATTACGGAGCTTTGACTAGTGGGAAGGACAGCAGGGACTTGAGTAGCTGATAGAAGACAGGTAAAGGCTGAACAGGTTTCTGCTGTTTTAATTAGTATATTATATTTTGGAGGTGAAAGAATGGCAGCTAAAATATTGATGCCCAAACTGGGGATGAGTACAGCGCCACTCACATTAGTTGAATGGAAGGCGAAGGAAGGCGACCGAATTGAAAAAGGCAACGTCGTCATGGTGGTAGAGACGGAGAAAATTAGGCATGATGTTGAGGCTGAGGCCTCAGGCTTCCTTCATATTTTGCTTGAAGAGGGACAGGAAGTAGCCATAGGCACAGTGGCTGGTGTTATCGCTGAGACAAAGGAGGAATTAGCCGCACTTCAGAAAGGGAAGCCAAAGGAAGCAACTAAAGCTGCTGCTGAGGTTAAAGAAGCGGCTCCGGCCGAAGCGGCTAAAGCTGAGGCACCAGCACCAGCTGCCGCCAAGATTAAGGAGGGAGAGCGTATTCTAATATCCCCGGTGGCTCGTAAGATGGCTGAGGAACACGTGATAGACATCACGACAATAGCGGGCACCGGCCCCGGGGGAAGGATTGTAAGGGGGGATATTGAGAAGGAGATAGAAGCCAAGAAGAAGGTAGAAGTAACCCCCGAAGTTTATCAGGGCAAAAGAATAAAATCTGTAATCCCCCTCAAGGGAATGAGAAAGGCAATTGCTGAGCACATGCATCGCAGTTTGTCAGTTGCGGCTCAGATTACTCTCACGGCTGAGGTAGACGTGACTGAGATGGTGAAGCTACGAAAAAGCCTGGTTGCCAAAGAGGAAGCCCTTGGCACCAGAATTACATATACCGACTTATTGGTGTTGGCAATTGCCCAGCTACTCAAAGACCAGCCCCTAGTCAATTCCAGCCTGATAGATAACGAGATTAAGTGCTGGGAGAGCATAAACATTGGGGTTGCTGTTGCCCTGGAAGAAGGGCTCATTGTCCCCGTAGTCAAGGATGCCGGCAAGAAATCACTGGTGGAGATAAGTAAGACAATAAAGAGCCTAGCCCAGAAAGCAAGAGAAGGGAAACTGATGCCTGATGACGTCACCGGTGGCACCTTCACCCTGACCAATATCGGGGCGCTTGGTGCGGGATACCGTTTTGAGACGTTTATCATAAACCAGCCGGAGTCAGCAATTCTAGGAACGGCGGGCATTGCCGACAGGGCTGTAGTCAGAGATGGGAAAATTGTAATTAGACCTATCCTGGCCTGTAGCCTTACTTATGACCACAGGGTAATTGATGGTGCTGTGGCCCACCAATTTATGACAAATGTGGTGCAGTTACTGGAAGACCCAAGCCCTTTGCCGGTGTAAACCGGGAGCAACTTCATACACTATAGAAAGGACGGACTTAGTTGTAAGAGGAAAGTTAATATATTATAAGTAGTTAAAAAAATTATAAGGTGGTGACTAGAAATGCAGGACACAATGGATTTATTAAAGGAGTTAGACTCAAACCTCGCAACATTTGGCAAAGATTGGCCCAAGCAAATGTCGGCATTTATGAGTCTAATGAATGCAGTAGAAACACCTGGTGCATTAGATGCAAAATGTAAGGAATTGATTGCCCTAGCTACAGCTATTACCGCTCATTGTCCGTGGTGTATCGCTTTTCATACTAAGAATGCATTGGCTCAGGGAGCGACAAAAGAGGAAATCCTGGAAGCAAGCTGGGTTGCCGTTCTAATGGGTGGCGGGCCAGCGTTGATGTACATGCAATTGGTGCAAAAAGCGCTGGCGGATTTATCACCCCAAAGCTAACCTAGCTCAAGCATCCTACCCTCTTTGAGGCGCCTTTAGGAAGCGGCTCTAGATGTTACCGGTGAGTCAATACACTTCCCATCTCGGAATAGGTAGAATAGTGATAAAGACGAAGAAAGTAAGCTTTAATGTTGAGGCTGAGGCTTCGGGCTACTGTCATATTTTGGTTGAAGAGGGGGTACCATTATGGAGGAGAGAGAGATAGTAATAATTGGTGGTGGGCCTGCCGGCTATGTAGCCGCGATAAGGGCTTCGCAACTCGGTGGCAAAGTGACACTGGTGGAAGAGAAGAAACTAGGTGGTATCTGCCTGAATCATGGTTGTATACCAACCAAATTTCTGTTGCGGAGCGTGGGAACCTACCAGTCGATTAAAAACGCAGAACAATATGGTATAAGTGTATCTGGGGTTAACCTCGATTTATCTAAAATGCAAGCCCGTAAGAACAGAGTAATATCAACATTAGCCTCAGGCATTAAGAGCCTTTTGGTGAGGGGTAACGTTGAAGTTATTAGTGGTCGGGCTAAACTTACCCCGTCAAAGCAGGTAGAAATAGATTCTGGTCAGGAAAAGAAGCAGACTATCCAAGCAGAGAAGGTAATTATTGCCACTGGTGCCAAACCAATAGCGTTACCCATTCCTGGGGCTGATAGCCCAGATATAATGGATGATGAGAGTATCCTCGACCTGAACTATCTTCCCAAGAGTTTGGTGATGATAGGCGGTGGAGTAATTGGGGTAGAGATGGTTAGCATTTTGGCTAAGCTGGGCTGTAGCGTAAGTATAGTGGAAATGATGCCCCATATTCTCCCCACCCAGGATGCTGAGTTAGCCTCTATTCTGGGCGATGCTCTTAAGGAAGACGGTGTGAAGATATACTGTGGGACACAGGCCAGTAGGATTGATGATACCGATGGAGGCAAACTAGTAGTCCTTTCTGATGGTAATAAAGCCGAACAGAAAATAGAGGCTGAGGCTGTCGCCGTGGCTATAGGGTATAAACCGAATATAGAAGGACTGGGGCTGGATGAATGTGGCGTAGTTATAAATAATGGTGGGATTCAGACCGACGAAAGAATGCAGGCCAGCGTGCCTGATATCTATGCTGCCGGTGACGTTGTTGGTGGAATGATGCTGGCCTATGTTGCTATAAATGAAGGCATAGTGGCCGCGGAAAATGCTGGAGGAATGAGTGCAAAAATTGATTATCAAGCAGTCCCACAATGTATCTTTACTTTGCCCCCGGTAGCCAGCGTGGGGCTCACCGAGGAGGAAGCAGTTGCCCAGGGATATAAGATACGAATTGGGAGATTTCCTTTCGCTGCCAACGGTATGGCAGCTATTTTAGGTGAGCAGATAGGACTGGTAAAGATAATCACCGAGCAAAACTATGGTCGGATACTAGGTGTGCACATTATTGGTTCTCATGCTCCTTGCCTAATAGCAGAAGCCGTTTTAGCTATTAAACTGGAGAGCACCCACGAGGATATTATCGCAACTATGCATGCTCATCCCTCTCTGTCTGAGACAATTTGGGAAGCGGCTCTAGATGTTAGCGGTAAAGCGATACATTTCTCGTCTCGGAATAGATAGAATAGTGGCACGACACTTTGAGTAAGACAAGCTTGATAAAGGAATGCTTTGTACTGTTTATCAGCTCGGAGTAATAGGATATAGCCAGGCCTATCATCTGCAGAGGGAGCTTCTCCGCCAGAGGGTCAACGATGAGATAACAGATACCCTTCTCCTCCTGGAGCATCCGCCTACTATCACCATCGGGAAATCAGGTAAATTGGAAAATGTCCTGGCTTCGCAGGCACAATTAGCCACCGAAGGTATAGCCTTATTCTTCGTCGACCGGGGAGGTGATGTTACCTACCACGGTCCGGGACAACTGGTGGCTTATCCCATTGTTGACCTGAGGCAGCGGGGGAGGGACGCTCACCAATACGTTCGTGACCTTGAGGAAGTAATCATAAGAACACTAAACGACTTTGGTATAACGGGCTGTAGAGATAGACACCACGCCGGGGTTTGGGTAAGAGGTAAGGAGGTTGCTGCTATCGGGCTTGGTATAAGCCGATGGGTTAGTATGCACGGATTTGCCCTCAATGTAAACACGGAGCTAGAACATTTCTCACTGATAAACCCGTGCGGCTTTTCCGATAGAAAAGCTACAGCCATCTCCAAGCTCCTCTCCCAAGACATATTGATGGAAACAGTAACCGAAAGGTTATTAGCCCATTTTTCACAGGTTTTTGACTCCCGCCTGGAACGGGGCTCAGATATATTGTCACGGAGCTACTTATGAAAGGAAGGCTGCCGTTTTGGTTTAGCCAGAAGCCTACCAACCCTAAACTTATGCTGAGTATGGAAAGGCTTTTAGATGGACTGCACCTGCATACCATCTGCGAAAGCGCCCATTGTCCCAATATCGGGGAGTGTTTCTCCCGAAAGACAGCCACATTTCTAATTCTGGGAGACGTCTGCACCAGAGACTGCACTTTTTGTGCCGTAGAGAAGGGGCATCCTCTGCCTGTGGATGAGGCAGAGCCTCAGCACTTACTTGAAGCCGCCGAGAAACTGAACCTAAGCTATATCGTCATAACCTCAGTCACTAGAGATGATCTTGTTGATGGTGGCGCCTCCCAGTTTGTCAAGGTAATTAATCTACTTCATGAAAATAGGGACGGGGCTATGGTTGAGGTTCTTATTCCCGATTTCCGCGGTTCGGCTGAAGCACTTAAGGCAGTAGTGGAAGCTCACCCCGAAGTAGTAAACCATAATGTGGAAACAGTCCCCCGTCTTTACCCCAGGGTCAGGCCGGGAGCGGATTATAGCCGTTCTGTAGAACTTCTCCTTATGGTGAAAAAGCTAAACCCGGAAATAGTTACCAAATCTGGCCTAATGCTCGGCTTGGGCGAAACCAAGGAGGAGGTAGTGGAGGTTATGACAGACCTGAGGGAAGCTAATTGTAATCTGCTTACTATCGGTCAGTACCTACAGCCTTCTCCCCAGCACCATCCCGTGGTCAGGTTTATTCCCCCTGAGGAGTTTTCTGAATACAGAGATATAGGTAAGGACATGGGATTTACCGAAGTTGCCTCGGCACCTCTGGTAAGAAGTTCCTTCAAAGCGGCTGAACTCTACGCTAAGGTAAAAGGCGATGCGCATAGTCTTGATAGCTCATCCTTCACTCGGGTCTAAACTCCTGGAAGCTATTCTGGAAAAGGGGGAAGAGGTGGTGGTGGTGTTTGCCCCCGGCGCTGACCCTGAGCAGCCGGGGCCCCTCAAGGAGCTGGCCGACAAGAATGGTATCCCGTCCCATCAGCCCAAACATATGAAAGGTGCTGTCGTTTGTGAAGGTATCGCCAGCTACCAGCCAGACCTGGGGGTGATGGCTTTTGTTTCCGATATAGTGCCTTTAGCCATACTGGACTGCCCCAGGCTGGGGACAATCATGTATCACCCATCGCTGTTACCCAAGCATAGAGGCGGTAGCGCTCTAAACTGGCCTATAATCCAGGGAGAGACCAAGACCGGCTTGACCATAATCTGGCCTGACCAGGGTATTGATACCGGCCCGATACTGCTCCAGAAAGCAGTCGATATCCTCCCCGATGATACCGTGGGTTCCCTGTTCTATAATAAATTATATCCTATGGGGGTGGAGGCATTGGTGGAGGCAATCCAGTTAGTCAAGGCAGGCAAGGCACCTCGCATCCCTCAGGATAATAGCCAGGCAACCTACGAGCCATTATGCCGGGAACAGCACGGCATCATTGACTGGACCAAGCCTGCCCGGGAGGTCTATAACCTGATCCGGGGCACTAATCCTCAGCCGGGGGCAAGCACCACCTGGCAGGAACAAAAGCTGAAAATCTTTGATTCCGAGCTTATAAAATCTGCTCCGTCAGGTACCCCGGGCGAGGTTACCTCCATTAATGAGGAGGGGTTTGCTGTAGCCTGTCGGGGCGGTAGTATCCTGGTCAAGCGAGTTCAACCCGCCGGCTC
>Ga0307432_1000613_pt1 | contig 26036 bp, 30 predicted proteins | sample SalMarWE160150MG_FD_202158 | JGI IMG/M metagenome (GOLD analysis project Ga0307432, IMG submission 202158) | Salt marsh sediment microbial communities from the Plum Island Ecosystem LTER, Massachusetts, United States - WE1603-150 | ecosystem: Environmental > Aquatic > Marine > Intertidal zone >...
CTTCTACAAATAGTATATCTCTATGCGAAGTTGGTTTCAAAGGTTTTTATCTACCTCACCCCCTTTATCCCCCTCTCCTTCAAAGGAGAGGGGGAAAGAGAAAAAGAGGGGGCTTTGCCCCCTCTTAGACACCCCGCTTGACTATATTCTTCAAAGGAGGGTGGAGAATATTAGAAGAGGGGCTAATTCTTCAAAAGTCCAGAGCTATGGGAGTTTAAGAGGGGCGCTAGCCCCTCTTTTATAATAAATTCCCCTTCCCCTTATCAAGGGGAAGGGGATACAGGGGATAGGGTCACCAATAATCTACCAACATTAAGACCAACAGAGCACTTAACAGAGCAGGCTTTGAGATGGGCAAAATGACGCTATTTTCGCCTGGAGGCTAAGCGGTACACGGCGGCAACAACCAACGCATAGGCAATGACCCTGATTGCAATCAAAAAATTGGTCAAGGCTTCTTTTAAACTCCAGAGGGTTACCATATGCGAGGCAGCAAACAGGGCGAAGGCGATACCGATAAACAACGGCGCCTTATTCTTGCTTCTGGAGTAACCCAGACAGCCCAAGACCAGTATTACGATGCAGAGAATAAAATTGGTCAGGTAGATTGGGTCTAGAGTAAAAGCCATTTCTTATTCCCCCTTCCAATATGATTCCTCCCCTGCCCCCTCCTCCACCCGGGGCTGGTCACCAGTCATCTTAAAATCCGAGACTATTTTAAAAGGGTGCATAGTTAATTCTACTAAGAAGACCTTCTGCTAATAGTATAAACGAGTGCATAGTCATTCTGCTTAAGCTTTTGCCGCCTATCAGCAGCTGCTTTAAAAGCTTTCGCGCCAATAGATGATAATGCTGCAATCGCACCGCCAGTTGTTACATAAGTATGACCTGTAGCAACGCCAGAAATGAACGCCAATATCGCAAACCAAGTCTTGTCGTCTGAAAAAACGCTAGTCAGGAACGCCTCAAGTGCCTTTTTGTTTAATTGTAAGAGTTCCGCAATCTCCTTCTCCACGTGCGTCCTGACTAACCAATCAATTCGTTTGGGCAGATCTTGCAATGTCTTGGGCTGTCTTACTTGGTTGGCCAACTCTTGACATCTTAGTCTCAAGCGCTCAATCTCTTCCTTGCGGGATTTCAGAAGTTCAGCAATAAACTTTGCACGTTCGGCATTCAATGGATCGAGACGAGGTGAGAGAATCTGTCGAAATAGCTCCCAGGCAATGACATCGATATCAATATCTTCTCTAGCTTGCGCCTCTGTCTCAACCGGGAGATTATCTAAAAACTGACAAAGCCGCTCATTTGTGAGAAGTACAGGCCCCTGCCGCATCTTGGCAAGAATTTGTACTCTTAAGAAATAGCCTTTAGCAAGCAAGTGCGGAATAGGTTCTACCCTGAATAGGTTAGCACAGTACTTATAGAGAGCTTCAATTTCCCCGCCTAATTCTAGAAATGTTTCAAGCATAATATGCCTTATTATTTCGCCTGAGGCATGAAAGGGGTCAATAATGTCAATTACAGAGTCAAGAGAGAACCCAGCAGATGTTATAAGAGTATTGGAACTTTCTAATGCATCTAGTCCACATGCATAACTGAGATATAAGGTCTTATACTTCTCTTTCAAAGGAGCAATGGTGTCAATTGTCTTTCTTGACCCATCATGTTGCTGACGCCACAAGTTAAATAGGCCCCAAAACGCGGGACCCCAGTCTGGCTTGCGTTGCTCTATTAAAGTTAGCAACTGATAAGAATCTTGGGTAAGAACAACTGGAGGTATGCTAAACCAAAGTGGCTCTTCAAAATACAAGAAGACCGCGCCACTAAGTGTTTCAGGCTTTGTCACCGGGTCTGGCAATACAAGAAGTGATAAGCGTTCCCTATTGCTTTCCATTTGTTGCTCTCGTAAATCAACTCCCCCCAAATACTACACACCTAACTATCAGACTGATACCCGATTTCTTGGGTGTCAACTTCTTCGGCGATGCCTATTCTCTGCACGGAGAGGGGGACGTAGTTGACCATCTTTAAGTCAATCAGTTCCTTGAGCTTCTTTTCGTCTTCGGTCAGGCGGGCTTTGCCCGTCTTAACCTCAATAAAATCAATGCCCTCGCCATATTTAACGCCGACAAAGTCAATGGGCTCGCCCAGATAGAACAGGCGGTCATACTGGGTCAGCTCAAAGGTGGCGAGAAGCTCGTTTAACTTTCCCGTCCTCTTACCCAGACTGCGGGTTATTGATTCCAGAAGGTCGTGGGGTAGACCTTCCAGGATGTTTCGGATTTCCTGGACTGAGGTTGCCGAAGCTAAAGCAAACCTGAGCTTGCTCTCCAGCTCCTCAATATCAGGGACTCTTACCCGCCTCGGTCTAAGGGCTAATATCAAAATCACCACAACCAAGACAGCAATTATAATATAAGGAAATTCCACACTACCCCTCCTTTTACTTAGCAGTAAAATACTGAAGCGCCAGCTTAAGCCTTTCCTCAAGGGTCAGGTCGGAGGACGGGGGGAGGGTGGCTACGGCGCGGGTGGCTTCGGCAACGGAGTAGCCCAGGGAGGTCAGGGCGGCCAGAACGTCGGTGTTTGCCTCGGCCAGGTGAGCCGCCGGGGTGGTTACCCAGCCAGCGGCTATTTTATCTTTAAGCTCAAGGACAAGGCGGTCAGCTACTTTCTTGCCTATCCCCGGGACTATCGTCAGCAGGTCAGTGCTGGCGGTGGCAATAGCCATAGTCAGCTTATCCAGGCTCATCGCCGACAGCATAGCCAGGGCTAGCTTGGGACCCAGCCCTGAGACGCCGAGCAGGGTCTGAAACAGCCTCAGCTCATCATCCGTGGCAAAGCCATAGAGGGTGGCATTATCTTCCCTGAGATAGAGGTGAGTATAAAGATGAACCTCGTCGCCGATTTTACCCAATGAACTCAGGGTAGAGGTCGGCATATATACCCGAAAGCCGATACCACCAACATTTATAATCGCCCCATCACCACCCAGCGACTCTAATCTACCGTTAAGACCAGCTATCATTCCTGCTCACTCTTAGCCAAAAGATTACTTAGATGTGCCTCACGCCAGTGGCAGATAGCCACCGCCAGGGCATCAGCGACATCGGATGGCTGAGGCACCTCAGATAGACCAAGCTGGAGCCTGACCATCTCCTGGACCTGCTCCTTGGAACTAGCCCCGTAACTAGCTACCCTCTGCTTTACCTTAGCCGGGGGATACTCATAGGACGGGATTCCCCGGTTGGCGGCAGCCAGGATAGCCACTGCCTGAGCCTTACCTATGGTCAGTGTCGACCTCACATTTTTGGCGACAAAAGGCTGCTCTACAGCCACGACATCAGGCTGACAGCGTGAGATAATTTGCTCCAACTCACCGTATAAATAACTCAAACGCTCCCCGATTGGAGAGCGCACCGGACAGTCCAAGACACCACATTCAACCAGAGCTATTTCATCATCCCTGCCGTCTATTACCCCGTAGCCCATGGTTACCGTGCCCGGGTCAATGCCTAAAATTCTCATACTCTAGGTCGGCGACTGATATTTTTCCAGGACGGAATCGGAAAAGTTAACATTGCTGGACACACGCTGCACTTCATCCAGCTCTTCCAGCTTGTCCAGCAGCTTTAGTGTTTGTAACGCTGGCTTTTCCTCAAGCTCAACCATAGTCTTGGGCACCATAGATAGCTCAGCCGAGGTTATAGGTCGGTCTTTCTCCTCAAGTGCCTTCCTGACCGCCTCAAGCTCCTCAGGCCTGGTATAAATGGCGACAAAATTATTCTCCACGGTAACATCCTCGGCACCGGCATCAATAGCCTCCAGAGCCAATTCCTCGGTATCCAGCTCGTCAGTCCTTATGGTAATCAGTCCCTTGGAATCAAAGAGCCAGGCGACGCAGCCGCTCTCCCCCAGATTACCATTATGCCGGGAAAATATATTGCGCACGTCCTGCAAAGTGCGATTGCGGTTGTCGGTAAGCGCTTCCACCAGGATAGCCGCCCCGCTGGGACCATAGCCCTCAAGGACCATCTCGATCAGAGCCGCCTCTCCCATGGTGCCACTAGCCCGCTTAATCGCCCGTTCTATATTGTCTAAGGGCATGCTGTTGTCACGAGCCTTCTGTACGGCTAAGCGCAGCCGAAAATTGGTATCCGGGCTACTGCCCCCCTGGCGTACCGCCACCATAATCTCCCGGGTCAACTTGGTAAACAGCTGACCCCGCCTGGCATCAGTTACCCCCTTCTGGTGCTTAATTGAAGACCACTTAGAATGCCCTGACATTTTTAGCTCTCCTTAGCCGACTAATTAAAAACTACTTTAATTCTATCACCTCACCTACCTATGGTCAAAAGGGCTAACCAAGAATTTCTATTCAACTGAAGCCTGGTGCCGCTTATAAACGAAGGAGACGATAAGCAGAGCCGTCCCCGCCACCATAAGACCAATGCCCAACATCTGGAGCGGAGCCAGGGCGTCGCTAAGGAACTGGGGCAGCCAGGCTTGGAGTTGGGCGGGGAGGCCAAACTGTGCCACCTGCATCCCGGCAAAATACTTGATAACCACCGTGCTGACGTAGGTAGAAATGCCGCAGGTCAAGCAGGGTATGCCTATGGAACGGGTAGCGCCCCTCACCCGCCGATGCAGGAAAACAAGACCCACGATTATAGCAATCATAGCCCCAATCGCAACCCGGTAGGCAAGTTGCAAATAGCCAATATATCGCCTCGCCTGCTCCAGGCGTGCCATAATCTCCGGGCCTATCATGCTTTCGTTAATTTCAACAGTGGCTGGTATCTGCTCAGAAAACTCGCCATAATATTCGTTAAAATACGGCTCTACCAGAGCCGGCGGTATTCCGGCAAGTTCTGGCGGTGGCGACGCCAAAAAAGCCTGCCAGGCACTTTCTCTCAAACTTTGCTTCATTGGTTCCATGTCAATTACCAGGCTCAGGCTTTCACTCTTGCCCAAGAGGTAGTCATAGCCAGCATAGACAGCAGTACTTACTTGCTCTCTCATCCAGGGTTCAAGGTCAGTAATGACGTCATCCAGAGCCTCAGCCATAAACCCCATTTCTTGTGGAATTTGCTCTATCAGCATCCCCTCCGCCAGTGACGGCACATCCAGCCTATCCAGCTGAGAGATAACAAAGTCAGGATTGAGAACAGTACGATTCGCCCAAAACCCAAAGCTAAAAGCTGACAAAGACACAAAAAGAAGAAAGCCTAAAAACCCTATAGCCGCCCGTTTAGCTAACCCCATTAATGTCTCCTTTCACTATTACTTTGGAAAACCAGTTTTTACTTCGCTTCGCCGACGACGAAGGCAATAGCATATTGTTCACAATCGGAGAGACTGATAGCAAAATTATCTAAACCGAGGACACTGGCTTGATTTTGGGTATTACCGTGAAGATGAACCAAAGGTTTGCCCCTGGGGTCAGATAATATCTCAATCTCTCGCCAGCTAAAACCCCGGCTTCGCCCGCCTAATGCTTTAATCACTGCCTCCTTACCAGCAAAATGGGTAGCCAGAGATGAGGAATTGTTGCCGCACAGCTTGAGTTCAGAATCAGTATATAGGCGATGAAGGAATCGCTCTCCCCAACAGGCTATCGCCTTTTCAATGCGGTCTATTTCTACTATATCTACGCCAATATAGTGCATTATCGCCAGAATTATAGCCTATTTCACGTAGATGCTCAATCTAAAAACTTAATTTTAGGCCTAACTTAACAACATCTTAACAATTTTGTTTCATCATATGGGATAGACCGGCCAAACCATATAAGGTTACATAGATGCTCAAATCTAGCAAAACTTGAATTAATTCTTAGCAAGAGATATACTACATATCAAATTTGACACAATGCTAAAAGTAGCCAGCACGTCAAGAACCCGAAGGGAGGATGATTTATGAATAGGTTTAGAGCAACTCGTTATCTGCTTTGTCTTGTCCTACTCTTTGCCATGCTCAGCGGCTTACTGGGAGGCTCAGTTGCGCTCGCCGCCCAGGAAGGTAGTAATGGCTCGGCTTGGTTACCGCCGAGTCAGGAGGAACCGCCACCTGAGGAGGAGCCCCCGCCTGAAGAGGAACCCCCACCTGAACCAGAGTTTAAGCTTACTGCTCGGTATCCGGTCGTGCGTGATGTATCCGGCGCAACCTTTGAGTTTGAGGTTTCACTGGTCTATCAGGATAGTGAATCCAGGGCATTTGACCTCGCCCTTACCACCCCTCCCGAGTGGGTTGGAATAATTATGCCTTCGTACGGGGAATTCTTGATAGAGAGCATCACCCTGGAGCCGGGGCAGACATACCCCGATAAAGTCAAGGTTATAATTGCTCCACCATCATGGGAGCTACCCGAGCCGGGTGACTATGTGGCGACATTCAGCGCCGGTTCAGGCGAACTGAAGGAAAGTGTTAAGCTTACGGCAGTGGTAACCGAGATACCGCCTACTTATCAGCTGTATGCGTCTACCGACACATTACGGTATAACATGGATGCCAGGGCTGGCCAGGACAATCATATAACCATCATACTGGAGAACTACGGGACGGGAACCCTTGAGAATATCAGCTTTGCATCAACCAAATCAGAGGGGTGGAGTATAACCTTCACCCCTTACAAGGTAGACTCGCTGGAACCGGGGCTTAAACAGGAGGTGGACGTAGTAGTAACCCCACCGGCGAAAACGATAGCCGGTGACTATCACGTTATCCTGAGGATAAGCAGCGAAAAGGCAACTTATAACATAGAACTCAGGGTAACCGTGGTAACATCTACCCTTTGGGGCGGGGCTGGTATCGGCATTGCGGTGGCGGTTATAGCCGGCTTGGTAGTTTTATTCCGACGATTAGGCAGGCGGTGAGTAACTTGGCGAAACAATTGGTAGTACAGACGGTCAACCTGACCAAAAACTATGATAAGACTACGGTTGTCGACAGGTTAAACCTCCGAGTAGAAGAGGGGGATATTTTTGGCTTCCTTGGTCCCAATGGCGCTGGGAAAACGACCACCATATTAATGCTACTGGGACTCACCGAGCCAACCTCGGGCACAGCCCATATATATGGCTATAACTCTACCCGGGAGCCACTCAAGGTTAAGCGCATCACCGGCTATGTTCCGGAAAGGGTAGGGTTTTACGATGATTTAACCGCCAGCTATAACTTAGCCTACACGGCTAGGTTAAATGGTCTTCCCGAAGAGCTGGTTATAAAAAGAGTAGGCGAGTCACTGGATATAGTTGGTCTGTCGCCGGTAGCTGAACAGAGGGTGGGGGAGTTTTCCCGGGGGATGAAGCAGCGCCTAGCAATTGCCGACATACTGGTTAAAATGCCCAAGGTTGCCATCCTGGATGAGCCGACAAGTGGGATAGACCCTGAAGGCATCGTTCAAATGCTCGACATGATAGCTGAGATAGCCAAGGAGAGAAACATGACCATCATCATGTGCTCACACCAGCTATATCAGGTCCAGCGCATCTGTAACCGTGTCGGCATGCTGGTGAACGGAAAACTGGTAATTGAAGGCTTATTAGACCAACTGGGTCGGGAGGCGTTGGGCGCTGGACGAGTTAGGATTGAGATTAAACTAACCGAAACCACTTCCAAGCTCGTTGATTGCGTCAAGCGGATTAAGGGTGTAGTCAGTGTAGAGAGGTCGGGAGATTTACTGCTTATTACCTGTCAGGACGACTTAAGAGCTAAGATAGCCAAAGCAATCGTAGACGCTAATGGTCTACTGGTAGAGATGAAAATTCAGAAGTATGCTTTAGAGGACATCTACAGGAAGTATTTCAAAGAGGCCTAGTATGCAAGGAATGATGACAGTATTCTACAAGGAATTGGCTGACCATTTCAACAGCTGGAGAGGCATAATCTTATTTATCACGGTATTGCTGGTTTCAATATTTGCTACCATTGGGCCTTCTGGAGCTTTGGAGAATATTAGGGCCCAGCTAGAAACGCCGGTTCAATATGGAGCTGGTCAATATGCCTTCCTTTACCTGTTTACTACTTCCGGTGAAGATTTGCCCTCCTTTCTTTGGTTCATCACCAGATTTCTGGTGCCCATAGTCGGTATCGTCCTCGGTCTTGATGCCATAAATGGTGAGAAAAACAGCGGGACGTTGAGCCGGCTCCTGGCTCAACCTATCTACCGGGATGCTGTCATCAACGGTAAGTTCCTGGCTGGCGTAATTACTATCGCCATTATGCTGACGACCACCATCCTGATTATATCAGCAATAGGGTTCAACGTGCTGGGAATTGCCCCAAGCTCGGGAGAAATCGCCCGGCTATTACTATTCTGGGGGACAAGTATTCTTTATGGAGCCTTCTGGTTGGGCTTAGCCATGCTATTCTCGGTATACTTTCGGCCAGTGGCTACCTCAGCCATATCCTCACTAGGAATCTGGATGTTCTTTTCCTTCTTTATGTCCATGGCGGCTAGATTGACAGCCAATGTGCTGGCACCTATGAGCCAAACCCCAACTACGCCAGAGTTGCTCAAGAACGTCGGGGTTCAAATCACAGCTTCGCGTTTTTCGCCTATTATGCTCTTTGGGGAGGCGTCGACTGTCCTCCTGGCTCCGGGGGAAAGGACAGCGGCCGAAATGCTTCAGCTCTATCACGCTTCTGGTGCCCGGTGGATGCCTGGACCTCTTACGCTGGGTCAGACTTTGCTAACTATATGGCCCCATCTGGCGACCATTGGCGGGCTAACTGCTCTACTCTTTGCCATATCATATATTAGATTCATGCGCGAAGAAATAAGGTCTACCTGAGGCATAACCTTAAGGCTGATTTATATGGGTGAAGGATTTAATGTCATCACACTATTATATTGGCACCTCAGGCTGGCATTATGACCATTGGCGGGATAGGTTCTACCCCCAAACGCTGGCCAAGGCGAAGTGGCTTGAATTCTATGCCCGTCATTTCACTACGGTTGAAGTTAATAATACTTTTTACCGGCTACCCTCAGAGACTGCCTTTACTACCTGGCATGACTCATCATCAGCCAATTTTACCTTTGCCGTAAAGGTAAGTCGTTTTATCACCCACATCAAGAGACTCAAGAATAGTGAACAGGCAGTAGACAACTTTATTACTAGAGCTAAAATTTTAGGTGAGAAATTAGGTCCGCTTCTGTACCAACTTCCCCCCAATATGCACCGCAATGATGAAGTACTAGAGTCATTCTTGTCCACTTTACCTCAGGGAATGAAGCACGTGTTTGAATTTCGGCACCAGTCCTGGCTTGAAGATAAGGTTTTTGAAATTCTACAAAGGCACAATGTAGGATTTTGTGTCTTTGATATGCCATCGGTTAGTTGTCCTCTGGTGGCGACGGCTGATTTTGGCTATATCAGGTTTCACGGCAGCACCGGGCTCTACTTTAGTTGTTACTCTGATGAGGAGTTAGCTGATTGGGCAAAGAGGCTAGCTAATTTAGCCCGGAACCTGAAAGCAATCTATATTTACTTCAATAACGACGCTGAAGCGTTTGCGGTGAGAAACGCCATAACCCTGCGTCGCTACCTGGAAATGGGGAAGGCTTGAACCGGCTGGGCTAGTTAATGAAGACAGGAAGGCTGTAGGCAACGAAATACCTACAGCCTTTAGGCTGGCCTCGGGGCAAGGAAAGCCTTTATTTAATTGATAAACCTCCCCGAGAGCTTCAACGAACTGGAATGCGTAACGGCGTTTTAACCAACGTCGTCGACGGAGTTATCGACTGGCGTCGATGGCTGAATAGTGGGCGACGCAGGAAAGAGGGAACATCCAATTCCTCTTCGCTCCTCAAGCCCTTAAGGAGCTGGGTAAACTCGTCTTCCTGGGTAGCCTCGGCCAACCCTATCTTGGAACTGAACCCAGTGGCAATTAGGGTAATCCTGACCTCGTTATCCATATTAGGGTCATGAGCCACCCCAAAAATGATGTTAGCCTCAGAGTCTACTGCCTGCTTGATTATCTCAGCCGCTTCGTTAACTTCAAACAGGGTGAGGCTACTACCGCCGACAACATTGAATAACACCCCCTTTGACCCTTCAATAGAAACGTCTAACAACGGGCTAGCTAAGGCTTCTTTAGCTGCCTCTACAGCTCGGTTTTTACCTGAACCGACGCCAATGGACATCCAAGCCGGACCGGCATCCTTCATCACCGCCTTGACATCAGCAAAATCAAGGTTAATCAGCCCAGGGACAGTGATAACTTCAGAGATAGCCTGAACCCCGTGTCTCAATACATCATCGGCTAGCTTAAAGGCATTATCCACCGCTGTCTTCTGGTCACAAAGGTCAAGTAAGCGGTCATTAGGGATCATAATAAGAGTATCAACCTTGCTCAGCAGGCGGACAACCCCCTCATCGGATACCTGGCAGCGATGGACGCCCTCAAAGCTGAACGGTTTGGTGACTACGGCGATAGTGAGGGCTCCACTTTCCTTAGCTATTTCAGCAATAGTAGGGGCAGCCCCGGTGCCGGTGCCACCACCCATGCCGCAGGTGATAAACACCATATCAGCTCCAGAGACGGTTTCCCGAAGTTCATCGCGACTCTCCTCGGCTGCCTTCTGACCCTGAACATGGTCACCACCCACGCCTAATCCTTTGGTAAGCTTTTCGCCAAGCTGGATGCGGGTTGGGGCTTCGGTGATAGCCAGGGCTTGAGCATCGGTATTCATGGCGATGAACTCCACACCCTGAATCTCCTCCTGAACCATGCGGGTTATCGCATTACAGCCACCGCCACCCAAGCCGATAACCCTAATCTTGGCTGGGTTAGGAACAAAACTTGTTTTTGCCATCTCCTCCTCCTTTTTTACTGTTATTAGTCCTTTTGCTTAGTAACTACCTAGCGGAACAGATTTCTAATTCGGGCAACCAACCGCCGTAAGAATCCACGGGACCTCCAGGTCTGCTTGGCCTCGTGCTTGGCTCCCCAGAGCAGAAGACCAACACTAGTGGCATATGCCGGGTCACGAAGGACATCGGTAATGCCATGCATATTGGTAGGAATACCCACTCTCACCGGTAGTCGCAATATATCGCGCCCCAATGCTTCTATACCAGAAAGGTTAGCGCTACCACCGGTAATAACCAGTCCCGCCGGAACCAAGGCTTCGTGCTCAGAGCGCGGCAGCTCAAGCATAATAAGCCTTATAATTTCCTCAACTCGAGCCCTGATAATGTCGCACAAGTCCTGGTAGGAAACGCCATGTCCGTTTTCCGATATTGTAGTCGGGGTTTCCATCTTGCTCTCATAAACGGGCATAACACTACCATACCTTTTCTTCATCTCCTCGGCGACATCAAAGGGGAGTCCCAAACCAATAGCTACATCCCTGGTGATTTGATAACCGGCTACAGGCAGAATAGCGGTATGCCAGATACTTCCATCCTTGAAGACGGCAATATCCGTGGTTCCACCACCTATATCAACTAGTATAATGCCTATTTCCTTCTCATCCTCGCTCAATACTGCCTCGCTGCTGGCTAAGGGTTCAAGGACAAGGTCATCAATATCTATACCAATGCCACGAATACACTTTACTAGATTCTGGACGGAAGTTACTGCCGCAGTAATGATGTGTGTCTCCACATCCAGCCTGAAGCCATGCATGCCTACCGGGTTTCTGACTCCTACCTGACCATCAACAGCATAACCCCGAGGAATAACATGGAGCAGCTTTCGGTCACTGGGGACTCTAACGTTTTGGGCACAGGCAAGAACTCGCCTCAAGTCATCTGGGCGCACTAGCCGGTCATTGCGGGTAATAGCTACTACCCCCCGATTATTCAGTGAGCTGACATGCCTACCAGTAACACCGACATAAGCTGACTCCACCCTATAGCCGCTGGCTTGCTCTGCCTTCCTCACCGACTCCCGTATTGACCCTCTGGCGTCGTTGATGTTGACCACTAGGCCCTTGTGCAAACCCATTGATGGGGTAACACCGACACCGGCAACCCGAACCATACCCCCCTCATTGACCTCAGCGATAGTGGTGCATACTTTAGTGGTACCAACATCAATAGCAGTTAGAGTAGTCCGCTTTTTCATCTACCTCCTCCTTTTTATTAGATTTTGACTCTCAGTTATATTAATCATTTTCACATTTTTATAACCTCCGTCTTTGAGACTCAGATTTATGTAACCTAGGGCAGGGAAAAGGCTATTCGGAGCTTTTTCAGCAAAGCCGGCCTTCTCCACCCACTAGCTTTACCTCCAACTAAGAAGTTCAGTTTTTCCGCCACCTTATAGGATTCATCCTGAGTAATAATGCGCTCAGCAGCCCTTAATTTGGCACTACGACTACGCGGGTTAAGTTGAACCTCTACCGGAGACGGAGTAATAACCTGCTTATTAATCAACCTCAGGCAAGCGGTATGTCCGCAAATGCAAATCGGTGTACCCGGGGGACAAATACAGTCCTTTGATTCTCGCTGCATGAGCTGTTTCACAATGCGGTCCTCAAGGGAGTGATAGCTAATGACGACCAATCTACCCTCAAACCCAAGGAGATTAATCGCCTGCTTTAGAGCCGCTTCCAGATACCCTAGTTCATGGTTAACCGCTATTCGTAGTGCTTGAAAGGTTTTGGTGGCAGGATGGATTCTAGCCCTTCTACCGCCGACAGCTCGTTCTATCACCCGAACTAGCTGAAGGGTAGTGGCTATGGGACGCTCCTGCACGATACGGCGGGCAATCTGACGGCTATAAGCTTCCTCACCGTATGTTTTTATAATGCGAGCTAGTTCAGCCTCCGAGGATGTGTTAATAATATCGGCGGCGGTAATCTCCTGGCTGGGACTCAAGCGCATATCTAAAGATGCATCGTGCTGAAAGCTGAAACCACGAGTATTGCTATCCAGTTGAAGGGAAGAAAGCCCCAGGTCAAACAAAATACCATGTACCGGCTGGAAATCGTATTTAATACAGATAGCCTGTAAATTGACGAAGTTTTCGTTAATTATAAGGGTTGAGCCGCTATAGGCTTGGAGCTTTGCCTCAGCGACTTTTATAGCTTCAGGGTCAGCATCAATGCCCAGTAGTTGCCCGCCGGGTGAGCTATGCTCTAAAATGGCGGCGGCATGACCTCCAGCGCCAAGAGTGCAATCAATATAACGACCCCCGGGCTGAACCGCCAGTGCCTCGACGGTCTCTTTAACTAGAACCGGGATATGAGCGAAGGTTGACATCTTTGGATTCCTCAGTGCCTCTCCAAGGTTTCTATAATTTGTCCGGCTTGCTCCTGACTAGCCTCCTTCTCTACCTCCCATTGCTCCTTATTCCACAGTTCAAGATAAGTATTAACCCCAGCGATAACTACTTCATCCTCAATTCCAGCATAGTCTCGTAATGGTATAGGTAAGGCTACCCTGCCCTGCCCATCCATAGTAAGTCTAAAGGCAGTAGCAAAAATAGCCCGATTTAGTTTTCTCATTTTCCCGGGGCTGATTGAACCAGTAGTAAGAGTGGTGGCTACCTTTTTCCACTCAGATAATGGGTAAGCGTTAATACACCTCTCTATCCCCGGCGTTAATACTATTCCATCCCTTAGTTCTCCTCTGAACCTGGGGGGGATAGGCACTCTACCCTTCTCGTCAATCCTATACTCAAATTCGCCAAAAAACATTCTTTAACCCCTCAGTCATCCCTTAACTTATAGGTTAAGACCTTTTCTCTTTGTCCCTCCCCTTTCTCTCGTTCAAGAAAGGACCTACCGAAGTATTGTTTGATGAGGAGCCGAAGGAAACTGGAAGCCTTTAAGCCCAGCTCCCTGGCTTCGTTTTCTACCCGTTCCTTGTCTGCCTGGTCAATCCAAAACCTCAGTATTACCTGCGTCATCTTCACCACCACTTACCACTTCTTACCATTTTACACCACAACCGCCCCTGTTTGTCAAGACCCTTGGAATTATTTTTTAAATTCTCTGATTTTGCTGTGGGCTCTATATGTGGTAAAATAAATGCCTTAAGAAGGGCATTATGCTTAACGTGGGCATACTTACCATTAGTGATAAGGGCTGGCACGGACAGCGCTATGATGAGAGTGGTAAAGCAATCAGGGATAGCCTGTCTTTATTAGATAACAGCGTCGTTAAGTATGAGGTCATTCCTGATGAGGTGGATGTTATTGCTGGCAAACTGGCGGAGTGGGCTGACGAAGGCGGTATAGATATCATTCTAACTACGGGTGGCACCGGGCTAGGACCCCGTGATGTTACCCCAGAAGCCACCCTGTCTATAGTGGATAAGGTTGTGCCCGGTTTCACCGAAGTGATGAGGGCAGAAACTTTTAAGGCGACGCCTTATGCTATACTTAGTCGAGCTGTAGCCGGGGTCAGAGGCAAGTGCCTTATTATCAACCTACCGGGCAGCCCTAAAGGAGTTCGGGAGTGCCTTAAGGTAGTATTGCCGGTCATTCCTCATGCTATGGAAATTATTAAGGGAGAGGTAACTGAGCACTAACCAATGCAAATTGATATTTTAACTCTGTTCCCCCAGATGTTCCAAGGTCCATTTAGTGTGGGTATTTTCCAGCGGGCTATTGACCGGAAGCTGATTCAGGTTAACATCCATAATATCCGCGACTACACTCATGATAAACATCATACCGTTGATGACTATGCCTATGGCGGTGGCGCCGGCATGGTCCTCAAGCCCGAGCCTATTTTTGAAACGGTAGAGTCAATAAAATCAGATATATGCCTTAAGGCAGGGGGTAATGAGTTGCCAATTATTCTGCTGACCCCACAGGGTCGGCTTCTTGGTCAACAAATTGTTCAAGAGCTATCAAGATATAGTCATCTAATACTTATCTGTGGTCGTTATGAGGGCGTGGATGAGCGGGTGCGGGAACACCTGGTCACTGATGAAATTAGCATCGGCGACTATGTGCTTGGTGGCGGTGAGCTAGCAGCTATGGTGGTAGTAGATGCTGTGGTCAGGCTACTACCAGGAGTTCTTGGCTCAGAGGCTTCGCCGCTGGATGATTCTTATACTACCGGTCTATTGGAATACCCCCAATATACTCGTCCTGATGTATATCGAGGCTGGTCAGCGCCTGAGGTTTTACTCTCGGGAGACCATGCCCAAATTGCTAAGTGGCGTCGTGAACAGGCTATTCTACGCACCCTGAAGCGGCGTCCCGAACTATTAGACCAAGTTAACCTATCCCCTGGGGACAGGCAGTTAGTAGAAAGGTTGAAGAAGGGCGCTTAGAAAATGAATGTTTCATCATTATTTGAAGTCAAAACAAATCCTAATATTCCGACTTTGGCTGCTGGCGATACGGTAAAGGTCAGGGTTAAGGTTATAGAGGGGGAAAAGGAACGCACCCAGTTATTTCAGGGCGTGGTAATTAGGGTGCGACATGGCGCCGATGGCGGAAGTTTTACCGTGAGGCGTGTCGCCTATGGTGTCGGTGTCGAGCGTACTTTCCTGTTCCAGTCACCACTTATCGAGAAGGTAGAAGTGGTACGGCATGGAAAGGTACGCCGAGCCAAGCTCTATTACCTGCGCGGGCTCAGTGCCAAAGCGGCTCGCATCAAGGAAAAGCGGGAAGCCAAGGAAACGAAACTGGAATAAGATTAAAAAGACTACTAAAAAAGAAGGTGGTGAAGGACAATGCCATGGCAAGTTATTTTGGGGCTTGTTTTGGGGCATATCGCTGTAATTGCAGGTTGTTACCTTACTGCGCGGGGCATAAACCTGTTACTGGGGAAGCCTGCAACTCCAGCACATATTTTTAACCCTAAGGGTTCTGTTTTTTGGGGCTTGTTCGCCATTATGGGCGGATTTTGCTTCTTTTACATCCAAATGCTTAATCTTGTTGGGCAAAAGATAGGTTTAGCTATTACTTTAATCGACACTGCCGAAAATTGTGCTTTTTTGTAATGCTAGGTGCGGTTAGAATAGAGTTGCCTCACTGGAGGATAGGATGGGGTATGCTGAGGTTAGTGTTAACTCGCCAGTAGCCCAGCGCCGGACATTCAGCTATACTATACCCCCTGATTTGAGTATTGATGTTGGGCAGGCGGTATGGGTCCCCTTCGGTGATAAGCTACTCCAGGGCATCGTTTTGGAGCTAACCGACTACCCCTCCGTGGAGGAAACCAGAGAAATAACCGGTATTATTGAACCTCGCCCGGTATTATCCCCACCCCATGTATTGTTGGCTCGCTGGATAAGCGAATATTATCTATCGCCCCTATTTGATGCTGTGGCTTTAATGCTACCGCCGGGATTTGAGCGTAAAGTAGTCACTTTTATTGGTCGTCCCCCCACCCCCCCCCAACCGGACATTTCTTCCCTGACCCGAGAACAGAGGTACGTGGTGGAATTAGCCTGGCGACAAGGCAAAGTTGGTCTCAAAGAGCTAGAAAAGGCATTAGGGGCGAGGCGAGCCAGGCTTATCACCTCCAAACTGATTGGGCAAGGACTGGTAGTTAAGAGCTATGAGCTGGAGGGGGTTAAAGTAAAACCCAAGCGGGTGCCTTACCTGCGTCTTAAAATTGAGGCTGGCGAAGCTGGACAGGAAGCAGCCAGGCTGCGCCAACAGAGGGCTATCAAACAAGCCAGCCTTCTCCAGTTTCTGTCTCAGGCACCTCAGCCGGTACCTCTGGCTGAAGCGAGGAGGAAGGCTAACTGCTCGACAGCAGCAGTTCAAGCCCTGGTAAGTAAGGGTTTAGCCGAAGTTGAGGAAATTGAGGTAAAACGCGAGCCGATTTCCTACCAGGGTATTACCCCCTCAGTGCCACTGACACTTACCGCTGCCCAAAAGTCAGCCTGGCAAGCTATCAGGGCGAGCCTGCTCCAGGTGGCAACCAATAAGGCTTCACCCAGTGTTTTCCTGCTCCATGGGGTTACCGGCAGTGGCAAGACAGAGGTCTACCTGCAGGCGCTGGCTGAGGCGGTGAAGCTGGGTAAGCGAGGCATTGTCTTGGTTCCAGAAATTGCCCTTACTCCCCAGACTATAGAACGATTTGCCTCACGCTTTCCCCATAAGGTGGCTGTCCTCCACAGTAAACTGTCTCTGGGAGAACAATTCGATGAGTGGCAGCGAATAAGAAACGGAGAATTTGACGTCGTTATCGGTCCCCGGAGTGCCATTTTTGCCCCCCAACCTGAGCTGGGTCTTATTGTTATTGATGAGGAACACGAATGGACTTATAAACAGCATGATAAATCACCCCGCTACCAGGCTCGTGATGTAGCCCTCAAGCTGGCTGAGCTAACCGGGGCAGTAGTTATTCTAGGCAGTGCTACCCCCGATGTCGAGACCTTTTACCATGCTCAACGAGGAGACTATCGCTTGCTCCAGCTTCCGGAGCGGGTTGTCCCCGAGGAAGGCTCCCCCCTGCCCCAGGTTGAGGTAGTAGATTTGAGGGACGAGCTTAAGGCAGGGAATATGAGCATTTTTAGCCGCTCTTTATTACAAGCCACAGCTCAAGCGGTAACCAATAAGGAACAGGTGATTCTATTTCTTAATCGGAGGGGAGGAGCTACCTTTATTCAATGCCGTAGTTGTGGCGTTGTCCTCCGCTGTAAGCGCTGTGAGGTTGCCCTTACCTATCATTTTGCCGAGGATGTTCTGGTCTGTCATCAGTGTAACTACCGAATGCCAGTGCCTCAGATTTGCCCTCGGTGCCTGAGTCGCCGGATAAAGTTTCTGGGTACTGGCACCCAGAAATTAGAGCAGGAAGCCAGTTATACCTTCCCCCGGGCTAGATTACTGCGCTGGGACAGTGACGTTACCAAAGGGAGATACTCCCATCAGGAGATATTAAATAAGTTCCGCACCCACCAAGCTGATATTCTTATTGGCACGCAAATGGTAGCCAAGGGATTGGATTTACCCTTGGTTACCCTGGTGGGGGTAATTAGCGCTGATACCAGTTTAAACCTGCCCGATTTCCGGGCTGGGGAGAGGACCTTTCAGCTACTATCTCAGGTGTTAGGCAGGGCAGGACGGGGTGCTCTAGGGGGACAGGTTATTATTCAGACCTATTCCCCGGAGCATTACGCCATTCGGACGGCAGCTAAACACGATTATGCCCTTTTTTATGAGAAGGAAATTAATTATCGGCGCCAGCTCCATAATCCTCCCTTCACCCGGCTGGCCTGCCTGGTTTATAGCCATACTAACGATACCCTTTGCCAGCGAGAGGCGGAAAGAATGAAGCGCCGGCTCATTGAGGAAATAGACTCAAAGGGGATAGATGACCTCAGTCTAATTGGACCAGCGCCAGCATTTATTCACAAGCTACGGGGGAGGTTTCGCTGGCAGCTCATACTTCGGGGCTCTGAGCCTTCGGCTTTTCTATCGCAGATACCCATTCCTCAGGGCTGGGCGGTGGACATTGACCCTGTAGGTCTAGCTTGAACCCTCCTTGCCCGCTTGCTCTGTTACTGATTGCTCCTCTTCAGAATCAGGGGCAAGATAAAAGAGTTCGTCCAGTTTATGATTAGGGAAGGCTTTTGTCGCCCCAACAATGAATTTTTGGTTTATGCGGCGTTTGCCTTCACGTACCCGATAAATCTGGCTTACCGATATTCCCATAGTCTTGGCTACCTCAGATAGGTTCTTGTAACTCCCATCAGCTAGGTCAAAAATCCTTGTCTTGACTATCATGGTTATCGTCCCTATAATGCCAGATGGCTATATTGTAGCCAGAAAAGTGCCAGTTGTCAAGCACGTTACCCAGCGGGCAGAACGGCTTAAAACAGTTTAGTGATACAACCTCTTATGATTTCTTGATAAATGTATGCTTTTGGTAGTATAGTTTAGCTTTAGATGGTAGAAATCTCATTGCTATTGACCAAGATAAGCAACTTTCTCACCCAACAGGATATTCAATCGTATGTGGTTGGTGGGTTGGTACGTGATATCCTGCTGGGGAGAGAGACGGCTGATATTGACATCGCTATAGAGGCAGACGCAGTAGAGATTGCTCCCAGGGTAGCTGCTGCTTTCGGTGGCAAGTATGTCCTGCTGGATGAGGTTAATAAGATAGGCAGGGTGGTTCTGGTTAATAAGGAAGCACCCTCAACTAGAGGGCAACGGGAGCTTGATTTCTCCACCGTCAAGGGCAGCATCAAGCAGGATTTAGCTCAACGTGACTTCACTATAGATGCCATGGCTATTGACCTCAGGGAGATTATTAACCAACCCCTTCCCCCAACCCCTTCTCCGTTGAAGAAAGGGAAAGTTCCCGCCAGACCCCCTATGCTAATAGACCCTTTCAATGGTTGGGATGACCTTCATCAGCAGGTGATTCGAGCCGTAGCCCAGACAGCTTTTGAATCAGATGGGGCACGCTTACTGCGAGCGGTGCGTTTGGCTGCCGAGCTTGGTTTCAGCATTGATAACAACACCGAGGCTCTAATTCGCCGCTACTCTCACCTTATAGCCAGTGTTGCCGGTGAACGAGTAAGAGAAGAGCTACTTCGGCTGCTGGCTATTCCTCGAGCCGAGCAACTTTTACCCTACCTTGATAAGCTGGGGTTATTAACGGCCATAATTCCAGAGCTAGCCCAGACCAAGGAGGTCAAGCAGCCCAAAGAACACTTCTGGGATGTTTTTGACCACTCCCTTAAAACGGTAGTCGCTGTTGACTTCTTGCTCAGGCAGGGCGCCTGGGAGTATGCTAGTGAAGAGGTCCTGGCGGTAGCTCCATGGTCAGCAGGGCTAAATCGGCACTTTGAGCTTAAAGTTAGTAGTGGTAGCACTAGAAGGTCATTACTCAAACTAGCGGTACTTCTTCATGATATTGCTAAACCTCAAACCAAAGCTATTGATGCTAGTGGACGAATGCGTTTTTTGGGGCACGCCAAGGAAGGAGCACCTATAGCCGCCAGTATTCTAGAAAGGCTAAGGTTTACCACTAAAGAAATAAAGCTAGTGGAAATTATGGTACGGTATCACCTCAGGCCGGGGCAGATGAGCCATGATGAGCTTCCTTCCCGCCGGGCTATCTACCGTTACTTTCGTGATACCGGCGAGGCTGGCATTGATATAATATTCTTGAGTCTGGCTGACCATTTAGCCACCAGAGGTCCCCGGCTAAATCTAGCCCACTGGCGAGGACATACTCAAATGGCAGACTATGTGTTAGCTCAGCACTTTGAGCAGGAGAGTCTGGTGGCTCCACCCAAGTTGATTGATGGACATGATTTAATCAACATCTTTGGTCTCAGTCCCGGACCTAAAATTGGAGAATTTCTGGAAGCAGTACGTGAGGCACAAGCCTCAGGGGAGCTAACTACGAGGGAGGAAGCCCTATCTTATATTCATAAGCATCTGTTAACTAAAGCCGAGTAAAGGATATGACCAGAAAAAATAGACTGCCCTTCATAATAATAAGCATTATTTTCGCCATTGCCGTGCTGGTGGCCTTGCCCCTCAATAAGGGAATTTTGGGCCAAAGGGGGATACGACTGGGGCTTGATTTGCAGGGTGGTACCCATATGGTCTATAGGGCTGACCTCTCCGCGATAGAACCGGGTACGGAAGCTGAAGCCCTTAATGGTGCCATCGCCGTTATTGAAAAGCGGGTTGACGTTTTCGGGGTAACCGAGCCGGTTATTCAGAGGCTGGGTGAAGACCGCATAGTCGTCCAGTTACCCGGTATCAGTGAAACCGAGGAGGCAAAGGAACGTATCGGACGGATGGCACTGCTTGAATTTGGGGAATTGATTGAGGGAGAAGGGGAAGAAGCTAAGTGGGTTAATGAGCGGGGTGAGTGGAAGCCAGCTACAGGGGTCATTGACGGGGAGGAAGTAGCCCTGACCAGTGTCTTTTTTAAAGAGAATACCTATGTCACCACGGATAATTTCGGTAGACTGTTCCTGATTTTTGAATGGGATGAAAAAGGGAGCCAACTATCTGAGGAAATCACCGGGCGCTTGATAAATAAGCCTATGGGCATATTTGAAGGTGACAGCGCTCTGTTGGGAGATGAGGGGATGCCCATCACCCCTGTTGTCCGCAGTATTATTACCGATAAGGGTCAGATCGAAGGCTTAAGCCTTAGTGAGGCGACGGAATTATCCCAATTACTTAACGCCGGTCGTATTCCGGTTCCGCTTACTCCCATTTATGAGCAGACGGTATCGCCTATTTTGGGGTCTGATTTTATTAGGATGAGTCTTCAGGCAGGACTAATCGGGCTAATACTAGTTCTGCTGTTTATGATGATTTATTACCGCCTGCCTGGAGTTCTAGCCAGTGGCGCCTTAATGTTCTACATGTCATCGGTGCTAGCCATATTCAAGCTGATACCGGTCACCCTTACCCTGGCTGGTATTGGCGGCTTTGTCCTATCTATAGGTATGGCGGTAGATGCTAATATACTTATCTTTGAGCGGATGAAAGAGGAATTGAGGCTAGGGCGGACACTGGGTGCCGCTATTGAGACTGGCTTTAGCCGAGCCTGGCCGGCTATCAGGGACAGCAATATAACCACCTTTATTGTCTGCGGTATTCTCTATTTGTTAGGCAGCCGAGTTATCGCCAGCGCTCCGGTAATGGGTTTTGCCGTAACCTTATTTATCGGTGTCGCGATAAGCATGTTTACCGCGGTGGTGGTTACTCGCACCTTCCTCTTCGTACTCGCCGGCACTCGCCTGGGGCAAAAGACTTCACTATTCAGAGTCTATTCAGGAAAAGGAAATGACTAATATTGTAGGTAAAAGGTTCTGGTTCTTTCTGGCTTCGGGAATAATTATCCTGTTTTGTATCATCTCGCTGGCTAACTTCGGGCTCAAACCAGGGATTGAACTCAGCAGTGGTTCTATGCTGACGGTTAATTTTGAGCAGACGGTAACCGAGGCTGATTTGAAACAGGAACTAGCTAGCCTGGGTTATACCGGGGCTATTGTTCAACGCACTGGAGAGGGTAATTTCCTTATCCGCACCGGCGAACTAACCGGCGAAGCTAAGAGAGCACTAGAGGACGCCTTAGGAGCTAAGTTTGGTTCTATCACTGAAGCAGAGTTCTATTCGGTATCGCCTATGATAGCTGCTGAGACGGCACGAAATGCCTACATTGCCATAGGTGTAGCTACCGTGGGCATACTACTTTATATCACCTGGGCATTCCGCAAGATGCCAAATCCATTCCGCTACGGCACCTGCGCCATAATAGCTCTGGGGCACGATGCCCTGGTGGCACTGGGCATTTTCTCTGTCCTCGGTGGCACACTGGGCTGGGAAATCAACCTGATGTTTATTACCGGTATCCTGGCGGTTGTTGGCTATAGTGTCAATAATACTGTGGTCGTCTTTGATAGGATACGGGAGAATCTAAGCAAGGGGATAAGCACCAACTTTGAGGTTATTGTCAATACCAGCCTGGTGGAAACCCTCAGCCGTTCCTTGAATACCAGCTTAACCACCCTGTTTGTAGTATTAGCCCTGCTCCTCTTTGTTGGAGCGTCAATTCAGAATTTAGCCGTGGTGCTACTTATTGGCATCGTTGCCGGAACTTTCAGCTCTATATGTATTGCCCCCAATCTACTAATTGTCTGGGAAAAGGGGGAGTGGGGCAGGCTCTTCAGACGGCGTCGGCTACCAGCTAAGAGCCAGTAAGCGACACCCAGACCTTGGTTACTTAAACTCCCAACATCTTGTCTATGTTGATGAACAGGGCCATCGGCACTCCCCAGTACAGCGGCAGTCCAATCAGGGTAGCTCGCCGCATCAAACCCCGAGAGGCTTCGCCCATTTCACGGACTCTTCTCCGCGCCAGAACAAACAACAGCAGCCAGATAAGTCCGGTGAAAAGGCCAGGCGAATACTCGAGCCAAATGAGTGAACAACCAATGTGGACGAGACTGTTACTAAAACCCCAGATAACAATTCCCAGTCCTAGTGGCAAGAATCGCTGCCGGTTACGGCGGTAGATAAAGTAGCCTGCAACCAGGACGGAAATGAAGTAGACGTTGTGCATAAGCCACTTAGACGTGGTGTAGTTCGGGATTCCCCACCGCATTTCTGCCCAGGCAGGAAATCCGAGGAGGCCTTCTTCGGGCAAATGAACGGTGACATATACCAGTAGACTGGCGAGGATGATATTTTCCAATCTGGCTTCTTTGATTTTCAGTATGAGGTTTTTAACTAAGGTCTCCATCTGACAGGTTGCCACCTAAATAAGGATATTACGCCAGGTTATGTATTCTCTTTATTGACTCAACCAGAGAGGTAATATCGGGGGTCCCAAATCCACGCATTTTAAATCCAGGTTGCGGTTGACCCAGCGGGTCGTCAATATCGGTATTGCCCAAGAGCACGTCAAAGGTAGCTTTTACCGAAGCCGCCAGAGCATCAAGCGGGTAACCACCTTCCAGGGTGAAGGCGAGATGACCGCTACACAATTCGTCAGCCAGTCCCTTAATAATTCCTACCATCCGGGCAAAGCCGGTAACACTTACCCTCATCAGGGCTAATCCATCACTCCAGTGGGCGTCATAACCAGCCGAGACCAGAATAAGCTGAGGGCTAAACCGCCTGGCTATGGGGACGATTATCTGGTCAAAGACGGCTAAATATTCAGCATCGCCACTGCCCGGGGACAGTGGTATGTTAACCGTAGCCCCCTTACCATCCCCGCTACCAGTCTCCTCAATTCTACCTGTTCCCGGGTAAAGGGGGGACTGGTGAGTTGATATGTAAAGCACCTGGGGGTCATCATAAAAAGTGTCCTGGGTGCCATTACCATGATGCACGTCAAAATCAATGATAGCCAAGCGTGGTAGCTTATATTTATTCAGAGCGTACTTAGCCGCAATAGCGATATTATTAAACAGGCAGAAGCCCTCAGCCTGAGTGGCAGTGGCATGATGTCCCGGGGGTCTGACCAGGGCAAAGGCACTGCCTACCTCTCCATCCATAACTGCCTCAGTTGCCCTGATCACGCCACCGGCCGCGTAAAGGGCGGCATCATAGGAATCAGGCGACATTACGGTATCAACATCCAGCCAGCCGCCACCGTTTTCAGCCATCTCCCGGATATATGATATATATTGCTTACGATGGACTAACGATATTTCCTCGGTAGTAGCCACCCGGGGCTCAATTGGTGATAACTTTGGCTTAAGCCCGGTCTGTTCCAGGTGGGAAATAATTGCCTCTAACCTCCGGGCGTTTTCCGGGTGCCCGCCGGTATCATGCTTGAGATAAATGGGGTGATAAACATAGCCTACCTTCATAATGCACTCCCTTTTGCCAAATTAGCCGATTTAATGATACCAGAGACAATACCCAGCCAGCAATAAATACCTTTCATCCCGAATGTTACAACGTGGTATAATAAACGAAATAACAAGGGTCATCGGTCCCGTTAATCACTTACAGGGTAAGAGCGGTGTCGCTAAACTTAGCTCGGGTTGTAGCGCAGGTCGGAAATATGGTCGCCAGGCTGAAGGCTGGCAGGGAGGAAAGGCAACGGCGCCTAAACTATGCTCTGGATGTCCTTCATAGCCAGACCTCCGAGTTCAATAATTTAAAGAGGAAGATTGCCTCCAGCCGGACTACCTGGCTGGTGGCTGGTCTGGTCGATGGGCTTGACCGGCACTACCAACCACCACCCACCCCCACCGAATTCACCGTTCTGGCGACCGATGGCTCTCATATTGATGTTGACCGACATCGGTCAACTAGGTGCTACCTGATAAACATAGGTTCGGTCGTCCTTAACTATGGTGACTCCCCCAGTGCCACCCTTGATAGCTTCCCCAGTCTCTATTCCGGGGATGAAGACCTGGTTATTGCCCCGACCGGGGTTAAAGGTCGTGAGCAATTAATAGAAGGCACGCTTTTAGGTATCAAGCGTGGCGTAGACGAGTGCCACCAGTTAGCCAAACTGGCATCGGAGCTGCCGCCGGCTAGCTCCAGTCTGGCACTACTTGACGGCTCGCTTATCCTCTGGGGTCTGGAGGCTTACCCTGAATTTGTCGCCGAGGCTCTACTGGACAAAGGCTTCCTCAGCTATCTTGACGAGATGAGAAAACTCAATAATGATAAGAGGCTTGCCCTGGCCAGCTATATTAGCTTTCCCCGCAGCACCGATGTGGTTAATGCCCTACGGGTGGCTCTCTGCCCCCAGGATATTCTTGATACCGACCTCCATTGTAAAACCTGTGACAAACGGGACTGCGATGAAGTGGCTGGCGTTCGGGATAGAGAGCTATTCCTGAATCTATTAGGTCAGGGAGAAAGGTCGGCGCTGTTTATCAGTCAGTCGTCTGTAGTCCAGAAGCGCTACGGGGAGCATCAGGTCTATTTCTTCTACCTGAGGCTGGATGACGAGATAGCCCGGGTTGAGATTCCGCGGTGGGTAGCCATAGATGAAATCCTGCTTAATCTCACCCATGCCCTGGTCTTAGACCAGTGCCAGCGGGGGCAGGGATACCCGGTGGCCTTAAGCGAAGCCCATGAACAGGCGGTGGTAACCGCCGCCGACAGGGAAAACTTCTGGCAGTTGGTAGAATCATCCCTGGTGGAGGAACATTTGCCCAGCCTCACCTCCGCCAAAAGCTTCAGCAAAAGGACGAGGTGGGTTTAGATAAAGAATTGCCTATTAAAGAGAAATAAATGAACTCAGACGTTGCCACACAAACGCTTACAGAGCACCAAGAACTAGTTAATCTCATTGATGAGCTAATTGCAGCAATCAGAGGACTACCCAATGATGTGCAATGGGGTAGTTCATCGTGGATGCAAGACAGGGAGATCTTAGACTTCATCCGAATCCAAACTCTTTCCCTCCAAAATGCCAAGAAGAACACTATTGAAGGCTATTATCGGGATGCTTACCACTTGATACGTATGGCGTTTGAAGCGTATTTCGTTCTTAGACTGATAAGTGCTTGTGATAAGTATCCCCTTAGGATAAGAATAAAAAGAGCCAAGAACGACCCAAGTCTGAACCATGCCAAGGATAGACTCATTCAGCAGGTACAACAAAAGTTTGGTAACCGCTTGATAACAACATACGTAGAAGATAAGAATACTCT
>Ga0307432_1000618_pt1 | contig 25883 bp, 17 predicted proteins | sample SalMarWE160150MG_FD_202158 | JGI IMG/M metagenome (GOLD analysis project Ga0307432, IMG submission 202158) | Salt marsh sediment microbial communities from the Plum Island Ecosystem LTER, Massachusetts, United States - WE1603-150 | ecosystem: Environmental > Aquatic > Marine > Intertidal zone >...
CGCACACTGCGGCTTCGCGGCCTGAACCCTACGCAGACCATCACCAACGCCCTCAAAACCTACCTTACTACCGGACAACTCCCACCGTTACCCGACACCAACATTGCAAACGGCTGAAGAGTTACGACTAGAGATCAGCGCAGCCAAAGGCAGTGCAAATGAACCCTGAGTCAGCATAATGGGTAGCTGAGCATGGAAGACGCAAAATCGCGCAGACGCAGCAAGCAGGCACTGGTGTTCGAGGTTGTTACCGTTCTTTCGGTCACCCTTCTCCCAGTATTCGCTAACTCTTTGGAAGCAACGTGCGGCGAGATGGGGAGTAACGCCGCCGTCGGTGTGTCGACCCAAGCGATCCGGTTGGGGGTTCTGCATCACTTAGTCTCACTACTGCTCGTTGCGTACATCATTTATCACAGTGGCGATTCCCGGAAACACTTCGGATTAGAATTCAGACCATCAGTGTTGTGGATATCCACTGGTCTGTTTCTGGGTGGTCTGATTTTGAGACTCGGTGGGTATTATGCTTTCCGCCACATTGGTTCCTTCGATATCGCACCGCAGACGGGCACTGGGAATATTGAGTTTCTTCGGGACACTCCGATTGCTCTCAGTATGGGATATGTTGTTACGGCCTCCGCCTTCGAGGAATTCCTGGTGCGGGCTTATTTTATGACACGGCTCCGTGATCTTGGGTGGAGTACGACCGGCGCTATCCTCCTCAGCACGTTGGTACAGTCCTCGTACCATATGTATCAGGGGCCTCTTGCGATGGCCAGCAATATTCCGATGTTCCTGCTGTTTTCCATCTACTTCGCACGGTACCGAAATGCACCCGTCGTCGTTCTGGCGCATTTGTACATGAATGTCCTTGCGAGGACTTCATCATAACGCGGCCACATAACTAAGACGGATAAGAAGCGCCGACCCGATTACCGAGCACTGATGGTCTCAGAGATGCGCACCGGTGCGCATCCCTACGATATCACTTATGAGTACGACCAGGGCGGCAACCGCAAGAAGAAGATCGAGTCTACGGGCGGGTGCAACCGGATCGAGACGGTGTACCATTACGACGTTGATGATCCGGCCACCTACGGCAGCTTCAACAACCGGCTGATGAAGTATCAGACGTACGAGAGCTGCCGCGTCTTCGAGGATTTCGGGTACGAGGGCAGTTGCGGGACCGAGGAGCTGGTCTCGACCACGTGGTACTACTACAACAGCTCCGGCAACGTCACCAACGTCGTGGCCGAGAAGGCCGACCCCTATTCGGCGCCCCTGTATGAGGGCACGCGGCTGGAGTACGCCAGGAACGGCCGGGCGGTGACATACGTTCTTGGCGAGACCTGGGGAAATGAGCCGTACAACATTACGTATGCCCGCGAGTTCAGGTATGATGGCGCCCGGCAGAGGTATATGAACCGTGAGCTTGATCCCAACGCTCTGGAAAGCGGCACGCTCCAGGCACTGAGCACCGTCTGGTCGGACTACGACGGGGACGGAGTCTACGGTGATTTCACGTCCGATGGCCAGACGCAAACCGATGTCCGCTCGTTCGACTTGGGCTTCGGTAAGTTCGATTGGACCGCCGGCCAACTGGTACTCGCTAGCGAACTCATTGAGCGCGATGCGCAAGCGCGGTGGCTCGGGCAGGTTCGTATCGAGTATGCGCACGACGAGCCGGCAGCCATCCTGGGTGGGTTTCGAACTAAGCCCGAAGGTGATGGTGAACGTGTGTGGCCGTCCGCCGGCCCACGTATCGAGTGGTCCAGGGTGGACGTGCGGCCAGTCGTGCTTCGGTTTCGAGCGTCCGACAACGTACATGGGACCGACCGGGAACTGAGTCGGGTACTTCACGAAGTCGGCAGCGTCGAGCGCGAGGTCGGCCATGCTGCCGTCCGGCTGTCCGATCATCCAGAGCTTTTTCTGTCGCGTGTTCATCTGTGGCGGTGATGTAAAGGCTGCGGAGGCCAGCGTCAGGACGACTCCAAAGCCCAGGAAGGCACGTGTTCCCCTCATCATTGCAAATCCCCCGGAAGCTAACGGCACACGGCGGATGCTTCTACTCAGCCCAACTGCATCATAACCGCACTCAACTACTTGTGCGCGACCTCGCGGCGAATCCTCAGCCTCGCTGCTTGACGTCTCTGATCCAGCCCCCACACTGGCACCTGGGATGATGCAGCGCGGCGAGGTCTGCCGTGAGTAGCAGGAACGCTCGCACGCGACGTACCGTTTGCCTCACCGTAGGAGACCGATTGTGCGAATACTCGGAGCGAACCCCATCATCGCCTTGCTGGCGGCGTTCTGGTTGGTGCCGACCTTCGGCCAACAGGTGGCTCTCTTTGAGGAAACTGACCCACCACACGCCCTATCTCCGAGGACCAGCGCAAAGGAGGGGAAATCCGGTCCAACCCGGGTAGCCTACACATTCGACACACCCGAAGACGCCTCAGCATTTGAGGTTATTGCGACGGGCGAAGCGGAGCAGAGGAAGGCTCTGCCCAAGATCGCGGATGGCCGGCTCTATCTCCTTGAGTCGTGGTGGAAATCCACCGCCTCCGTTGCATTCCCCGTGCCGACGGATACGACGACCCGTGTCGTCGAGGTCTCGTGGAAGTTAGCCATGAACACCGGAACCGAGGGCGCCGGGTTCGCCTGGCTCAACGTCGACAGGTATGGTGTGGACGGCCAAGCGCCGGAGGTCGAGAAGTGGGAAGCCCCCGGCATCCCGGCGTCTTTCGGTGTCGGGTTCGACGCTTCCAACCCGGCCAACCGCGACCCGTTCCGCGGGTCGGGGAACGCTTACGACCGGCCGCAACACGAAGTCTCGTTGCATTGGGACGCAACGGAGATCGTGAAGCGGACAACCCCGATGGACTTCCGAGATGAGAAGCCGCACGATGCACGGGTTCGAGTGGAGTTTCTCCCTGGAGGGGCGGATGTAAGCGTTTGGATCGACGAGACAGTGATCTTCGACAGTTACTTCATCCCATCGGCAACAGCCTACGTGGGCCGACCGGCGTTCGGTGCCCGCAACGGTGAGACCGCCGGCGACACATGGATCGCGGATTTGGCCATCGAGTGCAAGCATCCGATTCCCGCTCCCCAGCCGCCAGTAACGATCCTGGCGATCGACCACAAGCTCAATGATGCCAAGCACCCCAAGAACGAGGCCACCGTCGAGTTCCCCAAAGATACCGATCGCTTCGCCCGGATCATCTGTACTCTGAGATTGGACAAACCGGAAACGCGTTTCGACCCGTGGGATCGGTTGGCGGAAATCAATGTGTATGGTGATGACGGTGAGCGATTCGAGATTTTGCGCTACATCACCCCATACCATAAAGGCCACGAATGGAAAGTGGATGTTACGGATTACCGACCACTCCTGCGCGGGAAGCGGAAGATCGAGCAGGTTTGCAGTACGCAAGGTGAGGGCTGGATCGTGACCGTCGAGTTCAACTTCTACCCTGGTTCGACGGACCGTCTGGCGTACCGGGTGGGCAATCTCTGGTCGGGAAGTCCGGAGATCGGCAATCCCGACAAGCCGGTCGAGCAGTTCTACACGCCAAAGATCGTTCCACTCGATCAGCAAACAGCATTTGCCGAGGTGCGCACGGTGGTTACCGGGCACGGCATGTCGCCGAACACCGACAATGCCGCCGAGTTCATGTCGATCGGCCGCACACTGACTGTCAACGGCCAATCGTTTCGCAACTTGCTCTGGAAGACGGACAACTACTTGAATCCGTGCCGACCGCAGGGTGGAACGTGGAAGTATGACCGTGCCGGCTGGGCTCCTGGTGATGTGGTCAGACCTTGGGAGATCGACGTGACTCATTTGGTCAGAGACGACGGCGTGCTGAACATCGAGTACAAGCTCGATCCATACTTAAACGAGGCTCGCGGCCAGACGTGGGCGCCGTTTCACAAGACCGAGTCGCAAGTAATCCTCTACCGCATCCCGTGAGCGAGTGTCCGTCGGCCTGCGTGAGAACCCATTCATGAAGCGAAGCCCTGCCAACCCGATCATCACGCGAGCGGATATCCCTGATGTTCCGCCACGAATAGTCGACGTAACCTCGGTTTTCAATCCGGGGGCCGTTCGCATGGGGGATCGTGACATACTCCTCCTGCGTGTGCAGACCCGCGGTCGTGAGACTGTCTTGATGGTCGCCGAGAGCGCGGACGGCGAGCGTTTTTCCATCCGGCCGAAGGAGGTCCAAATCCATGGAGTCGAGGCCCTCGGCCAGACCTTGTATCACATATACGATCCCCGGCTGACCCGGATCGACGACACCATCTATATCGTATTCGCGGCGGACACGGACCAAGGTGGCCGCCTTGGCGTGGCGCGTACTGAGGACTTTGAGCGCTTCGAGCTAGTCGGCTTCGCTGGCGAGGGCGACACGCGCAACGGAGTGTTGTTTCCGGAGCGGTTTAACGACCACTTCCTGCGACTCGAACGCCCGAACCGCGAACAACTCGCCGGGGGCGTAACTACCGGCACAGAGATCGTGCTGTCCGAGTCAGAAGACCTCGTCAATTGGCGTCAGCTCGGCCCGGTCATGGCGGGTCGGCCACACTATTGGGACGAATTGATCGGCTCCGGGCCGCCACCGGTGAAGACACGCTCCGGATGGCTGCACATCTACCATGGCGTTGCCACCCACTTCGCCAGCGTCAGCATTTACCAGGCGGGCGTAGTGCTGCTCGACCTGGCGGACCCCAGTCGAGTGCTGGCACGCAGCCGCAACAACATCCTCGAGCCACGAGAACCTTACGAGTTGACGGGGCAAGTGCCCAACGTGGTTTTCCCCAGCGGCATGATCATTGACGAGCATGATGATGAAGGATTTGCGATGGCTGACAGCCTGGTGCGTGTCTACTACGGAGCAGCCGATACGGTCGTCGCGTTGGCGACCACTACAATCAAAGACCTTCTCGATGGATGCGACCGCTGATGAGTCATACATCGTGTAGAACGACCACCATGTCGAAGCTGATGCTGATCGGAGCGGTTGTTGTGCTTGCAAATGGCTGTGCGAGTCGAACCGTGACGAAGAAACATCCGATGATGGTGGGCCGTGCCGGCGAGCCCAAGCACTACAACTGTCGTCGCGCGACGAGTGCTGTTGTCGTCGACGGCAGGATGAATGAACAAGCCTGGGCCGATAGCTCGTGGACCGATCTCTTCGCCGATATCGAGGGAGAGGACAAGCCACGGCCTCGATTCACGACGCGAGCGAAGATGTTGTGGGACGACCGGTACTTCTACATCGCCGCAAGCCTGGAAGATCCCCATGTCTGGGGCACGCTCGAGCAGCACGACCAGATTGTGTTCTACGACAATGACTTTGAAGTTTTCATCGACCCCGATGGCGATACACGCGAATACTACGAGATCGAACTCAACGCGCTCAACACGGTCTTTGACCTGTTGCTGGAACGTACTTACCTCGACGGTGGCCTGGCCCGCCACGAGTGGAATTTGGAGGGGCTAAAGACCGCGGTGCATGTCGACGGCACACTGAACGATTCTTCGGACCTTGATCGGGGATGGTCGATCGAATTGGCGCTGCCATGGCGCTCGCTGGCGGAATACGCACACAAACCCGCTCCGCCCCACGAAGGTGACGTCTGGCGGGTCAACTTCTCCCGCGTGGAGTGGCGGCACCGGATTGTCGACGGGCGTTACGAAAAAGTGCCCGACACCCCCGAAAACAACTGGGTCTGGTCACCGCAAGGTCGGATCAATATGCATATACCCGAGCGATGGGGGTATGTGATGTTCTCGAGTGGCGCGGATTGAGACGACTGAATGAACATGCAGTTGATCGACTGGGGGATCGTCGCCGCCCTGATGGTCGTTTTGATCTGGGGAGCCGCCAGTACCAAGCGCTACACCCGTAGTGTGTCCGCCTTCTTGGCAGCCGAGCGTTGCGGCGGGCGTTACCTCGTCGCGGTCGCCGACCAGATTTCACAACTGGCCTGATCACCCTGGTGTGGTACTTCGAACAGAACTACCAGGTCGGCTACACCTCTATCTGGTGGCCGCTCATGGAGGGGCCGGCCATGATCGTTATGGCCCTGTCCGGCTGGGTCATTTACCGCTTTCGCCAGACCCGAGCCATGACGCTGGCGCAGTTCTTCGAAATGCGTTACAGCCGCAGGTTCCGCGTGTTCGCGGGCTTGGTGGCGTACGTGGCGGGCATTATCAACTTCGCCATTTTTCCATCTGTGGGTGCCCGGTTCTTCATGGCCTTATGTGGCTTGCCTGAATGCTTCGTCCTGGCGGGCTTCGAGATCGCGACCTATCCGCTGCTGATGATCCTCTTGCTGTCGCTATCGCTGGCATTCCTATTCATGGGCGGTCAGATCGCCGTGATGGTGACTGACTTTCTGCAGGGCATCTTCTGCAATGTCGCCTTCATCGTCATTATTCTGTTTCTACTCACCACGTTCAGTTGGGACCAGATCTCTGATGTGTTGCTCGCAGCGCCGGCGGGGCAGTCCATGGTTGATCCGTTCGATCTGGGCAAGGAGAGGCATTTCGACTTCTGGTACTATGCCATTAGCGTGGTCATTCTCTTTTACTGTGCCAAGGGCTGGCAGGGAACACAGGGCTACAACTGCTCGGCCAAGAATGCCCACGAAGCCAAGATGGCGGGCATCCTCGGTCCCTGGCGCTTCCGCGTGTTAATGCTGATCGTGTTGGTTTTGCCCATCTGCGTGCGTACCCTGATGCATCACCCGGACTTCACGACTCAGGCCGCGGTCGTTAACCAATCACTCGACGCGATCGAGGCACCCTCACCCGAAGTGAAGGGAGCACTGCAAAACCAACTGCGCACTCCGTTGGCCATGAGCGTGATGCTGCCCACCGGTCTGCTGGGGCTGGCCTGTGCAGCCATGCTGGGCGCGTTCATCAGCACCCACGATACGTACCTGCACTCCTGGGGAACGATTCTAGTTCAGGACGTGATCCTACCCCTTCGCAAGAAGCCGCTTTCGCCTGGACGACATCTCTGGCTCCTGCGGCTGTCGATCCTGGGCGTTGCGGTGTTCATCTTCTTCATCAGCCTGCTATTCAAGCACACGCAGTACATTGCCATGTTCTGTGCCCTGACGGCCTCCGTCTTCGTGGGAGGCGCCGGTGCGGCGATCATCGGAGGGCTTTATTGGAAGCGGGGCACGACGGCCGCAGCCCGGGCGGCGATGGTCACGGGCATGGGGGTGTCGCTGACGGGCATCGTTATCAAGCAAGTGCATTCGGATTTCTTCCTCACGGGTCAGGAGATGAGCTTTGTGGCGATCGTCTTGGCAATCGTAGTCTACGTGAGCGTTTCGCTGCTTGGCCCCCGGGTGGTGCATAACATGGATCGCCTGTTGCATCGGGGCAAGTACGCGATTACGGGTGAATCCACGGCTACGTGGCAGGACGCCCGGACCATCTGGGAGAAGCTCGGCTTCGCCAGGGATTTCACCGGCGGCGACAGCGTCATCACCTACGTGACATTGAGTTGGCCGCTCGTCTGGACAGTCATCTTCGCCATCGTCACGATCTACAGCATGATGGCCGGCATCTCGACCGAGGCGTGGCTGTCGTACTGGCATGGCTGGACATGGCTCATCCTCGGCTGTGCAGTCCTCGTGACCTTGTGGTTCACAATCGGCGGGATCTTTGACATGAAGTACCTGTTTCGTCAACTACGCAGCCGCGCCGCCGATCTGTCCGACGACGGCCGTGTTGAGACGATGGAACCTACAGTGAAGGAGAAGCTGCAATGACCAGGATGCTGCCGGTGAGAAGACTCGCCTCGACGTTGGTGGTGCTAACCCTCTTTGCAGGCAGTGGACGATGAGGCCTACTCTGGTGATGCTGGCCGCCGGCGTGGGGAGTCGGTACGGCGACCTGAAGCAGTTAGAGGTGGTCGGCCCGGGCGGCGCGACGATCATGGACTATTCAGTCTACGACGCGCTGCGTGCAGGCTTCGGCAGGATTGTCTTCGTGATTCGCCCGGACATGGAGGCCGCCTTTCGAGCGGCGATCGGCCAACGATGTGAACGTCGGGTTCCGGTGGCATACGCTCTTCAGAGGCTGGACGCGCTACCCTTGGGGTTCGCTGCTCCGCCGGGACGGACAATACCCTGGGGGACCGGACACGCGGTCCTGGCGGCCGAACGTCTGGTCAAGGATCCGTTCGCCGTCGTGAATGCTGATGACCTCTACGGTGCCGATGCCTTCGCCGGTTTGAGCGGTTTTCTGCGGCGGGAGGAGCCGGAAGACGTGCCGACCTACGCGATGGTGGGCTACGCTCTGCGTGATACCCTAACGGAGACCGGCGCCGTCAACCGCGGCTGTTGCCGCTGCACGCCCGACGGGTGGCTTGAACGCATCACCGAGGTCACGCACATCGAACGCGACGGCCCGGACGGCCGCTACTTCGATGAGTCCGCCCATGAACGAACCATTAGCGGCAGCGAACTCGTCTCCATGAACGCCTGGGGATTCCGGCCGGTTTTCTTTGATCAGTTGCGCCAGCGATTCGAGTGCTTTCTCCGGGAGGATGTAGTATCGGAGACCGCCGAGTTCTATTTGCCGGACGCCATTGCGGACCTCATCCTCGCCGGTCGCGCCCGGGTGAAGATTCTACCGACCAAAGACACATGGGCCGGCATCACCCATCCCGAGGACAAGCCGCAGGTCATCGAAATGATCAGCGAGCTGATCCGACGGGGCGAGTACCCGCGCATGCTCTGGGATTGAACATGGCCCCCGAACTCGAAGCAGTTGCAGGCCACTTCACGATCGAGGGGCGACTCATCGCGGTCGAGCCGTTCGGCGGCGGTCACATCAACGATTCGTTCCTGGTAACGTACCGACAGAAAGATAGATCTGCTCGTTTTCTGCATCAGCGCATCAATGATGCTGTTTTCCCAGCCCCCGTCCTTGTGATGGAGAACATTCAGCGCGTCACAGACCACATCGCGCAGAGGTTGAAGTCGTTGGGTGTCGCCGACGTGAACCGGAAGGTCTTGACGCTAGTGCAAACGAATGAGGGTAGCTCTTATTGCCGCGATAGCATGGGCTCGTACTGGCGACTCTACTGGTTCATCGAAAGCGCACGGGTGTGTCAAACCGTGGAGACACCGGAGCAAGCCGAACAGGCCGGTCGGGCCCTTGGGGTCTTTCAACGTTTGTTGGTGGACCTTTCCGGCCCCCGGCTGCACGAGACGATTCCCGGCTTTCACAACACGCCGTCACGATTCGAGGCATTGGAGAGGGCGGTACAGGCCGATCCGCAAGGTCGCGCCGCAGAAGCACGAAGGGAAATCGAGTGCGCGCTGCTGAACCGTTCCCTGGCCACCGCGCTGCTCGACTTGTACCAAGCTGGCGACATTCCGGAACGGGTGGTCCACAACGACGCCAAGATCAGCAATGTTCTGTTCGATCGGGAGACCGGGGAGGCGCTCTGCATTGTAGATCTCGACACGGTAATGCCCGGACTGGCGTTGTACGATTTCGGCGACATGGTACGTTCGATGACGTGCCCCGCCCCCGAGGACGAAACCGACCCGTCGCGTGTCGAAGTTCGAATGCCGTTGTTCGCGGCACTGGTTCGCGGCTATCTCGAAGCGGCGACGCCATTCCTTGCCCCGATGGAGCGCGCCAATCTCGTGACGGCCGGCAAGCTGATCGCGCTCGAGCAGGGTGTGCGCTTTCTGACGGACTTCCTGAACGGTGACAAGTACTATAGAACGCAGCGCCCCAATCAGAATCTCGATCGCTGCCGAACACAGTTCAAGTTAGTCGAATCGATCATCCAGCACGAGAGGCAGATGGTCCGGTTCGTCGAGAGCCTGTGACGCTACGTCGGTCAATCTGTTGGCACTCGCCACAGAACTGACCCGGGAATGGGGTGTTCAGCGTTGCCGGGACCCGCGTAGCTGACCTCCAGGCGCTGTGACCCGCCTGCCTCGAAATGTGCCACGGCGATCGGGTGTTTCCCCGCTTTGAGAATGATCTGCCCGGACGCCTCGCAGGCAGAGTGCAGACCATCATGATCGACGACAAGGTCGGAACCGATCCACAGCCTGCTGCCGTCATCCGAGACAAGATAGAATGTGTAGACCCCGTTGGCAGGCACCTGGAGATAGCCGGTGAATCTCAGCGCGAAGCCGTCATCGCGCTTCCGCACGTCGAGGTCGAAAGTCGTTGCTGTGCCCATCGCGGTGGGACTGAGCTTCTCGAAGTCCGGCAAGCGCTGCCAGCTGCCTTCGTAGTACGCGTATGCCAGCCCGGGCACTGCGTTGGAGACCTCGACAGCTTCACGCGGGCGCAGCTTTCGGAAGTGGAACTCGGCGATGCCGGTCGTGCGGCCATCTGCCAAGAAAGTCTGCGCTTTCACAACCGTCGTGTCCGTGAGGCGCACCGGCTCGACGTAACGCGGTGAGTCCGGTGCCGGATCGCGATCGTCGAGTGTGTAACGGACTACGCCGCGACCGAGTGGGTTGTCCAGCACCATTTCCGCTGCGTCTTCGAAAACCCGATCGCGCGAGGCGTACTGCGGTGGCTGGAGAAAGTACGTCACGCCGAGTGTATCCAGCCGCCGGTAGTGCGTCTTCATTCGCTCGGCGAAGTTCTCCCAATCGCGCGACGCCGCCGGCGACCAAGTCACCTCGGCCAAGGCGCAAAGCCGCGGAAAGACCTGCCGATCAACCAGTTTCTGGGGCGCGCGCTCCGTCCAGATGTTGCCCTCCGCGCCGAGAATGTGGCGGGCTTGATCCGGCGTGAGTTCCGCCGGCGTGGGGTCAAACGAGTAGATGCGCTGGAGGCTGATCGCATCGTAGGAGTAGTCGAGGTAACAATGACTTGTCGGCGATGCAACGACGTCATGCCCGGCACGAGCCGCCGCGATTGCACCCTCCATGCCACGCCATGACTGTACGGTCGCGTTTGGTGCGAGTCCGCCTTCCAGGATTTCGTCCCAGCCGATGAGGCGGCGGCCCTTGCTGTTGAGAAACTTCTCGATACGCCGGATGAAATAGGACTGCAGCTCATGTTCTTCCTCGAGGCCCTCCGCTTTGATCCGGGCTTGGCACTTGGGACAATGGCTCCATTGCGTCTTGGGGCATTCGTCACCACCGATGTGGATGTACTCCGAGGGAAACAGTCCCAACACCTCGGTCAGCACATCTTGGAGAAACTCGAAAACGCGATCATTCCCCGCGCAGTACACATCGTCGTAGACACCCCAGCGTGTGCCGACTTCATACGGTTGCCCCGCACACCCCAATTCCGGATAACTTGCCAGGGCGGCCAATGAGTGCCCTGGCATTTCAATCTCGGGCACTACGGTGATGTAGCGACTCCGGGCGTATTCGACGATCTCCTTGACATCGTCCTGCGTATAGTAACCGCCATAGCGTCCAGAAGTCGCGGGTTGCTCGGAGTTGCGTGTTGCCGTTCGCCAGGCGCCGACCTCGGTAAGCTTCGGGTATTTCTTGATCTCGATTCGCCAGCCCTGGTCTTCGGTCAGGTGCCAGTGCAAGACGTTCATCTTGTGGTACGCCAACAGGTCAATGTAGCGCTTGACGAACTCCTTGGTCATGAAGTGCCGGCCGCAGTCGAGCAACATCCCACGCCATTCGTACCGAGGGCGATCCGTGATGCGAACGCATGGGATCGTCAACGGAGTCACCCTCTCGGACCTCTCCGCCGAGACGGTCTCGACTTCGGGAGGAAGAAGCTGACGAAGGGTCTGAATGCCGAGAAAAAGGCCTCGCGGCTGCCGCGCCCGCAACAGCATTGATGTCGGCGAGACCTTAAGCTCGTAGCTCTCCTCACCAAGCGACGGGTCGGCACCAACCGTAGTCAGCACGATCGCATCTCTCACCGGCTTCGCACTGTTGAACTTGCGTACGGTCATGGGCCGGCCGGTGCTGCGGTGCATGCTCTCGGCGAGACACTCACCGACCGCACGGATCTCCGTATTGCCGGCTTCGACGAACACCTGCGTTGTTTCCGTGATCGAGAAACAGCCCGACTGGCGTTCTAAATGGGCGGGCCATGGGATCAGGGCGGGAAGAGCGTCGGGCTGGTCAGTCGCGCCGGCCAAAGCGGTCAGGGGGGCGAAGGCACATATCATCAGCACGGTCCTCCTGACCAACATGAGAATCCCTCTTTCTTGGCTGCAATCAACATCACAGCTCAGAGTGGTTAGGGATAGCCTCACCACCAACGCGAGCCGTTAACCCGTTGCGACCCTGCTCCAGAGCTTCATCAGCGCACCGGCCGCGACGGCGGCGATCATCGTGAGAATCACCGCGGGAACGTAGTCACCGTAGATCCAGTATCCGGTTCCAAGCAACGCACTATACACGGCCAGACACCCAACCACCATGCAGAGGATGCCCAGCGGTAGATTGGATCGACCGCCCTCGGTGCCGGTAACGGGTTGACCGTCGCGCTCGGCTTCCGCGATGACCTTTCGCCAGCCGGGACCGCCGGGCCGGGTGAGCCGGTAGAAGCTCCGCAATGTCTCCCGATCGTCGCTCGGCGTGATTACCGTTACGACGACCCAGGCCACGGTTGTTATGCCCACGCCGATGATCAGCTTCTCCCAGGCCGCCATGCCCTCGGGAGCCAGAAACTGCATGTATATCGCCACAAGGAAAGAGACGATCATCGCGGCAAGTTCGCTGAACGGATTGATCCGCCACCAGAACCAGCGCAGAATGAACAACAACCCCGTGCCTGCGCCGATCTGCAGCAGAATCCCGAAGGCCTGCAGCGCGTTTTCCAGGCACAGCGCCAGCGCCCCGGCGATGGCCATCAACAGCACGGTGGAGATCCGGCCTACCCACACCAACTCATGTTCGCTCGCGTTTGGATTGACGAATCGCTTCCAGAAATCGTTCACGATGTAACTCGCCCCCCAGTTCAGGTGCGTCGAAATCGTGGACATGTAGGCGGCGATCAGCGAGGCGACAACCAAGCCCAGCAGTCCGTGCGGCAGGAACGTGAGCATGGCCGGGTAAGCCAGATCGTGACCGAGTTTGTCGTACTCGGTCTTAGGGAATGCCGCCTTGATCGTGGTCAGGCCCTTCTCCTGGATCTTGAGCGCCTCGATCCGTTCGCACGTTGCCTCGTCCACGGAGGTGGGATCGTCTTCCCACATCTCGACCAGCGGACGCAAGTCGGGACCAGCCAATTCCGCCTTGGCGGTTTGCCGATCGGTGTTTGAATCAAACGGGAAGATGATCAGTGAACAGAGCGCGACGAGGATCCACGGCCACGGCCGCAGTGCATAGTGAGCAGCGTTGAAGAAGAGGGTGGCCCCGACGGCTTGCTTCTCATCCTTCGCCGAGAGCACGCGCTGGGCAACGTATCCTCCACCGCCCGGCTCGGACCCGGGATACCAGACGCTCCACCACTGCACAGCTATGGGGATGATCAGGATGGGGACGATCGTGTCGAGGTTGCTGGAGCCATCGGGATTGGTGAGACGTGGCAGGATCGACAACTTGCCCTGCAGGTGCTCGCTGGCCAGCATCCCGCCCAGACCGCCAACCTCAGGTTGCTTCAAAGCGACAACCGCGGCGGCAACCGCTCCGATCATGGCAATGGTGAACAGAAGGAAGTCAGTCAGCACGACGGCTCGCAGACCGCCTAGGACACTAAAGACAACCGTCACCAGCGAAGCGATGACGATGGTCTGGGCCGGAGAGAAACCGAGCATGACGCGCCCGATCTTGATCGCAGCCAGGGAGACCGTCGCCATGATGCAGACGTTGAAGAACATGCCCAGGTACAAGGCGCGGAACCCGCGAAGGAATGCGGCCGGCTTGCCCGAATACCGCAGCTCGTAGAACTCGACGTCGGTCGTCACCCCTGATCGTCGCCAGAGTCTGGCGTAAACGAACACGGTCAACATGCCGGTCAACAGGAATGCCCACCAGACCCAGTTGCCCGCCACGCCGTTTTGACGAACGATATCCGTCACCAAGTTTGGCGTATCAGTGGAGAAGGTGGTCGCGACCATCGACATGCCGAGCAACCACCACGGCATCGCCCGCCCGGAGAGGAAGAACTCGGTGGTGTTCCTGCCAGCCCGTCTGGCGACCAGCAAACCAATCACCAGGGCAACAGCGAAGAAGGCGAGGATAATCGTACAGTCTGACGCGTTGAGTTGCATGATGCTGTGGCTCGATCGTCTCGTCAGGCGGGAGGCCGTCCGCCGGGTCTCCACCGCAGGAAAGCTTCAATAGCCTGGTACTCCGGCAAGCCCAGGCGGTCGTAGGTTTCGGCCGTGTGACGGTTGCGATCCTCAGCCCGTTGCCAGAATTCCCGAGGATCCCATGGTCCCGGGAAGAGTGCCTTGTCCTTTTGTGACTCGTGTTTGAAGATCGCCATCCGTTTGCGCTCGACCTCGTCCGGGCTCAGTGGAACCGCCATTTCGATCTCGTGCGGTTCCCATTCTCGCCACGCGCCGCGATAGTACCAGACGTCGCACGCCTGCATCCAGTCGCAGTCGCTCAAACGCTCCACCGCGGCGGTGACCGCGGCCAAGCAGAGCCGATGCGTCCCATGTGGATCGGATAGATCACCGGCGGCGTAAATCTGATGCGGCTGGATCTGTTCCAGAAGCTCAACGATGATCTGAATGTCGCGGTCACCAATTGGTTTCTTCCTAACCCGGCCGGTTTCATAAAACGGCAAATCGAGGAAGTGGATGTTCTGCGGCAGCACACCGGAATAGCGGGCCGCGGCTCGGGCCTCCGTCCGGCGAATCAGCTTCTTGACCTGTTGGATCTCCAGGCAATCAGGTTCGCCAGCCTATTTCTCGCTGGCGAGCAATTGCATGGTGCGCTCGAGACGCCTGGATTCCTGGTTGCCGGAAAGCTCGAAAACACGACAGAATTCCGCCGCGAAGTCGACATGGCGGGCGGCCTCGTCGTCGAACACCGCGATGTTACCAGAGGTCTGATACGCCACGTGAACGTCGTGGCCTTGTTCGCAGAGCCGGATAAGCGTACCCCCCATCGAGATGACGTCATCGTCCGGATGTGGGCTGAATACGACGATGCGCTTTGGGAAGACGTCGACTGAACCATCGCGGCGCAGTCGTCCGGGCTTGCCGCCGGGCCAGCCCGTAATCGTTTTCTGGAGACTCTTGAATACCTGGATGTTCAGGTCGTACGCAGACCCGCGGGCGGAGAGCAATTCCTGCAACCCGTTCTCGTTGTATTCTTCCTCGATCAGTTTCAGGATCGGTTTGTCCAGCTTCTCTGCGAGCCAGATCACGGCCCGTTTGGTGGTGCGCTGATCCCACGACTGTCCGCTGTCAACGATGGAACCACACAACCAGGGCGTTTTCACCGGCTTGAGTTCGCCGGCAGCGGCTTGGTCGAGCGAGAATGTCACAGCTGGGCGCGCCTGGAGGAAACTCGCCGCCACCGCGCTGGTCACTTCCGCCTCGATGGCCTGTTGAATGATCTGCGTTTTTTGCTCTCCAAACGCAAGGAGGATGATTTGTCGGGCATCGAGTATCGTACCGACCCCCATCGTGATCGCCTTGCGCGGGACATTCCATTCACCGAAGAAATCATCAGCAGCGTCCAGTCGCGTCACCTTGTCCAAGGTAATCAGACGCGTGCGGCTGTTCCGGGGTGATCCCGGTTCGTTGAAGCCGATGTGGCCTGTCCGACCGATCCCCAGAATCTGAAGATCGATCCCGCCGGCGGCGCGAATCTGTCGCTCGTACTCCGTGCAGTAGGCGGCTACCTTCTCCAGTGGCAGTGTCCCATCGGGAATGTGCACGTTGGCCGGATCGACATCGACGTGGCAGAACAGGCACTCCGCCATGAAGCGATGATAGCTCTGCAGGGCGTTCGGAGGCATCGGCCAATATTCATCGAGATTGAACGTCACGACGTTTTGAAACGAAAGGTTCTCCTCTCGATGAAGCCGAGCCAACTCATCATAAACTCCCTGTGGCGTGGAGCCGGTTGCGAGGCCTAGCACGGCCTGCTCGCCTTGCTGGGCCTTGGCGCGAATCAGGTCGGCAATCTGCGCGGCGACGGCTGCGCTCGCGGAGCTGCTCGAGTCGTAGATAACGACACAAGAACGACACTTGTTGTCTGCGGTGCCGTATTGACTACCTATCTGAAAGCGGTGAAGTTCTTGCGTCTCCATCGAACTCATGTCCTTTGTAATCGTAAACGGCCAGCCTCCTGTTGACCCGGTCTGCTGCGGATGAGATCACGTGTGAACATACGTTGGGAACCTCGTCTGGCCCGAGGGGTTTAGAGCGCCGGTGTTGAGAACTACAGCGGCGCTATTCAAAACGCAACTCGATCACGCCACTGCGGCCGTTGGCGAACGGTGTCCCCTCTGCATGCGCCCACTGCGCTACATCCAGGAGATCTGGGGGTTCATCTCGCCGGGCATCGTGGCCGCGTTCCTTGTGGGGCTTCTCGTCAAGCGCGCCCCGACGGCGGCGGGCAAAGCGGCCCTGCTGCTCGGCCCGGTGCTCTACGCCGTTTGCCGCGTTCCGAAATGGATCATGGATGCAACCTGCGACCAGATTGAGTCCGCCGACGGTACGCTCGTGACCCAGGTTCCGGCGAGTTTCCTGCAATGGCTCTATACGTTCAACAGTTGGGCGTTCCTGCACCACATGGCCGTCGTGTTCATCGTTCTGGCGATCGTGATGGTGCTCATCACACTCGCTTGCCCCTGCACCAGGCCAATCGAGTACCCAACGTCCCGGATCGACACCACCGTGCACCCGCAGTCGTACGTGCTCGGCTCACTCATCATCGCCGCCACCGTTGCGTTGTACATCATTCTCTGGTGATCGAGTTGACGTGGTTGGTGCGGAAACAAGGCTGGCCCCGTCGTGCCAATCTTACGGAGCGTGCCGTGCCATCAGTCTGCGCGCTGCGTGGCGATCACGTCCAGTTCTGCGATCGATGTCCACGCGTTGCCCGCAACCTCCGATCTCGCGACCAGCCGCACGTAGCGCGCGGTGATTCTGTCTTTGAACAGCACCCGCCGGCGATCTGCGGAATCGGGAAAGTGGCCCGAGCTTGCAGGCGTTCCCCAGTTCTTTCCGTCGGGACTCACGTAGAACACGTAGTCGGCCACGCGCCCGTTTCGGCTGTCCTGACGGGGCAGATACTCGAAGCCCTCAAGCTCGTACGTCGCGCCGAGGTCGATCTGAAGTTCGTGCGGGTGCTTCGGCTCGCCGGCGCCCCACTGCGTGTGCCAATACGTGTTAGGGTTTCCGTCAATGGCCCCGTGCGTTTCCCCTTCGCCGGGGTGCTCGCTATCGGCGAAGACGACCTTCATCCGGTCGCGCGGGATGAGCAAGCTGTACCTTGCCTTGCTGACCGGACCGGGTATCAGACCGTCGCCGACCGCGACTGTCGTAATGACGCCACCCTCGATGAAATCGAGGCTTTCCGAATAGACCGTGCCGTGCGTTAGCGGGTCACTACCATCGATCGTATAGCGGATCTGCGCGTAGGGATGATCGCAGGTCAACATGAGGTGACCGTCATCGTCTCGCCGAATCCTGACAGGCGGCGCCACAGGTACGATCTTTCGCGCTGCTTCAGGGAGCGTTCCCATCGCCTGGGCGTAAGGCCGAAGGCTGAAAGTGAAGGTGACCGGCTGCGGCCTGAGCAAATACTTTGCCATCGGTGCCGGTCCGCAACTCGCCCCGCCGAGACCGTTCTGGGCATGATCGAGGCACAGGACGACATCGTCGCGCTGCGGCAGTTCAACGGGATGTCGTGCCCGTGCCAGCTCCTCCGATGTGTAGTGCAGCGCCGTGACGCATAGGGTCGATCCCGCAACGACGAGCAGTCCGCCGCCGTCATCATCGGTCAAGGCCGCGAAACGCACGTCCTCTTTGTTCCCGGTCTCCTGAGTATCGACGTATGGTACGAACTGCTCGGCCACAGTCGAACGATACAACCCAACATCGGCGCTCCGTTTGCGATCTGCGTAGTTCTCATGGGGGCCGCGACCGAACCACATGTAGTTCGTTAGCGCCGCGGGCAACGTCATCCGCACACCGACGCGTGGCAGGACATTGGGCGCTCCTTGCGGTTCGATGCGATTGGCGACGCTAATGCAGCCGTTGCCCAGCACGGTCCAGGTCGTGTGATGCTCAAAACGGCACTCGCCCTTGCCACGCGCATCAACGATGGTCTCGATCTTGACCGCTCGTGGATCTGACTGGTCGATCTGGATCGATCTGATGGATCGCTCCAGGTCGTTGAGCTCGGCCGTCCACCACCCAGCAGCGCAGTACTTGTCGTTGTTAACCGGGGCGCGGAAGACATTGATCACCGGGCCGCTGACCTTGCCGGAAACGTCACGAACGACTGCTCGACCACCATACGTAAGTGAGGCGATCGTGCCGGTTGTCTTGCTGAAGATTACCTTGAAATCGCGGCCAGTGATGATAATTCGATCGCCGCGCTCCTCGCATGTCAGACCGGGCATCTGGTCCAGCGCCATCAGCGGTGCCGCGGGCACCTTGTAAGGCAGCTCGAGCTGCCGCCAGGCGACTTCGTGACCCCTCGCAGCCCAGAGCGTATCTTCGGCGAGGTGAAAGCTGACGCGCAGGAAGTACTCGGCGCCAGGCTCGAGCTTCGGTTGTCTGATCGGCAGCGTGACATCGCGGCTCTGTTGTGGCGAAATACGCAGCTTTGGCAATTCGCCGCCCTGGATCACGGCGCCGTCTTCGCTCAGCGTCCACCGTCCCTCAAACTCGCACAGACTGGTGTAGGAATACTTGTTTCGGATACGGACTTTCCCCGCTCCCAGGTCGACAGGCTCGATATCGATGTACTGGTAGACGTACTTCATCTCCCACATCTTTGGGGGGATGGTACGGTCGGGAAACACCATGCCGTTGATGAAGAACGAGCCGTCGTTGGGCTTATCACCGAAGTCGCCGCCATAGGCGAAGTACTCTCGACCGTCTGAGGTTCTCCTTCGCAGACCCTGGTCGACCCAGTCCCAGATGCAGCCCCCGATGAGCCGCTCGTGTTTCTCAATGACTTCCCAGTATTCGGCGAGATTGCCGACGGCGTTGCCCATCGCGTGGGCGTATTCACACATGAGGAGTGGTTTGGAAGAATCGCTTTTCCCGGCACGGTCCAGCCACTCGATGCTGGGATACATGACACTATCGAGATCAGCCTTGGCGTTGTCACGCTCGTAGTGGATGGGCCGCGTCTGATCGATAGCCAGAATCGCCTCGCGGCAGGCCTGGAAGTTGCGGCCCGGGCCGGCCTCGTTGCCCATCGACCAGATAATCACGGAGGGGTGATTCTTGTCCCGCTGCACCATGCTGACCTGGCGATCGACGTGCGCCTTCTCCCAAGCCGGATCGTGGCCAAGAGACTCGGCGCCGTACCCCATGCCATGCGATTCGAGGTTGGCCTCGTCGATCACGAAGATGCCGTACTCGTCGCAGAGATCGTACCACTTCGGCTGATTCGGATAGTGGCTGGTGCGGACGGTGTTGACGTTGAACCGCTTCATCAGCCGCACGTCCTGCAACATGGTGTCTAGGCGCGCGGCTCGCCCACGGTCGGCATCATGCTCGTGCCGATTCACGCCTTTGAGCAAGACCGGCACGCCGTTGATCAGGAGCCGCCGGTTCTTGATCTCCACTTTGCGAAAGCCCACGCGGCAAGTTTCGACCTCCACCACCTCTCCGCTGGCATTCTTCAGGGTCAATAGCAGCCGGTACAGATTCGGTTTCTCGCACGACCACAGCTTCGGCTGCTTCACCACGATTCTGAGGGACAGCTTGGCTTCGAGCCCCGCGGGAATGCTCGCAACGCCGGCGCCGGCTACCGGTTGGCTGTCTTTTGGCGCGCCGCCCTCGGCGAGCAGCGAGGCTTCTAGCGTGTGAGCCGTCGCGTCGGATTTCCCGTAATTGCGCACGGAAATGTCCACTTCCAGCGTCGCGTCGCGGCAGGCCGAATCAAGGTTGGGCCGGGCGAAGAAGTCACGGATGTGAACCTTGGGTGTGCTGAACAAGAAGACGTCCCGGTAGATGCCGGAGAGCCGCCAGAAGTCCTGGTCTTCCAGATAGCTTCCGTCGCACCAGCGATAGACCTGTACGGCCAGGATGTTCTCGCCCGGCTTGAGATGCGGCGTGATGTTGAACTCAGCGGGAGTCATGCTGTCTTCGCTGTAGCCGACCTGCACTCCGTTTACCCAGACGTACATCGCGCTCATGACGCCTTCAAAGTGCAGAAAGACCTCGCGGCCGGCCCAAGCCGCGGGAATGGAGAACGCCCGTCGGTAAGAACCAACTGGGTTCGGCTCCTTCGACGCCGTCCAATCCGGCGGCACCTTGCCCATCACCCGCGGCGGATCCTTGGCGAACGGATAGGTAACGTTCGTGTAGATCGGCGTGCCGTAGCCCTTCAACTCCCAGCAGCTCGGGACTTCGATCTCCTTCCACCCGCTGGCGTCGAAATCCGGCTTGTAGAAGTCCTTGGGCCGTCCATCCGGACGCCGGGCCCAGTGAAACTTCCACTCCCCATTCAGGCATTCGTTGTACGGCGAAGCTTCGCGAGTGCCTTTCACCGCTTGCTCGACGGAAGCGTACGGCACCAGCGTACAGTGGGCCGGTTCCTCATTGACGTTGTTGACCTGTCGGTCTTCCCATTCAGGCGCCTGGGCCAGCGGGACGACCCACAGAAACGCTGCGAATACTGAGGTGAAGCTCACGGTCGGTCTTCCTTTCTCGCATAGCCTTGGCTGCTGGGCATTTACCCGCACATCTTACAATCGACTCCCGCGCGGGTTATACTCCCGGCTGCCTTTTTCCGCGAGGAAAGCATCATGCACCATGGTTTTACCTGCACGCGAATCGGCCTGATTGCGTCATGTCTCTTGACCGTCTGCCCACGCAGCGAGGGCCACCTGCCCAGCAAGACGCCGACTGCCGCCGAGGCCGCCTACGACGCCCGGATGGCCTGGTGGCGCGAGGCGCGGTTCGGGATGTTCATTCACTGGGGGCTGTATGCGATCCCCGCCGGCCAATGGGGCGGTGTAAAGATCCACGGGGAGTGGATTCGCGATACGGCGCAGATTCCCGTGGCGGACTATGCCAAGTTCCTGACTCAATTCAATCCGGTGAAGTTCAACGCGCATGAGTGGGTCGCGCTGGCCAAGGACGCCGGCGTGAAGTACATCGTCATCACCTCTAAGCACCATGACGGGTTCTGCCTGTTCGATTCCCAGTACACGGATTTCGACGTGATGTCCACGCCGTTCAAGCGCGACATCATGAAGGAACTCGCCCAGGCCTGCGCTAAGGCTGGCATTCACATCTGCTGGTATCACTCCATCATGGATTGGCACCATCCCGACTACCTGCCGCGCCGGCCTTGGGAGAAGGCAGAGCGTCCCGAGACGGGGGCGGATTTTGCTCGCTACATCTCTTACATGAAGAACCAACTCCGCGAACTACTTACACATTATGTGCCGATCGGCGTCTTATGGTTCGACGGGCAGTGGGAGGGCACATGGAACAACGAGCTTGGCCGGGACTTGGAAGCCTACGTCCGCTCCCTTCAACCCGACATCATCATCAACAACCGCGTGGGCCGCGGCGGCGGTACATACGGAATCGATCGGTCGCAAGGTGGCTTGGGCGACTACGGCACGCCGGAGCAGTTCATCCCCGAAACCGCCATACCGGGCTTAGACTGGGAAGCCTGCATGACGATGAATGACCACTGGGGCTACAACAAGAACGACATGAATTGGAAGTCGAGCAAGCAGCTCCTCCGCATGTTGATCGACATCGCCTCGAAGGGCGGCAATTTCCTCCTGAACGTCGGGCCTACGGCGGAAGGCCTCATTCCTCAACCCAGTGTCGAGCGGCTTCGATACATGGGCGTATGGCTCGAGGTCAACGGTGAGTCGATCTATGACACGCAGGCGGGGCCGTTCAAGCGGTCGCCATCCTGGGGGCGTTGCACGCAGAAATGCCTGGCGGGCGGGGATACGCGTCTCTACCTGCACGTCTTCGACAATCCTTCGGGTGGCAAGCTTGTGTTGAACGGCCTGCTAAACCAACCGCGGGGAGCGTATCTGCTTGCAGGGGAACCGGAGGCCGTGGTTGAGGCAAAACAACTGGGGGACCGCGTCGAAGTCGTCGTGCCGGGGCCGATCTCCGCCGAGGACGTATTCGTCGTCGTGCTTGATCTCGTGGGGCTGCCGGACGTGGGCTACCCGCCGGAGATCGTTGCCGACTACGCAATCTTCACGGATTCGCTGGACGTAGCGATCCGCAGCGGGCAGTCCAATGTCGAACTTCGTTACACAACAAACGGCACGGAGCCGACTGCGAAGTCTGCAAAGGCGAAGAAACGCTTGAAGCTCACGCAAACGAGCACAGTGAAAGCCCGGTCTTTCCGCGGCGACCGGCCGGTTAGTCCGCCGACCGGCGCCACGTTTACAAAAGTGCCCTCGCGGCCGGCCTTTGTGCTCCAAGGCCAGGAGCCGGGTTTGGCATACGAGTACTATGAGGGGCAGTTCTCGACGCTGCGCGACGTGGCCGCGCTGCAGCCGACGGCAAGCGGCGTGGCGGCCGGTTTCTCCATTCAGCCGGCACGCCGCGATGACCTCTGGGCTTTACGTTTCCAGGGCTTCGTGAAGGCGCCGAAGACCGGGCCGTACCGGTTCTTCGTCCGGTCCGACGACGGCAGCCGTCTGTGGATTGGCGATGAGTTGGTCGTCGATAACGGCGGCCTGCACTCGTCGCTCGAGCTATCCGGCGTGATTGCGTTGGAGGCAGGCTTGCACGCGATCCGGGTGGACATGTTCGAGCGGACCGGTGGCGCGGAGTTGGTTGTTTCGTGGGAAGCCCCCGGTATGACGAGGCAGCAGATTCGGTCGGAGGCACTCTGTAGACGCCCTTGATCGTGCGCTACGAGGTTGCCATGCAGGCCTAACCAAGCAAGGGAGGCGCGATGGGTCCCGCTCACAATCTCCACCTGTTGACGGTTTTCTGTCTCCTTGCTTCCCAGCTCTCGGCGGAACAACCGAAGTACCGTGATGTTCGCCTCCCCATCGATGATCGCGTGGCTGACCTGCTTGCTCGAATGACCCTCGAGGAGAAGGTCGGCCAGATGTGCCAGAAGGATGTATCCGCTCTGGAAATGGAAGACGATCGGGTCACGCCGGGGTCGTTGGCCGATGTGTTCGGCAAGCAGAGCTGCGGCACAATGATGTGCCTGCCGGGCCACGCGCCAGAGGAGATAGCCGTTCGATTCAAGGCTGCCCAAGACTACCTGCGAACGGAGACCCGCCTCGGTATCCCCGCCATGCCCATTGCGGAGTGCTTGCACGGCGTGCAATCTCGCGGGGCCACGGTCTTCCCACAGGCGGTTGCGCTAGGATCGACTTGGAACCCGGAACTCGTACAGGAGGTTGGCGCGGCGATCGCCGAGGAAGCGAGCGTCATCGGCGTGGCTCAGTGTCTCACGCCGGTTCTCGATCTGGCCCGCGATCCTCGGTTCGGCCGCGTGGAGGAGTGCTACGGTGAATGCCCCACGCTAGTCTCCAGCATGGGAGTTGCATTCGTCACGGGTGCGCAAGGGCCGAACGTCTGGCAAAGTGGCCTCGGTCCGCACAAGATCATGTGTACGGCCAAGCATTTCGCCGGTTACAGCGTGCCGGCCGGGGGGCTGGCCAGCGGCCCCGCCTCGATCGGCGAACGCGAGATGCGCTCGCTGCACCTCGTTCCATTCGAGGCCGCGGTCCGGCAGGCCGGTGTCTGCGCGGTGATGCCTTCCTACAACGAGGTGGACGGACTGCCCTCCCACGCGAATCGCCGGCTCCTGAGCAACATCCTGCGCGGTGAGTGGGGCTTTCGCGGTTATGTCCTTTCTGATTACGGCGCCATCCACATGCTATATGACTACCACCACGTCGCCGCGGACGCGCCCGACGCAGCCGTGCAGGCACTGCTGGCAGGCGTCGATCTCGACGCGCCTGGCGCCACCGCCTACATGCATCTTGTGGAGTTGGTCCGAGACGGACAGGTCCAAACGAAGGCGATTGACCGCGCCGTCGAGCGCATTCTCCGTATCAAGTTGCTGGCCGGCCTGTTTGACGGCCGGCGACAGATCAACCTCGCGCGGCTCCGAGAGGATGTTCGTACACCGGAGCATATCGCCCTCGCCCGGCAAGCTGCTGAGGAATCGATTATCTTGTTGAAAAACGAGGGAAACGTCCTGCCGCTGGATGCTGGCAAGCTCGACTCAATCGCCGTCATCGGCCCCAACGCCGACCAGGTCCAATTCGGCGATTACTCAGCGACCAAGGACAATGCCTACGGCGTCACGGTGCTGGCCGGTCTCCGCCAAGCGTTGGGCGACCGTGTTCGCATCGATTACGCGAAAGGCTGTGATCTCGTCGGCCTGTCACGAAGAGGTTTCGACCAGGCGGTTGAGGCCGCCAGAAAGAGCGATGTGGCCGTTGTCGTCATCGGTGATACGAGCGAAATGACCGGCGATCATTCGTTGGGTGATGAAGCCTACAACCAACTGGCCACTGTCGGCGAGGCCTTCGACACGACTGATCCATGTCCATCAGGCGTGCAGGAGGACCTTGTTCGGGCGGTTAGTGCCGCAGGCAAGCCAGTGATTGTCGTCATGATCCATGGCCGGCCGTACAGCATCCGTTGGATGAAAAGGAACATCCCCGCCATCCTCAGCGCGTTCTACCCCGGCGAGCAGGGCGGCAACGCCATCGCCGACATCTTGCTCGGCCGAATCAACCCGTCAGGGCGCCTTCCTGTGTCCGTGCCGCAGAGCGCCGGGCACATTCCCACCGTGTACGACTACAAGCCCACCGGCCGCGGAGTGTACGGTCAACGCGGAACGTCGGAGAAACCGGGGCGGGACTACGTCTTTACGTCGCCCGATCCGCTGTATCCCTTCGGCTTCGGGCTGAGCTACACGACCTTCGCCTACCGCGACTTGATGATCGAGAAGCCGTGCGTCACGACCAACGGTGCCGTCCGCCTGAGCTTCCTCGTCTCCAACGTCGGATCGCGCCAAGGCAAGGAGATCGCCCAGGTCTACATCCGCGATGAGGTAAGCTCGACGACCACTCCAACCATGCGGCTGTTTCGCTTCAAGAAGATTTTGCTCGAACCCGGCGGCATCCGGAAGCTCGAATTCGAGATCCCCGTCTCCGAGTTGGCCATCTGGGACGCCGCGATGAAGCGCGTAGTCGAGCCTGGCAGATTCCAGGTCATGATCGGTGCATCGGCTGAAGACATCAGGCTCAAGGGGGAGTTCGATGTTCAGTCCGAGGGCGCCGGTGCAACGCCGACCAGCCGCCCAGACGAGGCCGGTACGACGGTCAGTACCAAAGTGCTGAGGCCCGGCGACCGCCAGAACGTGAACAATCAGAAACCGCTGGCGAAATCCGTGCTGACCACGCAATCCGGAGTAGCTGCCATCTCAGCGGGCGAACCTTTGGCCAGATCCACCCCAGAGCAGCTCGCTTGGCATGACAGTGAGATCGGTATGTTCATCCACTTCGCGCCGAACACCTACACAGATCAGGAATACGACGATCTGTCCCTACCTTTGAAGGAGTTCAATCCTGTCCAATTGGACACGGACCAGTGGGTGGCGGCGGCCGAGGGAATGGGCGCCAAGTATATCGTGTTCGTCGCCAAACATGCCGGCGGCTTCTGCATGTGGCCGACTGAGACAGGGCAATCGCATCTTATTTATATCTGGTGAGGCTCTGGGGCGGGTGCTATCTGGTGGGGTCTGAGTTTTTTGGTCCGAGGAGGGTGGTACGGTCG
>Ga0307432_1000619_pt1 | contig 25845 bp, 25 predicted proteins | sample SalMarWE160150MG_FD_202158 | JGI IMG/M metagenome (GOLD analysis project Ga0307432, IMG submission 202158) | Salt marsh sediment microbial communities from the Plum Island Ecosystem LTER, Massachusetts, United States - WE1603-150 | ecosystem: Environmental > Aquatic > Marine > Intertidal zone >...
TATGATTGACTTAGTAACTATTCGAGTTCCTTACTTTACTTTAAAGGGAGGATGCAGTGGACGATAAGGTGAGGAAAAGGCTCACTGAGACCGTTCGTGGCTCTGGCTGAGCTTCCAAAATAGGTCCGTCGGACCTAGACAAGGCTTTGTGTGGGTTGCCGGTGATCGACGACCCCAACCTGCTTGTTGGCCTGGATAGGGCTGATGATGCCGGGGTATATAAGCTGAGCGATGAACTGGCGATCATCCAGACCATCGATTTCATCACGCCTATTGTCGATGACCCCTACACCTTTGGCCAAATCGCCGCCGCCAACGCCCTCAGCGATGTCTATGCTATGGGAGGCAGGCCCCTCACCGCGATGAATGTCGTCTGCTTTCCCATCAAGAGCCAGGATATCTCGGTGCTCGGTGACATCCTGCGCGGTGGATGGGACAAAATGCAGGAGGCCGGGGTCACGCTGATGGGGGGACACAGTGTTGAGGATGACGAATTGAAATATGGGCTTTCAGTCACCGGCGTTGTTCATCCATCGAAGATAATCACCAAGGGGGGAGCCAAGGTAGGAGACAAGCTGCTGTTGACTAAACCTCTGGGCACAGGATTGGTGAGCACCGCCCTTAAGGGTGGGGTGGCGGAGAAAAAGACCGTAGATCGCGTCGCTTGGGTTATGGCCACACTGAACAAGACGGCCTCGGAGCTAATGCTGGAAGCCGGGTGCCACGCCTGCACCGATATAACCGGCTTTGGGCTCCTCGGTCACGCCTCGGGGATGGTCGAGGACAGCCCCTTAGGCATGGAGATTCGTATCTCTTCTATCCCTTTCTTCCCTGAGGCAAAGGAGTTCGCTCAGATAGGGTTGGTTCCGGCGGGAACGTACAGAAACAGGGAATTTCGCACTGACATGATAGAAACGGCCAGTGAGATATCTGATGAAATGTTAAACATCCTCTTCGACGCCCAAACCTCGGGTGGGTTATTGATCTCCGTTCCCAGCGACAAGGGAGAGGAGCTACTACAAAACCTGCACCGGCATGGGGTAAATGAGGCATCAATCATTGGAGAGATTCTGGCGGAACCCCAAGGAAAGATTGTCATCCGGGAGTGAAGTATGTCCATCGTCTTAGGTACAGCGGGTCACGTAGACCATGGAAAGTCGGTCCTGGTTGAGGCCCTGACCGGGATTGACCCAGACAGATTGCAGGAGGAAAAGGAGCGTGGCCTCACTATCGACCTCGGCTTTGCCTGGCTAAAGCTGCCCAGCGGTCGAGAGGTCGGCATTGTCGACGTGCCTGGCCACGAGCATTTTATCAATAACATGCTTGCCGGCGTCGGAGGCATCGATGTCGCCCTGCTTGTTGTCGCCGCTGATGAAGGGGTTATGCCCCAGACCAGGGAGCACCTGGCCATCCTCGACTTGCTTCAGGTAGACAACGGCATTGCAATAATCACTAAGAAGGACCTGGTAGATGAGGAGTTGCTGGAGTTGGTGACACTGGAGGTGAGTGAGGTACTGGCAGGCACTACCCTGGCTCAAGCCCCGATTGTTTCTGTCTCCGCATTAACCGGCGAGGGCTTGCCCGAACTGGTCTCCACCATTGATCAAGTTTTAGATTCCACCACCCTCAAAAAAGACGTCGGCAGGCCAAGGCTTCCCATAGACCGTGTATTTACCATGGCTGGCTTTGGCACAGTGGTTACCGGAACGCTGGTCGATGGATCTTTGTCGCAGGGGCAAGAGGTGGAAATAGTTCCCCCCACCATTAAGGCACGCATACGTGGGCTGCAATCACACAAGCATAAGATCGATATAGCCTACCCCGGCAACCGCGTAGCGGCCAATCTGGCTGGCATTGCCACCAGTCAACTGAAGCGTGGCGATGTGGTGACCACCCCCGGCTGGCTGATTCCCAGCAAGGCGTTCGACGTTAACCTACGCCTGCTTTCCTCCGCACCTCGTCCTCTGCCCCATAATGCTACCGTAACCTTTCACCACGGAGCCGCCGAGACGCTGGGCAAGGTACGTCTGCTGGAGAGGGATAAGATTGAGCCTGGGGAGACAACCTGGGCCCAATTTCTGCTTGCTCAGCCCATCGCTGCGGTGAAGAACGACCGATTCATCATCCGCTCCCCGCAAGAGACCCTTGGCGGTGGGCTTATCGTTGGCCTCAGGGCAAAGCGTCACCGCCGCTTTCGCCCCGATATCATTGAAGGATTAGCAACCAGGGAGAGGGGCACCGCTGAACAGGTAGTGCTGACGATTGTAAAGGAAGAAGAGCCTCTCGAGCTGGAAAAGTTGCTCGCTCTTTCCAACCTGCCACGAGCGGAAGCGCAGGAGTCGATAATATCACTGGCTGCCCAGAAGAAGGTCGTGGTATTGGGAGACATGAAACTACTTTTTTCGGCCCAGGGCTGGGAAAAGCTGGCAAAGGAAGCAACACAAGCTGTCCACAGGTACCACCAGCAATTCCCTCTTCGCCACGGCCCTCCCAAAGAGGAGCTGAGAGGCAAACTGAAGGCTCCCGCCAAATTCTTTCCCTACGCCCTGGAACAACTCGTTCTGGAGGGCAGCCTGGTTGAGGCTGGGCCTACAGTGCACCTGCCCGACCACAAGCCTCAGCCTACCCCCGAACAGCAGGCAGCGGTCGATGCCTTCCTGGACAGATTGGCACATAATCCCTATTTACCAACCCTCGATCCGCTACCCGAGCCAGACCTGGTCAATCTGCTGATAGAGCAGCGCAAAGTGATGAAGGTAAGCGATGACGTGCTCTTCCTCGCCTCTACCTACGATAAGATGGTGGAAGAGATAGTCGCCCATCTAACGTCCCAGGGCAAGGTAACGGTGGCCGAGGTCCGCGACCTGTTTCATACCAGTCGAAAATATGCGTTGGCACTGATGGAATACCTGGACAGACAAAAAATAACGCGCCGCATCGGCGATGAGCGGGTGTTGAGATAAATGATGGCGGGAGCGCATAGGAGTCGAACCTACCATAGACACCGCAGGGTGCCTAGCAACGGATTTGAAGTCCGCGGAGCCCACCGGGACCCATCCGCTCCCAAATACAATCCAGGACTATATTTATAAGTGCTCTGCCTGAGCTTGGGGCATCACAGTGCTCTTCAACAATAGCGGGACAACGCAAACAACAGGTATGTCTGCCTTTCCGCGCAACATCATGCTACCATAACCTGGTGTGTTGCACAATTCTTAAAGCTGCATTCCATCACATTTCTCATAGCAGTAGATTTCTAGGGGGGGCCAGATTGGGCTTATTCTGGCGGGGTCCGGGCGTGTCCCCCAGAACTACATCTCAGGGTGGATAAGCAGGTCAACACGGCAAAGTGAAAGAAGAAATCCTCCCTCCCCCAGCGGGAGGGAGTAAGAGGGAGGGGGAAATTTCACCCTCACCCCTGCCCTCTCCTCGCCAGAGTCGAGTCTTCGACCGTCAAGGGAGAGGGGGATAAAGTACCGGGTAGGCTACCCTGTTTTACTAAGCGCCTGATAAATCAGGCAACTACAAGCATTGCGGGTGGGTGAGTCGAAATGACACGGACGATGCGAAGCAGGTATAATGGGCAAGGGTATTTCACCAATCATATAAACGGCCACACCCGCTACACTTGTTGAATGAGAAACATATATGGGAGGACAGCTAATGAAGCGCTTATGGACACCCTGGCGCAGGGAGTATATAACAGGTGAACAGCCCGCAGAGTGCCTGTTTTGCACCAAGAAGCAAGACCCTGTAGAGAAAGACAAGGAAAACTATATCCTCCACCGCGGCCCCACCTGCTTCGTCCTGCTTAACCTTTTCCCCTATACCAATGGCCACCTGATGATTGCTCCGTACCAGCATGTTGACAGCATTGAGCTACTGGATGATGATTCGCTCCGTGAGATGAGCGTCCTTAGCCAGGCGAGTGTAGCCGCACTAAGAAGATCCTTGTCGCCAGCAGGTTTTAATATCGGCATGAACATAGGAAAGGTTGCCGGGGCAGGCGTCCCCGACCATGTTCATATCCACATCGTGCCCAGGTGGCAGGGTGACGCAAATTTCATGTCTGTGCTCGCCGAAACCAGAGTCATCCCCGAAATCCTCGATGCAACCTATGAGAAGCTGCTTCCTCTCTTGCGCGAGGAGATATCTCGTAATGCCAGCCAATAACCTCACCCCAGAACCCCTCTATTTGAGTAGAGACTACCCCAAAATGTAATTGCCCAGTTTATTATGCGATTGTGCCTGATAAATCAGGCAACTACAATGAACGGTGGAGTTGTTTAGAGATGTAGTTGCCCATCCTTCTTTGAAGGATTGGGCGCGATTTACTGTGCGGGTGGGCATATATCATCCTGAGTAGGGGCGGGTTTGAAACCCGCCCTGTTAGTTTCACGGTGCCTGCAGAAGGGTCTCCCACCCCACCGAGATTCTTCCCTGCGCTCAGAATGACAGGAAGGGCGGGTGGGGGTCTGGGGGTATCCCCCAGTTATATATTTATCCCCCCTCTCCTCGCCAGAGACGAGTCTTCGACCGTCAATGGAGCGGGTAATAAAATATCTGGGTAGGTTGGAGCATCTGCTCCAACCAAGCCTAGAGTATCCCAATATAATCGGGGTAGGCTACCCTGTTTAGGTATATGCCTGATAAATCAGGCAACTACAATGAACGGTGGAGTTTAGAGATGCAGTTGCCCAATTCATTGGGCTAGTTTTTTTATACATCATTTAATTTCGAGAATATGGAAGAGAAGCCTCTGTCGAATCCCAAAACTTGAAATAGGAATCAAAACTGGACATGCCAAAAATGATGGAACAATGGCAGAGGCAGGGCAATTGTGCTAAAATGTGGTAGACACGGTGGGCGTGGCCTAGTGGTTAAGGCGCCAGGTTGTGGCCCTGGAGATCGAGGGTTCAAATCCCTCCGCTCACCCTTCTTCTAAATGCAACTAGAGTTCTCCCCTCTACCATGCACCTGATATAAAACGCGCCCGTAGCTCAGCGGACAAGAGCATCGGTCTTCGGAACCGAGGGTCGTGGGTTCGAATCCCTCCGGGCGCGCTTCAAGCTGCTAGCTGATGGTAATCGTCTCCAATAACGAATTTCCTCCACGGGTCTATTACCAGTAAGGCCGATTGACATGCTTGGCGCGTAGCGATAGTATGCCGCTATCCATATGAAATGAGGCACCAAGGAGGGGGAAATGGCGATTACAGAGTGGGACGATTACCTGATTCACCAGATTCCGGATACCATCGATACCGTGGTAGGCAAAGACCCCCACTGGATGGACCGGTTTTTCTTTGGCTGTCACAATGCCGATGGCACGTTGCACCTGATGGCAGGACTGGGCACGTATCCCAATGTCAATGTCACGGACGGCTTTGTCTGTGTGCGGCATAATGATGTCCAGCGTAACATCAGGCTGTCGCGACATCTGCAGGCTGACCGCGCCAACACCGAGGTCGGCCCGCTTTCCTTCAAGGTGCTGGAGCCGCTCAAGCGGTGGGGTATATATTTAGGTGAAAACGACTATGACATAGGCTGCTCTATAGAATTTAATGGGAGGGTAGCCCCCTACTTATTCCCCAAAATAGGCGGCGATGACTCCGAAGCAGGTGCTCAGGTCCACTATAACCAGCCGGGGCGGTACACCGGCAGCATCATGTTTGAAGGCCAGCAGTTCAATGTCGATGGCTTTTTGGGCGCCAGGGACCGTAGCTGGGGAATTAGACGCCCGGGCAGCTTCGCCGCACTAGAGATTTACCTGTGGATTCAAGCGCAATTCTCCACCTGTTCCCTGAGCCTTCTTTATGTTGAGCTGCTGGATGGCGCTATTCGTGGGTGCATGGGGGGAATTCTAAACGATGATGGAGATGTTATTCCCATCACCGAGACGCAGCATCGAATCGAGTTTGTCCCTGGGTTCAAGGCATACACCAAAATGGAGATGCTGCTAACAGACGCTAACGGTAAGCAGAGGAACATCGTTGCCAGGCCAATATCTCCAGCCTGCTACATGAATGGAGGTGGCTATGACGACCGTCATGGCGTGGACAGGGGCCCCTACCATGTCGAGGGCGAACGATGGGATGTCTCCCAGCCAGTGGCCCTTGACTCTCCCCTCTTCGGTATGCATCAGCGGGACGCCGAGTTCCAACTGGATGGAGAGTCAGGGCTTGGTTTGATCGAGGCTTCCTTCAGCAGGACCGAAGCCTGGCAGTACAAGCCTGGCTGGTAGGTATCTGACCAGAATGAACATGGAGGCGCCAAATGGAAGAAACTCAAGATATGAAACAAAGGCTGGAAGCCTACCTTAAGGCCAGGTTTCCGCAGCGGGAAGAGCTGTCGGTAGTGGAGATAGAGAGGATGCCGGTGGGGGTTTCCTATGAGACCTACCTTTTCACCGCATCCTGGAAAGAGCGTGGGGACATGGCTTCCGAAAGCCTGGTTATCCGCATGGAGCCAGAGTACGGCCCTGTACCACCCTATGACGTTAGACCCCAGTACGAGGTGCTTAAAAGCGTTCACGGAAGCGGCGTTCCCGTGCCCAAGGTCCACTGGTTAGAGATGGACAGTAATGCCCTGGGCCGTCCCTTCTTCGTCATGGACAAAATAGAGGGTACAACGTTGACCAGCACCTTCTCGCAAGCGCTGGAGCACCGGGAGCAGCTAACGAAGGACTATGTCTCAATACTGGCGACGCTACATGCGCTCGACAGGGAGGCTCTTAGCCTCTCTACTTTGGATGCGCCAGCGAACGAGCGCCACTATGCCGAAAAGGAGATCGCCAGGTGGGAGTGGGTGGTGGCAGACACTCAGTACAGCCCACAGCCGGTGCTGGCCGAACTGATTTGCTGGCTGAAAAGGAATATACCCCCAGCCGAGCGCACTACACTGTGTCACGGCGACTACCACTCGCGGAATTTCCTTGCCCGCAACGGCCGAATTGTAGCCGTCCTGGACTGGGAAATGGTTGATATCGGCGACCCTATCAGCGACCTCGGCTGGCACAGCATGTTCATGAGAGTCCTCAGGGAGAGCTTATGGTGGCCTGAGGCTGATTTCATCCGTAGCTACGAGGAAATGAGCGGGGTAAAGGTGAACGAGGAAAGCCTTTTCTTCTGGAAGATACTGGCATTTGTTAAGCTGACAGCTATAGGAATTGCCGGTACCAAGGCTGCCCTCGAATCTAAAGACCCAGATGTGCGCCAGCTAGGCATCTGGAACATGCTGCTGCCCCTGCTGCAGGACGCACCGGCCCGGATGCTGGGATTCTGAATAAAAGGTACAACTCAGAGGAGGTATTATGGAAACTCCAATTACCACGTTGATTCTTGAAAGATGTGCTGAAACCATAGAAAAGGTGATAATTCCCAATTTGACCGGGGCTTTCGAATTCGAGAATGCGATGTGGATAGCCATCATATTACATATCCTGGCAACGAACGTAGAAGAGAATTCCCAGGAATTAAGCGAGGAGAATGAGGGAATGGGGGAGGCCCTTGGGCAGGTGCTGGAGGTGCTGCGTGAGGAAAAGGCCTTATCTCAGAATGCGGTCAGGAGTGATTTGATAGAGACGCTTGAGGGTGAGCTAAGAAAGGTAGAGATGGGGCCGCCAGATGTCAGCGAGGAGAACTACAACCTGAAGGGAGCCCTGGTACACACCATAAACGGCCTTGATGCCCTGACTGATGACCTCCCCAAGGAGACGCTGTCTTCCTTGAGACAGCAGGTGCGTTCCGCTCTCAGGCAGCAGCTAGACCACAGCGTGGCCCACGTTATCAGCAGGATGGGCGGAGTCCCGCTATAGAAGCGGAAAACAACATCGCTCTTCCGCCTAGCGGCGAGGTTCGAATCCCTCAGGGCGTGCCATCTACAAGCTCCCCATAGTTGCCAATAAGAGCATTTTGCGATTATCATATCGTGGAAACGAGACTGGTGTAGATACTCCTCACAGTGACCATTATGAGCAGGTGGATTTAATAAAGGAGAGGAAACGTAATGAAGATAGTAGCGATTGTGGGCAGCCCAAGGCCAAGGGGCAACACCAACTACCTTGTTGATCAGGCGTTAGCCGAGGCGGACAAGCTGGGCGTAGAGACGGAGAAGATCGACCTTACCCCATACGTGGTGAATCCATGTCAGGGGCACGATAACTGTGCAACTCAAACAGAGTGTCTCCAGAAGGATGATGCCCCATGGATTCTGGAGAAATTCCGCCAGGCGGACGGCGTCATCCTGGCAACGCCGGTCTATTACTACAACATGACCGCCCAGATGAAGGCCTTCGTCGACCGCAACTACTTTCTTTACAAGCACGACATCGGGATAGAGGCAAAGGTAGCAGGCTTGATCATCGTTGCCGGTGGCGAGGGCATGGGGCAAACCGACCGCGCGATGAGACGTTTTCTCGCCTTCTACATTGAGAATGACCGCATCAGCACTGTAATTGGGTTGGCTAACCGACTGGGCGAGATGAAGACCAATGCATCCGCCATTGAGGAGGCCCGAAAGCTCGGCAGGCTCATGGCTTCCCAATTGACGCAGGCTACCCCGGCCCCATCGACAGGGTCATCTCAATAACTAGAATAATGGAGAACCGCACAATGGCTTACGATTTTGATCGATACATAGACAGATACTCCTCCGACAGTGTCAAGTGGCATCACTACGGGGAGGACGTGTTGCCCTTATGGGTGGGGGATATGGATTTCGCATCGCCTGAGCCGGTCATCCGCGCCCTGCACGAGCGTGCGGAGCATGGGGTGTTTGGCTACGGTATAGAACCGCCGGAATTCCGGCCTCTGATTGTAGAGCGTCTCCAGCGTCTTTACGATTGGCATATCTGCCCTGAGGCAATTGTCTTTCTACCGGGAGTTGTAAGTGGCTTCAACCTGGCCTGCCGCACCGTGACCTCCCCCGGCGATGGGATGTTGGTGCAAACCCCAATCTATTACCCCATCCTTCGCATCCCAGAAAACACCGGCGTTACTCTAAACGATATGGAGCTCACGCGGCAGCCAGACGGGCACTACGAGATCGATTTCGATGCCTTCGAGGAAGCTATCACAGAGCGAACCCGCATCTTTATACTGTGCAATCCGCACAATCCAGTGGGACGCGTGTTCCGCCGCGAGGAACTGGAGCGCATGGCCGAAATCTGTCTCCGCCACAACGTCGTCATCTGTTCCGATGAGATTTATTGCGATCAGGTGTTTCGCGGGCACCGACACCTGCCCATCGCTTCGCTGAACCCCAATATCGCCGACCGCACCATCACCCTTACGGCGCCGAGCAAAACATACAACCTTCCCGGCCTTCGCTGTGGTCTGGCCATCATCCAAAATCAGGAACTTCGACAGAAGTTTGAGTCAGCCCGGGCGGATATCGTTCCCAAACCGAACGTCATGGGCTATACCGCCGCCATAGCCGCCTACCGCGACGGTCAGCCGTGGCTGGATCAGGTCATGCACTACCTGGAGGCCAACCGCGATTTCCTCCTCCAATACGTGAACACGCATCTTCCGGGCATCAATATGGGCAAGCCGGAGGCAACCTACCTTGCCTGGCTCGACTGCCGCCAGGCAGGCATACCGGGCAATCCTCACGAATTCTTTCTGGAGAAGGCGAAGGTCGCTCTGAACGACGGTCCGCCCTTTGGTCGGGGTGGCGAGGGGTTCGTGCGACTGAACTTTGGCTGCCCGCGCTCCACGCTGGAGGAAGCGCTCGAACGGATGAAAAACGCGCTGAAGGCCTTGAGATAAGCGAACGCAGTCAAGCCAGCTATACAGCGTGTATACAACAGAACCGGGCTATGGTGCGTTAAAAAGAATGCAGAGTATCGACTTCATAAGGAAAGTATCTAATAACGTATCAGGTCGATATATTCACCGTTTCTGCTACACCACAAGCCCCCTTTGCTCTAAGTCCTTTACAATATCCTTAAGACCGAGGGCCTCAAGCTTACTCTTTGTCTGAAGGCCGCTGGCAACATCCCACTGCCTGGCCTGATAATATTCGTCTTTTATCTTTTCAAATGCTTCCCTGTCCACCACAGCTCCCTTCCTGGATATGGCCTCTCCATCCTTTCCAGGTACCAGGCACGGGTCTTCGGGATTGATTCTATCCTTAAGCGGTCTTTGATAGAAAATCTCCGGGATGACTTCGCTTTCCCTTCCCTTGCGTCCTTCCCTGGCGAAAACAGCCCTGCGAAGGTTGAAGACTACCTCACCCATCCTATCAAGCTCCTTTTCGTCAACTTCCCTTCCCGTCACTGCGGAGAAGACCTGGCTTTCCAAAGTAGGGTCACCTATATGGTCTTCCGAATGCACAACGTCCGCAATGGGCCAGGCAAAGGCGCAAAGGATGATGCTTTCCCTTGCCGACCAACGGTCCTGTACCGCTTTTACCGCACGGCCTTTCCCCTCAAGGGTAGAGAAGTCTATTGCGTTCTCGCTCCCGAAGAACCTCTTGCTAATGGCCTGGAGCACGGGGGGAGAAACGTAAGCGCCTTCTTTCCCCTTGGCCCACTCCGCCCACTTCCCCACAAGCCCGGATATCTCACTGATGACCGCGTGCTGCCTTGGCTGCATCGCATAGAGGAGTCCCATCATAATATCCCGCCTCGGGTCACCCTCAGCCGCCTGCCCGGTGCTGTGGAAGATGTAATCGGTAATCAGCGCCTTCGCTTCACTTCCTACCGCATCAGCCGCACGTATCGTTCCCCGCGCAAGGATATCTCCAAAGCCTTCCCTGAGCGAGATCTTTTTCACAAGAGCCTCTATAAACTCAAGGCTTCCGAATTTCGACAACGGTAGGCCCGTATTCTTATCTGTAAGAATGCCTGCTTTGTGGCACCTGGTTAGCCAGGCAAGCATCGCCTCGGTAACCCGTGTATCAAGCCCATACTCATCACACATCCTGTTGGCATAGAAAGGGACCTCGTTCCATTCTCCATAATATCTCTGAGCCCGGTATTGATAGAAAATCCCGGACTGGCACATATATTTCCCTTTCTCGCCGCTGTCTGCCACCATAACGGCCCTGATGCAGCCGTTTATGCAACCGTAGCAGACTTCCTTCTTCATGTTGGGGCCGGGTATGAATCCGAAATCGCCCTGTGCTGCCCCTTCCTTCAGCTTGCGCAGGCGCCTGCCAAGTGCTCGAAGCTTTTCCGGATTAGCCGCCGCTGGCCTTCCACGCCCCCTTACTACGATAGCCTTTAGATTCTTGGAGCCCATAACTGCTCCAAAGCCGCCTGAAGCACTGGAATCATTTTCGGCGATGACATTGGCAAAGACAACCATATTCTCGCCAGCAGGGCCAATAGTCGCTACCCTTACAGACCTTCCAAGTTCTCCCTTAAGCAGCTCTCGCGTCTCAACTGCGCCCTTGCCCCACAGAGCCGAGGCATCCCTAATTTGGACAGTGTCATCCTCTATGGCAAGATAAACAGGCCTCTCTGATTTGCCTTGAATTATTATGGCATCGTAACCAGCGAACTTGAGCTGTGCTCCCCACGTTCCCCCCAGACTGCCGCAGGAGAACTGTTCTGGAATGGTGAGCGGCGATTTCCCATGAACTTGCCAGATGGAGCCAGCCACTCCGGTAAACCCTGCTGTGGGTCCAGTAACGAATATGAGGGGGCTCTTGGGGTCGAAAGCTTTGATATCAGGTGAGGATTCGTCCCAATAGATTTTGCTAGCAATACCCATACCCCCAATGAATCTATCGGCATAGTCCATTGTAGGAATGCTAGAAATGCGGGCTGAAGATAAATCTACCTTTAGAATCTTTCCTGTGTATCCATATTGTCCGTTCACTTTAACCTCCGTTGGTAAACTTTGCCTTGCAAGCCGCCATTGAGCGCCTTTCACTAATGAAGCCAGATCCGCCTTCCGTTACTCCAGCCTTGAGTATCAGGCTTCCCAATGGCCTGGAAACAATCATGTCTCTCCAAGGATACCGCAAATGGGGTGCATCCGACAATGCTCTCGGAGCAATCCCATTGACAAGGGGAAGCGACGGCGCTATATTGTCTGCGCCAAATTAAAAGAATGGAGGGAGGAAATGGCGAAGATAACCGAGGAAATGAAGACGATGATAGCTAATCAGGCGGCATTCATTGCCACTGTCAGTGCTGATGGCACGCCCAACCTTGTGACAAAAGGCACCACCCAGGTACTGGATGATGAGCACATCGTGTTCTTTGAATTATCTGGCGGTCGCACCTGGGAAAACCTGCAGAAGAATCCCAAAATAGCCATCGCTGTAGCTGACAAGAGCACCATTCAGGGCTACCGCTTTGTTGGCAAGGCGGAGTTCATAACTGAGGGAGACCTCTACGAGAGTGCCAAGAAGATAGGGGAGATGTTGAACATACCCGCTCCACCCAAGGCAGCGGTGAAGATGAAGGTTGATGCGATCTATAACCTTGGCGCCGGCGGACAGAAGATCGACTGAAGCAACAAGTAGTATATGGCATTAATACGCTGTACTCAGCTTAGCCTTAGCAGATGGTTCTGTGGCGACGTTTGTAAAGTATTAGGGTCATCCAAGACCTAACGACTTAGTGCGGTGGCTTGCAAGTCCTTAGAATGATGACAAAAAGCTGCCTCTTCGTTAAACAAAGGTGATTTATGTGGATGAGGCAAGTGTTGTGCAAAGGTGGGGTAACCCTTCGTTAGAGCTCGACCGTTGAGAGTGCTCTTTCAGCGGCTTCCTCGCCCCGAGGTATGAGCTCGCTGGCTAGATGGAAATCTGTGGGACCAACGTGCGCTACGTCGGGTTCGATCACAAGGTCAGCCCCCTCAAGAGAGGCCCTGGCGATGAGATTTGCCGATATGTCTACCATCTGCATGAGAATGGCAAATATGTTGAGTCCTCTGCTCAAGTCCCCGCTGCCTTGCTTTGAAATCCTGCCCTCAGGATGTGGCAATACATTCACCGCGATGATGAACTCCGCCCCCATGTCCCTTACGGTACTTACCGGAACAGGATTCACCAGGCCCCCGTCTACCAATATCCTGCCATCCCACTCAACCGGCAGGAATATCCCCGGGATTGATATGCTCGCCCTCACTGCACTCGCCACCAGGCCATCCTTTATAACCACTTCCTCACCTGTATCGATATCGACGGCAACGCAGGCGAAAGGGACCTTCAAATCAGAAAAATTCTCCTCACCCAGATAGGAATCCAGAATAGCTTCTACTTTTTTGCCCTTGATAAGTCCGACACGGGGGAGGGCAGGGTCAAGCAACTGGGCCATCTTCCACCGGCTCCACTCCGTAGCGTACTGCTCCAGCCGGTCAGCATCTAGCTCCTTGGCGTAGATAGCCCCGAAAATCGAACCTATGCTTGTGCCAGCGATCATCTGGGGCACAATACCCATTCTCTCAAGAACCTTCAGAACGCCAATATGTGCCAGCCCACGGGCAGCGCCACCACCCAGAGCCAGCCCTATCTTCTTTTTCTTTAATGACAGGCCGGTATATGTCATAGCACCCAGTTTGCATTCATAGATATGTTATGTTCCTATAATACACTGTGATGGGTTAGCGCACAATCACGGAATCCCTGATATTGGGCCTCGAAATACCTGAGTTCGTCACTTAGCCAAGCAGCCAGGACAGACCAGCAGTGGGGCCTGTCCTGAAAGTTGTATCTGGAGTTCCGTTGTCTGATTATGGCTTGACCTTCCTGCGGATGCTAGGTTGTTGGTTAGATGAAGCCGTTATCAGTGGATTGATTCGTCGACGTGGGCCATAGCTAGCACCGATTCAATGAACGGCGTCTTGGCATCGGCATAGGCTTCACGGTCTGAACCATACCTGTCGGCCAACTCCTTCTTCAACTTGTAGTATTGCTGAGCTACATCGGGATGAGAGCGCAGATAGTCGCGAAACAGCAAATGCCGCTCCCAGAACTCGCTGGTCAACTCAATCATGTGTATGTGATGTGTGCGTGCCTCCGGAGGACCCTTGCGGAAAAAGCGCCTTTCTGGCAGTTCTGCCTCAAACTCAGGCACGTACTCATAGCCAATGCTTTGCAGTGGCTCAATGCACTCCTCTGCATCGGCAAGGCGACGGACAGCGACCATGATGTCAATGATTGGCTTGGCTGCCAATCCAGGTATTGCAGTGCTTCCGACGTGCTCAATTGCTACGATTCTGCGTCCGATAACATCAAGAATTCGACCCTTTTCCTCTCCATACACGACTGGCCATTGTGGATCGTAGTCAACGATTTCGACAGGGTAATTCATATTTTTCACCGACCAGCGGCGCTGGGATGAATATATTTTGGAGGAAAGCATCCTCATCCCTCATAGCGTTCAGTGCGTCAGGGTTACCTTGTGAACGGCTAGCGCATTTTCCAGACCGGCTTCCTCTTCTGGACAAAGGCGTCCATCCCTTCCCGTGCATCCTCCGACCCCCAGACCGAGTCAATCATGGATGCGGCAAAACGCCGCCCGTATTCCAGAGGCACCTCGGCTCCCAGCTTCACTATTTGCTTGATAGTCCTCACTGCCAGCGGGCCATTCTCGCAGATGATCTCAGCGATGCTGGTGGCCATAGGCATAAGCTCATCAAGAGGCACTACCTTGGCCACCACACCGAGCCTGTAAGCCTCTTCAGCATCTATCGCCTCGCCGGTTAAAAGCAAAAACATTGCACTGCTCTGCCCGATTAGGCGAGGCAAGGCAAATAGGCCTGGAATAGGCATTAGGCCTCGTTTCACCTCAGGCATAGCGAACATAGCGTTCTCAGAGCAGATGCGGATGTCGCACCGCTGGGCTAGCTCAAAGCCGCCACCATACGCTATGCCGTTCACGGCGGCGATGGTCGGTTTGACCAGCTCGACGGGGCCTGGTGCCTTTCCTGGCTGCCGCTTCTGGCCCCCACGACCGCTCTCGGCCCCTTCTTTCAAATCGAACCCGGCAGAGAAGGCGCGGTCACCCGCGCCGGTATAGATGGCTACCCATAGGTCGTCATCTTGAGCGAAGTCGAATTCCGCCTCCTGCAACTGCTGAGAGACCTCACTGCCGAGGGCGTTTAGACGCTCGGGGCGGTTAAGGGTGAAATAGGCGATGTGGCCCTTCTTTTCGTAGATTACATATGACATGTTGCTTACCCCCTTGCATTAGTATTGCGCTATATGCCAACCACGCATCCCGCTTGATTACGCTCGGCCGTCTCAACCGATGTGTATTAGGTACTCTGTTCCAAAGGGTGGTACGTAGGCGCAGAACCAAAGTTGTAAAACGGCCAACCATTAAAATCAGACAATTGTTAAAATGAGTATAATAAGGTCTACGCAGTCGCCAGCTAGCGCATTTTCCACACTGGCTTTCTCTTTTCAGTGAAGGCGGCTGCCGCTTCCTTGGCATCCTCTGAGCCCCACACTGAGTCTATCAGCGATGCTGCAAGTCGTCGGGCATAATCCATGGGAACCTCACTACCTAGACTAACAATCCTTTTAGCCGCTCGTACGCCAAGCGGTGCATTGCTGCATATGATATCAGCCATGGCGACGGCTGTGGGCATCAGTTCAGCCAGAGGCACTATTTTAGTCACCAGACCGATGCGGTAGGCCTCTTGGGCATCTATCGGCTCACCACTGAGGATGAGCCACAAGGAGTTGCTCTGGCCAACGAGGCGGGGCAGTGTGAATAGGCCTGTAACCGGCACGCGGCCAGCCTTTACCTCGGCCATGGCGAAGGTGGCGTTCTCAGAACAGATGCGGACGTCGCATCGCTGCACCAGCTCAAACCCGCCTCCATAACAGATGCCGTTTACTGCAGCGATGGTCGGTTTGTCGGTTTCGACGGAGATGGATGCCTTTCCTGGCAATATCACCGGTGCCTCACGGCCCTGTTCGGCAGCCTCCTTCAGGTCCAGGCCAGCGCAGAAGGCCCTCTCTCCCGCTCCAGTAAAGATGGCCACCCAGGCATCGTCATCTTGAGCAAATCTGTTTTCTGCGTCCCTCAATTGCTGCATCAGTTCTCTGCTCAAGGCATTTAGACGCTCGGGGCGGTTGAGGGTGATGTAAGCGACATGGTTCTTCCTCTCATATAGTACGTACGACATGATGCATCCTCCTTACCTTAATAATATGGTAGTGGATATCAGTTGCGCATGTAGGCTCGCCCGTCGCTAGCTAGGGCTGGCCGTATCTCTCCCGGAAAACAATATCGCCAAGCTCCTTCCGTCTTGGCGCTATTGCCTCTTCATCGGGATAGCCCAACGGTGTCAATTCCACTACAACAACCCCTTCGGGAATTTGCAGGATTTCCTCAACCTTCTGTTCATCGAACCAACCGACATTAACTGTACCCAATCCCAACTCGTGGGCTGCCAGCGCGAGATTCTGCATGGCCAGTGCCACATCGAACATGAACCAATCGCCCTTGCTGGTCATAGCCTCTCCCTTCATGAAACCAGACCTGCCAAGTTGGGCGCAGGCCACAATCACTGCTGGCGCATTGCGCACGGCATCGATGGAAGGATTTCCATGTCTCAGTGCCTCCGATATCCTGGCCCTGGTCTCGGGTTCTCTCACTACCACGAACCTCCAGCACTGTTTGTTTTCCCACGACGGTGCCCAGCGGGCAGCGTCAAGAACAATCTCAAGAGTCTCTTCGCTTACAGGGTCGTGTTTGTATTTCCGGATGCTGCGGCGGCTCTTTATGGCTTCCATCACATTCATTGTCCTAATCCTCTCTATTTTTGACTAACTATTGCACTATCAACCATGGCTCTGTGAATATTTTGTAAGGCTGTTTCCCCCATAGCCTTAGGTTTTTGAGTGCTTCGTTAGTCTACCACCTGTAGCCAACTGACTGCAATATGTACCACCTGAGCTGCCCATTTTAGCTATGTAGCGCGAGGCTTTAGCCTCGCCATGAAAAGCGACCCTAAAGGGTCGCGCTACATCCCGCCACGGTTGTCATTGCGAGAGGAGCCAGAGGCGAAGCGAAGCAATCCCGGTGGTACGGCGTCTTGTGGGCTACGACCGTTACAGCTCCCGAAAGGCCTTGGACGAATTGAATCGCTTGTATGGTCTCCTCCGCCTCTACGTCAATTTCTTTCAGCTGGTTATGAAGCTGGTAACCAAGACGAGGTGTGGGGCTAAGGTACATAAGGTCTACGACACGGCACAAACGCCGTACCAATGGCTACTTGAGGCTGGTGTACTTACCAATGCTAAGCAACCGGAGTTGGCAGCAATCTACCATGGTCTCAATCCTGTTTCACTACTCAGGCAAGTCAACGAGAACCTGGATCGCCTGTGGGCTCTGTCAGAATGCTCTTAGCATCAAATCAAGGCCAGAAATCACGGCAGTTCGTTAACCCATATTTATGATGCAGCGATGCCTTTTCGGTAACCGTTTCTATTTACGCAATACGTCGACCGACTGCTTGCCAGAAGGAGTAGTCCAGGTGATGGCGCTGGCCGCCCGGCCTCACATACATGTTATAATGATGCCACCGATGTAGAAGAAATTCGAAGGAGAGGTCGTTGTATGGAAGAGATACCTGATGTGACAGCCAGGGTAATATCCCAAAAGGGGACTTGTTCTGCCGGGCATAGGGTCGGCGATGAATTCGTCCTTGGACAGAAAACTCCATCTGACTTGTGTTCGTGGGCCTTCCATACTTTGTTTCCTTTCGCCGAGGTGTTGCAGTTCGGTGGCTCATTCCCCTGGGAAGATAACCCAGACAAGACTACCGTTGCCTGTCCCGATCCAGGGAATCCAGTGGTGTTTGAATTGAGGCGAAGATCACCATAAAAACGAATTTTATACCCCTTTCGTGACAGAATAGCAATGTGTTAATATACCTAGCGAAGCGTTCTAAGCGTTGAGGTGAAATGGCAGCGGCAAATACAAAAAGGGGCGGGCAAAAACTCCGTTCCGTCCTAGGGGAAGAAGAGGCTGACAAGGTCATCTTCTATCACGATTGGTGCAAACGTTGTAATATCTGCGTCGCGTTCTGTCCAAAACAGGCGTTGGCCATGGACGAGAATAATTACCCCCGACTCGTAGCACCAGAGCGATGCAATTCCTGTGGCCTTTGTGAAGTTTTGTGCCCCGATTTTGCTATTACCGTCCCCGGACGGCACCGCGTGTCTAGACCTCAAGCGATAAAAAAGAAACCGAATGTCAACTGAGATGGGTAATTCAACCACCACAGCTCGCAGACGGGAAAAGGCAAGGCTAATGCAGGGCAATCTCGCCATAGCTGAGGGTGCTCTGGCGGGCGGCATTGGCTTCTTCGCTAGCTATCCGATAACTCCAGCGAATGAGATTGCTACCTTCCTCTCCAGGGCTCTACCGAAGAGGGATGGGGTGTTTATCCAGATGGAGGACGAGATAGCGAGCCTATCTGCTGTCATTGGAGCCTCAGTGGGAGGGATCAAAGCGGCTACAGCCACCAGCGGCCCCGGGTTTTCTCTGATGCAGGAAAGCATAGGATACGCCGCTGCCGTGGAAATCCCATGCGTAATAATCGACGTGCAGCGCGCCGGCCCCAGCACGGGCATGCCTGGTGGCCCAGCCCAGGGCGATGTTATGCAGGCTCGCTGGGGTACTCATGGAGACCACCCCATTATCGTCCTCTGCCCTAGCTCGGTACGGGAATCTTATGAACTTACTATCCATGCCTTCAATCTTTCAGAGCTATATCGCACGCCAGTGATCCTGCTGACTGACGAAGTGATCGCCCGGATGTCGGAAACGGTTGAAATGCCCCTTCCCCAGGTCAAGGTGATAGACCGTCTGCACCCCGAAGTCCCTCCCGAATGGTACTTCCCTTATGACAATGCAGAGGGCGATGTGCCCCCCCTAATCTCATTCGGCCATGGCTACCGCTACCATATAACCGGCCTATTTCATGACAAGTCCGGTTTCCCCACCTCGCGCCCGGATGAAATTGATGCCTGGCAGGAGAGGCTGTTCCTCAAGATAGACGGGAATGTGCAGCAAATAGCGCGCATAGAAGAGGAGGAAATGGCGGATGCTGAGATGGTCATCGTCGCCTATGGCTCGACGGCAAGGTCGGCTCGCCACGCAATGAGGCAGGCACGTGCAGCAAACAAGGCAGTGGGACTTCTCAGGCTGGTCACGCTCTGGCCTTTCCACGATGCGGCGATTGAGCGTATTGCCCTCTTTGCAAAGAGGATAGTAGTGCCAGAGATGAACCGTGGTCAGATTCTACGCGAGGTAGAGAGGGCGTCCCAGGGAAAGACAGAGGTCGTGGGGGTAAATCGCGCCGACGGCCAGATGGTTACCCCGGCCCAAATAATGGCGGCGCTGGAGGCATGATGGAATACACCATCCCCGAGCACGAATACTTGAGACAGCAGAAGAAATTTCCTAGCGTTTGGTGCGCTGGTTGCGGCATTGGCACGGTTCTCGGAGCCATTATCAGAGCGGTTCGGGCGCTCAATTTGTCCAAGGATAAGGTGGCAATGATTTCAGGAATTGGCTGCACTGGCCGTATGCCGGTGTACGTCGACTTCAACACGATGCATACCACCCACGGGCGGGCTTTAGCCTTCGCCACCGGGCTGAAGCTGGCAAGGCCTGATATGGAGGTGATTGTGGTCATGGGGGATGGGGACGCTGTCGCTATAGGTGGGAATCATTTCATTCACGCTGCCAGGCGCAACATCGAGCTAACAGCGATAGTGGTAAATAACAGGATATACGGCATGACCGGAGGTCAGTTATCGCCGACCACTCCCATTGGGGACAGGGCTACAACAGCTCCCTATGGCCAAATAGAGCAAACCTTTGATATAGCCAAAATCGCTGAGGCGGCGGGGGCAGCCTTCGTAGCGCGGAGCACTACCTATCACGCCATCGAGCTTGACAGGCTTATTGCCAGCGGCATACAGAAGAAAGGCTTCTCAGTAATTGACGTTCTGACCCAGTGCCCTGTGGGATACGGACAGCTTAATCAAGCGGGCGACGCCGTAGAGATGCTGAAATGGTTTCGCGACAACACCACGTCTGCCCGTGGCAAAGCTCCATCGGGAAAGATAGTTCGTGGTGTGCTCGTGGACCGCGATCTGCCCGGCTATGTGGAAAGCTACCGGAAGGTGATTACGGCAAGCAAGAGGGGAGCTCGAACTTGAAGAAACGACGCTGGGAAGTGAGGCTGGTGGGGCAGGGTGGGCAGGGTCTAGCATTGGCTGGCATCACACTCGCCGAAGCGGCAGTCCGAGATGGCAAGAATGCTATCATGAATCACATATATGGCGCTCAGAAGCGAGGCGGGCCTAGTCAAGCCGATGTAGTCATTAGCCAGGAGGAAATAGACTATCCTAAAGTGCTGGACGCCGATCTGCTTGTGATTTTCAGCGAGGCGGCTTTCGACGAATACCGCCACCAGTTAGGCAGTCACGGCTCTATCGTTTTCGACAACTCCCAAATAAAAAGGGCCCTGGCTGAATGTGACAGGGTAATACCCATACCCTTTGCCGACATATCACAGCAGGTCACAGGCAGCAGCCTCAGTGCTAATATGGTAGCTTTAGGCTTCATAGTAGAACTGACAAAGCTAGTCTCCCACATATCCCTTGTCCGCGCCGTGAATAAGCGCTCGCCCAAAGGCGGTCTTGAGGCCAATCAAACCGCCCTGGAAAAGGGCATCGAGATGGCCATATCCATCAAGTTTGGGCGGAATTGGGATAACTGATGCTATATTCACTAGATCAATGATAGAGGGACTCTTGCTTAAAAGACCTAGATTGCTCGCTGCTTGTGATATCAAGTAAACTGCTGATGCCCACATGGATTTCGGCCCCTATTCTTGGCAGATTTGGAAATGCTAAGCTTATAGAACAACGGCTGCTATTTAACTAAGAATAAAGGAGGAGAGAATGAGCGAAACACAGAAAGTACGGATGGAGATAGAGGATAGCATAGCCACCGTCACCCTGAACCGCCCCGAGGTGCTGAACGCCATGAATGCCGATATTTGGCAGGGGCTTGTGGATGTAGCCAACACAATAAGGCAGGAGCCAAAGGTGCGGGTTGTGATCATCACCGGGGCTGGAGACCGTGCCTTTTCCTCTGGGCTTGATCTTAAAGCGGCGGCGGTAGGGAAGGCCTTTCCTGACATTCCCATACGGCAAGGGCCTGACGTCCTTACCACCCTAAAACATTCATTCACTGTATATGAGGAGCTGGCAGTACCGGTGATAGCCGCCATTCAGGGCTACTGCTTTGGAGCAGGACTTCAACTGGCTGTAGCCTGCGACTTCAGGATTGCCGCCGAAGACGCTCAGTTGGCCATCCTCGAGGTGAGCCGGCTGGGAATCGTCCCAGATGTGGGAGGAACCCAAAGGTTGCCCCGGTTGGTAGGGCCCAGCCGTGCCAAGCTAATCCTGATGACGGGGCGGCGAATAGATGCCCAAGAGGCGCTGAGAATAGGCCTGGTGGACGAAGTTCACCCTAAGGATAAGTTTATGGAGGCGGCCAGGAACCTGGCCCACGAAATAGCTGCCCTCAACCCTTATGCTATCCAAGGGGTCAAACGGGCGGTCAACGTTGCTATGTCTCATAGCCTGGAGGTAGGACTTGCCTTCGAGACAGCCACCGCCCTAAGCGTCCCCAGAGTGACGGATATGGTTCGCGATGCTGCCACGACCTTCTCGGACAAGAGTAGCAAGTAATCTGGGTAATCAGCGTCTACGGGCAGTGAGGGCAATTGCTGCGGCCATAGTGGAGATACGAAATGAGCGATGACAAGGTGAAGGAAATCGAAGCAAAGATAGCCGATTTGAAAGCTCGGTGGCCGGCTCACACTGTGCCGATATCGATGTGGCAGGAGCTGGAGGAACTCGAGGACGATCTGGAGAAGGCAAAGGAGGCGCAGAAGGGGAGTTAATGCCAGGCAAGATTGCTCTAATTAATTTCGCAGAGTGTCATCCTGACCAATGCGAAAATGGCGTGTGCGTCGCCGTGGCTGCTTGCTCCCATAAGCTGCTCAAGCAGGAGGCCCCCTTCGAAATACCTATGACCGACCCGGCTATCTGCCAGGGCTGTGGTGATTGTGCACGTGCGTGCCCGTTGAAGGCGATTAAGATAGTGAGAATGTAGAGAACCGGGGCTGTCATTGGTCCTCAACCGACAGCCAGGTCTAGGTTATTTATACAGGAGGGAAAATGAAGGTATCGGTTTGTGGCAAGGGCGGCAGTGGTAAAAGTACCATAGTCACTCTGCTGGCGGAGGAAGCTCGGTCAAGAGGCTATAAGGTACTGGTCGTTGACTCGGACGAGTCCAATGCGGGACTTTTCCGGATTCTCGGCTTCAATCAGCCGCCGGTACCTCTGATGGAGATCGTCGGCGGAAAAAAGAAAATAGTCAGCACACTGAGAGACCCTTCCTCCAGTGATATTGCACCAAAGGCAATGGTATTGACACAAGATTCTATCGCAATCGAAGATATTCCTGCGGAGAACATGGTTGAAAGGGACAATCTAAAACTGGTGTCCGTAGGAAAGATTCTTCAGGCTCTGGAGGGCTGCGCCTGCCCCTTCGGGGTACTGAGCCGTGAATTCCTAAAGAGGCTCGACGAGGGGGATAACGGCCTGGTCATCGTCGACATGGAGGCTGGTGTGGAGCACTTCGGCCGAGGGGTAGAAGAGAGCGTGGATGCTGTGCTAATAGTGGTCGAACCTTCCTTCGAGTCCCTGGAACTGGCGGGGCGGATAAGCAGTCTGGCTACTGGCACCGGTATCAAAACTGTTTATGCAATTCTAAATAAGGTTCCGTCGGATGATATAGCTTCAAAACTGGAAGATGCATTAGCCAAGAGGGCCATACACGTCATAGGTTGCATCCACCATGATTCAGAGCTGTTCGTTTCCGGTTTGGAAGGCAGGGCTCTCCGTACCGTTAGAGCAGCAGAGGAAATCAGGGGCGTGTTGGACTCGGTTATCTCAGAAGCGAGCGGGTAGTGACGTCGTCAGAGTAACATCAGTGTTAGTAGCGAAAGGGGGGTATTCAAATATGTGCTTGGCAGCAGCTTATGTCGTTGGGGGAGGTGGGGAGCCAATACTGGAAGAAGTCTCCTATATGCAGCTCGACGGTGATCGTGTGCAAATAGTGAACTTTTCAGGGGAGAAGAAGGTTATCCAGGGCAGACTAATCGAAGTGGATTTCTTTGCTGAGACACTGCTGCTGGAGCAGAACAACGCCTCCACTTAGTAATGTCAAGAAACGCAGAGTAAATACCCAAACCCGATTGAGTGCCCCACATATAATGCGTTCAAGCCACGAGCTTTTAAATTCTAAAGATGTCTTATATTCACCAGGATATTGAAGAAGCCAGTCTGAGCGCCCCGAGTGACACGAGAAATCAGATTGGGGATTAAGTTCTGGTGGCTTCTTCCCGCAGACGTCGCTCCTGAGCGCACTCCAGCGGCTCACTCCTCATCAGAATACCAAAACACCTGTTGCAGGATATGCACTTGGCAGGTCCCCTCTCGCCCCTCTGCCATCGGGCGACCAAATCTGGCTCTCTGATGAGGGGACGGCACATCGAAATGAGGTCGGCGTCCCCACTGTCCAATATGCTTTGCGCCATCTCCAGGCTGCGTATACCTCCAACTACCATTACCTGCACCTTGACCGCCTGTTTAACAGCAGCCGCTCTCTCTCGAAAGAATGCTCGCTCAGGGTGGCCTTCTTTCGTCGTCCGCATAAACTGGCCAACACCGCCGCTGACCTCTATGGCCTCGATGCCATTCTCCACCATCTGGCGAGCTGTCTCCATACCTTCAGCCAGGGAAAGGCCCCCCTCAGTGTCATCTTGCACACCGAGCTTGACCATCAATGGAAAGTCGGCCCCTATCGCTTGGCGCACCCTTTTTGTCACTTCGAGGTGAAACCTTCTCCTGTTCTCTGCGCTACCTCCCCATTTATCGGTACGGAGGTTGAATAAAGGCGACAGGAACTGACTCATCAGGTAGCCATGTGCCCCGTGAAGCTGGACCGCGTCAAAACCGGCTTCTCTGGCCCTCATTGCAGCCGATGCGAAGTCGGAGATAATCGACTCCGCTTCCTCATCGGTCATCTCACGGTGCGGTGTACGCATGTTCTGCATCTGGGACACAGCCAGGTTAGCAATGCCCTTTGGAGGGAGATAGTAAGAGTTGATACCGGCGTGGACTATCTGCAGCGCAATTTTCGCTCCTCCTTCGTGTGCTGCCTGCACCAGCCGGTGCAGACCAGGGATCATATCATCGGTATGGACGCCATACTGACCATGTATCGCCTGACCAAGGGGTGAGATAAAGGCATATCCAGTTACTATGAGGCCAACTCCCCCCTGTCCAAGCTGTCGGTATACCACTACCGAATTATCGGTGGCCGCCCCGGAATCGTCTGCTGAGGCATCCCACGTTGCCGACCTGACAAAGTGATTCCTCAGTTCCAATTTGCCGATTCTGTAGGGTGCAAACAGGTCTATTGACATACTCCTCCTCCTTATATGTGCTCTATATTCAACCTTTTCTTTTTCAACTTACAAGGCGGTGGATTTAATTTGTCAGCCTAACATACGAACTGGGGATTACCAAATGCGCTCATGTTAGCGAGATTCTACCGTCTGGTTCAGCGACCGTCAATGACAAGTCCGGTTCTCCTACGTTTGCCATTTCGACATAGATTGGCTATTTGCAAACTGGGTTGAATAATTCAGCCATACTAGCGAAAAGCTGGGTCTCCATATTTTCGTATTTATGCTGTCTTCGGTGTCACTGCTCCCGCCACCGATATTGTCTCGTATTGCACCTGTGCTTTAATCCTTCAATCACTTGTTTGGGACCCGAGGTGTGCTATAATGGCGACTAATGCAAGATAAGATAGGCTAAGAAGGCTTGATATTTAAACAAGAAAGGAAGAGGAATGTACGGCTATGCAGGTACCATACTAACGGTTAACTTGACTGATGGAAGCGTAAAAAAAGAACCACTACCAGAGGACCTCGTTCGAGATTGGATTGGAGGCGAGGGTTTTGGCGCCAAATTGCTATGGGAAAGAATCAAGCCAGGAACGGATCCTCTATCTCCCGAAAATGTATTGATAATTACGACCAGCGCCTTCAGTGGTACAGTGTTCCCCCCAGGTTCGCGGACCCTGGTCAACTATAAATCGCCGCTTACCGGGTTGTATGGCCAGAATGGCATGGGTGGTAGCTTTGCTCCGTATCTCCGCTTTGCCGGTTATGATGTGCTAATTATTGAAGGAAAAGCCGAGAAACCAGCGTACATCTTCATCGATAACGATGAAGTGGAGATAAGGGACGCAAGCCATCTTTGGGGCAAACTGGGATCGGAGACGGATGCGTTATTGCAAGATGAGATAGGTGATACCAATATTCAAATCATTCGTATAGGCCCAGCGGGAGAAAAATTGAACCGTTTGGCCTGCATGACGTCCGGCTACAATCGGGCCTTCGGCAAGGGGGGTAATGGAGCGGTAGCGGGATCAAAAAACCTCAAAGCAATAGCCGTGCGGGGCAGAGGCAGCATCCCTGCCTATGACCCGGCGGAGCTGAAGCAGGTTGCCACCAGAGTCTACAGAAGCTGCAGAGAAGGGGCAGGCGCGCTTCTCAGTCAGTATCATCTTCATTTTGGTAACTCAATGTATGCCGGTACTATGGGCATCCCCAGCCGTCACTTTCAGCAGGGCTACTGGGACAAAGGGGAGAGTCTGTACCATGAGAACCTGATGGAGAAACTCTACACCGGTGAAGACTACTACTGCTGGGGTTGCCCTCCCAGAAGTGGAAAGGTCCTGTCACCGAAGAAAGGCCCCTATAAA
>Ga0307432_1000620_pt1 | contig 25824 bp, 25 predicted proteins | sample SalMarWE160150MG_FD_202158 | JGI IMG/M metagenome (GOLD analysis project Ga0307432, IMG submission 202158) | Salt marsh sediment microbial communities from the Plum Island Ecosystem LTER, Massachusetts, United States - WE1603-150 | ecosystem: Environmental > Aquatic > Marine > Intertidal zone >...
AGGTCGTCCGGCGGCGTATTCGTCCCGGTTTGCTGACGGAATCGGAGGCCGGGCGTCCCCAGTCAACAAACACTATCGGCCGACACCACGCCCGATGAGCCGTGGCACGCTTTTTCAGGGTCGACTAAGAACCGCGGCAGCAGCTTGAATCGCCGAAACAACGGTGTCAAACCCGCGACGAACGGCATCGGGCGGTCGCGTCTCACCAGCTTTCGGAACGTACCAGCATCGCTGCAGGTCGGAGCAGTAGTTGTCCTGGAGGACGCCGAAATCGATGTGAAAGACGTGGCCAGGCTCGATCTTCAATGACGAAGGTATCCCGTGGCCGATCATCGAATCCGGCCCCGTGTTGACGATCGGGCACATCTTTGGATCCCAGGCCAGGCCCAGGCCGCGCTGCTTCGTTTGATCCTTGATGAATTGGGCGACCTCCTGCTCGGTCATGCCCGGCCTCGCATGCCTCGCCACGGCATCGAAGATCTCTTCGGTCGTAGCGATGGTGGCGCGGATGCGTGCGATCTCCCCGAGAGTCTTTCGGCCGCGAAGCGCACCGATGATCTCGTCGGCACTGATGAGCCGATCGATGTAAGGAGTGTCCGACAGGTAGTCCTGCAACAACAGGAACATGCCATGTGAAAGGCCGTCGGCCTTGACGTCATCCCTCGAGAAATTAATTGCGACGGTCTTCGGATCCATGCGCCGTAGAGTCTCTACGAGTTGGCTCGCGAATACTCTGCACGTATGGCACCACCTTGGCCCACACTCCGCTCGCACGAACGGATTCGTCTTCGAACTTACCGACGATGGCGACGCGCTCTCCCGAGCGCGTTACGACAAGGGCGCTTTGCCAAGTGAGCGTCTGGCCGAGGATGAGCGGAAGGATAGGATCGCCTCCTTCTTCGGTCTCTCGAGCGAATGAAAGCCAGGCATCGACCTGCAGTGCCTCCAGAATACTGACCGCTTGAGCAAGCTTCTCCTCGATGATTGATGACATCGCGCGCGACTCCTGGAACAGCGGGATACCCGTACTCGCTTCAGTGTATGCGAGGAGCCGTTTATGGCCAATGCCGACTGGACACGGCACGGTGTTGGGCTGGCAGCCACGCGGCGCCTACAACACTCCTGACTGCAGCCAAACGCTGGAGCTTCCAAGTCGTAGCACTTGTCGCAATCAAAAACTGCGCAGCGCGCGAACGGTTTGCCGGAATCCGGACGCGGGTGGCGTTGCCCTTATCGACCAGCAGTCGCGTTGGCGGTTGCAGGATGGGGATCGACTCGTGAACGCGGGAACGGTTTGCCGTCGGCCAGCCAGAGAAAGGCGAGCCGGGGGCGTACGCTGGGTGGCAGAAAGACGCGAACGGCGAGTCGCCCCAGTGGCCGCCCGAACGCTATGCCTGCGAGCCCGCCGAGGAGTTGCGCACCGGCGTGGGCCGCGATGTAGGGCATACCCCATAGGAACAAATGCGGCGCGTCGTACTTCCAGACGACGGCGACGACGCCGCCGGCTATGACGGGCATAGCCAGCATGAGTCCGACATAGGCAGCCCGGTGCCAGTGCGGTATGGCAATCACCGCGAACAGGCCGGATGTGAACGCAATCATAAACGAGCCGAACAGGATCGAAGCGATGAAAAACTCGTACTCAGGATACTCCGTGGTGACCTCCAAGGGGGCCGAGGTGTTGACCCAGTCGCGGATCGTCACGTTGCCGATCCGCCGAATGTTTGAGCCCACATGCTCGGTCAACTCGTCCAGATTGGCGTAGCTCACCGCGCCTTCCGCCAGGCACAAGTGAGCGAAGATCGCCATGAGAAACAGGACCCACGCGCCCAGCAGGAATAATGTCAGCCGGTCGAGCCAGGGCCGCAATGCTGTCGAGGCGTCGTTGGCCGACTGGAACCGGCCGCATTCCGTGCATCTCACCACCGGGATGCCCGTGCGGTCATCACGATACACTGGGAGCGTTCGGAGGTTGTACCCACAATTGCCGCAGAAGCGGTCCAGGTCGATGCAAGCGATCGGCGCAGCTCGCGTTTTCGGGCTCCCGGCCCGTGCGCCGACGTTCTCCACGGTTACCACATCCCTCATCTAAAGCTCCGGCCGGATCACGGACGTTCTTGGAGCTTATTAGTCGGGATCGACGCAGCACGCGTACCGATCCTGCCAATCCTACCTACGTAGGGATTCGCAGGATTGGACGGAGTATTCTACGGATGCGTGTCGGCCCGGCTGCGCAGCCACAAGGAGGTGCATAGAAAGGCCCCCAAACGAGTTTCCTGTTGCACAGGTCGCGCCTGCTGATGCGATGCGGCGGGCACGGCCATTTCTATTGCGCATCGCGAGGAGTCTCAAACGATGAGAAACAATCCATTCGAAAGCCAGCTTGAGCGGCTGGCCAGAACGTTGACTGATCAGTTCGGTGTAAGAGTTACTTGCCAAGGCAAAGAAGCGTGGACAGACGGGAGACAGATTGTGTTGCCGTCGCTACCGGAGCCGATGGAGGAAGGTGTGGAGAGGATGATCGTGGGCTTTATAGATCACGAAATGGCTAACGTGGCGTTCTCCCATTTCAAGGAAATCGAGAGGTTCGCAAAGAAGCATCCAGGGCGCGACCGACTCCATCAACGGCTCGTTCTTCAACACGCGACGCATGATGCAGAACTACGTGACTAAAGCGTATTTCGAGTAGATCCAAGTCCATGTCCAGCGTTAACGGAACGTGACGGTTCGGCACTTGGTGACGCCTTGCATAACAGCTCGCGAAACATGGTTTCACCTTCCCCTGTCCAACGCTGCAGTGGTTGTATTACTCCTCCTTTTTTGGCGGCCTACGGCTGAGCCACGTGGCGGTGATCAGGCCCAACGCAAAGCCCACCAGGAGAGTGACGAAAAGCAGCACGGCCCGGGGCATCGTAATCGTGACAAGAAGCAACTTCGTTTCCACGGCCTGTGTATTCTGCGTAACAGGTCAGCCGTCTGCAATGCACAAGGATCGGGGACGCAGGATGTTAAGATAGGTAAACTTGCGCGCTCGCCTTGGCGCTGGTATGTAGACCGACATGCAGCCAGGGAAGGCGAGATCGGTCGGCACGCTGATCAACGCCGCGGTGCGCGGTGAGCTCAGCAAAACGCAGGCGTTGCGGCTCTGCAAGGATAATCCCGAAGTCATCACCTTGGCACTTCTGGCTGCGGGCCAACGCATCGCCGAACAGGACAAACGCCTCAGCGAACAAGACACGGTAATCGCGACCCTCCAGGGACAGCGCGAAACATCGCAGCCCTCCCCCTCGATGCCCTCGGGCATGGTGCCGATCTACACCAAGCCTAACACGCCTAAGCGGCGTAAGAAGCCCGGTGCCAAGAAAGGGCACCCGGGCCGTCGGCGTAAGACGCCCGAGCGGATCGATAAGCGGGAAACTCATCGTTTAAAACGCTGCCACTGGGGGGAGTGGGCATCCGCCACCCGCCAAGGAGGCAGTCAATACAATTGCCAATACGAGAACGGTCGCCCGCTTGACCATGGGGAACACTCCCATCAATGACGTCGGAAATACTTCGCACCTTAGAATGCCGATTGCCCAGGCACTCGATCAGACTCAATCGCTTCTGCCGAGTATATCGATGATCGATGCCCTAGCCGCGTCGTAGGCTACGTTCAGATTCCCCAGAACGCACCCCGCAACCCCCTCCTTCGCACGGAGCAAGCCCAACAGGAGGTGTTCCGTTCCGACGTAGTTGTGGTTCAGGTTCTTCGACTCCTCGATAGCGTGCTCGATGACGCGCTTGGCGCGCGGCGTCTGAGGCAACTTGACGGCCGTGCCAGCCTCGGAACCGTCCCTCAACAGCTTCTCCACCTCCTTGCGTATCGCCTTCAAGTCGACGCCCAGATCCTTGAGCACGTAAGCGCCGACACCCGATCCCTCCAACACAAGGGCGAGCAGGATGTGCTCGGTGCCGATGTACTGATGGTTGCGCCGTTGGGCCTCCTGATTGGCATACGCCATTACCTTCCGCGCTCGATCTGAGAACCGCTCAAACATGTTTCAAACGACCATTTCCCAGTTGTCAAACCTCAACTTGCGATCGTACCCAGGCGAGCCACCTGATTCAACCGGAAACGACCGCTCTCGCCGGGATTCGTGCCGGCCTGGCTGCTCCAACGCGCCAATGCTGGGGTTGCCATCGAACACACTGCGCGAAGCGTGTACAATCCGCCCAATGTCGGGCTTGTTTGATGGAACACCGCTGGAGCGCCCCGTCACCTGCGAGGTATGTAAACAATCCTTGGCGCAGTGCACCTGCCCACGCAGTGAATCCGGCGCCGTCCTGCTGCCCAAGGATCAATCCGCCCGCGTTGGCCGAGAGATACGCCGCAAGGGCAAGACCGTGACCATCATCACGGGGCTCGACCCTGTCGCATCGAACTTGGACGCCATTCTGGCGCAGTTGAAAACCGCCTGCGCTGCGGGAGGCACGATCAACGATCGGAGAATCGAAATCCAGGGCGACCACCGCGAGCGAGCCTTGTCGATTCTCCAAGACCTCGGGTACCCCGCTAAGCTGAGCGGCGGATAGCGTATATACTTTTCGCATCATGCAAGCTCTCACCTTCTTAGCAGCGGGGAGCATCTTCGGACTTGCAGGCGGATTCTCGCCTGGTCCAACTGCAACCGTGGTCGTGTCTCAGACGCTGCGCTTCGGCGTCCTTGACGGCATCAAGGTTGCCATCGCTCCAGCGCTGACCGATGCCCCGTTCATTGTCGTCGCGGTACTACTGGTCGGCCAGCTAGCGAGGTTTGAGCTTGTCCTCGGAATCATCTCGCTACTTCGTCTGCCTCATGACGACTCACGCTTGCACGCCTCCTACGATTGTCGGATGACCACTTATTCGGCCGATTCCTCCAGCGGTTTGTCCGACGCGAGCTGTTCGGCCAGGGTTCGCTTTGGTGCCCCTTGGAGGCTGTTGCGTCGAATGAACTTCTGGACAAACAGATTGTTGGGGATCGCCATCTTCTTACCATCCTCAGATTTCAGAATCGTGTACACAAAATTGATGTCGATCACCTGTCCTTCGATACCTTCGGGTAAGACCTCGATTCGCTCTCCCACGTTAAACGGACGCCAGATGAGGATGACCAACGTGGCCAAGACGTTGCTTAGAATACTCCAGACTGCTACGAATCCAATCGCAACCATGGCCAGAATGGCAGTCAAAAACGTCCAGAGACTGTCGATCTTGAATCCTGCCAACGCAACCACTATCAATGCAACGAGGACCGTCAGTACGCCGCGCGCCCACCGTCGTATGATGTTGACAGTGCTGATGGGAAGCCGTCCCGAGCGGTATAGCGTGTATAGTGCGGCAAACGCGATTCGATCGATCACGAGGGCTATGACAATCACCAGTGCTCCGAACGCACACTTACGCCACGCCAGCCATTCCGAGCGGATGGGAACATCCCAAGCCCAAAGAATTAGGAGGATCGCTGCGGCAAAACCGGCTAGTCGGACAAGGGCCTTCAACAACTTGATCGAGTAGCGCGTGCGACTTTCGTCAAGGTCGCCCGCCTCATCCACAACCTCCAGTAGTGGCTTGCCTGGGCCTTCCGTCGTCGAGTCCATGTGCCGGTCAATGATGTCAGCCAAATACTCCGTCGCGGCGCCCAGCGCAAAAACGATCCCCGTGGCCAGCAGCAATCCGGCTCCGACGGATGTAACAAGGGCCCCAAAGCCTAGAAGTTGAAGCAGCAGGAGCAACCCAACACATATCGCCGCCAAAGGATATACGATCCAGACAACCATCATCCCCCAGTGTCGATGCCACACATCACCGAGGCCGAGGACTCGCTCCTTGCGAACCAAAAACAGAAGCAACAGAGCCAAGAAGCAAGCCTTGTACGTTTCCAAGCAAACACTCTGCAGTGCCGGTGCTGAATCTGCCACGCTGAGCAGCAACGGTACCGACAGGGCAACCAGCGAAAGAACGATGAGCATCGAAAGCCACCAGCGGTAGTGCTTGGCCACAGGGTCAGTGCAAGGGATCGGGCGGTGGGGGGGACTGTATGCTTCAAAGAGGTGATGGACCAATCTCAAGGCTGTTATTGCGATAGCAATCGCAGCGAACAAGGTGAGGGCTGCTTCCCGGAGGATGTGATTATCCAGTAGTCGCCAAACGCTGAAGACAAGGGCTAACGCTAAAAGCAGCGGAACCGCCAAGTCGCCGACCATGTTCAGCACCATCAGGTTCACTCGCATACTAAGACCAGAACCCAGCGACACCACATCGCTACGTTCGGTTCCGTACCGTTCCACAATTACTCGGGCCAGGCGAACACCCTTCCAGCGGGCAATACGATATGACGCAAACCCCAGCACAAGTGATGCAGCTAGGGACGTCACAACCCATGCCCAATCCGCACCGGACGCTGTCGCCAGATCGGTGCGTGCCGCGCGAATTAGGGCACGTATCTCAGCGCCGGCATCGGTGTGCTCGCCGAACAACTCCTCACGGAACGCTTCACGTGCTTCCTTTTCTGCGTCGGTGTGGCCTTCCGTCTGCGGTCTTCGAAAAAGTGTCGCCAGTTCAGCCCATGCCGCCGACCAGTCTGCCCCGATTAAACCGGAATCGCGGCTCGTGATCCGCTTCCACCGTAGCTGCTGGCCTACGTCTTGGAGGTAAACCTCGTGCTGCTCGAGACCCGCCAGGGCGTCGTTGAGACGTCCCGCCACATCTTCCCAGGCTTTGATCGCCGTACGCATCGATTCTTCAAGAGCTACTCTCAGGCTCGTTACTTCTCCTTCAAGCTGGGCACGTTCCTTCATCTCCAGGGCGGCAAGCTCAGGGGCTAGCGTATCTGCGAAGGACGAGAATCTCTGTCGCACGTTCTCACGCACAGTTTGCAGCTCCTGGGATTCGTCCATGGTGCTGGCCAGACGGGCTCGCACCATCGTCAGGCTCTTGGCGATCTCAGCGTATTCATCTCGAAGCTGCCGCTCCAGCCCTGCAGCCTCGTTTCCGGTGCAATACTCCAGGGACTGAATCGTGCGGTCCCAGTAGGCCTTCGAGAGCGAGATGCGTTCAGTGATGCGGTCGAGAGTGCGTTTTGGGAACCGGCGTTGCAGAGCATCGATATCCTTGGGACGCTGGAAGTAGTAGACGAGTGTCTTCTCGCACAGCAGGCGCAGATCCAGCACAGCCGTACCGATGGGGCCCGTTACCTGTGACCGTTCGATCTTCAGCGTCTCCAGCCGGCTTCGGCTTTGGGCCTCTCTGAGCGCCGCCAGCCGGCGGCTCAACGCTTCCAGTTTCTTGCGGTTTGCGTCCAGCAAACGCTCATCGTGCGTGACTAGGAGTTCTGCCTCCTGCCGTTCCATGGGAAGCATTTCCAGCGCCAACTCCACTGCCGACGTCTGAACGTCAACCCGCTCATGTTGAAGGTGCAGACGTTCCTGCTCTCTAGGGCCGGCGGTTGTTAGCACGGCGTCGGTTCGTTTCTTCAGTTCTTCCTTCTCCGTACGCAATTGGCGCAGGTCAGCTTCAAGCTGCTCTTGCTGCTGCTGAAAACCTGTTGCCAGCACTTGCGACCGGCGGATTTGCGTGTCGGAAAGCGTGTTCACGTGGACCTGGAGCGTTTCGACCTGTTCTTTCACTGCCTGTATTTGTCCAACCGTGATCGCTGCAGGAGTGACCAACTTTGCCAAGTCGTCTAACTCGCGTTGTAGCTGCGCCAGCTGTTCGGTCGCCGCCGATAAACGCTCCGAGCTCGTCAGATTCACGAGGCTTACCTTCAACGCCCTGAAGCGATTCAACCGGTTCGCATATACTTCCCACGCGCGATATGCCGACTCCTGTAGCGAATGGATGGCTGTTGCGACCTCGTCGGTGGCCTCAGGAGGAGGCGCGGCCAGCAGCAGTTGCAGTTCCGCCATGCGTATCTGGACATGCGCAAGACGGTCCTCCACGTCCTTGTCCGATCGTGGAACCTGCCGTAAGAGCATCTCAGAGTACGGAGGAACCGGCAATGCCCCATTTACAGGTGTGGGCTCGGTCTGCGCACTAGCGAGTGTCAATAATGCACCGGCTAGGATATTCCCCAGTAGCATGGAGTAGTCCTTTCACCAACGAATCCCGCGAATCGACCGCCGAGACGCTGCAGCGCTGGCCATGTGCGCAACAGGCACGTCACTGAGCTCGTCATTCCATTAACGCGTACAGCCTCGCCAAACCGTGGGAAAGCGCGGGAACCAGAGAATGACATTGGCATCACGGCAATCCATAGAAGGAGTATGCACATGAGATCCAGATTGACGTTCGAGTCTTTAGAAAATGGCTTTGTTCCCTTCGCTTCGATTCCTGTCCCTATCGTTTATTCCGTACGCCTTGTCAATACACGACCTACGGTTTGACAGTTTCGACGCCTCGGCTATCGTCTCCAGCCTGTGACGGAGGTTGTCGGAGGCTGTAAAATGAGTTCGATTCGCATCTTGGTAGCGTATGGTGTCATTATTCGGCCCGGCTCCAATAGCAACCGAAGAGAAACGAAGATCATCTGTGCCGAACCCATGCAGCGCTCCCAGACCCTATACCTTACGTGTGTGAAGACGTACGAGCATAGCTGCGTCCGAGGAAGCGCCAATCTCGGATGTCCCCAGGAATGCCTGAAACCCCGATTTTCGGCCCGGATAGGATATCCGGGAGGCACAAGGACATCTGTACAAGTAGCCGTTTCTCGTGGAAACTGGGAGGTGCCCGACGGTCGTCGGGCGACGATCGTGGGATTGCCTTCAAGAAGTGCTGGGCAACTCCACCTGTGTAGTCTTTGATAGGGTGTCTGGTGCGTGCCCAGCTACTCCATCTAAGCGGTCCCTACCGCGGCCGAACCGTCACCTATGCCAAGAAGAACCTGCTGCTCGGCACCGTGCCCGAGGCAGACGTTCACTTTCCCCCAGGGCAACAGGTCGCCGAACGCCACGTCGGCCTGGACCTCGCCATCGAGAGCAACGCGTTTGCCCTCAAGGCCAACGACGGAAAGGTGTTCGTCAATGGGCAGGAAGTCCGCGATGTGATCCTCAAAAATGGCGACCTGCTTGAGCTTGGGGTCGGTGGCCCCAGACTGCGTTACCGCGTCTGCACCCAGCCCGGCCGACCCTGCAAGCCGTTCAACCAAACGCTTAGCGATGCACGCGAAGTACGCCGCGAAAGCGGCCTCGTCGCCGGCACGCAAACTCTCCGGCACGATCTGCTTACCCACTCCAGCAGGAAAGTTCAGGCTGCGTTCCTTCTGATCCTCCTCGTCCTGGTCGCGGTGGTGGCCTTCTTGGGGGCCTCCCTTGGAGGGCGGCAGATCGCCCTTGAGCAGGAGTCCTCGCGGAGGAGGCTTAACGAAGTCTACGAGCAGGAACTTGCCGGCCTTCGCGAGCAGATGGCGGAGTTCCGGCACGAGCAGGCTGGGCAAATCTCGCGTGCGGAAGTGGAGGAGCTGCGCGCGGATCTCATGCGCCGTGCTTTGGTCGTAGACCGGCTGGTTAAACGGAACAAGGCCCTCAAGAAGGTGCTCGAGGTGTACAGCCGCGGAGTGTGCCTCATTCACGGCATCTACACCCTCAAGTACTCCCACGACGACGAACTCGTGCAGGTCGTGGATTCCAACGGCGGTGCCCTGCAATTGGAGTACATCGGGTCCGGCTTCCTGGCCGCGGCTACCGGGCACGTGATCACCAACCGACACGTGGCGGAACCCTGGTGGAACAACGAGACCGTCGCTCCGTTGCTCGCCCAGGGACTGATCCCGGAGTTCGTCCTTCTTACCGTCAGCTTCCCGGGAAAACAACCGATCACGGTGGATCCCGCAACCATTAGGCTCGGCGCGGACGAGGTGGACACAGCCATCCTTCAGGTCTCAGTGGATGATGTCCCGATCCTCCCGCTGCATACCGGCGGATTCGACGCCGTGCGCGGCGAACGCGTCATCGTCCTCGGTTACCCTACCGGCCTCAATGCGCTCTTGGCCCGGGCTGAGCCTGACCTCGTCAACGAGGTTCTTAACCGAGCCACGGATACCGAGAGCCTGATCACGCAACTCGCCGAGCGGAACGCCATTTTCCCAGTGATCACCCAAGGGGCACTGAACGACGTGACCGAAAGAAGGCTGGTCTACGATGCCGAGACAACCTCAGGTGGATCGGGCGGCCCCGTGTTCGGCCCGGACGGCACGGTAATCGGGGTCAACTTCGCGATTACTCCGGACTTCGACGGATCCAACTTCGGCGTGCCGATTGAGTTCGCCCGGGTACTACTGCCCTGATTAGACAATCATCCGGTGTGACCTGCCCTCTGTGGTCAGGCCTGGTTTACCGCGATCGGCGTTCAGGGATGTGTCATTGGCAGGCCAGCGTGACATTGTCCAGTCGCAGGGCAAGACGGTGGCATGAATCATGCGACGGAGCTGATCAGAGTCTCAACCAGAAATGGGATTGCTCCGTCAGCACCAGCATCGGAGTTAGTGTCCCCAGTCGGGGGCTCATCGCGCCACGCGTCAGGTCCGGCACGTGTCGCTCTGCGCCAAACAGCGTTATATTTCTCTGCGCTGATTATCGAAGGTTAGCGGTGGAAGTGGCTTTCGTTTTGAGGTTCGGAGATAACCTTGTCCTGCGATATGAGACGCCCTCGCTCTGCTGCCCTATATAAGCGGGCGTGCGCCACCCTGGTCGGCGGCGTAAACAGTCCAGTACGGGCCTTTCGGGCCGTGGGTGGAGACCCGGTATTCATCGAGCACGTAGAGGGAGCCCGGGTGTACGACGTGGACGGCAACTGCTACGTCGATCTCGTTGGCACATGGGGTCCCGCGATCGTGGGGCACGCTCATCCCGTGGTCGTGCACGCGGTGCAGCAGGCCGCCGCCAAAGGACTCAGTTTTGGTGCCTGCTGCGCGGCAGAGGCCGAGCTGGCTGAACTCATTGTCCAAGCGCTGCCCCGCGTGGAGATGATCCGGTTCGTCAACAGCGGCACGGAGGCCTGCATGAGCGTCATCCGCCTGGCGCGAGCAGCGACGGGCCGTGCGAAGGTCCTAAAGTTCCTCGGCTGCTATCACGGTCACGTCGATGCGTTGCTGGTGGCTGCGGGGTCTGGAGCGGCGACCTTCGGCGTACCCGATTCGGCCGGCGTGCCGCAAGCGTTTGCCCAGGCCACCTTGCTCGCGCCGTACAACGACCTGACCACAGTCGAGCAGATCATGGCGCAGCACGACGGTGACGTAGCCGCGATCGTGATCGAGCCCGTGGCCGGCAACATGGGTTTCGTCGAACCGGTCGAGGGATTCCTTACCGGACTCCGGGAGGTGTGCAATCAGCACGGCAGCCTGCTCGTTTTCGATGAGGTGATGACCGGCTTCCGCGTCGCGTGGGGCGGCTATCAGAATCTCTGCGGCATCGAGCCCGATCTCACTTGCCTGGGCAAGGTCATCGGTGGCGGTTTACCGGTGGCGGCATACAGTGGACGCAAGGATCTCATGCAGCAGGTCAGTCCGCTTGGTCCGATGTACCAGGCCGGTACGCTCAGTGGCAACCCGCTCGGCATGGCAGCCGGGATCGCCACCCTACAGCTGTGCCGGGCCGACGGCTTCTACGACCAGCTTGCATCGAAGGCCGCCCGTATTGCCGAGGGCTTCCGTAGCGCTGCCGGCGAGGCCGGCATCAAGGTGCAGACCGGGGCACTGGGTGGGATGCTGGGACTCGCACTGTTAGATCGCCCCGTGCGGAGCTTCGCTGATGCCCAGGCCGCTGACCACGAGCTTTACGCACGTTTCTTCCAAGCCATGTTGGACCGCGGCATCTGGTTGCCGCCCTCTGGGTATGAAGCGATGTTTGTCTCGGCGGCACACGATGATGCGGCGATCGATGTCATCATCGCCGCGGCGCGCGAGAGCTTTCGGATGGCCGCATCATGAGCAGGCTGCGTGTCGGCACGCGTGGGAGCGACCTTGCGCTGTGGCAGACTAACTGGGTCTGTGATCGGCTGCGCGGGACCTGTCAGAATCTTCAGATCGAGCAGGTGATCATCACGACCCACGGTGATATCGCGGCCGATAAGAGTCTCGGGCGCGACTGGCCGGTTGGGGCGTTTGTTAGCGCGATCGAGAAGGCCCTGCTCGACGAGCGGGTGGATTTTGCCGTCCATAGCTACAAGGACCTGCAGACAGCCGAGACGGCGGGGCTGGTGATCGCCGCGACGCCGCCGAGGGAGGTCGCGCATGACGTGCTCCTGACTCGCGGGGCAACGAAGTTGGAGGAGCTGCCGGCGGGTGCGCGCATCGGGACCGGCAGCCCGCGTCGAGCTGCACAGTTACTACTGCTTGGCGCGTTCGAAATCGTGCTGATCCGTGGCAACGTGCCCACGCGAGTCGCGAAAATCGAGCGGGAGAACCTGGATGCTGTGGTGCTTGCCGCGGCTGGTCTCAAGCGGCTGGGGATCGAATACCCGCACGTGGTCGATCTCCCCATAGACCAGATCTTGCCGGCCCCCGCGCAGGGCGCGCTTGCGGTTCAGGCCCGTGTGGACAGCGAGGCGGCCAGGCTGACCGCGGTGCTGGACGACCCACAGACGCGGCGTTGCGTCTTGGCGGAACGCACCATTCTACGCCGCATCGGTGCCGGTTGTCGCACTCCCGTGGGTGCGCTGGCGCAGACGACGGACGACGACGTCACACTGCGAGCCCGCCTCTTCACGGATGATTACGCCCGCTTCGCCGAAGGCACCGAGATCGGTCGTGACCCGGTTGCCGTGGGCGTCGCGCTGGCTGACCGGCTCTTAGAGGAATTACAGTAAGCCATGCGTGTGTGGGTCACACGTGACGAACCCGAAGATGGGCCGCTCTCCACTGCCTTGCGAGCCCGCGGTCTGACACCTGTTCTGGAACCGGTGATTGAGCGGCGGCTCGTGTGCGATCCGGCTCAGGCGATCGGCTCGCTGTCACGCAACGATTGGCTCGTGCTGACCAGCCCGTTCGCGATCGAAGCCGTCCGGTCGTGCGACGCCGCACGCATGCCGCGTGTTGCAGTCGTGGGAGAACCGTCGGCGCGCTTAGCTAGGTCTCATGGACTGCACGTCGAATTGGTCAGTCCGGACGGCCACGGAGCAGGATTGTTTACCGAACTGCGTACGCAGGTCGCGAGCGGCACGGTTTGTTACCCGCGGTCGGCGCGAGTCTCGACACCGAAGGCGTGGCGCGATGTAGAGCTGCGAAGTCCCGTCTTGTACGACAACTTTGTGCGGACGTACGACCGCACCATCGTCGGGCATGTAGATGTCGTCGCAGTCGCGAGCCCGTCAGCCGTGCAGGTGGTGGGCCCGGTCAAGCTGCCTTTCGCGAGCATCGGCCGGGTCACCTCCGCCGCGATCCGACGACTCGGCTGCGAGGTCTGGACCGAGGCTGATCCGCCCAGTTTTGAAGCGCTTGCTGAAGCAATTGCCGATCAGGCCGGCCCGTCGCGCCACCAGCGTGCGTAGTCCAACGCAGCATAGGTGAAGATCACGTCCGCGCCGGCCCTCGCAATTCCCATCAGTGCTTCCGTCATGCACGCCCGTTCGTCCAGCCAGCCATTCTCCGCCGCCGCCTTTACCATCGCATACTCGCCGCTGACGTGATAGGCAGCGACGGGCAGGTTTGTCGTCGCGCGGAGGCGGCTGATGATATCAAGGTAAGGCAGCGCGGGCTTGACCATGAGCATGTCCGCCCCTTCCGCCTCATCGAGCTGCGCCTCTATGGTCGCCTCACGGGCATTGGCCGGGTCCATCTGATAGGTCTTCTTGTCCTTTGGCACGTTTGCCGCCTCGACCGGTGCCGAGTCGAGCGCGTCGCGGAAGGGGCCGTACAACGGGGAGGCGTACTTCGCAGTATAGCTGATGATGCCTACGTCGTGGGCGCCCGCTGCATCGAGTGCCGCGCGAATGGCGGCCACGCGGCCGTCCATCATGTCGGACGGGGCGACGAAATCGGCACCCGCCTCGGCGTGAAGCACTGCCATGCGTGCCAGAATGTCAACGGTCTCATCGTTCATTACGACGCCACGATCACTGACGAATCCGTCGTGACCGAGGCTGGAGTAGGGATCGAGGGCAATGTCCGTGATAAGGCACGCCGTCGGCACGGATTCGCGCAACATCCGCAAGCTGCGGCACAGCAGGTTGTCGGGATTGACGGCCTCGCGTGCGTCCGCGGTTTTCTTCTGCGGATCGATGACCGGAAAGAGCGCGAACGCGCCGACGCCCAGGTCGAGCGACTCCCGACAACGCGCAATAATCAGGTCCACGGACTGCCGCGCATGTCCGGGCATCGACGCAATCGCTTCGGAGCGGTTCTCGCCGTCGTTGATGAACAATGGCAGAACGAGACGGTCCGGAGTCAGTCGGGTTTCGCGGACCAAGCCTCGAATGACGACATTACGCCGCAAGCGCCGCGGGCGACGCAGCGGGCGAGGGAGGTGGTGCGATTGGGGCTTCATGGATCGTTCCTCTCAGAAAGGGCTGTAATAACATCGTGGGCTACTTGTTTGCCAAGGCGGACGCAGTCGTTGATCGAAACACCGTCCAGGAAGTTTCCTGCCAGGTGCAGGCCCGGGATCGTCGCAGCGATCTGGCGAAGTCGGACGATTTTCTCGACGTGCCCGAGGTGATACTGTGGGATAGCATCCGGATACGCACATATATCTACGAGCGTGGGGTCGCCCGTAATCCGCAGGAGATCGCGCAGGGCACCCAGCGCAGTCGTTACCAGCTCCTCATCACTTTGTGAATTGACGTTGGGCGTGCTTGCGCCCCCGACGAACACCCGCATCAGGCGCTGGTCGGATGGAGCGTGGTGCGGGAACGCGCTGTCGGCCCACAGCACTCCCATCAGCGGAAACTCCGGCTCGTTGTGCGGGACGAGGAAGCCGAAACCGTCGAGCGGGTGTCCGACGTCCGCCCGGCGGAAGGCCAGGTTGATCACTGTCAGCGGGGCGCTTTCGATGCCGGCCAGGATCGCGGCTGCTTCCGCCTGGAGCGACGACAGAAGCCGGCTCGCCTCGCCTACCGGCACGGCCAGCACAACCCGGCGGCAACGCATCTCGCGTATCGTGTTCGAGCCAACGCGGGAGGCACTGGCGGACAAGCCGCCAGTGGCACCCGAGCAGCGAAGACGGGAATACCCGCTTTCACGCTGGAATGTCTCGACTCGGTGTCGAACAACCAGCCGCTCGCCCAGCGTGTTGGCGATGGCATCTGCCAGGCCACCAAGGCCCCGGTCCACGCTTACCAGCCCGCGCCAACGCCGCCGCAATCCGGGGTCCAACCGTTTACGGATCATACTCGGGATACGTCGAAATGTGCGGCCTAGTGGGCTGAACGACTTCGTGTCGAAGTCACGCAGCACCGGGAAACAGGCGTACGCACTGAGCTTGCGGATGTCGCCGGCCAGGACTCCCGCCACGACTGCGCTGACCATCGTATCCGACACCTCGCGGCCAAAGCGCCGTGCCGCAAACTCCTCGATGGTGCACTCGGGCTTTTCGGCGCGACGACTGAAGAACAGTCCGCTCATTGCACGGCACGCCCCGCCGAAGCTCAGCAGCGGCGAGGTGAACAGGTGGATCGGATTCGTAGGCGCGGCCATGAGCCGGCCTTTGCGGTAGATGTAACGCTTCTTTGCCTCCGGGCTGGCGGTAACGACGTTGATGCGATTGGACAGGCCGCCGAGGAGCTCCTCGAACGCCGGATCTCGGATAATCACATTGAACGGCCCTTCCTCTAGTAGGAAGCCGTCGCGCCGCTCGGTCTGCATGGCGCCGCCGACCCTGGGTCCGGCCTCGAGCAACATAACGTCGACGCCGGCATTGTTCAGGTGCCACGCGGTGGTCAAGCCGCTGATCCCGCCGCCGACGACAATGACGTCTTTGATGTCTTCCTCGCTCATGCTCAGGTACTCGGTATCTCTGCATCGCGTCCGACGAGGATTGTGACCTTGCATGTTTCAACCAGCCGACGGACGTTCTCAACCGGTGTTTCCTTCAGCAATCCCTGATTCAGGTTTAGGATGTGACCGTGGTGACCACCTGCTTTTACGCAAGCGCGCGTCGCGGCGGCCACCTCTTCGAGTGTTCCGGTCGCCGCCAACCGATTGTCAACATTGCCCTGCAATGCGACCTTATGGCCAACGCGCCGACGCACATCGGCCAGGTCCACGCACCGGCCCACGCTGAGCACTTCAGCCCCGGATTCGGCCATCAACCCAATGAAAGGTCGCTCTGCGACAAAAAGAATGCGAGGCACTTTGTTACCGAGCCGATCCAGGACCCGCCGGTGATACGGGTGGGCGAACTCGCGATACTCCGCTTCCGAAAGCAAGTCGCCGCACGATTCGAAGAGCTGCACCGCGTCGGCGCCAGCCTCGATTTGTAGGGCGAGGTACTCCGTCGTCATGTCCGCCAGATGCTCCAGAAGTCGGTGCAGCAGCCTCCGATCAGAACGCATCAGCGCGCGGGCCTGTGTTGCCTCGCTCCCCGGGCTTTTCCCCTCCAGAAGAAAGAAAGCCAGCGTCAGCGGGGCACCGGCAAATCCCAGTAGCGGCAGTTCGCCTGCCAGCTCCTCGTGAACCATGCGCAGCGTCTGCGTTACGAAAGGCAAAGCTGTGGCCGGGTCATATCGTCGCAGCGCCGCAACGTCGGCGGCCGTTCGGAGCGGATTTTCCAGCACCGGACTAGGCCGAAAGATGAATTCGGCACCCATCGGCGCCAGCGGCGTGAGGATGTCCTGGAAGAAGATGATCGCGTCGACGCCGAAGCGCATAGGGAGCAGCGAAATCCTGGCCGCCAGTTCAGGTGTGCGGAACAGGACTTCGAGCGGCAGGTCGGCGCGCTCGCGCAACGCGCGGTACTCCGGATCGAAGCGACCGGCCTGTCGCATCAGCCAGACCGGTGTGCGCTCCGTCCGCCCACACCGCGCCGCTCGAAGCAACAGATCATTCTTGATTTGTGGCGGCATGAGAAAATCCCTCTTACGCATTGGCCGAGAAGTACTGCCGGTCGCCCGCGCGGTACGCGTCGGGCGCCAGGTACGCATCGAACACCGCGGCGATGGTGCGCATCAGCACGTGTCCCAGCGGCATGGTGATGCTGACGCGACCGTCGTCCTCGACCGAAACCAAGCCATCCCGCTCCAACTCCCGTAACACATCCAACTCCCGGGCGAAGTACTCACCGTATACGATGTCGTATTCCTGCTCGATCAGGTCGGGACGGATTCCCCTACGACAGTACAGCTCGCCGAGCACGGCCTGACGAATCAGATCGTCACGTGTTAAGCGTTTGCCGCGGAAGATCGGCAACCGATCGCCGCTGACGCGGGTGGTGTACTCCTGAAGCTCGTGCACGTTTTGGAGGAAGGCGAGCTTCGTCAGATGGCTGATCGACGACGCACCAACACCAACGAGGTCGAGCCCGCCTCCGGTCGTCATGCCCTGGAAGTTCCGCTGCAACGTCCCCTCGCGCAGGGCTACAGCGAGCGGCTCGTCCGGCTTGGCAAAGTGATCCAGCCCGATGAACTCGTACCCGGCCTCGCTCAGCATCCGCAGCCCCGTCAGGAACATTTGCAGTTTCGTCTCGCTGTCGGGCAGCTTGGTGTAGTCAAGCCTGCGCTGGGCCGCCACCCTGTCCGGAATCTGCGCGAAGTGGTAGTACGCGATCCGATCGGGCGACAGCTCGATCGTCTTCTCCAGTGTTTGGCGAATCGTCTCGGTCGTCTGTAACGGCAATCCGTAAATCAGGTCGAAGTTGACGCTCAGGAAGCCGAGCTCGCGACAGGTCGTCACCATGTCGCGGACCAGCTCGAACGGCTGCACCCGGCCGACATGCTCCTGCACACGAGCGTCGAAATCCTGTACTCCCAGCGAGGCCCGAGTGAGGCCCAGTCGACGCAGCGTTTGCAGCATATCGTTCGTCGTGACGCGCGGATCGAGTTCGATGGCGATTTCCGCGTCGCCGGTCACGTCGAAATGCGTTGTGATCGCCTCGTGCACACGTGCGAGCCGATCACATGTGAGATACGTCGGCGTCCCACCGCCCCAGTGAATCTGCCGCACGCGCTGTCGCTCGCCGAACACCGTCGTGAGGCTTCTAAGTTCGGCCTCAAGGGCCGCAACGTAAGCGTCGGTCCGCTTATCGGCTCGATCCGTGTTCCTTGGCTGCGCCACGCGATGACACGCGCAGTAGCGGCAGACTTTCTCACAGAAAGGGACATGCACGTACAGCGACAGGTCCTTGGGTGCGACGCACTGACGACTCTCACGCAATAGCGCAGCTGCTTGTGCCTCTGTGAGATCGTTCCACCACGTGGGCATCGGGTACGCAACGTGCCGCGGGAGTGCTTGGCCGGCATACTTGTGGAAGATTTCCAGATCGACTTCGAAACCAACGATGTTCATCATGTCTCACTCTTAGCGGTGGCCGGCTCAATCACCTCTCCGCATCGCGCGCGCGCAGCGTTCCCGTTTTCACGGTGGAGATGGCATGAGGGATTGAGATCCATCTTGATCTGTCTCGGAGTGTGGTCTGCAATCCACACTTCGGCTTCGTGGACGCTCCGGGGAAACTCCTCGCCGGCGCACGTCGACTCGGCATACGCTTCCACCTCGGTATCGATCAGTTCGGCCCGCCATAGCTGCACGCCCGCCAGTGCTTCGAGGCCCTCGGTCGAACCGGACGTATTGAAATCCAGAACAAACAAAGGATGCTCGTCAAAACGTCGGAGTCCGCGAAACGAGTCCGCGCTGAGGACCGGTTCTTCGCAGTCAATACCGAAATACACGACGTCGGCGTCAGCGATCGCCTCGATGACTGCTCGCTGTGCATAGGACTGCGTGCGTAACCTCCGGCAGTGGCCGACGGTCTTGCGGAGCAGCTTCATCTGGCTGCCCTGGTGATTGCGGTACACCAGTGTGACGGCGGATTCCTTCACGCTGAACTGCTCATACAGGGTTTGGATAATCGAGCGGGACGTCGTCGAGCCGCCGATAACGACGTGCCGGAGATTAGCCGGCTTGAGCGGGAACGCATGCTGGATCCGTGTGATGGCGGCGAAGCAGTAGCCCAGGTCCAGGCGACCCCAGGATGTCTCTTCGCGAACACTGTGGGCCACACTGATAGCCTCGTTCACTAGAGCATGCGCGTGACCACCGGCCATCCCGGCGCGTTCGGCGAGACGGCATGCGGTCTGGAATTGTTCGACAACGTCCTTGTCCCCGGGAAGCCCGCTGTTGAGCCCAGCGATTGTGCGCATCGCGTGGTGCCAGGCGTCCGCGCCAAACAGCGTGTTTACCCGCAAGCCGGGTGCCTTAACGTCGAACAGTTCGTTCCGCAGTCGTACTACGGCACAATCCTGGTCGGAACCGCTGCCCTCGGATGCGAGCCACGCATAGCACTCGAATCGGTAACAGGTGTTCCATATGAGTGCCTCGCGGATGTAATCCTCCGACCGGAGCGATTCCAGGAAGTCCATAACCTCGTGGTGCGACTTCTTCGCGCGGGCCAGCGCTGTCGGCTCGCTGTAGACGAGCCGGGGTCCCCGGCCCGCCCCTACGCGACTCGGCAACGCGGCCCCAATCATGACCAGAGTATCGAGACCGCTATCCGGTGTCTCATCTTTGACGGCGGTTGCGAAAAGCGGCGTATGCGGTTTGGAAGACACGGGTTGCGGACCACGGATGACCAAGTTCTTCAAGGCATCGATGAAGCGGCCGTACGTGTTCAGCGCGGGGCAGACGAACAGCTCGCCGTCCAGCGTCGCGAAATCCTCACGAGCGCGGATGTGAATCTCTTCAAGCGTATCGAGGCAATCAACCGCAAAACTGATCGGGCACACCAATACCCGCCGCTCGCCCTTGTTCGCCAGATCCTTCAGCGCGGTCTGCAGATCGGGTTTGAGCCATTCACCAGGACCCATGCGGCTCTGGAAAGCTAGCGAGTGCCGCTCCGCAGGCCAGCCAAGCCGCTCCACAATCAGATCCACGCTCCGACGCACCTGGCGGGCATACGGATCACCACGGCGCGTGTACGAAACAGGCAGGCCGTGCGCCGAGATGAGCAGGAAGACGTTGTTCGGGCACAGACCTCTGGATCGGGCGTAGTCGGCGATCAAGTGGGCTTGCCCATTGACGTAACCCGCATCATCGTACCACGTCGTACGGGCACTGACATTGATGTGCATTGCCTCCTCCCGCAGTACCCGGTACATCTCATGTACAACCGTGCCGGTCGTCGTCTGGCTGAAGTGGGGGTACAGCGGCACGACGACCAGTTCCTCAATACCGAGCGACGTGATCTCCCGAAGCGTGTCCGAAATGCTCGGACGACCATAGCGCATCCCGAGAAACACGCGCCAGCCCTTGGGCAGCCTCTCCGCGAGCGCCACCGCCTGGTCTTCCATGATTGCTCGTAAGGGCGAGCCTCGATCCGTCCAGATGAGGCGATATTTCTCCGCCGACCGCGGCCCCCGCCACTGCGCGATTAAGCGGCCGAGCGAATGCTGAAACCAACGCATGCTGCGAGGAAGCCGGATCACCATCGGATCGCTGAGAAACTCGGCCAAATAGCGGCGTACGGCGGGAACGTCCGGACTAGCCGGCGTGCCGATGTTCACTAGCAGTACACCGCGAGGGCGGGCAGCTTCACCTGTCGCCCCGTCCGAATTGCTTCGGTATCGTTCTTGGAAAGAACCAGTCCGACTCATGTACGCATCCCCTAATTGGTTGGTTGTCGAGTTTGCCGCGGGATTGAGCCGCTCACGTCACACGCATCTCCGACTCGGTCTAACGTCTACGCGACACCGCAATAGACCGTCGACTCAAGCCGTTTTTGCTTGGCAAAAGGAGTCGTTACGCCGGAACGACTGAAAGTGGTGGGGCACGGGGCGTACATAGGCAGGCGGCCAAGAGGAGCTGCCGAGGAGGGAGAGCAGACAAACGCACCATCTGGATGAAAGACTCGGCCGTGCGCCAAGTCTCTCTGCTGCAAGAGAAGGGCCTCCGCAGGGCACGCTGGAGACGCGAAAGCCCGGACATGAGAAGGACGCTGGCCGCGATGGGGGCTTCCTGGGGAACCGCAATGTAGCTAGACCACGCCCCGACGACATTACCGTGCATCAGCGCGACGGCGAGCGTGATGGCGATCAGTGATCGGCGGTTGGTCTCGAACTCCAGCAGCCGCACGCCCCAGATCTTCAGGGCGAAGAATACGGTTGCGAGGTTCAGGCCGAGGAAACTGCTCAGCCGAATAGAACCTGCTCCCTCGGAGATCAGCACGTGCCACAACTCAACCAGCACCGGTGCGTGAACGATCGCCATCACGATCCAAAAGCACCGGACCATCGCCAAGCGCTGGCTTCGTGAGTGTTGCGTGCCCAGGATTCCTGCCATTACGTAGGTCTTTCGTACGGGCCATGGCTCAACGGCCCGTGAGACACCGCTAATCTAATCTTCGGCACATGCCTTCGCAACATCTTGCTGAGCTCTGTAAGCTGCTTCAGCCTCGACAGCGATCGCCCCCCAGCCTATGAGACCTTGCCAATAAATCCCGGTGTCAAGCCTCTTGGCACGGAAACCCGAGGTTCTCCTGTGCTCGAATCCACCTTACCCCCAGCGAAAGGCGCTGAACGATGTTGAGGCATCCTTGGCGCGACTTCTTGCCTTCGCGGGCTAGGCGCGCCATCTGACGTGAGAGGCTGCCCGGCATGCTTTGGCGGAGTGCGAACGTCCCTCTAGCCGGGGAGTGATCTACCCCCTCCTTGTAGTCGCCGTCGTGGTGCACGCATAAGCAGCGGAAGTTGATCCAAACACAACGCGAACTTCACATCCCTACTGACCCACTTGATCGTTTTCGGACCTTGCACGGCTCGTGCTACCGAGTGTAAGTCCTTGCAAATAAAGAAGATGTGAAAGCGGGCGAGCGGATTCGAACCGCCGACGTCCAGCTTGGGAAGCTCGTTTCTGATCTCACCGATTGGTTCTTAAAGCCTTTGGTAGCAGTAGCTTAGCGTGTTCTCCAGTTTTCGCAAATCGTCGCATTTTGACGCGTTTTGACGCATTTTGTGGTAGTATTACCACTTTTGTGTCATGGGTTTGTTACTGACGCCTTTTTAGAGGCGCACCTCGCCATTTGACCTCCGGAGCGGCGGTATCTGCCCCAGTCACTGGGCCACGCCCGACGGGCCCAGAGCGCCACCTTCCATGTGTGGGGCGAAAAGGTTCTAATCGGCCGGTGGGTTGGTGTAGGTGGCTGGCCGCGTCTCGGCCGCATGCATTACATCACGTTCCGGACGGTTCCGGAGCCAGGTCGGTACGTTCGGGTGCACGACCGTCCTTGCAGGGGTGCGGGCTCGCACCGGACGCGCCTCCTCGGCGGGCCTGGGCGGCTCGTCGTAGGGGTCCATCTGGTAGTGCCCGACATATCGGTGGGCCCGCACGGGCAGGGAAGCTACCTGCGGCAGACCTGACGGCGCGCAACAACGGTCGTGCACCCGGTACGTTCTCGCTACTTTGAGCGTACCGACCAGGTTGTACAATCGACCCGTTACATCTGAACCAGTGTTTCGCGAGTCGTTCTTCGTGGAGGGAAGCACATGTTCAACGCAGGGACGCGTACTATCGTCACAACGTTGGTGATCGTTATTACAAACCGCCGTGTGATAATTCCGCGCGGTTTGCTGCCGATGCTTCTTGGCGTGTGCGTTTGTCTGGCGTTGGCAAGGCCAGCCTGTGCGGCGGTTCGCTACGTGGACAGCGGCGCCTTGCCGAGTGGCGATGGGTTGTCGTGGTCAACGGCCTACGACTCGCTGTCCACCGCTCTTGCGGCCGCGCAGCCCGGTGACCAGATCTGGGTGGCGACCGGCACGTACGTCGGCAACTTCACACTGGCGTTGGGAGTCCAAGTCTATGGTGGTTTCGCTGGCACAGAGACCGAGCTTAGCCAGCGCGACTGGCCGGTGAACCGAACAATCCTCGATGGCAATCAAGGCGGCTGCTGGTTACCTCGCCCCCCGGAGCGACCGAGACCACCGGGATCGACGGCTTCACCATCACCAATGGCAGCACCAGTTATGGCGGCGGACTGTACCTGGATTCCTCCTCCCCGACGATCGCCAACAACACGATCACGGGGAACGGCGCCTTCCCCGGCGGCGGCGGCGGACTGTACCTGCGATACTCCTCCCCGACTATCGCTAACAACGCGATCACGAGGAACAGTGCCTTCCAGAGCGGCGGTGGTGGGCTGTACTTGGATGAGTCCTCGCCGACGATCGCGGACAACACGATCTCGGGCAACAGCGCCAACGATGGCGGCGGGCTGTGCCTGTTCCTCGACTCCTCCCCGACTATCGCCAACAATACGATCACAGGTAACAGCGCCTTGTACGTGGGTGCCGAGCTGTGCCTGAGAGTCAACGCCTCCCCCACGATCGCGAACAACAGGATCACGGGGAATAGCGCCGGATATGGCGTCGGGCTGTACCTGGATTCCTCCTCTCCGACGATCGCGAACAACAGGATCACGGGGAACCTCGCCGGCGACGGTGGCGGGCTGTACCTGTTCGAGTCCTCCCCGACGATCGCGAACACGATCGTCGCGTTCAATTCGTTCGGGGTTTACCGGGAGAGTGGCACCTCCGCGCTGCGGCACAACTGTGTGTACGGCAACACCGTGTACGACTACTCCGGCCTTCCCAACCTCACCGGGACTGATGGGAACATCTCCGCCGACCCGCTGTTTGTGCAGGACCCCGACCCCGGCCCGGACGGCCTGTGGGGCACGGGCGACGATGATCTCGGTGACGTGCACCTGCTGTCCGACTCGCCATGCGTCGACGCCGGGGATAACGATAGCATCCCACCCGACACGCCCGATCTCGACGATGACGGGGACACGGTGGAACCCGTCCCGATTGATTTCGACTGCCACGCCAGAGTGCTTTGCGGTGAGGTCGATATGGGCGCCTACGAGTCCGGAATCGGCGACTACCAATGTGACGACGATGTAGACCTGTACGACTTCACTGCCTGGGAAGCCTGTATGACCGGCCCGGGCAAAGGCCCATATGACATGGGCTGCCAGGCCTTCGACTTCGAGTTCGACGGCGATGTGGATCTGACCGATTTCGCAGGTATCCAGGCGCGGTTCTCAAACCCCTGAACGGAAGCGTCTTAACGGGACAAGAGGTGTGGTAGGCCCGGCCGGCGTTTACCCGCTGCGGTGTGGGACCTGCAACATGGACTGTGCAGGAGCGTGTGGAAGCTCGACATCTGGCGATAGCGAGTTGTACCCTGAGTCCGAGGTGTGCGATGACGGGGATCCTTGCACGGTCGGCGACGTCTGCACGAGTGGTGCTTGTACGAGCGGCGGCCCAGTGGACTGCTCGGGTACGGGCGATCAATGCAACACGGCCTCGTGTGATCCGGCCGGGATGTAAGGCAACTGCGACACGCTGACGCCGGTGGCGAACGGCACGCCGTGTGATGACGGCAACGCCTGCAACGTAGGGGAGACGTGCCAGAGCGGTGTGCGCACGAGCGGTGGTCCGCCGGACTGTAGTGGTGCGGGTGATCAGTGCAATACCGCTTCTTGCGATCCGGCGGGAGCCGAGGGCAACTGCGATACGTTAACGCCGGTTAGCGACGGCACGCCGTGTGATGACGGCAACGCCTGCAACGTAGGGGAGACGTGCCAGAGCGGTGTGTGCACGAGCGGTGCGCCCCCGGACTGCTCGGGCGCGGGAGACCAGTGCAACACGGCGTCGTGTGATCCGGCGGGTTCGGAAGGCAACTGTGACACGCTAACGCCGACCAACGAAGGGCTGGCCTGTGACGACGGCAACGCCTGCAACGTGGGAGAGTTTCCCAAGATAATCTCGTGGATATAACGGATTTCTCGATCCTGGCGGCCAGGTGGAACGATCCGATCGATGAGACTCTGAGTACAGGGGCGGATGTGACGGGGGACGGCGTCCAATCAACGGCCGACTTTACCGCGATCCAGTTGAACTTCATGACGGTCGGCGATCCAGCTGACTCGTGTGCCGTCGACGCGAGTGCGGACCGTGACGGACTGACCAAGTTCATGCCTTCTCCCGCTTTGCCGGTGGTGCAGCGAGTGTTGCCGCGGTCCACTATCAAGGTTAAACGTTTAGCGATCGCCAACCCGGAGCGCGTTGACCTTAATGCCGACGGTGTGGTTGACGCAGTCGACATCCGGGCGTTCGCCAGGCTCCACGGTTTGCGCCTACTCCCGGAGTTCGAGCGGTGTCTCAGGGCGCTGCAGGCTGGTAAAGTGCGGGTAGCGCGCCGCTAGTTGGCGGATGGTCCGTACATACCAAGAACGCTGCCTAGCGTTTGCCTGTGGCTGCCGACAATGCCCTCCGCTGCCGTTCTTTTGGATGAAAGACTTGCGCTCTACGGCTGGGACCGACGCGGCTGATGAACAGTTCTCTGAGTTTAACGTGGCCGGCTTCCTGGAGCATGCCGACTCGAAGGTAACGGCCAAGCACTACATCAAGCGGAAGCTGGATGCCAAGCGTCAGATAGCTGAAGCACTTGCATCCAAGTTGAACATAGCATGACCGCCCAGCGCAACAAACGCGCAATACATCCAAGGTTTCAAAGCCAAGAACCGGCGTTCTTGATTCGTAACAGATCAGCCGTCTGCAATGCAAGACAGGGCCGGGAGATGTTAAAATAGGCAGTTTGCGCGGTCGTCCTTGCGCTGGTATGTAGACCGACATGCAGCCACGGAAGGCAAGGACCGCTACGG
>Ga0307432_1000622_pt1 | contig 25802 bp, 22 predicted proteins | sample SalMarWE160150MG_FD_202158 | JGI IMG/M metagenome (GOLD analysis project Ga0307432, IMG submission 202158) | Salt marsh sediment microbial communities from the Plum Island Ecosystem LTER, Massachusetts, United States - WE1603-150 | ecosystem: Environmental > Aquatic > Marine > Intertidal zone >...
CGTTAATACTTTAATGTAAAAATTTCTATTATTCATGAATTCTGACTTTTGACTTTAAAGACTTTATGGACTTTATGAACTTAAAGGACTTTCAGACTTTTAACTTTACAAACTTTTAACTTTACAAACTTTTAACTACTGTTTCAGTATAAATACAAAATCCCCGTTATCGTCACCAACATTATTTATCGGTCCCCATCGCGGAGAGGTCATGCTGTTGGCAAGGACCGGTCTCTGAAGCAGGTTATACAACTGTAATGAAGGCAGAAACTGGTCAGTATTTGTCCTGAGCTGCTCCACAAGTATCTCTGCAAACTTGCTTTCATCAGTCACTTCCGTGGTCCCTCCGCTTGTTATTGCTTTCCTGCTTTTCGATTTAATAAGATCCTTTATTGCCATTGAAGCATTATCCATCATACCTCTCGAGCTGTATATAGAGCCTGCATAACATGCATCTGCTATCAGAAGAACATGTCTGGCCTTACATACTTTGATAAAATCGGTTATTGTACTGTTGCTCAGCCAAGTATACCTCGACATTGTTGCATCGGATAGCAACCAGTAGCCGATATCTGCCTCCATATCCATCTTCCCGTGACCGGCATAAAAAATAAGAAGATTATCTTCAGGACGTATTCTTTTCTGGAGCTCTTCCAGAGAGACTTCAACATCCATTTTACTCCTGTCATAGAGTGTCATAATGTTGTTCCAGTCGAATGTATATCTTGTAGCAAGCACCTCTTTCAGTGCAGTAGCATCGGCGATGGGCCTTTTAAGGCTCATCATACCGGAATTATCGCTGTATGTGTTATTAGCAATAATGAGTGCATAATATTTCCCGTCGGGAGTGGCAAACGGTGAAAGATTTTTTACGGGCTCAGTATATAACAGAGTATAGGCAAGCTCCTTTAACTCTTTCCCATCCTTCATCAGGGAAATATAAAGAGAGTTTGAGCCTTCCACCAGATTATACGTATGGGTAAGAATATCTCCGTTTGCAGTTGGTTTAACTTCAACATTATTGACCATAACCTTCAGTCCTTCGGCTGGACTGGTAAGTTTTACCACTAAAGGTATGGATTGCAGGTTGGTCAGAAATGTCTCTCCAAGCTTCAGATCGCGTGGCTCAAGCAGCTGAATATCAGGAGCAGGCTCTTTATCCATAGTTTTTGTGTTAACATGGATCTTCACTTTCTCGCTCTTTATCTCCTGTGCATTCATAAGCGGCAATGAAAGTGCCAGGCTGAATGCCAGTATTGTTAATTTTACTGTTGACTTTTTCATCTCATACTGATTTAAAATGACCATTTTGCAGATAACATATAACCGTCACGTTGCGGTGCAGATATAAAACTTAAGTTCATTTTTCTTTTTGTATTCTCCTTTATGGGTATCACTGCCGACCAGATTAAATTACCAAGCCACGCCCCGGCTCCTCCATAAAGCAGGTATTGAGAAATATTAAAGGTATTTACCGATTTATCATATAATTCATCCCGCTCTGTACCGCTGGCAGCCAGGTAATCATCATAATATTTGTTCGACGTCATATTGAAATAAAGTGAGGTTCCGAGAGACCCGTAAACAAGTCCGGTGAAAATAAGATGTGCACCTTTTCCTGATGCTTTCATCTGTCCGAGTCCCGGAATAAATGCAGATGAAAGGATAACATTTCCCCTTGAAACAGTAGTTGAAACCGGGGCAGAATATACAGGAACCTTTTCTGCACTCAGCTTTCCGGTGATCTGTACTTCAATTTCTTCATCAATAAGAACCGAGTCTTTGACCATGTTCCATTCTATTTTTTTCCCGAATCCGCAACTGACCCTTGAGCCAAAATCGCCTGTTATGTAAGTCGGCCTGATAGTATCTCCTTCAGAATTAAGCACAACAAGCCTGACATTGATATAGTCATTTGTACCACAGCCGGTTATGTCGTACTGTATTGTCAGTATATCATTCCGGAATGAGACATCCGGAGGTGATATCATAATTTCATCCTGTGAACAGACTGACAGATAAGAAACAAGAAAAACGGTCAATAAAATTAATCGTTTCATTTCGATATTTTCGTAATACGTTACATGTAACGTATCTAAATGAAATGGTTAAATTACAAAAAATGATTTAATTATCAAACAGTTGACCTTACATGTTTCCTCGTATTTTGATGAACGTCCTGAAATGATAGATAAATGAATGGGTCTTGCAGGACTTGACATAATTGGATTGCACGATTGCATGATCGCATGATCGCACAATTGCATGATCACCGGACGGACATGATATTATCTGAAAAACATTGCCGAAATTTTAATGGGGAACCTACAGGACTTTTGTGTGGGAATGTATGTTAAAACCCTGCTGTGAGACTCTCTGCTGTCTTATTAATGAAATTAAAGACCTATATTATAATACAATAATTGTTTAAATCAATTCATTTTATTTCAATATGAAACATTTTAAGCAAGGATAGTTTATTCTATTAATAAATGCATCTTAATTAAACATTTACGATAACAATGTTTTTAATTATAAAATTATTATATTTACTTCGTTTTAATTACGTATTATTACATTATCCTTCTTTTAACTTTATAAATGTAAATCATGACATTCTGTATCCCAAAAGAATACCACCCTCAATTTGTACCGGAAACAATGGAGCAGGCCATTAAAATGCTGAAAGACCGCTTTCAGGAGGAATTGTCCAAACAATTGAATCTCAGGCGAGTTACAGCCCCTCTGTTTGTTTTAGCGGGAACCGGTATTAATGACGACTTAAACGGTGTGGAACATGCTGTATCTTTTCCTATCAAGTGCATGGGAGAGTGTAAAGCCGAAGTTATTCATTCATTGGCCAAATGGAAAAGAATGAAACTCGGAGCCTACGGTATTCCGGCCAATTACGGACTGTATACCGATATGAATGCAATTCGCAGTGGTGAAGATCTCGACAATCTTCACTCTCTGTATGTGGATCAGTGGGATTGGGAACAAACCATAACGGCAGAAGACCGTAACCTGGAATTTTTAAAGGCTACAGTCAGAAAGATCTATGAGGCAATGAAATGCATGGAGCAAATTGTGTATGAATCTTATTCTCATATTTATCCTATTCTTCCCAAAGAAATAACTTTTCTTCACACAGAAGATTTACTGAATGAATATCCTCAATTAACTCCCATGGAAAGGGAAATCGAAGTTGTTAATAAATATAGAGCCGTATTTATCATCGGCATAGGAGGTCCCCTGTCGGACGGAGAAATTCACGACGGTCGCGCTCCCGATTATGATGACTGGTCCACTCCTACTACTGAAGGCCATAAAGGTTTGAATGGAGATATTATTTTTTGGAATCCTATTTTGAATTCAGCAATTGAGATCTCCTCCATGGGAATTCGTGTAGACAAGGAAGCCTTACTCAATCAATTGAAAATCAGGGGTTGTGAAGAACGCACTAAACTCGAATTTCATAAAGCCTTATTAGAAGGGAACTTCCCTCTTTCAATCGGTGGAGGTATCGGACAATCCCGTTTATGCATGTTTTTTTTACGCGCCGCCCACATTGGAGAAGTTCAATCTTCCGTATGGCCTGAAGAAATGATTGAAACCTGTAAAAAGCATAACATTTTTTTAAAATAAGACTTTTTTTAAAGCAGGACAATCTGACCACCCTTAACCGATTGGTTCTTATGAAGGCAGATGATTGCCCGGCTTTTGTACCGTAATAAAAAACCCCATTGAAAATCAATGGGTTTTAGTTGGGTCGAGGTCGGTGGCGGATTCGAACCGCCGTACCCGGTTTTGCAGACCGATGCCTAGCCACTCGGCCAACCGACCGTGTATTTTATTAAAAAGAACCTAAAAATATCTCCACCACATTTTATCGGTGGCGGATTGCTCGTTTCGCTGCGCTCTCCTCGCGAGCTCCTTCTCTTCGTTCAGTCGGTTCGAACCGCCGTACCCGGTTTTGCAGACCGATGCCTGGCCACTCGGCCAACCGACCGTGTGTGTCGAAGCTTTAGCGACGGCATACCGTTAGCTTTTGTTTGGACTGCAAAAGTAATAAAAATATTGAATTTACCTGCTCACCACTACACTCACCGAATTCATCCTCCCGCCTACCGGTGGATTCATTTTTGAGACTTTCACAGTTGCTTTCTTTATACCCTCCAGGTCTGAATAAAGCGCATTAAGTATACGCCCTGCTATATGTTCAAGCAGATGAGATTTCTTCTGCATCTCCTGCTTCACAACTTCATATGCCCGCTGATAATTGACAGCATCTTTTAAACTATCACTTTCCATCGGTTTCTCCATATCCGTTTCAATAGTAACATCAATCAGAAATTTGTTGCCGACTATCTGCTCCTCTTTGAAATGACCATGAAAAGCGTAAAACTCCATTCCTTCAATCTGAATCAGTCCCATATTTTCTTTAAATGAATAATACAATTATAATAATTAAAGCAGACACCTTAACAGATTTTGAAGAATTATGGGCTAAAGCCCTTATTATTAACGACTTGACTAACCTCAGGCTTAAGCCTGAGGTTAGTAGAAAAATCATACTACAGGACTTTAGTCCTGAAAAATTCAAAAAATAATTGTAAAAATATTTGGTTTATGTTATAAACTACTTTATATTTGCAATATGTTTATCATTATTATTACTCACTTATAAAAGTAAACATTATTATGGAAAACGAAGAAAAACTTATGACAGGCGAAGAGAGCCTCAGGATCATAACAGATATGATAAGTAAAACAAAGGTAAATATCAGTCAGGGCAGTTTTCACCTGCTCTTCTGGGGCTGGTTGATATTTTTCTGCAGTCTGGCAGAATATCTGCTATGGAAATTAACGGATTATGCAACTCCCTGGCTTGTATGGCTGTTAGTAATACCCGGTGTTTTTGTTTCACTCATTTATGGATTTGTGAAGGGACGGAAAGAGACGGTATATACTTATGCAACATCTATTTATGTCTGGACATGGATGGCATTCCTGTTTGCTTCAATAGTATTATTCATTGTAGTATGGGAGAATATGCAATTTGTTGCACCGTTTATCCTGATACTGGCAGCAATGGCTTCTTTCATTTCAGGCTTTATCATTAAATTCAGGCCACTCATAATCGGTGCTATAACATTCTGGATCTTTGCCCTGGTTGCACACTTTGCAGCACCTTCAATTGCTCCGCTGGCCGTGCCTGCAGCAATGCTCACCGGTTATCTTATCCCCGGATATATATTAAAATACAGGAAAAATCATGGCTCAATTTAAGGATCTCGATCCGGTTCTCCATTCCCAGCTCAGACTTGCAATCATATCACTGCTGATAGGAGTGGAAATGGCCGAATTTACTTACCTGAAAGATCAAATCGGGGCAACTGCAGGTAACCTTAGTATCCAGATAACAAAACTTAAAGAAGCTGGATATATAGAGGTAACTAAGAAATTCAGGAACAACTACCCTCTGACTCTCTGCAGAATAACTCCTCGGGGCAAACAGAAATTTACAGAATATGTAAAAGCCCTCAAGGATTATCTCAACCCCGAAAAACAATAATCCTTTGTGGTAAAAAGATCTTAACCACAAAGGTACACTAAGGTTTTCACGAAGGCGCACAAAGGAAAAAATCATAATTTTAATGGTATGGACATAAATTCATCCTATTTTTGTAGTCTTAAAATTATGATGGATGAGTGAAGAGACCATAAAGGGCAAAGAAGAATCGAAATCCCCTGTAAGCTTTCTTGAGCAGTTTATAATCGACGATCTGAAAGCGGGTAAAAACAATGGAAGAATCCATACCCGCTTCCCTCCGGAACCAAATGGTTATCTGCATATCGGTCATGCGAAGGCCATTTGCCTCGATTTTGGCATGGCAGCTAAATACGGAGGAAAATGTAACCTGCGCTACGATGACACTAATCCTGTTAAAGAAGAAACTGAATATATTGATTCAATAAAGGAAGATATTCATTGGCTCGGTTTCGACTGGGAAGATCGTGAGTTTTATGCATCCGATTATTTCGGTCAGCTGTTCGACTTTGCGGTCGATCTCATTAAGAGAGGCTTTGCCTATGTTGATGACCAGCCTGCCGATGTGATCTCGGCCCAGAAGGGCACACCAACACGACAGGGGATTGTAAGTCCTTTCCGCAACCGGCCGGTAAAAGAGAGTCTCGACCTGTTTTACAGGATGAATGAAGGTGAATTCAATGAGGGGAGCAGGATTCTCAGGGCCAAAATCGATATGTCATCACCTAACATGCATATGCGCGATCCTATTATTTACAGGATCATTAAAATCCCGCACCATCGTACCGGCAACAAATGGAACGTTTACCCGATGTACGATTTTGCACACGGGCAATGCGATTATTTTGAAGGGGTAACACATTCCCTCTGCACTCTCGAATTTGAAGTACACAGGCCCCTTTATGACTGGCTTGTTGATCAGCTTAAGACATCGGATTACAGACCACGGCAAATCGAATTCAACCGCCTCAACCTCACCTACACCATGATGAGTAAAAGAAAGCTGCTTGAGCTGGTGCAGGAAGAAATAGTCAGCGGCTGGGACGACCCCAGGATGCCTACATTGTGCGGACTTCGAAGAAGAGGCTATACACCGGAGTCAATAAGGAGATTCATCGACCTCATCGGATATACAAAAGTTGAAGCCATTAACGATGTTTCACTACTGGAACATGCTGTACGTGAGGATCTTAATATCAGGGCACCAAGGGTTTTCGGGGTTCTGAATCCGCTCAGGGTAATAATTACCAATTATCCGAATGATAAAGCAGAAGATGTTGAAGTGATCAACAATCCTGAGGATGAGAACATGGGAAAAAGAAAGATCCCGTTCAGCAATGAGCTTTATATTGAGCAGGACGATTTCATGGAGAATCCTCCTCATAAATTTTTCCGTCTTGCACCGGGAATGGAAGTCCGGCTTAAAGGAGCATACATTATCAAATGTGAATCATACAGGAAGAATGAAAAAACGGGGATCATTGAAGAGGTTTATTGCACCTATGATCCTTCAACGAGGAGCGGCAGTCATGAATCGGAAAAGAAGGTAAAAGGAACTCTTCACTGGGTATCTGCCCGGCATGCAGTTGATGCTGAGGTCAGGCTGTATGACAGGCTCTTCGATCATGAAGATCCCGCAGGACAAAAAGATGATAATTACAGTAAATTTCTGAATCCCGATTCTCTTAAAATACTAAAGGGTTGTAAGCTTGAACCCTCACTTCGTTCGGCAAAACCACTTGACAGATTTCAGTTCCAGCGCGTGGGGTATTTTTGTGTTGATTACAACTCCACTGAGTCCAGCCTGGTCTTCAACAGGACAGTTTCGCTGAGGGATACCTGGGCGAAGGTGAAGAAATGAATCGTGCGATCGTGCAATCAATGTGTTTATTTGGATTGCATGATATTTTAGTTTTTCATATCTTTGCCCCCTGCTAAACTGCTCCGTGGTGTAATTGGCAACACGTCTGACTCTGGATCAGAAAAGTTCAGGTTCGAGCCCTGACGGAGCAACTGAAAAGCCGCAAAATTTGCGGCTTTTTTGTCTTGCAGTCATACAGTCTGATAGTCTTGTAGTCCAGATAGACACAGAACCTGGTAATAAGCAAAAAAACAAAAAACAGATTGCTTTTACAGGATATTTTGTTTTATGTTTTAACTTTGAAGAGTAATCTTATTTCGTTGTGAAAAATAAAACCCTGTTATTTCTGTCAGGCTGTTTACTTTTTTCGGCAAGTGCCGGAGCACAGATTCACCTGCTGCGTAATTATGACCTGGCCAGATCAATCGCTAATAAATCAGGAAGATTGATAGTAATGGACTTCTGGGCATCATGGTGCCACCCTTGTAAAGATATGGATGCGGAACTATGGCAGAATCCTGAGGTTCTAAAATTTGCAACTTACTTTGTTGGAGTAAGGATTGACGTTGAAGCCGAAAAAAACCTTGTAAAAAAATACCGGGCTAATTCAATTCCGAAGGTGGTTGTCACTACTGTAAATGGCGATATTATATGGGAACAGGAAGGCTATGATCAAGCCGGGACTTTTTTACTGGTCTTTGAAGCACTCCCTGAAAATGTAAATGAACTGAATAAACAGTTACAGATACTGGCAGCCGATAAAAATGACATTCAGGCTAATTATGCAGCCGGTCTTGAATTTCAGCGCCTTGGCAAAATTAATAAAAACAATCAGTTGAAAAGTTCATTTCTAAACAACAGTGAAATCTATCTGAACCGGGCGCTGAAACTGTGTACTGATTCATTGCTTACAGAGCAAATAGAACTGAATTCGATTATGAACAAGGAACTTCTGGATCAGCATGATAAATAAGATAAATTAATTGTAAGTACATATCATTATTCAGGCAGTCTCCCTATATGCAGTTCTTTCTGCGCTTTCGACAAAATATCAAAAAGAGGCAGGTTACGCATTCCCTCAACATCCTTTTGTTTATTTACATTCACAATTACAATATCACCCATACCCCTTCCATATTCTCCCTTGAAATCGTAGAAACCAGCGATTATTGTCAATTCTCCCGATTGTACCAGATCCCTGTATTTCTTGTAAGCAATATTCACCTGGTAATCGAGGTTCTTTTCAATGATCCGGGTGTGGAGCTTTTCAAAATCCGTGACAGCTGCATTTTCTTTAATTGTGGGTCTTAAGAAGTCGAGCTCATGCTTAATGTTGTAGGTCTCCTTCTCGAATCCTTTCAGGTAAGCTTTTATAGCCCCGCAATCAGAATGTCCAAGGAAAAACAACAAAGGTGTCTTCAGATGATAAATACCATAATCGACAGAACCCTCAGTCGACAGTATCTGGTTGCCGATATTCTGAATTGAAAAAACCTTGTTTGAAGTATCAGGCATCAGGGAATTAAGCGGCACCCGCGAATCGGAACATGTCACAAGTGTGATATAGGGTTTCTGTTCGAAACTGAAGCTTTCGAAATATTCGCGGGGATGTGTTTCTGTAAAATAGTTATTGCCTAATATTATCTGTGCAACAATCTCAGGCGTTAGCAGTTTTTTTGGCTTGACAGGTGCCTTTTTAACATCAGGTTCTCTCTCACCAATAGCAGTAACAACAATATCGTGGAGAGTATCCCGTCTGCTGACATGACCCAGTAATTGCTCAATATCTTCATATCTTAAGATATCACGTACCTCCGAATGAGCTTCAGCAACCTTTAATTCAATACCTCTTTTCTGCAGATTCTGCTGTAACCGTTTTATCAACCTTGCTCCGCTGGAATCAATTGTGGCTGAGGTACTTAAATCAAATATTACTGTTTTCAGTGATGCCCCCATCTCCTTAACCCTGGCCCACACGGTGTTGTATACTGTCGCTACATTGAAATATACCAGCTGTGACTCCACCCTGAATAGAAGTATTCCAGGCAATAATTCATTGTCGGGATGCCGCTTGATATCAGTATACCTGTTTGTTCCGGGAATCCTGCCAAGAAATGCCACATTGGGACTGGACACATTTCTTATTATCAGTGTTAGAGAAAAAAGTGCTGCTATCAGGACTCCATATAATATTCCGAATATCAGTACGCTGACCAGTGCTGTCATTGCTATGATGAAATCAAAACGGTTTACTTTGAACAGTCGTTTCATTTCTTTGATGTCAAACAGGCCCTTGATGGCAACCATGACAATCGATGCCAGGATAACATTGGGGAGGTTTTTCAGCAGTCCGGTAAGCAACAAAAGACAAACTGCAATGGCACCCGATGCAACAACAAGCGATAACGGGGTTCTGGCGCCAGCTTTATCATTAACTGCCGATTGCGATAAACCGCCGCTTACCGGGTATCCCTGACCTAAAGATGTGGCAAGGTTGGCAATTCCCAGTGCAAGCAGCTCCTGTCTCGCATCAATATCGTAGCCATTCTTTTGAGCCAGTGTTTTAGCTGCAGAGACACTTTCAATATAAGCCAGCAGAAAACAGGCAAATGCCAGGGGAATTATTTTCCCAATATCTTCGATATTTAACGTTGGAATACGTAATTCAGGCAGACCGCTTGGCAGAATACCAACGGTTTTGAAATTCATTGAGCCAGGCGGCGTAAATGACATAATGATTACTGATAACGCTACAACTATAATTGCGACAGGTTTGCCCGGAAATAATTTATCTCCTGTCACAAGTAAAACAATTGCAACAATACCAAATATCAAAACATAAATATTTGTTTCCGGCAGCTGGTTAAAAAGTACTGTTAAACGATCAATGGAACTTTCACCGCCGCCGGCAACACCAAAAAGCTTTGGCAACTGAGTCAGAGCTATTGCTATTGCTGCACCGGCTTTAAAACCCACCAGAACAATTTCGCTTATAAAGTTTATTATACTGCTCAGACGAAGCAGATAAGCCAGGATGCTCATAACGGCAAATATCAGGGCTGACAGCGATGCAAGATCCACCCATCGCCGAACATCACCGCCTGCAAGATCAGCAAGCGTCACACCTATAAGCAGTGAAATTGCAGAGGTCGGACCAACCGCCAACTGCTTTCCGGTTCCCAGCATAGCATAAAACACCCCGCCTATCAGATAACCATAAATACCATATTGCGGTGGTAAACCTGCCAGTGTTGCATAAGCAAGGGCAACAGGTATTGCATAAGCCGCCAGAGTAAGACCTGATATAGTATCGTTGCTAAAAAGTTTCAGATTGTAATTCGGAAGCCATCCCAGAGCCGGAATCCGTCTAACAAGTCCCGTTTTAAAAGAATTTTTAAAGCCCATAAAGAATAGTATTGAAATATAAATCACCTCATAATGCCAAAATAATATTATTCAACGAATTATTCAAGCTAATAAATTGAATTATTAATGATGATATTGCTTTCCTCTTCTCCCCTTCCGTCAATTATATTTGCCTTGTATTCATAACTTAACTGACATTTTTATATCTTTATTGGGTTTGCGGAACCACGAATGTTATTGCAGTCAAAAAGCATTGATCAGTTATTTATTCAAAAATTGAAGCATAGATAACAGTTCACTAAACCAGGTTAAATGAAAATAATATTTTCAATAGGGATGATTGGTTTATTCGTGCTGATCTGTTCAGGTGAAATAAAAGCACAGAGAATAACAGAAGCAGAAAAACTTCAAAAAGAAATAGACCTTATAAATACACTGGAATTAGCAAGAAACATAGATAATGTTAATTACACGGATGGATATGACAGGACTTTATTAATGCATGCAGCAGCAAACGGTTTTACAACAGCATGCAGAATTTTGATCAGAAGAGGGGCAGATCCCAATCTGCAGGCAATTGATGGTGTAACTGCTGCCATGTACGCTTCTTATAGCGGTCATACAAGAATAGTAAAACTATTGCTGAAAAAAGGGATTAACCCGGACTTGCAGGAAATTGACGGATTAACTGCACTGATGATGGCATCCCAGAACGGATACACGAAGATTGTAAAAATGTTACTCGATTATGGAGTAAATTTAAACCTTCAGGCATTTGATGGCTACACATCCCTGATGATAGCATCACAGAATGGATGTATCGAGGTTGTTAAATTGTTACTCGATAATGGTGCAAAAGCGGATATGCAGGATTTTAACAATAGAACAACCGCCCTGATCCAGGCGTCCCTGGCCGGGCATACTGATGTGGTAAAGTTATTGCTGGAAAAAGGAGCAAATCCTGATTTGCAGGTTATCGGAGGAACAACTGCCCTTATGACGGCATCCCTGTACGGATACACTGAATGTGTAAAGTTGTTGCTGGACAACGGCGCTGATATCAGTATAAAGTGTGCTGATGGATCAAATGCTCTGTTTTTAGCCTCCCTGAACGGGAATACTGAAATAGTAAAACTATTGCTGGGAAAGGGGGCAAAACCTGATTCACTGGAAACGGATGGTACGAATGCCCTTCTTATAAATGCTAAAGATGAACTTGCAGAAACTATAAAGATGTTGTTTTATAATAAATTAATGCCGGATTCACTCTATACTGAACCAATGACTGCTATGGTGGCGACTTCAGAAAATGGAAACCTTGAAGCTATAAAAATATCCAAACGCAAAGCAGCAGACGCCATAAAACCGGAGAACTACAATAAAACTACAGCTTTTATACGGGCTACCCAAAGCGGCCATATAGCAATCGTAAGGGTGTTCCTTAAAAAAGAAGCGAGCTTTGACCTGGAGAGAACTGCCAGATTCACAGACCTGATGGCAGCTTCATTGAACGGGCATACAGAAATTGTAAGACTGCTATTGGAAAAAGGAGCAAACCCCGATCTGAAAGACAATGAAAGTAAGACTGCACTGGACCATGCAGGAAATCCTGATATTAAAACCCTGCTTACCAAAGAAAAATAATAATATCATCTCTTAACAGATTTGCATGGCTTTAGCCTTTGCCCTGGGACTTGATGATAAAATCGACCTGCAGAAACTTGATCTCGATTATCCCTATAATGTGGTTTCTACCGGACTTGGAACAGCTGAAAAGCTCTTCAATGCATTTCTTACCGGGAATCACGGATTTTCAAAAGATTGTTTTCATGCAGCGGTTATCTGTCCCTCTTTGACTACAGGAGCAAAAAACACAATTACTATCCGCAGTACCCCATGGGCCATGGACGGATGGAAAGAGCTTCGTGAAAGTAATTATGAAAAATACCGGGCAGAGAAGGAGAAGTGGGCGGATTTCCTTATAGATATTGCAGAGAAATACTATCTTTAAAGTAAGGAGCAGAGGGTAGCGCCGGGTTTCAGCATGTACCAGCCATTCCCTGATGATTTTCTTAATTCTTATAACTCGCCCCGTACTTTTTTCCTCAAAGAGATACAGATGTCAAATGTCAAAAATAGTGGTTTCTCCATGGAACACCTCCGGTATTCTATTTTAATAATGCAATCCTTGACAATCATTAATGGATCTGCTCCGCAGATCAGATTAATGTACATTATTCTTGTTTTGAATCCCTTGAGAATTCCATCAATATTTGTTTTAAGGATTTTTCGTATTAATTGAACCGCGGAGCGGTTCCACTATCTTTTTTAAAACCACCTGAAACGGTTCATATCTTTCTTATTGTTTTGATACCGTAACTTCTCCCCTTTCCAAATTGATTCTTTATCTTTCGGGCCATATTTTTAATTATCATGCCGCGCAGAGAAGATATAAACAAAATATTGATTATAGGCTCCGGTCCCATAATCATCGGACAGGCTTGTGAATTTGACTATTCGGGGACACAGGCTTGTAAAGCGTTACGATCATTAGGTTATAAAATCGTACTTGTCAATTCCAATCCGGCAACGATAATGACAGACCCCGGGATGGCAGATGTCACATATATTGAGCCCCTTAACGAATATGCCCTCACAGAAATCATCAAAAAAGAACATCCTGATGCCCTGCTACCTAACCTTGGAGGCCAGACCGGCTTGAATCTCTCTTCACAGCTCGCAAAAAAAGGTATTCTCAAAGAATATAATGTAAAAGTCATAGGTGTTAATATTGACGCCATAGAACGTGGTGAAGACAGGACGGCTTTCAAGGAGACCATGAACAAACTTGGTATCGAAATGCCAAAAAGCAAGGCGGTCAATAGCATTGAAGATGCCGAGATTGTGGCCGCTGAACTTGGTTATCCCGTGGTTGTGCGTCCTGCCTATACAATGGGAGGTACAGGCGGCGGACTTGTATACAACCTTGAGGAATTGCAGATAATCGCGAGCAGGGGCCTTGCAGCCAGCATAGTAAATCAAGTTCTTATAGAAGAATCTGTCCTTGGCTGGGAGGAGCTGGAGCTTGAAGTGGTCAGGGATGCCAAAAATCAGATGATAACTGTCTGTTTCATAGAGAATGTAGATGCCATGGGCATTCATACGGGTGATTCTTATTGTACTGCCCCGATGCTTACTATATCGCCTGATCTCCAGAAACGTCTTCAGAAATATTCATACGATATAGTTGAAGCCATAGAAGTAATAGGGGGAACAAATGTTCAGTTTGCCCATGACCCCGAAACAGAAAGAGTGGTAGTTATTGAAATCAACCCGCGTACGTCCAGATCTTCAGCTCTGGCTTCCAAAGCAACGGGATTCCCCATTGCCTATGTCTCATCCCTGCTTGCGGGAGGACTTACCCTTGATGAAATACCATACTGGCGGGAAGGAACACTCAATAAATATACACCCGGGGGTGATTATGTCGTTGTTAAGTTCGCACGCTGGGCATTTGAAAAATTTGACGGTCTGGAAGATAAACTCGGAACACAGATGCAAGCTGTAGGTGAGGTTATGAGCATCGGGAAGAATTATAAAGAGGCTTTCCAGAAAGCAATAAGGTCACTAGAGATCGGAAGGTACGGACTTGGTTTTGCCGGTGACTTCAATAAGAAACCTCTTGATGAATTGATGGCCATGCTTAAGAATCCTTCAAGCGAACGGCAGTTCATAATGTACGAGGCATTGCGTAAAGGCGCTGATATTGAGGATCTTCATAATAAGACTCATATCAAATCATGGTTCATACAACAAATGAAGGAGCTGGTTGATGAGGAAGATAAGATCCTTACTTTCAGGGGAAAAATGCCTCCTGACGATATTCTGATACAGGCAAAAAAAGATGGATTTGCTGATAAATACCTGTCAAAGCTTCTGGATATCCCGGAAAGGGAGATCAGGGGAAAAAGGATTTTGCTTGGATTGAAGGAATCGTGGGAGCCAGTTCCTGTCAGTGGTGTTGAGAATGCTGCATATTATTTCTCAACTTACAATGCCGCTGACAAGGTAGAGGTCAGCAACAGGAAGAAGATCATGGTGCTGGGTGGCGGTCCTAACAGGATAGGACAGGGAATCGAATTCGACTATTGCTGCGTTCATGCAGCTTTTGCTATACGCGATGCGGGATATGAATCGATTATGGTTAACTGTAATCCGGAAACAGTTTCCACTGATTATGACACTTCCGACAAGCTATATTTCGAGCCTCTTACTGCCGAAGATGTACTTAGCATCTATGAAAAGGAACAACCTGAAGGGGTTATTGTCCAGTTCGGAGGGCAGACCCCTCTTAACCTCTCGAGGGAGTTAGCCGAGGCAGGTGTGAAAATACTTGGAACAACACCCGAGACCATCGATCTTGCTGAAGATCGTGACCGCTTCAGACATATAATAACTAAACTGGGTATTCCCCAGCCTGAATCAGGTATGGCAGGTAACCTTGAGGAGGCACTGGCAATAGCAGAAGAGATAGGATACCCCCTTATGATAAGGCCGTCATACGTGCTTGGAGGCAGGGCAATGAAAATAATTCTCGACGAAGATATGCTTGAAGAATATGTGACAAGAGCTGTTGGTGTTTCTCCCGACAGACCACTTCTTCTTGATAAATTCCTTGAGGATGCAATTGAATCGGAGGCAGATGCATTATCTGACGGAACAGATGCTTTTGTCCCTGCAGTGATGCAGCATATCGAATATGCCGGCATCCATTCGGGCGATTCTGCCTGCGTAATTCCCCCTGTCGTAATAGAGAAAGATCATAAGAAGACAATTTATGACTACACCCGGAGGCTTGCAATGGAATTAAATGTTGTCGGTCTGCTGAATATCCAGTATGCAATTTATGAGGATGTGGTATATATCCTTGAAGCCAATCCGCGGGCTTCGAGAACCGTTCCTCTTGTTTCAAAGGTCTGTAATATTTCAATGGCCAGGATTGCCACGCAGATACTTCTTGGACAAAAATTGTCAGATTTTAACCTCAGGAACAGGAGTATAAAGCATTATGGCGTCAAGGAGGCTGTTTTTCCTTTCAATATGTTTCCGGCTATCGATCCGCTGCTTGGTCCTGAGATGCGCTCCACCGGCGAAGTACTTGGCATGGCCGATTCATACGGCATGGCATTTTTTAAATCACAGGAGGCCACTCAGTCACCCCTTCCAGTGAATGGAACTGTTCTGATCACAATTGCCGACCGCGATAAAAATCGTATCATTGAATTTGCCAGGAATTTCCGGGATATGGGATTCAATATATTATCAACCGCAGGCACAAAGCAATTTCTTGAAGAACAGGGTGTTCCGGCAACACTGATTCTGAAGGTCCATGAGGGCAGACCCAATATTATTGATGCAATAAAAAACGGGGAGATCGATCTGGTTGTCAACACACCTGCAGGCCGTTTAAGCGAATATGATGATTCTTACATAAGAAAAGATGCCATCAAATACGGCATACCTTATATAACAACAACATCTGCAGCATTATCCGCTACCAAAGGTATTAAAGAACGACAGAATGGTAAATATCATGTAAGGTCTTTGCAGGATTACCATTCTTCCATAGGAAAATAGGCATTAAGTCCAAATATAATTTAGTTTATGGCTGAGTAGTCATAAATATATTTGAAGTACCGGCAGGCTGAGTCTATTTTATTGCTTATTTTTCAATTCTATAATCTCGTCGCCTTTCTTTTTTACCTCCTCTTCCAGTTTGGAAATCTGTCCATTCAGTTCATCAACTTTACCGTTAAGCTTGCTGATATCTTCCTTCAGCTCTGCTACCTGCTTAAGAAGATTTTCTTTTTCTTCTTCCAAACCCTTAATTATAGGCTTATAAACTGATTTTGCATAAAACCATGCTGTCAGATATCCTATTATCGCTGCAACCAGAAGCAGAGCTATTATTGTAATGACAGCTCCTGCAACAGATACGAGTTGTATAAATGATAGTGTCATATTATTGCATTTTAATTGTTATTTCTGTTCTTCTGTTTTTCGCCCTCTTTTCTTTGGTGATGTAACCCTCGACAGGCTTACTCTCTCCGAGGGATTCAGTCAATATTTTCCCTGCATCAATTCCTTGGTTCTCAAGGTATTTGCCAACAACTTCAGCTCTTTTCAACCCCAGAGCCTGGTTATATTCAGGAGTTCCTACCAGGTCGGTATGACCTGTTACACTGAGCATTGAACCCGGATATTTATCGAGCCATGCCCTAAATTCAGCTACTCTGCTATCAGTTTGCGGATCAGGTTTGAATTTTGAGTCATTAAATTCAAAATAGATCATGAGGTCCTCCGGCATCATTGCTTTAAGCTTCGCTAAAGAATCTGCCTCCCTGGTGCCGGTATCCTGAACTGTAACAACTGCGACCGGTTTTTTAAGAGCCGGTAAAAGATGATCATTATACAGCCATGCGGAAACGAAACACCAGATTACAAATGCAATAGATCCAATAATAAGAATTCTCATGTTGATTATGTTTAATTACAGATCGGGTTTTGATCCATACAAGTTAGGAAATTATTACAACATAAATGGCATAATAACTGATAATTTAATCAGAAATAATAGAGTGCATTAAATTTTCGGGGGTATAATTTTATACATTACAGGAGTAACCAGTCTTGCAAGCAGTGTTGAGGTTATCAGTCCTCCTATTATCACAAAGGCAAGCGGTGAATAGAGTGCCGATCTGCTCAGTGCAATAGGTAAAAGTCCGCCTATCGCTGTCAGGGTTGTCAGAAGAACAGGCAGAAATCTTATCTCTCCGGCTTCTATTATGGCATTATTAAGAGGAGTACCCTGTTCACGAAGCTGGTTGGTAAAATCGACCAGCAGGATGGAATTTTTGATCTCAATACCTGTTAAAGCCACAAAACCTATTGCTGCAGCAAATGAAAGAGTATAACCGGTCAGCCATAACATAACCAGACCACCTATTATTCCCAGCGGAATGACCGAAAGAACAATAAGTGTGCTCTTGAAGGTCCTGAATTCAAGTATCAGCACTGCGAAAATCCCAAAAATGGCAATAATGATCGCTGTTCCGATTCCTTCGAAGCTTTCCCTCCTGCTTTCAATCTCACCAGCTTCAACTATCTTAAATCCCTCAGGAAGCTTCAGATTCCTGATTTTAGAGAGTATTTCCTTGGTAACCCTGTCAGTATTGAATCCCGTTCTGACGGATGAGGAAACAGTCATTGCTCTATCATTGTTATAGTGCTGTATCAGTGTCGGTGAACCGGAGAATCCGATACTGGCAAGCTGAGACAATGGTATCTGTGCTCCGGTAAGTGACGCAATATAAATATCCTCAAGAATGAGATGATCGTCAGGTCCGGTTTCCGGCATCCTGACATTTATTGAATATTCCTTGCCATCCGAATCGCGATATTTCCCGGCAGTAATCCCTGCAAGAGCAAGCCTGATAGTCCTGTCTATCTCCGCTGAAGGGACGCCGAACATACCTGCCTTTCCCGAGTTAACGCTAACCTTGATATCTGTAAGTGACTGGCTAAGAGGGTTTTTAATGTAAGTGGCCCCTTCATGCTGCCTGAAGATATCCTCGATGATCCCTGAATAATGCTTCAGCGTATCAAGGTTATCTCCAACAAGTCGTACGGCAATCGGGGCATCAACCGGGGAACCGTTTTCGAACTCATTTACATATATCCTTGCATTTACATAAGTGTTCATCGTATCCCGCAGATCATCAATAAACCTGCCGATGTCGGGCACAAGTTCACGTTTAACTTCACAAAACACCTCCCCGATTGTTGCCTGTTCATTTTTCTGAAATGAATTATAATAAATCATAGGATTTCCTTTCCCGACATTTGACATATAATAAACCACTTCAGGTCTTGTGCTGAGAACCGATTCAACAAATCTTACAGCTTTATCTGTTTCACTTATATTGCTGCCCCTGGGCGTTTCGACAGTAATAAAAAACTGTGGCAGTCCCGCCTTCGGGAAAAGACTGAATCCTACAAGGCGGATGATGAAAAGAGAGGCTATAAAAAACAACAGTGCAAGCAGCAGTGTCTTTACCGGATTTCCGAGTGACCAGTGAAGAGCGCGGGAATATGTAAAATCAATAACCTTGTGAAACCCCCTGAGCACTATATTTCCTCTCGGATCAACATCTCCTTTGAGCAATTTACTCGTGATAAAGGGGATTATTGTCAGGGCAACAAAGAGTGATCCCAGTACAATGAAAGTTACCGCTGTAGGCAGCACCCTCATATACTGGCCTGCTTTGCCGGGGAGAAACATCAACGGCAGAAAGGCAAGAATAAGTGTGGCGGTGCAGCCGATAACAGCCGGTCCGATTTGTTTTGTAGCCTGTATGGAAGCCTCAAATGGTTTAGTGCCTTTTCTCACCCATCGTGAGATATTTTCTACAACAACTATTGAATCATCAACCAGTAATCCAAGCGCTATTACTGCTCCTACAATGCTTAGCTGGTTTATGCTGAAACCCGCCAGGTAAAGGCCCGTGATGCCAATCAGTACAGAAAGCGGTATGGATATCATAACAATGCCTGATGACCTGAATCCCAGGGGCAGAAGGGTAATAAGCACAAGAAGAAAGGCAAACAGAAAATCACGCTGCAAGTGTCCAAGCTTTGCTTTCACATTGGCTGCCTGGTCAAAACCTCTTTCAAGAGTGATCCCGGCTGGCAGGTTTTTCTCAAACGAATTAAAAATATCATAAATTGAATTTCGCATTCTGTGTATATTCTGCCCCTTTTTCATGTTCGCAATTATGAAGGCGGCATTCTCCCCATTATATCTTCCGTAATAATTCATGTCTTCATATTGCCAGCTGATATCAGCGACATCCTTCAGGTAGATTACCCGACCCTGTCCTGCACCGACTATCGTTCGCTGTACATCCTCAAGATTTTCATATCTACCGCTTGTCTTGATATTGAATTTTTTCGAACCTATTTCTATTGTACCTCCTGGTATATTGGCATTTTCACTCTGTATTGCACTCAACACCCGGTTAACAGTTACATTCATCTGTGCCATTCTTGGGAGGTCTATTTCGACCCTGAGTTCCTGCCCGGGATATGCAACTGCGTCTGCTTTTCTTATTCCCGGCAGGGCTGAGATCTCATCCTTAAGATCCTCAGCCAGCTTTCCAAGTTCTGAATATTCAGCTTTTTCAGAGACAATTGCAGCCTGAATTATATTGGTATTTCCTGCCTGTATCTTTAAAGCCTCAACACTGTAGAGATCCTCCGGTAACGAGGCCCTGACCGAATTTATCTGACGCTGCAGGTCATCAAATTTTATGTCAGGATTTGTCTCGGGTGAAAACTCAATAATGATGATAGCAATATCCTCCTCTATTTCACTTGTCATCCTGTCAATATCCTCAAGCTCCTTTATGCTTTTCTCCAGTTTGTCCACAACCAGTTCTTCAATATCCGATGGGGAGGCACCCGGGTAAACAGCGATCACCGGGAAAATAGTCACCGGAAACTCCGGATCTGTTGCCTGCGGTATTTTTAAATAGGAATAGATCCCCAGTGAAACCAGAAGCAGAAAGATAACTATGGTGAACTGGTAGTTTTTTACTGATAATTCGGATATTTTCATAATGTATGTCTTGCAGGTCTTGCAGGTCTTGCAGGTCTTGCAGGTCTTCTTCAGGCTTATTGGCCTGCACGACTCGCATGACTTGCATGACTATTTTACTATTTCCACTTTCATACCCTCTTTTACATAGGCAGCTCCTTCGGTTATTATCTCACTGATTCCTTCCGGAATACCTTTTACTGCCACATCGGAACCTGAAATTGTAACAATATCAACTCCTGTTTTCTTAACTGTGCCGGAGTCAGTAATATAACATACAAAACCCTGTTCCCCTTCTGCCTCAACAACAGCGCCGACAGGAATTAAAGTAAGATCCTGTTTATGTGCCGGGAATATGTCGACTCCCGCAACAAAGCCTGATGAGAGCCTGTAACCATTACCGTCAAGGCTCAGCTCTGTTTCATATGTGCCTGTCATTGGATCAGCCATCTCGCTTACCCGGTCGACAATTGCCGGAAACTTAACACCGGGCCATGCATCGAAAACAACAACAGCTGAATCGCCGGGATTGACCCTGACAACATCTCTGTCGGAAAAACTTGTTTTCACTTTCCAGAATTTTCCCTTTGCACCGAAAAGAAATACCGGGTAACCTGCAGCAACAAGTTCATTTTCTTTCACAAGCTGCTTAAGCACAATACCGTCGCCCGGAGCCTTAATTGTGGAATGAGTGAGGTTGAAGGCTGCAATTTCAAGGTTCGATTTTGCAACATTCATAGCTGTTGTTGCATTCTGAAACTGCTCCAGAGTAGCAACGGTATCGCCGTAAAGACTTTTTGCACGGGTCCAGTCGCGTAAGGCCTTTTCATACCCGTTCCGGGCAAGATTCACATTGGCATTTATCTCTGACAGATTAAGCTCTGCAAGAATATCTCCCTTTTCTACATTGTCCCCTTCATTTACTTTGACACTTGCTACAATACCTCCCGTTTTAAAGGAGAGTTTCAGCTCTTCAGCAGAAGCCAGAATGCCGTTTGAATGAATTGAAACAGATGCTGACTCAGGAGTAATTTTAACAACTCTTACCCTTGTGATCTCTTCCTTTGGACTTATCTCTACATTTTGTCTGCATCCGGCAGTTAAAACGAGGAAGAATAATATTATAAATTTAGTCCTTTCCATATTCTACTATTTATTCTGTTTTATCTATTGCGGTTATCTTTTCAAATTCAGCAAAAGCCGACAGATACTGAAACCTTGAAATGATAAGGTTCTCTTCAGCCTGTGTCATGCCGGTCCTTGCGTCAATATACTCAACAAGGCTTGTCTGCCCTTCACTATATTTTTTTTCCACGATCCTGTAACTCTCACGGGCATTTTTCAGCCGGCTCTCTGCAGCTGCGATTCCCTTATCTGCAGAAGAAAGTTCACTTACTGCATTTATGACCTGCAGTTCAATCTGCTTTTTTGCCTCTTCAAGCTGTGTCTCAGCCATCTCTTTCTGTATTAATGCCTGCCGTATCCGGGCTTTGTTGGTGAATCCCTCAAAAAGGTTCCAGGTAAGTACAGCAGATGCCTGCATATAATCCTGTTCCCTGTTGAATGCATACTCCTCGCCCTGGAATCCGTAATCGGCAACAGCAAAAAGGTCGGGCAGTTTTTGCGACTGGTTCATCTTCACCTTAAGGCCGGATATATTTTCATAATTCTCAAGTTTTCTGATCTCCTCCCTGTTCTCAAGGGCTGTTGATGTAAAGTCACCTGTTAATGATGACAGCGAAGGAAAGAATGACGGATGCTGAATAATGATGGTGTTAGTTAATGGCCTGTTTAACAGAAAATTAAAATAAGCACAGGCGACTTTTCTGTTCTTTTCGGCATTCTGAAGCCCCTGATCAAATTTGTTGAGCTCAGCCTCGGAACGATAAAGATAATCGGCAGTCACCTTGTCGTTATTTATAAGCTTCGTGTTTACCCTGACATTTTCCACCAGGAGCTTGCGGGTATCAGTAAGCATAGTAAGAATTGCATCTGTCATAACAGTATTATAATATGCCTTTTTTATTTCGGCTGTCAGTTCCCTTCTGTACTGCTCAACATCCATCTCACCAATAATTGTCATCTCCTTTCTGATCCTGGAATTGTAATAGATATCCGTATTGAATAATGGCTGTACGAGCCGCACTTTTGTCTCATGTTCCGTAGGACGCAGGAATTTTATCTGCTGGTTATCGATCACCGGGAAGAGGCTGGATGATGTAAGGCTGTTCAGTGTGGCATAGACCGGGTTTAAAAGATCACCCACGGGAAAATCAATTACACGGCCTCCCTCGGAAACAGTATAGCGTGCGTTAAAACTTATACCCGGATAAAACAATCCACGCGCCTCCTTGAGTGCTTCCAGACTTCTTTCATAATCTGATTCCTTCTGTTTCAGGGCAAGGTTATTTTCAAGACCATAGTTGATATAATCATCCAGCACCGGTTGCCCTTTCAGTAATGTCGGAATCAATAAAACAATTAGGAATATTTTGGGTTTCATGATCCTGTTTTGTTAGCTTCCTCCTGAGCTTTCAATCTTTGTTTCATATTATAGATTATTGCCTCAAAGAGTCCTTTTACCATCTCCCTGTCGCGTAATGAGCCTTTTTCATAAAGAGTTTCCGCAAAGGTGAATATCTCCCTCTGAAATGACATTTGTCCCTTATAGACAACCTGTCCTTTTTCAGTGAGTCTCAGGTTAAATTCCTTTTTGTTGTCGGTATTTGACTTCTCAACCAGGTTTTTGTTTACCAGCTTCCTGATTGTCTGTGAAATTGCTCCCTTTGTAACGCCCATTATTTCTGCCAGACGGGTCATATTTATCTCCCTGTTTTTGCTCAGGGTAGTAATGGTATGTATCTCGGTAAAATAGAGCAGGTCACCTGTCCCATAGTCAACCGGCCGTCGTGAAATAACAGAATAGAGATGCAGGATCCTGAGAAACTGGTCAATTAAAAACTGTAATTCGGTGTTCATGGTTAATTTGTTTAGGTGCTAAACAAAATTAACAATTGTTTAGATACTAAACAAATTTTCTTGACAGCGAGGAATCTTATTCTTTATTAGCAATCAGTCTTTAAACAGGTGTTCTTTCCTGAATTCTTTCAGCAGGTCTTCTTCAGATTCATTATTCTTAACACCTCTTAAAAGCAAATCAATCAGTTTTTCGATGGTTTTATCGCTGAATCCTGCTTCAATGGCAAATTTGCGTAACATCTTTTTCTCACTTTCATCAACAACCTCATCAGCAAGTATCATCTGGGCAACCTGGTAGAGATGTTCAAATTTATCCTGAAGACTGTATGGCTGATGATAGTGCTGATCTCTTTCAGACGCTATCAGCCGATCAATTTCAGGAACGGTAAGCCCGAACTTCCTTCCCTCTTTATGAAGAAGTTCATATTCTTGTTTACTTATATTTTTGTCGGTCTTTGACACCTGTATAAGGTGAAGAAAGGCCTCTTTGTTAACTCTTTTACCATGATGTGTTACAAAATCTGAAAAATTCATTTTCCTGTAAGTGATTGATTAATACCTGTTATATTCCAGCCATAAAATTAAAAAATAATACGGGTTTATCTTATATTTTCAATGATTTAACAGATTTAATCACCCTGTTTTAGTTCGGTAATCCTTTCGGTCCAGAAATCATTAAAACTTCTGACAGGATCTTCACAAAGGTAAACCATAGTGCCAAATTCTCTTGCATCGGGATTAGTTATGCTTCCCACCCTGGTAATCTTTGCGAAAAGTTCATTGACGTCCTCGTCCGGTAGTTCATCATTAATATAAATTACCGATTTTATATCAGGATTGAACTGCTCTGGCAACCAGTACATGAAACTTTCATGAAAACTAATAGCCTCTGGTAATTCGTATTTCTTACCAATAATTGTAATTGCTCCTACCTGTCCATAGTTTTCACCATATATAATCGCGGCCTTTTTATCAGGGATCATCTGCCAGGCTTTACTTGTAATAAGAGTCAGCTCTTCCCACCCGAGCATGTCTGCATAATCCTGCGGAAGTGAGTGTATTGTTCCATCCTCAAACCTGCGGCCAAAAGTCATCCCGTATTTGTCCTCAAGGTCTTTAAAATACCTTACAAGCTTATCAGTCCTGTAAAGCGGTATTCCTATAGGCATAATCGGCAGGGTAAGTAGAATCAGAATCACAACTAACAGAATCTTTGTCCAGAGTTTCTTCAATAATCTCTCCCATGATACAGCACCTGCTGCAATCAGCAATGGGAACACTCCCTGGGTATAATAGCTTTTCCCTTTCATCAGCATTAGTGTGACAATCACAGCTATCACAACCACCCCAAGGAATCTGAAGTTTTTTTGTCGTTTACTGATAAAAATATACAACAGACCGGCTATTGTAAGAAAAGACGCCGCACCAGGAAGGATTACCTGTTCCATAAGAAATGCCAGCCTGTCAACATTTACCAGCTGGGACCTGGAAAGGTCTGAAAAATGGTTGATCACCGGCAGTCCGTTCACTATCTGCCATATAAGGTTAGGCAGGAAAACAACTAAACCCGCCAGAATCCCATACCAGAACATTTTCTTTCTGAATAGTGTTCTGTATTTTGTAAATGGAATTATCAGCAGTATTATTATAAATAATAATCCTATGAGGTATTTGGTCAGAAGCGATAATCCTGCCACGATGCCGAAGATTATCAGAAACTTGTCATTTTCGGAATTTAAATATTTGATTATCAGATAGAATGTAAGTGTCCAGAAGAGAAGGTCCAGGTGCACCGGCTGAAAAAGAGAGAATGTTCTTAATCCGAAAAGACTGATTACCATCCCGGTCCCGGCCAGAATCATTGCATATTTCTTACCTCCGAGCTCTTTTGCCAGGTCAGCGACTACCAGAACCATAATACCGCTGATAATAGCTGGGAAGAGCCGTACTGCAAAGAGTGAATACCCGAAAATATTCTGCATCACAAAGGCTATCCATCCAATCATAGGCGGCACTGTTGCATAACCGGCAGCTGGATGCAGGCCCAGTGAGAAATAGAGCAGTTCGTCCCTGTGATATTCAAGATTAGTAGTGAAGATCAGATGCAGAAAAATACTGAAAAGAGCTATAAGGATAACTTCAATATTGTTTTTCAAGAGTTTAAAGGAACCTGTTTTCATTTCATTTTGTTGTTGTTTGAAAGATGGGAGCATTGAAAGATACGATATTAATCAATTTGTTTAATTTTCCGGAATAAATGTTTAAAATTATATGTCAAGAATAATATATCAATCACACAAATTTGAAATACTGAAATATGTTAAAAACAGTTTTTACATTTTACCTTTTATGTATGATTATTCCTGCATGGTCACAATCTCTCAGGGAAG
>Ga0307432_1000623_pt1 | contig 25774 bp, 24 predicted proteins | sample SalMarWE160150MG_FD_202158 | JGI IMG/M metagenome (GOLD analysis project Ga0307432, IMG submission 202158) | Salt marsh sediment microbial communities from the Plum Island Ecosystem LTER, Massachusetts, United States - WE1603-150 | ecosystem: Environmental > Aquatic > Marine > Intertidal zone >...
GATAATTGACGAATTTAATAACAGGTGATTGTCCTGCCATTTTTTCGAGGTCTTCTGATTCATCCTGCCGGTCCTGAACAATCTCGACCTCGGTCATATCACTGATAATGTCATTAAGGTTATAATCGGCTTTTTCTTTGTCGAAGGCATCACATACCTTGTTTATGTCTTCATCCTGGCAGACGACCACCTCAACATTCATCTTGGTTTGTCTCTTAACATCTTCTATGATAAAAAAGTCGGCAGGTCGGCTTGTCGCTACGGTCAGTGTTTCGTCGTGTATGGACAGGGGCATGATGCGGTTGCTTTTTATGTAGTTAAGCTCAAGTTTTTCAAACGCCTGGCCGTCAACGTCCCGTAGGTCAACCTGGCGAAACTCGAATCCATATAGGCTCGCTCGGGCCATTGAAATATCAGGTTCAACAGCTAAATGTAGTTGCTGTATCATCTGAGCAACATCGCAGCCGGATTTCTTCTGGTGGGTCTGTCTTATCCCAGATAGCTGGTTAGTGGTAATTTTCCCCATTTCGCAAAGGACATCAGCAACATCCCTGACATGAACGGGACTCTGCTCTTGTGGGCAATACAGGTTTGACAGCCCTTTGATTCGCTCCGAATGATTATTACCGGAATAATCGCTATCTTCATCATTATCACCGGAGAAATCCTCTTCAAGTCCAAATCCAAAAAAACGTTTCATAATTCCCGAAATACCTCCAACCCCACACCACTTGTCCCACAAGGAGAGACCTATGCCTGCACCTGGATAGGGCAGCAAAACTGGTGTTCAATTAGTGTGTGACAAAATTATTCCCAACGATAGCAGCTTGGGAGATGTTTGTTCTTTCTCCTCGTAAAATATCGAAACAAGCGCACGACGCACCCCTGAAAAGCGTCAAATAAAATATAAATAATAAAACCATGCCAATCAAATCATCTCACGACAGAAAATCAGCGGATTTTTTGCGTCCGATAGAATTTCATATTTACCTACATGATAGAGCCTCCTCATGTTATAAACCCGGAATGGGAATTCGACAAAATAGAACCCCTTTATGTTTATCGTGCCGAAATTATAATCGGAATTATTTGATGTGCCCTTAACTAAATGGCCATAACTCCACGATGATTTGTGGACGATGATTGCCCTGCATCTTTCTGGAAGAGCTCATCTACCAGGTCATTGTCTACGTGAGCGGCATAATACTGCTCGATGACTTTTTGGCCTTCGGCTTGGAGCTTATCCACAGAGGAAAAGACCCCGATTTTCATAAGGAGCAGGATTGCGATACAGGCAGCCACATTCGCTACAGAATGTGTATACTTGCCCCACCTTTCCAATTTCTTTGGTTGGGGTAGTATCGTTTTCAGCTTCTGAGCTTTTGGCGTCTGGCGGAGACTGTGTTTCAGTACACAAATGGCCTGTGTATTTGCGCGCATCAGCAAATCAAGGTTGTGAGGTTGGGATTTTATAGCTGAAAGTGCGAGATTGACTTTGCCAATTGTGACGAATCGCCGCTGGCATTTAGGACAATTAGCGATATGGTTTTGTACCCAGTCTGCATTGAGACTAAAACAATTTTCTATGGCTTTATACAGCCAGTTTCTGATTTGTTTGCAATTGTTATTTGTATTCATAGTTTTCATTGTCTTTCTTGTTTTTTTTGCTCATCCATGCAGCCAATAATTGGACTGCTTTGCACCTATACACCCTTGCAGTTGCCGACGATATGCCTAATATTCTACCTATTTGATTGTAAGGCAGTTCCGCCAGGTCGCGTAGCGTTATGACATTTCTTAGATGTTCGGGCAGTTCAGCTATGCAGCATCTTAAATTTTCCTGCAAGTATTTTGAATCAAGCTCATTAGCGGGCGAGCTTACGCTTTTTCTGGTAACGGCAGCTTTGGACAACCTCTTTCTTTCAGCAACTTTACGTCTTAACATCGATACTGCTACATTGCCTGCCGTACGGAATATATACGCCTTTATATGCTCAGGTTTTTGTCTTCCTTCACAGTGGGCGAGTTGTAAAAAAGTGTTTTGATAGGCATCGCAGACATCCTGTTCATTGCCCAGCATCCGCCAGAGCATAGTAACCAGCTCCTGTCCATATCTTTGCATTGCAGACAATATCCACCGCTGGCTTTCATCTACAGTCCCAGAGATGGTAAAATCCCATATCAGCTCATAACTGACTGCCTTGCCGAACATAAAAGCTCATTTCTGTCGTTTTTCATATTTCTCTATCTTTTAAGACGCAACTCCTAATAATATGTTAACAAAAAACATCGCAATAATGGTGAAAAAACTTTGTTTTTTAGGTAACGTTCAGGGTGGTTTTTGCGTCTTATTTTACGGATAGAAGGGGCTAGTTCCATAATTGGTGGGCTAAAGCCCACCCTACAAAGCTATGGCTATGAGCATAAGCAATCACAAAAACAACACTTATGAGCAAAAGAGGGATGCCAAGGATGTGGTGTCTTTGGTGGATGATTTGCTCAAAAAAGCCATAGAATCAGGTGCGAGCGACGTCCATTTCGAGCCCACAGGGGCAGAATTAGTAGTAAAATTTCGGCTTGATGGCGTCTTAAATATTATCGAAAAACTGCCTATTTCCTTATCCGACAACGTGATTGCCCGGCTGAAGGTATTAGGGGGGCTTCTGACCTATCGTAATGATATACCACAGGAAGGCCGGATTGAAATCGGCAAGGGTCAGGATGATAGGGTTATTGACCAGCGGCTGGCGGTTTTTCCAACAATTCACGGCCAGCGAGCAGTTGTGCGATTGTTCTATAGCAATATCGAGCTTATGGAATTGGGGCAGCTGGGCTTTTCAGAGCAAATCTACACAGCGTTGAAAAAAATTGCCGCCCAAAACCAGGGCGTATTGCTTCTGACCGGTCCAGCAGGCAGCGGAAAGAGTACTACACTTGCTGCTGTTTTACGGCACATTCTAAAGAGCTTTTCCGGCAAGAGTGTTGTAAGTCTTGAAGACCCTGTTGAAATCAGAATCGAAGGGGTAACACAGGTTCAGATTACACCCCACGGCCAGATGACATTTCCGACGGCGCTACGGTCGCTGTTAAGACAGGACCCACAAGTTTTGATGCTTGGAGAGATTCGAGACGCTGAGACTGCCAGGATAGCTATTGAAGCAGGGCTAACGGGGCATCTGCTAATGAGCACGATGCACAGCGGCACGCCTGCAGGTGCATTTTTGCGCCTGCTGGAGATGGGGATTGAGCCGTACCAGGTGACATCAAGTGTTTCAGCAGTTTTGAACCAGCGGCTTGTCAGGAAACTTTGTAGCAAATGCAAGCAAAAGAGTAAGCAAACAGGCCTACCTGCCCTGAGCGAAGTCGAAGGGTTCGAAGCAATAGGATGTGAGAAATGTTTCAACACCGGATATAAAGGCCGGGCGCTGATAGCGGAAGTGGTTCAGTTGGATGGTCATTTGAGAAAGGCCATCCTGGCCAAAGCCGACCTCAAAGAGCTTGAAGCACTGTTGATGAGCAGAGGCCATACAAATATACTTGCCGATGGCCAGCGTCTGGTCAATGAGGCAATCACAACACAGGAGGAATTGAATAAGGTTTGTGGAATTGTTTCAGAAGAGCCATAAATTTTTTGGCAATTATATGCTTATGCACTGAAGCGAATTGATAAAGATTTAGGCGAGGAATAGGAAATGGCGACGTTTGAATATAACGCACTAACATCGGCTGGTCGACTGATGAAAGGCACGATTGAGGCTGGTTCGCAAGAGGAGGCAAGGGAGCTTCTCAGTCAAATGCAGCTAACCATAAATTCTGTTGAAAAGGCCAAAACCCCAAAACCAAAGACAGCCATCGGCAGGAACGAATTTTTGCTTTTCAATCAACAATTAGCTTCAATAACAAAAGCCGGCATCCCTCTGGAAAAAGGATTGCGGGAGTTAGCTAATGATGTCAGCTCAAAGTCGATGCGTAAACTCGTCAACGCTATTACCGAGGAGCTTGAGGCAGGGGCGAGCATCGAGGAGGCGTTTGAGAAAAGACAAAAGCATTTTCCTCCTCTGTATGGCCGAATATTAAAGGCGGGGGTAGAAACGGGAAGATTGAGCGAGATGCTCACCAGTCTAAACAGGCATCTGGAATTAGCCAATCAGACCCGGAGAATAATTTTTGAAGCGCTGTGTTACCCTGCGGTTATCCTGACCTTGGCTGCTGTTATTATAACAGCAGTGTTTCTGATTATAATCCCGCAATTTGTGTCGATACTCACAGGAATGGCAGAAGGGATACGTTTGCCTAAGCTTACTTTGCTTTTTTTCAGTATTGCAAACAATGTCGTTCCTTTTTGGATAACAGTTGGGGTTATCGTTGCAGTGATAATTGTTATCTTTGCGATGCTTTCCAGATTTGCAGCAGGAAGTAGATTCAAAGAGACACTATTTTTGAAAATACCAGTTATCGGCAGGGTTTATCACAGCAGTGTGCTCGGCAGGATGGCCGAGGCAATGGCGATGATGGTTGCGGCTGGTTGTGATATGCCTGCGTGCCTGAGATTGGCTTCAGGAGCATCAGGAAGTGCCAAGCTAATCCTTGAAAGTGAAGCTCTTGCCGGCCAGGTTGAGCAGGGAGCGAATATTCTGGAGGCAGGGCAATTTGGCAGAATGATACCCCGATTATTTTTATATTCCATTCAATTGGGCACGCAGCGTAATGAATTGCAGGACAATCTCTATAGTCTCGGCCAGATGTATACTGAGCAGGCAAGATGTGGCCAGGCAAGGTTACAGGCGGTTTTGCTACCTGTTATGATAATTGTTGTAGGAGGTTTCGTGGCATTGGCTGTGCTCTCGATGTTTTTACCAATGGTAACAATTGTCCAGAGTTTATCCGGTTAATTAGTGATTAAGACATGTTTACAGTAATAGCAATATTTATTCTATTTTTATATGCAATCCTGGGTTATAAGAAACCCAGTATCGCTTTGATTACATTGCCAATTGTGTGTTTTTTGTTGGGATTCGTCGCTGTTTTGAGAGATGCACCCGGGTATCTATTATTCGCTTTTGTTGTTCTTATTACTACACTGGTAACTATTTTGGTAGCAAGACGTGAGCCGGACACTAAAGAATGGCCTCAGAGGTGGGCAAAGTGGATACTCATAGGTATACCTGTTTTGCTCTTTATTGTATTGGCATTTGCTTTGCCGTTAGCTGCCATTGTCTTTGGTTTTTTCATTTCGTTTATAGCTGCAATCGTAAGCTACGGTCTGACATCAAGGCATGCAGTTGCTGCATACGTTATTTCGATTATTGGTTCGAGTATGCGACAAAATCTGCCGTTACCTATGGCTCTGGAAACAGCGGCAGGTGGACGAAGAGATAACCGCTCAAAAATATTACAGAGGATAAAAAAATGGCTTGTTCAGGGTTACTCGTTGAGCGAGGCCATCAAGCGTGGCTATCCCAAATGCCCAGGCTTCGTAGCGGCAATGATAGCTGCTGCCGAGAAGATTAATCAGCTCCCACTTGCAATCGGCGCGATTGAAGCAGATATGGTGTTCAGAGCTGATGAGAAAAGGAAAATCAAGCCGGTTCATCCATTTTATCCGGTGCTGTTAATAACCTTCATGTTTTTTATTGTGTTGATGTTAATGTGGAAGGTTATTCCTACGTTTACCGAAGTCTTAGCAGAAATGGCTGAGCTTCCAGCAGCTACTCGATTTTTAAGCGGGATTGCAAATCTTGTTGCGTTTAGATATGGATGGTTATTCGGATTGGTAGTCGCACTTATAGTTCTGGTTATTCCTGTTTCGATTTACATTAAGTTTCGGCCTCGTCGGCCGGATAAGCCGTACCTGCTTTCGCAAATAGGCGATTTTATTAAATGGCATTTACCGATTCTGCACTGGTTTGAGAAAAATTACTCAATGGTGCAGGTGGTTGAGCTTTTACGGTTGTCGCTTAATGCCGGCTGCACAGTCAATGACGCCATTGCTAATACGCTTGGTTTAGATGTGAACAATTGTTTCAGAAAAAGACTGAATAGATGGTTGGCGGAGGTAGAAGCCGGTGAGAATATTGCCGCTTCAGCTAAAAAGGAGAGATTAAGCTCTGCCCTGGCGTGGGCGTTTGATGAGCAGGTAAACCAGGGCAATACTTTAACAATCCTGGAAACGCTCGGGTCGTTCTATCGCTCGAACTACAGCTACCGCGTCAATCTTGCCAGATACATAATGTGGCCTTGTGTGTCGCTTATTATGGGGATAATGGTAGGGTTTGTGCTTTATGCTATATTTTCTCCAATGGTTGTGATTATAAATACCATGGCGGATTACGTAACGCCGTAAATAGAGTTGAATTGTGAAGTATAAAAACAACAAATACCGTGGTTACTTATTTGCCGATTTGATGGCTGCATTGGCTGTTCTGGGATTTCTTTTGGCCGGATTTGCAATCTCGCTGGATGGTTTCAGAAGGTTTAATCACTACCAGTTAGTAAGGCAGCACTGTATAGCAGCAGCCCAGGCAGAACTCGACGGCATAGCTATAACTGGTAAGCCAATCAGTGGAGAAGATTTCAAGCAACTATGGCCCAAGCTAAGCGTTTCCATTGAAAAATCAGATGGAGCCGGTCAATGGAAAGGATTGAAACTGGTAAAAGTGAGGACAAAAGCCAAAAGCTTCAACAAGAACGTTGAAGTTGAATTATCCAGATATATTCTTGTTGAAGGAGGTAATTAGAGGTGCGTAAAGGTTTTACATTGATAGAGATGCTGGCTGTGATGGTTGTTCTTATAATCATTTCGTTTGCTTTGGCGGGGGTATTTACCACAGTTATTACTGATATTCCACGGTCATATCGTGTTATCCAGACGAACACAACTCTGCTAAATATGTTGGAGCAAATGCGCGATGACATTGGTACAGCCACCTGTGCCTGCGCCACCTGTGGCGAGGCCAACACAGGTGCAGGCAGGGAACTGCCGGAAGCATTTAGCCAGTATGCTACAAAGGATGGATTACTTTTAATTGAGACGAGTGATGGCGTGATTAGCTATCAGGTTAATCCGCCTTACGTCTGGCGGATAAAGGATGATAAAGTGCTTAGACGCAATTTAATGGCTGATGCCTGTCCCGAGCGAAGTCGAGGGGATGATAGCGAAGTCAAAGATACAAGGGTCTGGTCGGTACCTCATGCTAAAGTAAAATGGCAGGTCTGGAGGGAAAACGGCAAAGGTTATGCTGTGCAAGTTAAGACCCACATAGAACATAAGGTAAGGGGGCATTGGGAAAGAAAGATGGCCAATTCTCATCTATATTTTATGGGCGTTTTACAGGATGCTCTGAGGTAAACCCCGTTAGAAATTATGCTATAACGGGATAATAAATATGATACGAAAAGTACTGATATAAACAAAGAATATTTCTAACGGGGTAAAGATGAAAAAGATAAAAAGAAATGGTTTTGTTTTAATACTTGTAATTGCGTTAATCGCTGTAATTGGTCTTGAGATGTTCGTTTTAGCCGGTGGCTCGAACACTATGCTGTTCCAAGCGGATACTGCGTATCTCCGGGCTGTCCAGAGCAATCTCGTAGCAAGCGGTTTGGCCTGGGCTAAAAGAAATGTTAGAAATGAAAGCAAAGAGATGTTTGACAAAACCATAGAGTTAGATGTTACTAATATGAATATCCGAGACGCAAATTTAAGCGTTGTTATAGGTGCTATAAGTGGCGAAGAGCTACAAGCACAACTAAGCACTTCGTGCAGTAAGAGCAGACAAACCCTTCGAAGCGGCGATAAATACACGATTGGCTTATGATAAACGGGGGAAACAATTATTAGAGCACGCCAAAGCTCAACAAGCTACCGATATACATATCTGTGCAGATTTGTGCAGGAGCTGCTGTATTGTTTAGAGTAGGGGGAGGCCCTGCAGCAAGTCGAAAGATTTATTGCATATTATTACCCCGCACCGTACTATCAATTTCGGCTGATATTACGATTTTTCAACTTGTAATCGATGGGGTTAAAGTATGGCTGGAATGAGTTTGCCGAAAAAAGTTAAAAAGCGCGATGGTTCCCTTGTTAAGTTCAATTATGCTAAGATTCAGTATGCGATTGAAAGGGCAGTATTTGAAGTTTTGCAAAATAGAGCCGAAGCTAAAAGCATCTCCAGCAGAGTAACCGATGTGGTGATTAATAGATTGCAGGGGACGCCAAGCATTGAGTCAATACAGGACACGGTCGAGACCGTTTTGATGAGTGAGGGCTACAGTCATATAGCCAAGAGCTACATTCTCCACAGGGAAAAGCGAAGTCAGATTCGATTTGCCAAATCTGCTTTGGGTTTGAAGGATGATTTGAAGCTGCCGGTCAATACGATGGAGGTATTGAAACGAAGGTATCTTCTAAAAGGTGATAAGCAGAATATCATCGAAACACCAAGCGAGCTTTTCAGGAGGGTCGCACACAATATCGCCAAGGCAGAGGATAATTACAAGTCCCGCTATAGAACCGAGGACATTGAAGAGAAGTTTTATCAGATGATGCGGAATCTGGAATTTATGCCGAACTCGCCGACTTTGATGAATGCGGGCACTTTGCTTGGCCAGCTTTCAGCATGCTTCTGTTTACCCGTAGAAGACTCTATGGAGGGTATATTTGGTGCTCTTAGCAATATGGCAAGGATTCATCAAACAGGAGGAGGGACAGGGTTTAGCTTTTCGAATTTAAGGCCTAAGTCGGATATTGTCGGCTCGACCAAAGGTCAGGCATCCGGACCTGTATCGTTTATGACTATATTCGACCAGGCGACGGGGGTTATCGTCCAGGGTGGAAGAAGACGTGGAGCGAATATGGGTATTTTGCGGTGCGACCACCCGGACATCGTTGATTTTATAGAGGCAAAGACAGAACCTGGAAGGTTCAGCAATTTTAATCTGTCGGTCGGGGTCACTGACAAATTCATGCGAGCAGTCAAAGAAGATAAGAACCTCAGTTTGATAAATCCACGGACTGCCAAAGCAGTCAGGAAGGTCAAAGCAAGACCTTTGTTTGACCTGATAGTTAATGCGGCCTGGCGGACTGGTGACCCCGGTCTGGTATTTCTCGATGAGATAAACAGGCGAAATCCTACGCCCGGGATAGGGCAAATTGAGGCCACAAATCCCTGCGGAGAGCTGCCGTTATTGCCGTACGAGAGCTGCAATCTGGCTTCAATAAATCTTGCTAAGATGGTAAAAAATAATTCGGTGGATTGGCAAAAACTAAGGGACACAGTTCGGCTGGGAATCAGGTTCCTGGATGATGTGATTGAGGTAAATAAATTTCCATTAGAGCAGATAAAGCAGATTACATTGGCAAATAGGAAAATCGGGCTTGGCGTGATGGGCTTTGCGGATATGCTTATAAAGCTTGGGCTCGCTTACAATTCTCCACAGGCGGTTACTTTTGCCAAAAAACTTATGCGTTTTATACACAAAGAGTCCCTGGAGGCGTCAGCGACCCTTGCTAAAGAAAGAGGAGTGTTTGCTAATTTCAGCAAATCGATTTACGCCAAGAACCGTCTGAGACTGCGTAATGCCACGGTAAATACGATAGCGCCGACCGGCACTATAAGCATCATAGCCGGATGTTCCAGCGGTATTGAGCCGGTCTTTGCGATAAGCTTCGTGCGGAATGTCTTATCGGGTACGAAGCTTTTTGAAGTCAATCAATTATTCGAGGAAGTTGCCAATAAAAGGAAGATTTTCCAGAAAGAGATTCTTGCGGAGATTGCCAGGTGTGGCTCTTTGCAGAATATAAAGGGGATTCCTAAAGATATAAAGAGGGTATTTGTTACGGCGTTCGATATAGTGCCGGCTGCACATCTTAGGATTCAGGCGGCGTTTCAAAAGTACACGGATAACGCTGTTTCAAAAACCATAAATCTGCCCAGCGATGCGACCGTAGAGGATGTTAGAAACATATATTTGATAGCCCACAAGTTAAAATGTAAGGGAATTACTGTTTACAGGTACGGCTCTAAGCCTGAGCAGGTGCTGTCTTTCTTGTCCGGCGTAGCTTTAGCGAAGACGGATAGATACAGCGATAAAACTGAACCGAGAATTGCCAGCGAACTTGTTACAGTTGGGCCGGAGTATTCAGGCGGATGCCTGGCTGGTATGTGTGTATTCTGATTTTGAACGTTACGATGTCTAAGAAAAATTGTGTTATTTTGAGTTAATTATTTTTACGATTTTGTATGATTCATCACTAAATTAACAACCCCTTCCCAAACTTCACAATTATTATAATTGAATGAGTTTACATAGTTTAAAAGTGACTCGAAGGGAATATCCTTAAATATCTTAGTATAAGCTTCTTTCAAAATAAGTTGATAATTGGCTAAAATACGAAAACCTATTTTTCGTTTTTCAAGTTCGGAAACATTTGTTGGATACTTATTAATAGCTTCCTCGACATATCTGTCCCGCAATTTAAATTCTTCCCAAAAATTCCATTTTTGTTTTGCTAATTTTGAGAAATGCATCCATTCCGAGTCTTTTTTGGGATGAACCGTACCCATACTGCATGCATCTTTATACGTCCAAAGAGACCATGATATTCCATATTTTCTATAAATTTCAAGAACATCGCCGAGCATACTTTCCTGTCGGGTTCTATTACCATAAGTATAAAAGGCACCTGTTTCTCCGCACCATACGGGACGTTTCAACCTTTCAAATATATCCCTTAAAGAGACATTTTCAAAAAGAGTATGTTCAATTTTTTCTTTTTGACTTTGCTTTGTATATAAATGCTGGTGCATAAACGGGTAAAAATGAAAACTACATGCGACATTTGGGTCTTCAAACGGTTCAAATAGTTCAAATTGACTGGCGTACATATCACCCTCGACAAATAAAAGGTGATTCTTATCAACTTTACGAATCTCACTAATAAGGTCTACAAAAAATTGATTTATAATTCTTTTATCTTGAATTATTACAACCGGTTCGTTTAACAAATCGTAAGCTGCCACCCGTCTATTAGATGCATAGCGCTTCGCAATATATTTCCACAGCGATATAGTCCGCTTACGGAAATCGGCGTATTCCCAGAACAAACTTTCTCCTATCGCATTATCAGAATGCCAATCTGGATTTTGTCCACCCGCAGCGGCATGAAGGTCTAAAATGGCATAGAGTTCATATTGCTCACATAATCGTAATACCCTATCAATTTCTCTAAATCCTTCTTCCATATACGAATACGGCTTTTGGTCGTTTTCAAAGAGTCTATAATTAAAAGGTATTCTGAGCGTGTTAATTCCGAGATTTTTTAGAAATTTAAAATCATCTTCATTAATCATTGATTTATAAAATTTTTGCCAGAACCTATCAGCATTCTCTTTCCCATAAGCGTTAACGATAGCAGTTCGGATTTGCGTATCTGTACCTGGAATACCGAGCATAAAATGTTCGAGATTTAACCAGGTACCGATACCATAGCCACGCAAGATTATTTTCTCTTCATTAAGGTAAAAATCTCTATCCATAACTGTTAAAAAACCATTGCTCATTTTAACTCCTGTTCTTTTGTAAGTGGTTATTCGTCCAAATGCCGTATAAGACACTTTGCGAAAAAGCGTCGCTCAGTTTCCATCGACACTTGATGTTATAAAATAAGCCCCTTAGTGAAAAAATCAACTGATTTTGGCTGAAAGCAGTTTACAATTCAAAAGGTTGATACTATTACGAGCAATCGTTAGCCGAGATTTTAGACCCTTTGATGTTGCTCCCTTCGGCAAGCTCAAGACAGGCAGGACAGGTTTTAGCGGTCTAAGGTTGAGCTATGCGGATTGATTCATATAGCTTTGGAGTTATGAAAGTCGATGGCGTCGAGTACAGCGCCGATTTGATTGTCTTTGCTTCCCGCGGAGCGGGGTCCCTGGACAGAATCAAGTCAAACTGGTGGCGTAAGCAAGGCCATAGCCTGGCTATAGAAGACATCGATGATGTTTTTGATTTTAAGCCGGATGTGCTGATTGTCGGTATTGGTGCCTCAGGGCTGATGCAGATACCGGCTTCAACTAAAAAAGCACTTCAAGAAGAGGCCATTGTGTTGATTGCAGAAAACACCGGCCGGGCGTGGCAGCTCTTTAATGAGCAAATTCAAAAAGGCAAAAAAGCAGTGGGTGCTTTTCATCTTACCTGTTAATGTCAAACAGATACCTCTATTTTATCCTTTGATACAGATTAGTGGTATCAGTTTGGCTACCTTGCGGGATAGTTTTGCATTATGTGCAGCTTCTACAACCACGCTTACATCTTTGTATGCACCCGGTGCTTCTTCTGCTACGCCACGGAAGGATGGGCTGCGGATCAGGATGCCTTGCTGCGCCAGGTTATCGACCACGTTTTTTCCATGCCATCGTCGTTTTGCCTGGCTGCGACTCATACTTCGTCCTGCACCGTGGCAGGATGAACCAAACGATAAAGACATACTCTCGTTTGTGCCGGCTAATATATATGAAGCAGTACCCATTGTGCCTCCGATTAGAACCGGCTGACCAACATCACGAAATTCCGGGGCCAGAGTTGGCTCACCCGGGCCAAAGGCGCGGGTTGCACCTTTGCGGTGAACAAAAAGGCGTTTTTGTTTGCCGTTGACGGTATGTGATTCTTCCTTACAGATGTTGTGGGAAACGTCATAAAGCAGTTTAAGTTCGGCTTTGGGTAATATACCGGACAGGGTCTTTCTGACTATATCGGTAAGAACCTGTCTGTTTGCAAGGGCACAATTGATAGCTGCTCTCATAGCTCCGAGGTATTGCTCACCGACCGGTGATTTTATAGGGGCGCAGGCCAGTTCACGGTCGGGTAACTCGATGTTGTGGTCTTTTGCGGCAATTACCATTGTTTTGGAATATTCAGTTGCGATTTGATGACCGAGGCCACGTGAGCCACAGTGTATACTTATTGTGATTTGACCTTTTTGTAGGCCATAGACTTGAGCGATTTTGTCATTAAAAATTTCGGTTATGAGCTGGAGCTCAAGATAGTGATTACCTGAGCCGAGGGTGCCGACTTCATCCCGCTGGCGTTTTTTTGCATGGTCCGAAACATACCGTGGCATAGCGCCGGCAGCGCAGCCTTGTTCTTCAATGTGAGTGAGGTCTTCGGATGTTCCGTACCCCTGCTCAACAGCCCAGCGTGCACCACCAGATAGCATATCGTCCATTTCGCCTGGATTGAGCAGTAGTTTACCTCTGCTTCCTACGCCTGCGGGTATTTTACGAGCAAGCAGGTCTGCAAGCTTGTTTTTTACGGGTTCTATGTCTTCAACGGTTAGTTCTGTCGTTAGTGTGCGGACACCGCAGGATATATCAAAGCCGACACCGCCTGCAGAGACCACCCCACCTTCGTTTGGGTCAAAGGCCGCCACTCCTCCTATCGGAAAACCATAACCCCAGTGCGCATCGGGCATTGCATAGCAGGCCTTTATGATACCAGGCAAACCAGCCACATTGGCTGCTTGTTCATATACCTTTTCATCCATTTCTTTGATAAGTGCTTCATCAGCGTAAATTATTGCCGGTACGCGCATCTTTCCAGATGGCTCAATGAGCCACTGATAATCAGATTGCTTTTTAAGATTTCTCAGTGCCATCTTACAGCTCCCGCAAAATGGTAACAGGTAATTGGTGATTAGTAACCATTTAACGACTTAACCTGTATTTACACGTCCACAACACATTGAGCAATCCAGGTCCCACTTTCATCTTGGCGAACACTTAAGTCTTGATAAGTAGCAGCCTTGACCTCTACGGCAGGTTGGTGCTTTGAAACATCAATTTTCTGGCCCCAGGCGATTGCGGTTAGATTATCTCGGTCAATGCGGACTTCGAATCGGCTAAACAACATCTTGCGAGTGTCCATTTCATAAAGCAGACTATTAAGCCAGTCAAACAGTAAAAGTTCATCATCAACGGCCTGGCAGTTTATTTTGGTTTTTTTCCTGGGTTCAACTTTGTCGAGGTCTGCGACGACAGCGGTTAACGCCATAGCAGCCCGTTCAAAAGCTTGTTCCTTCGTTGAACCCAGGCCGCGTATCCCTATATCGGCCTGATGTGGAAAATGCTCCCAACCTGTTTTTTTCATTTTGTCCGACATATTAAATTTTACACCGTACCAATTGAGGCTTCGACTGCAGAATAATCCATTCTCCATAGCTATGCTCTGCATCCATCCTTCGCAGCAGCGCTGCTGCGAAGGATGAAAAGCGTTACGCATAGCAGAGTAACTACTACGAATGACGAATTGGTGCGGTGCAATGAGAGTGTTGGGACTCGAACCCAAGACCTACGGCTTAAAAGGCCGTTGCTCTACCAACTGAGCTACACTCCCCGAAAATTCTCTAAGCACTTATACAGTAACAGCTTCCAACACGAACTGTCAACTCTTTTCACACGAAAAACTGGCAAAAACAGCGAAAAGTGTCAAAAAAGTGTCAGTCGTCGTTTGCACGAGCCAAAATCTTGTTCAATACTTTGCTTGCAAAAACCATATCTTCAGACCGGACAGCAAGGTAATATTTTCTGGTCGTCGACATGTTTGAATGTCCTGCGAGTTGTTGAACTACCTGAATCGGCGGTTTTTGAGCCCAGTTCGCAAATAGGTTTTGACCTTCTTACAAATAGCCTCTCGGCTCTATCGCAAGGTTGAATACCCGCCGCAATGTCCGAATGTCTTTATTTACCGTTGCGGTCTTTAGCTATGAGGCTAAACGATTAACAATAAAAGTTTCGGCGTGGCGTGGTTGAATTTGGCAAAGTACAACTGAACCACGTATGTAATTTTCAAATAGCCTTAACGCCCGCATTTGAATTTGCAATGTTCCGTAAACCACCCGGCCCTTCATGACTTTCCCGTGCTCACAAATGAACTCATGGAGCGTTATTTTTTTGGTCTATCTGCTTTTCCCAGATCTACCTGATTCTGCAATTTTAAAGCGTGCTTTTCGGCCTCCTTTCTTGTCTTAAAAACTTTACCATACCTTTTGTTGCTGGTGCCGTACCATCTTACGATCCAGCGATGACGTCGTTTTTTCGGCCACTCCGATTCCGGAATTGGCTTGCCGTTTTCATCTTTTGGTACCGGCTCCGACCACTTTCGATAAACACCTACCTTTTCTACCGCCATTGGTAACCTCCCTTCCACTTGGAATAAGTGGCTACCAGCAGCGACTGACGGATAGCCATTCTATCAAGAGAGACTGAAAAGCGCAAATATTTTTTGTGGGAATAATTCTGCATTTATCTACTCCTCGGTTTTGAGAGCCAGGAACCAATCCAACCCAGTTTTACGATACCAGACACGGCGAGCGAACTTGGTAGCCTTTAGTAGTCCTTTGTCACGCCAGTATTTCAGTGTACTAATGGCAGACTGTGGAGTATGGTTGCCTGTTTCATCAAAACGTAAGTATTGAATAGCTTCAACCGGCGTTAATAATTCTTTGAATTCTTCAGGCCTTGGCGGCCAACCATTATTTGTCTCAGAACTATCTTTACAGCCGGCTTCGTGTTGTTCCAACATTCGAAGACCTCTTATTTCTTGTAAGTTACTGATATTCCATTCATAGTAATCAGAGCCTTTAGAGGTGATTTTTCCTGCGTGGAATTTAAGGAGACCTTATTTTTTATACCTCAATCCGCCAAACGCATGGCGAATCAACCACAAAATTTGGGACGGTTACCCTATTTACTCAACAGCCCAATTCGATGTGAAAGTCGTATCGCAGCAAAAATATAAGAAATCCCGGTTACAAAACTTTATGGGAGAAATCAGTCCGAAAAAACCACCGAAAAATAGCAGAAATTAAGCATTAAGTGTTAACGCATCCAAAAAACAGGTAGAATAGATAAGATAGGTAAGGACAAAAGCAACTAAGTGTAAAAATTTAGGTTTTTTTTATTTTTTCTCTTGACATGCTATTAGTATGTTTATAAATAGCAGCAATGACGTAGCTCCGAAAGGAGGAGGCCATCGCCAGTTGCGAGGGTGGCCCCGAGTTATGTGCTCAAAGGATGAGGTTCTCTGTAAGGAGACAGAGGAGGAATAGTGTCAGCCAAAAGGAGTAAATGGTTGTTTCTGTTGCTGCCGCTTCTTGTTATAACAGCGGCAGAGGGTGCGCCAACAATTAACAATTACAATAGCAATGTTGTTAATTGCGCTCGGTCCCCAAGTTCAGATGTACATATTCCCCTTGTGCCCGAAATAAGTCAAACCACCACCCTCTGTAATTGTCACTTGGCCGCTATCGCCGCGGAATTCCTCGAACCACCCACTGGCTTTACAAACTCGCTATCTCCACCTATCCACGCAAAGCCTCTGCCCGCAGTACCGGCAACATTCTTTATGGCTCTAATAGGGTTCATATGTGTTTCGCTGGTTAAGGACCGCAGGGTTTGGATGGCAGCCCTGACCGGGCTATTGTGGGCAGGCCAGACAGGCATCGGAGCTCTTCCTCAACTGGCTCTGCGCCTTAGCCACGGAAATCACAGCGACAAACAATTCTCTGCAGAGGTTGATTATTTAAATTATTTTCTAAATTCTGACCGACCGCGTAGTGATATTGAAGGTACACAATATATTGCTTTGCTTCACCATCTGGAAGGAATACCCGATAGCACAACGTCATTATTCCAAATGATGTCATTCCTGCAGAAGCAGGAATCCAGAAAACTAACGATACAGCTTTGCTGTCGGACCAATGAACCCAAAAACACAAATCCATTTCAGTCCCAATCAGCATTTCTTTCAAAACAATATAGCTTAAATTCGCTATTCAACTGCCTGACTTCACAAGTTAAGCAGTTTATTTGTTTTTCACCCGCATTTATCTTTGAGAACCTGCCCCGCGGTCCGCCTATCATGGCCTGAGAATCGTGTTGTAAACTTTAGGAGTGTATTCGCAAAACACTTCTTAGGTTTGAGTTATTTGTGTTAGAAAATTTCCTGCTTTTTCAGGAAAAATATTGAAGGATAATAATCATGAAAAAGCTAACTTTAATAACAATTTTGGTCGCGCTAATGGCTGTATCTGCCTTTGCCCAACCAACCTGGTATACAGGAGCATCAAACCAGACATACCAGTTGTTTGATTTTGAATCAGGTGATAAGACGAGTGGTCCGGCCTCTGGTCATGGAGACTTCGCATTTAATGCTACCATAGATAATAATCCATTTGGTGTTCCAAGTACCTTGGTTACTACTGAAGATCTTGGCGGAACTTATGATGGTTATGTGCCAGGCGATGGTTATTTCTCAGCCTGGGAAATTATCGTAGGTTCTGGAATGTATATTCCAAATGCTGATGAGCCAAAGCCTATAAAGAACATCTGGGTCGAGATCGGCTATGATCCAGAACTTGCTGATTACTTCGTTACGCTAACAGCATCAGCAAGTGCTGATAAGGTAGGACAGTTGACGTATGAAAATCTATCTGCTGGGACTTATTCAGCATATAGTATTAATTGGACTATAGCTGAATTAGAATGGGAGATACGCCCGAATCCATCGGAAGAGTACCTCTGGTTCTACTTCGTAGATCAGGGCACCGCACTTGATTACATAGAAGTCTATACACAATGCGTACCTGCTCCGGGTGCTATTTTGTTAGGCAGTATTGGTGTAGGCCTCGTCGGCTGGCTGCGAAGAAGAAGATCTCTGTAACAGGGCATGCAAAAGCAACCAAGGGTCTCCCCGTGCTTTCTTGCTTGCCTCTGCGACCCCCGTCGCCTGCCCCTGCGTCTCCCGACGCGAGTCGGGGCGGCGGGCAAGACGAGGCAGCAGACGATAGCAAGAACAGGGAACCCTTGGGTAGCTTTTTTAGAAAGGAACAGCTATGAAGAAGCTAATTTTACTGTTTTTTTTTGCTGTCATCTCCGCGAACGCAATGGCCAGCATGACAGTAACACTCAAAAATAGCTATGGCAGTACCGGTGGCGGCGAGTTTAAAGCCTATCCTTCGGGCTTTAACTTTACACCTGCAAGTCTTGGAGAGTCCGACGGCTTCGAAACTTTCTGTGTGGAAAAGAATGAACTTATTCTATTCAACATAGAGTTTTTCGTGGAGATTACTGACGCCGCGGCATATGGTGGCGTTGGTGGCCAGGAGCCCCCTGGCAGTGGCCACGACCCTCTCGATGAGAAGACCGCTTATCTGTATAAGCAGTTCATCACCGGGTACCTTGACGGCTACAATTACACCTCAGGGTCCAGCCGTGTCGCTTCTGCCAATGCCCTGCAACACGTAATCTGGTTCACTGAAGATGAGGAAACACTTGTTGAGGGTGGATGGAGTATTGGTGATAACTCGCTGGCAGACCAGTTTTACCAGGACGCTCTGACTAATGCTAACGGCATTGGCAGTGTTTGTGTTATGAATGTTTATGCTGCCGGTCCTAAAGGCCCCGTAAATTTGCAGGACCAGTTGGTGATGGTCACCCACACTCCCGCTCCCGGCGCTGTTTTGTTAGGCAGTATTGGTGTAGGCCTCGTCGGCTGGCTGCGAAGACGAAGGAGTCTGTAAAAAAGTGAAAGGAGATGAATAAAAAATGAAGAAATTAATAACAATTTGTGCAGCAGTGGGAATGATCTTAGCTGCATTTCCGGCACAAGCATCAGTCACGTTGTTTGAAAATAACGAAACTGGTTGGAACACGACGGTGACCACACCTATCACCACAATCAACTGGGACGACGTGACGGTCGCCGACGGAACTTCAAAGACGATACTAGGAAGTCGATACTCAGCGCTGGCTGGCAGCCCGACGCTGTCAGTCGATGCAGGTTCGGGACTTTACGTAATCAACCCAAGTACGAGCTATTTCGGGACAGACTTTTTCCCCGTCAGTGGTGAAAATGTCTTCTCGCCAGACAGTGCTGGTAGCCCGGAAGGGATTCTGATGATCTCCTTTGGGACACCGGTGTACGCACTGGGAGCTCAGTTCCTTGACGTTGAAGGAGATTATGCCGGGACAGGCATCAAAGTCGGCGGAACACTTTATCCCTTCAGCGGGAACCAGGGAGATAATTCCCAGTCCTTCTTGGGCATCGTCTCATCAACTCCGTTTACAACCGTTAACATCTACATGAGCGCTAATACCGGGGGAAACGGAGTAGGAATCGACGATGTTAAATATGCAGTAGTCCCCGCGCCCGCCGCTATTCTGCTTAGTGGTATTGGCGTAAGTCTTGTCGGCTGGCTCCGCAGACGGCGCACTTTCTAATAAAGCGTAAGACGTTGCCAAGGGCAGGGCAAAAACCCTGCCCTTGGTAGGCTTCTGACTGCGAGGAGCAAGTTATATTTGTGCCCACTTGCCATCTTAGACAAGAGAATAAATAGAAAATTTTACAGGAAAAAAGGAAATACATGAGTGTGATAGGAAAACACTAATTTTTTTCAAGGAGGAACTTAGTGACAAAGATTCAGCTTACTTTAGTGATTGGATTTCTTATCGTTGCACCTGCACTGGCAAATCCTACTGACTCGGTTTACCTCTACAATATTCGTGTTCCATACGGTGATTGGTTGACAATATATGGCAATGGCCACAGTGGCGGCGTAACAACCAAGGCCGGTATCTATATGTGGGATATAAGCAATCCCCAGGGACTGGGAAACCTCGTCCCTGACTGGGGCTTCTGCATTGAGATAGCTCAGTTTGCCAGCTCTGACACGCGGCATTTGACGGATTTGGCGAATGCGCCTCTACCGTCGGTTAATTATGGCAGCTATAGCGTTCCCACAGGACAAGCCAAGGCCGACTACATCCGAGAACTCTGGGGTGAACACTTCGAGAAAAACTGGCTTACAAACCCGACTGACGATGAGAGGAAAAGAGCCGCAGCTCTACAGGTAGCCATGTGGGAAGTCGTCTATGAGCCATATTACGACCTGAGCAACCTAATTAACTACAATGTGACAACGCAATCAGCTACCAATGGCTTCAAGGCAGCATCCTTGTGGAGTGAGTCAGTCACCTATGCTAACAATTGGCTGTATAGCTTAGATGGACAAGGTCTCGCTTCGGGCCTTGTAGCATTGACAAACGAATGCAAACAAGACTACGTAACGCAAATTCCTGCGCCAGGTGCTATCTTGCTGGGTGGTATTGGTGTATGCCTTAGCAGATTAGCACTCCTTCGCCGCAAGCGCGGCTACGGAGCGTAAACTCTGATGCGTAAGAAACGCTGATTCTGAACAAAGGTATTGGTTAACCAATGGTTTTGAATCAATTCGAGCCCCCCTGCTTTCTTGCGAAAGCAAGAAGGGGGGCTCGTTGTATTTGGGACAGTGTCGCTACTCCGGCGCAGGAGAACAAACCTAACAGGCAAAATTTATAATAAACTCTGATTTGATTTTAAAGTCGCATTCGTGTCAAAGATATCAAAAATGCCGGGTATAGGGCCACCTGGGAAAAATCGGCCTGGAAAAACCGCCGAAAAATAGCGGAAAATTGGGCATTAATGCTAACATTTCCCAAATAACCGATAAAATAGCTAAAATCGGCAAAATCGGAGGGCAAAAAATAATTAAATGTAAGAATTTAGGCAATTTCTTTATTTTCTTATTGACTTTACTGCAAAGCCCAATATAATCGCAATATATTAAGGATGGGTGAGTTTGGAGGATTACACGGAAGTTCCACACGTCTTTCTACTCATAGTAGTACAAGCGCATGGAGTGAGTATGTACGCGCTAAGATTACGAAATGGTTTTGGAGGAACCAAATGATGAAAAAATTAATAATTATTTGTGCAGTAGCATTCGTACTGATGCTGATTTCAACGTCCGTATCATGGGCTGTTCCTGCAGTTAATCCCCCGCCCCCGCCAGGTTGCCCTTGGTGGAATGCAGACGAGACCACAGGGTGCCAGTATTACGCCTATGGATATTGGGAGGATGATCTCATTCCATATGCCACCGGCAAGCCGACGAATGATGCCGACCACTGGGCTTCAAATTTCTTATCCAACACTGACTTTATGGCTGGTGCGCTCACGTCGGGGAATGTTTACCTCAATCTGAAAAATGAGTACCGTGAGGAGTTCTACAAGGAAATCTACATCTATATCGACGGAACGACCACCAGTAGCTCAGCTCCGACGGGGAGTCTCTACGCCTACCCATTGGCAGAGACGACATTCACAGGATCGATAGGCGGAATCAACAACGGGGACGGCACATGGAGTTATGTGGTGAGCGGCGAGATTATTCCTCAGCCGTCACTTGTATATCTGTCGGTTACTGTGCCGGGGCTGACAAGTGTGACAAACATCTGGGCAGGTGAGAACTGCCTTCCTGAGCCGGCGACGATATGTCTGTTAGGTCTTGGTGGATTAGCACTCCTTCGCCGCAAGCGCGGCTACGGAGCGTAAACTCTACTGCGTAAAAAACGTTGATTCTTATCGAAGTTATTGGTTGCTACTCTGCGTAGTAGCCCCTAAGGGGCACGAGTAACCAATGGTTTTGAATCAATTCGAGCCCCCCTGCTTTCTTGCGAAAGCAAGAAGGGGGGCTCGTTGTATTTGGGATGGTGTCGCTACTCCGGCGCAGGAGAACAAACCTAACAGGCAAAATTTATAATAAACTCTGATTTGATTTTAAAGTCGCATTCGTGTCAAAGATATCAAAAATGCCGGGTATAAGACCACCTGGGAAAAATCGGCCTGGAAAAACCGCCGAAAATAGCGTAAAATTGGGCATTAAGGCTAACATTTCTCAAATAACCGATAAAATAGCTAAAATCGGCAAAATCGGAAGGTAAAAAACAATTAAATGTAAGAATTTAGGCAATTTTTTGGTTTTTTTATTGACTTTACTGCAAGGTCTTATATAATCACAATTTATTAAGGATAAACGAGTCCAGAGGATTACAAGGACGTTCCACACATCTTTCTACTCATAGTAGTACAAGCGCATGTGAGGAAGTATATGTGCGCTAAGATTACGAAATGGTTTTGGAGGAACCAAGTGATGAAAAAAACAATAATTTTTTATGCAGCACTGATTTTAATACTGGCTATGTGCATAAATGCCAAGGCAGTTCAACTCTATGCGGACTCAGCTCCAAATGTATATGGCTCACCCGACTGGGCACCCTGGTGGACACTGGCAAAGGCGGATGTGGTGGCGGGAACCTTTACAAATATGCGAACTGGAATGTATCCAGGAACTACTGAAGCCGACCCATATGATGAGATTGTGTACAGCACAATGGACCTCGGAAAACGGCTGCACTGGATTTACTGGTTGCCTGGAGAGACCGTGGCCGGATTGGATGGTCTTTTTGAGGTTAAATGGGTAATCGACTGGGAAGGGGATGCCTGGACGTATGAAGGTGGAGGCTGGGCTTTAGATGGTCCGGATGTCGGATGGACTCAGCCGAGCAGCTGGGAGGACTATAGTGGAGGAGTAATTGGTTCTCTCGGATTTGCATGGTGGGCGACAGATGATGAAGCCGAGCCATTCGATACAGGTGGAAGCCTTTACGATGAAGTAGACCAGGCGGATATTGATGCGCTTCGTTTAGTAGTGCTGGACGCCCAGACGTATGCTACTGGCATGGTCCGTTATCGTATTGATGAAAATTCTCCCTGGGAGTGTACATCTTTTAACATTCAAGTAGTTCCTGAGCCAACGACGATTTGTCTGTTAGGTCTTGGCGGATTGGCACTGCTTCGCCGTAAGCGCGGCTATGGAGCGTAAACTCTGCTATGCAAGAAACGCTGATTCGTACCAAAAGTATTGGTTAACCAATGGTTTTGAATCAATTCGGGGCCTATACCGATTAGTTCGGTATAGGCCTCGCTGTATTTAAGAGTAATGGACACCCTACACGTTAGTATCTCTCTTGCGCGTTGATAGAAGGATGAGGTTTCTTATTGCTTCGGTGTCTCGGGCGGTGAGCCATCGGTTTTCAAAGTCTTTTTCCTGAGCAATCTGGGCGATAGCCATAAGGGCCCTTAGGTGATAATTTCTCTCGTCCTGACTTCCTGCCAGAACAAACATTATCTTAACGGTGTCTTTAGACTGCGGAAAGTCTATGCCGTCACGGGCTCTTATAAGCAAGATATCGAATTTGCTTTGGCCTTCGACTACTATGTGGGGTATAGCAAGGCCCGGCTGGATTACTGTGCCGCCCTCAGCTTCACGATGAAGGAACTTCTCAAAAAGGACGTATTCACTTACGTCCAATCTCTTTTCCAGTATTCTGGAAGCCCGGCGGAAGACTTCTTCGGCAGTGCTTTTGCCCTGAATATCCAGGATAACACAGTCTCTTATAAGCCGGTCGAATCTATCTTCGATTATATCGTCGCGCTCGAGCAAGATATCCCGCAGCTCTTTCTCAAGGGTAACAGTTTTGAGCCGCCTGTCGGTAACGCGTTCCACGATGTGCATCGCTGCTGAAGCCCTGCTGACACGCTTTGAGACATAGAGCCAGAACCACGCTGCGCTTAAACCGACAAAGCCGGCGGAAGTTAGCAGCGGAACTTTTCCCATATCGACAATAAGAGCGCTATAAGCGATAATAGCAAAGATGTGAATATAGGGGTATAAAGGCGATTTAAACTGAGGTCGATAGCTTTGTATCCTGCTCTCACGCATTATAATCACACTGGCGTTAACAAGAATAAAAAGTATCAGCATTAAGGTCGAGGCCGTTTTTACCAGCGATTCAATATCAAGAAAAACTATCGCAGTTATCATAAAAGCACCTGTGAGCAGTATACTAATGTGAGGCGTCTTAAAGCGGTTATTGACCCGGGCTAACAGCGGCGGTAGTAACTGATCTCTGCTCATAGCCATAGGCGACCGTGATGCAGCGAGTAAACCGCCGTTTGCTGTTGTTATAAAGGCGGCTATGGCAGCAAACCCAAGTAATGCGAAACCCGTCGTACCCATAAATTTACCGGCTGCTACGGATATTGGCAGCATTGTTAAACGCAACTGCTGGCTATCAACAACGCCTACTGTAATTGTAATTACGGCGATGTAAAACAACGCCACTACAAACCATGCCAGGAGCATACCCAACGGCAGGTTTTTGCCGGGATGCTTGACCTCTTCGGCAATACTGGCAACTTTAGTAAGGCCACCATAGCTTATAAAAACTAATCCAGCGGTTGCAAAGACCGCCAGCCAACCCTTGTCCAAGAATCCCTTGTATCGAACAGCATTTACGGCTGGTGCACCTAAAAACACAAATAAGGCGAGTATCGCTAACAGTATCCCCACAAGTAAAACCTGAAATCTGCTTGTCTGCTTGACACTGACAACATTCAGTATCATAAAAGCAACGCAACAAAGGGCAGCTATTACTTTTAGATGCCACCCGACCATTTGCGTTTCTATGATTAACTCGATGAGAACGGCCATTCCGACAATGGCAAAGGCGCTCTTCAATGCCAGTGAAAACCAATTTGCTAATCCGCCAAATAATCCCAATATCGGGCCTAAGCTGCGTTCGACATAGAAATATGTTCCACCTGCTCTCGGCATCGCCGTAGCCAATTCGGCTTGGCTGAGAACGCTGGGTATAATTAAAAGCGATGCAAAAAAATAGGCCAATATAACGGCGGGTCCTGCTTTTGTGAAAGCAATGGCGGGCAAAACAAATAAACCTGAACTTATCATTGCCCCCGCTGCCACGGCAAATATATCAAGCAAACCAAGCTGTTTCTTTAACTGAGCTATAATAAAACCTCCCTGTTACAGATCGCATCTTGAATACACAAGTCAGAAAAACGCAAAAGTATGTCTATCTAATGAAGAATGTCTATAACGTCCCGATATACGCTGATTTTGTATCAATCACTCTGATGTTCAAGTGTCCTTTTGAGTTCGCTTAGAAATGTTGCGATATCAGCAATTATTTTATCTTTATTGCCTAAATTGCTTTCAATTAAATCCACAATTTTCGAGCCGATTATAACACCGTCAGCACCCGCACGAGCTACTGCTGCCGCGTGTTCAGGTTTGCTGATTCCAAAACCTACGCAAACCGGCACTTTAGTGAGTTTCTTCAATTTACCAACCAGCCCTTCAACCATATCCGAAAGTTTATCTCTGCTGCCGGTAACACCTAACAGCGAGACAGCGTATATAAAGCCGGTCGTCTTAGATGCAATGACTTTCATCCTCTCCGGGTCGGTGTTTGGCGTAATTATAAAGACTGTGTCAAGACCCGCCGCGATAGCAGGAGAATATATCTCGTCTGCATCATCAATACTCAAATCAGCAATCAGGACACTGTTGACGCCCGCCTGGTGAAAATCACTGAAGAATTTTTCCGTACCGTACTGGTAAACCAGGTTGTAATATATCAACAGGCCAATTGGAATATCCTTGTAATCCTTGACCCTCCGGACAAATTCCAGGGCCTTTGCCACGGTCATTCCGCTTGTCCTTGCGCGAATATCGGCCTTTTGGATTGTGGGTCCATCTGCTATCGGGTCGGAAAACGGTATGCCTAATTCCAGAATATCAGCTCCCGCATCGATTGCAGCTTTGACAATCGCAAGGCCTGTGTCAAAATCAGGGTCGCCAACTACAAAAAATGGTACCAACGCTGCTGTCTTTTGTTTTGCTAATTCAGAAAAAACCTGACTATATGTTTCCATCCGTCCAATACCTTAAATCATTTCAATAATCACTTCTCAAGGGGCCTTCGTTTTTCCACGATGGAGACGTCTTTATCGCCCCTGCCGGAGAGATTTACAACTG
>Ga0307432_1000625_pt1 | contig 25684 bp, 25 predicted proteins | sample SalMarWE160150MG_FD_202158 | JGI IMG/M metagenome (GOLD analysis project Ga0307432, IMG submission 202158) | Salt marsh sediment microbial communities from the Plum Island Ecosystem LTER, Massachusetts, United States - WE1603-150 | ecosystem: Environmental > Aquatic > Marine > Intertidal zone >...
GGAGTTCATCAATAAAAACAATTATTTTACCTTCCGCTTTTTGGATCTCTTTTAAAACTGCTTTTAAACGATCTTCAAATTCACCTCTATATTTTGCGCCAGCTACCATAGAACTAATATCTAAAACAAGTACTTTTTTATCTTTTAATCCTTCCGGAATATCTCCACTTACAATTCTCTGAGCTAAACCTTCAGCAATTGCTGTCTTACCTACTCCCGGTTCACCAATTAAAACAGGGTTATTCTTCGTACGTCGTAAAAGTATTTGCATAACCTGTCGTATTTCATTATCCCGACCGATTACCGGATCAAGTTTCCTTTCTCTGGCTAAATCAGTCAGATCACGAGCATATCTTTCTAAAGCTTGATATTTTTCTTCTGGATTTTGATCAGTTACTCGTTGATTTCCTCTAATATTTACTAAAGCCTGATAGATTTTATCTTTATTAATCCCTTCTTTTTTTAATAAATCACTAATCCTACTTCCCTCAGTTTCAGTTAAAGCAATTAATATATGTTCTGTGCTGACAAATTCATCCTTTACTTTTTTAGCTTCTTGTAAAGCAGTATTAAGCACATTATTTAGTTCATTGCCTATATACTGTTGTGTCCCGGAACTACCATATACCTTAGGAATTGCCTCTAATATCTTTTCTAACTTAGCTTTAATATTTTCTGGATTAACCTCTAATTTATGTAAAACAGAAGGAATTACTCCTTCTTTCTGATTAATTAAAGCCAGGAGAAGATGTTCTTCTCTTATCTCTTGATGATTATAACTACTGGCAATTTGTTGTGCTTCACCAATTGCTTCCTGAGCTTTTATGGTAAACTTATCAAATTTAATCATCTTATTCACCTCCTTTGAAATCGTGTCAGGGTGCAATCCTTTGACGCCTTTTCCAACCCCTTAATCAAAATATTATTCTCCTCTTTGTTTCCCACGGTTATACGTAAAAAATATCTGGAAGTTGAGAAAATTGGATCCGAAACTATTTGGACTAAAATTCCTTGTTCTAATAAATTATTATAAACTAAATCTGAGTTTTCTTTAGAACCAGCCTCAACTAAAACAAAGTTAGTCCGTGAAGGATGGGCTTTGAAAGGGGGAAGTTCGTTTATTCTATTTGTTAATTTATCGCGTTCTTCAATGATTTTCTTTAGGCTATTTTTTAAAATTTCTTTATTTTCAAAAACCACCTGGGCAGCAAGTTGAGAAAAAGTATTTACATTAAAGGGGCTCTTTACTTTTCGCACTTCATTAATAATTTCAGGATTAGAAAGTAAATATCCCACCCGTAAACTGGCTATACTGTAAGCTTTAGAAAATGTTCTAAGAATAACTAAATTATCGTAACGAGAAATGAGGGGCACAAAAGTCTTTTCTCCAAACTCATAATATGCTTCATCCACTACTACCAGACAACCTGATTCTTCAATTATCTTTATAATCTTGTCCTCAGCAAAATAATTTCCGGTAGGAGCATTGGGGTAAGCTATAAAAACTATAGAAGAATTTTCTTTTCTTGCCTCCTCTAAAACCTTATCTTCATTTAAACTAAAATTATTCTGACCTAAAGAAATTTGTACAAAACTAGTTCCGTTAATAATTGAATAAATTTTATACATAGCAAAAGAAGGTGCAGTAGTAATAACCCTTCTCCCTTTTTCGGAGAAAGCCTTAATTAAATAATCAATAAGTTCATCAGAGCCATTTCCTATAACTATATTATCTCTGGTTAAGCCCCAAAAAGAAGAAACGGTTTCACTTAAATTCACAGAATTTGCGTTAGGATAACGAGAATATTCTAAATTTTTAGCTTTCCTTAATATTTCTTCAATAATTTCTTCTGGTAAACTATAAGGATTTTCATTGGCATTTAATTTTATTTTATAAGGTACTTCATGAGGATCGTAAGGCTTTAGTCCCTTTAAACTATCGCGATAAAAATTTTTGTTTTTTTTCATATCTTATATTATTGCTCCCTTCTTACTATATTAAGTAAATATCTCCTAATACGATTTAAAAATCTATTTCAATCTCTCTATTATTTCGATTCAGTAAATTAGTAGTTAATTCTGCTTTGCACTGCTCAATTAATAATTTTGCCAATTCATCTCTTGCTTCCTCTATAATCGATTGAGAAACTACCCCAATTCCATCAATATTAATAACCATTCTTTTGGTATTTTCAGTAATTTTACTAAAATCACCATTTCGCCAATTCCATCTCCTACACATCACTTTCAAAGCTTTATCATCAAAATAAATTACCTCTCCTGGTTGAGGATTCTCTTTCTCTTCACTACCCAAAGCAACAAACCATTCATTCCCCTTAGCAAAACCAAGGTGCAAATCCCCCTCTATTTTATCTGCATCATCACCGCCGCAAGGGATAAGATATTTTATAGAAATATAATTAAATAAGGCAACTACTGAGTTAATAAAAGGAAACCCCCCACCCTGTTTAATCCTCTTTAAAAGTGCTTTTATGGAGGGTGGAAACTTGTTCGGATCAGAACTAAACTTTAAATGTGCTTCGTCCCAGGCCTTTACAAAAGGATGTTTAATTAAATCTTCCCCCATCCTCTTTTCGATCTCTTTATTTAAAGGTTTTTTTATTCTTTTGTTGCCGAGTGCATTTTCTATATCTTTAACAACTATAATCCCCCTTTTAAAATCAGGAAATTGAACAAAAATTTCTGGATCTATTATTACTTTTCTCATGATCTACTTATTTTCACCTTTCACTTAAAATTTATGTATTTTGTTTAATTTTTTTTCCTTAAAATTGTTCTTTGAACCTTAATTAATTTGTACTTTTTTATTTTAACTATTTGGGGATTAATAGTTTTTGAAGAAAATAAAGGAAAGAAAAAATTACTTCTTTTCTAAGCTCCTGATTTGATCCCGTAATTTAGCAGCTTCCTCGTAATTTTCTGCCTCTACCGCTTTCTGCATCTTTTGTTGTAACTCAACAAGTTTTATTTCTTTTTTATTTTCCAGGGTGACTTTCTCTGTGGAAGCCTTATTTAATACTTCTTCAGTTATGTAAATAGGGGCACTTGCCCTCAGGGCTAAAGCAATAGCATCACTCGGTCTGGCGTCAATTTCTTTTTCCGTTTGATTTATTTTTAATCTAACTGTAGCAAAATAAGTATTATCTTTAATATTACAAATTACTACTCTTATTACATCTACGCCAAGGGCGTCTAAAATATTTTTTATCAAATCATGGGGTAAAGGTCTTACTGGTTTTACCTTTTCCAAAGCTAAAGAAATCATCTTTGCTTCATAATGTCCTACCCAGATAGGAAGCCACCTTTTTTCAGTTTCATCTTTTAAAATTACTACAAAACCTTTTGTTACCGGGTCAATTGCTACACCGGAAACTTTCACCCTGATCATTTTTATCCCTCTTTTTTATTTTATATTTTAACATATTTTACTTTTGATTTTAAGAGTTTTTCTTTTTCTCTATATATTATATATTATATTCTATAAAAAATATAAAATTCCTGCATAAATTTTAATTTTTTTTAGAATTTTTTCAATTATCCGCTACAAACAATTATACTACTCGATATCTCATATCACTCATTACTGTATCCTCTACGCTAAACACTATTAAGGCGTATAACAATACGCCCCTACATCTTTCTAGAAACTTGAAACCAGAAACTTGCAACTCGAAACCTATTAACTGGCTAACCGGATAACTAGTACCAACTAGCTAACCACCCACCAGCTAACTAAATAACGATATACGATTCACGAGATACGAGATATTGATTTTAATTGATTACCCTTTTAAGAAATGCTATAATTTTTTAAAATATAAATATAATATTTTTTATTATATTATAAAAATTTCATAGAAAAATGCTTCAACCTCAGGAGGAATACAATACATTTGCTTAATTTATGGCTCTTACTTTTAATATGTGCCCTAATAATTATTTTTACAGGAACTAAACTAACCCGCTATGGAGATATAATTGCTGAAAAGACCGGACTGGGAAGGGTTTGGATTGGAGCTGCATTAATCCCGTTGGCTACCTCTCTTCCTGAAATCACTTCAAGTACCGGTGCCGCCTGGATCAACGCTCCTAATTTAGCTATTGGAAATCTCTTCGGCAGTATTATGTTTAATCTACTAATTATTGCCATAGCAGACTTTACTCACGGCCCTGGTCCGCTTCTTAGGGAAGTCACTCCCGGCCAAATTTTAACTGCCATTTTAGGAATATTTCTGTGTGCAATTGCTACCTTGAGCATGTTATTAAAACCATCGTTTCTCTTTGTGGGAGTTGGCATAGACTCCCTAATTTTAATAATTCTGTATTTTTTAGGTATTGTAGTAATATTCAAATATAGTAAAAAAACTAAACCTGATGATGTCCTGGGAGTCCCGGAAGAAAGTTATACTGCCTATTCTTTACCCTTAACCAACATCAAATTTTTAATAGCAGCTATAATAATAATCTTTACTGCCATGAAGTTAGCGCAAGTAGCCAATAGTTTAGCTGACCTTACCGGATGGGGAACAACTTTTATGGGCACAATAATATTAGCCATCGTTACTTCTCTACCAGAATTAGTTACCGCCCTTGCGGCAATTAGAATAAAGGCTTATGACCTTGCGGTAGGTATTGTTCTGGGAGCAAATATTCTTAATATGACTATACCATTCTTTTCAGATATATTTTATGATGGTCCGCCAATTTTAAGTGTAGTTACCCCCCAACATATTATTAGCGCCTTAATGGCTATAATTCTCACCAGTATTGCTATCGCCAGTGTGGTATACAGACCTAAAAAATCATTATTTAATTTAGGGGTAGCTGGCTGGTTAATTTTTTTAATATATTTTATGGGTATTTTCTTAATCTTTAAAATAGGAATAAAAATTTAAAGAATTTTTGACTTTTTCTAATATATATGTTATCTTATTAAAAATTTAATATTTGTACCTCACTTTTTTCTTAAGTGAGGTGGAGGCGCGAGCAATAATCAGTACTGCTGATGAGATGAGCATCTTTGATTCCCCAGGAAAGGTATTCTCGCCGAAGCATAAAGATAACAGCTCTAATCTTTATGTTGGATTTATGGTTAAAAGCCATAAAACTGTCATCAGAATCTATACCCTGGTTTCTGGTGGAGCGCTATCTCATATGATGAGAAAATAAGGGAGCAAATTTAATTGTTAGATTAGTTTCAGGCAATTGATGAGCATAGCGTTTATCAATTGCCTTTTTTATTTATATTTTTAAATTATATTAATATATATTTTGCGAAAATAGGTTATAACTATCTGTGTAACCTATTACATAAGGAGAAATTAATGAATAATCAAAATAACATAACACCTCAAATTTATCGGGAGGGTTTTTCCCTAAATAAATCCGGAAATTTAGAGTTTGACCAATGTGAGGTTATAAAATTAGCCAAAAAATATGGAACCCCCTGTTATATCTTTTCGGAAAATATAATTAGAAAAAAATGTCAGCAATATACTTCTGTCTTTTCTGAAAGAAAGGTTGATTTTAAAGTAATCTATGCCGGTAAAGCTTTCCTGGTTAAAGTAATGTGTAATATTGTAAAGGAAGAGGGTTTAAGTTTGGATGTTTCTTCTGGCGGAGAATTATATACTGCCCTATCAGCAGGATTCCCTCCGAATAAAATATTTTTCCATGGGAATAACAAATCTAAAAAGGAAATAAAATTCGCTCTTAAAGAAAAAGTTGGCACCATGATGGTAGATAGTGAACACGAGCTTGACTTGATTGACCAAATTGCAGAAAGTTTAAATACAAAAGTGGAAATAATTCTCCGGGTAACACCGGGGATAGATACTCATACCCATAAATATATTCAAACCGGACAGGTAGATTCAAAATTTGGAATTAGTATTAATCAGGTACCTAACTTTATGAAGAAAGTTTTATCTAAAAAATATATTAACTATAATGGTTTACATTTTCATCTCGGCTCACAAATTTTTGATCTATCTCCTTATATCCTCGCCATTAAAGAAATGGTAAAACTGATGAGAAAGATAAAAGACCTTGAGGGAATAGATACGCTAAATTTAAATTTAGGTGGGGGATTGGGAGTAAAATACTTAGAATCTGACTTGCCTCCTTCTATAGAAAATTTTGTAAATTTAATTGTCGATAATCTTACAAAAGAGATAAGAAAAAATAATTTAATTATGCCTAAAATATTGATTGAGCCGGGCAGGTCTATTGTAGCTGAAGCAGGTATTACTCTTTATACTATCGGTAATATAAAAGAGATACCTGGGATTAAAAAATACCTAATTACAGATGGCGGTATGGCTGATAATCCTCGACCTATTCTTTATGAAGCAAAATATGAAGGTGTTTTAGTAAATAAAGTGAATAGTAATTTGCCTGAGGAAGTAGTAACTATTGCCGGGAAATGCTGTGAATCAGGAGATATCCTAATTAAAGATTTAAAACTTCCTTCAGCTTCACTGGGGGATCTTTTAGCAGTATTTACTACTGGGGCTTATCATTATTCTATGTCCAGCAATTATAACCGACTCCCTCGACCAGCAGTTATCCTGGTAAATCAAGGAAAAGATGATTTAATAGTAAAAAAGGAAACTTATGCTGATATAGTAAGAAACGATACTATACCAGAATGGTTCAATTAAATATAATGTAAAGGTGGTATTTATGAGAATAATAGTAAAATTTGGTGGAACCAGCGTTCAGGATCCTGAAAGAATTAAAAAAGCCGCTCAATCAATAATTCAACAAGCAAAAAAAAGATATGAAATAGTAGCAGTTGTTTCAGCAATGGGGAATACCACTGATAATTTAACTTCTTTACTTAAAGATTCTGTTAAAGACCGTATTGAGGATAGAGATTATGCTGATTTTGTTTCTATGGGAGAGCGGATAAGTGCCAGAGTGCTTGCAGCTACCATTAAATCTATGGGATTTTCTTCGAAATATTTTGACCCCGCAGATGAGGATTTTCCTATTATTACTGATGTAAATTTTAGTCAAGCTAAAATCCTTTCTCAGAAAAGTAAAGAAAAGAGCCAAAAAATTATTAAACCTTTGCTTAAAAAAGGAGTTATTCCTATAGTGTGTGGTTTTTTAGGTAGAAGTTATGAAGATGGAAGTATAACCACTCTTGGCCGGGGCGGTAGTGATATCACTGCTTTTGCCCTGGGAAACTTTTTAGAAGCTGATGAAGTAATAATCGTAACTGATGCAGTGGGAGTATTAAGTGCTGATCCTCGTATAATAAAAGAACCAGTAACTTTAAAGGAAATAAGTGTAGAAGAGATGGGAGTCCTTGCTGAAGGTGGAGCAAAAGTTTTACATCCACAGGCCTTAAAATACAAAACGGATAAGATGAAAGCAAAGATAATTCACTTTCAAAACGGAAATTTATCTGCAGAAGGTACGGAGATAATTGGGGCTTTTAGAAGTAAATTAACTCTTTTTAAAGAAAAACTGACCATGTTAACTGTATTGGGAACTGAAATTTTTAATACTCCAGGATTATTAAAAAAGATAATTACTCCTGTTTCCGATAATCATGTTAGTCTGTATGGAGTTTCCATCGGGACAAAACATATCGGAATCTATGTTATGGAGAATTATGCCCAGCAATCTTATGATTTGATTCATCCTACTGTAATTGAAGATGAAAGACTAAAGTCAGTTACTTTAATAAATAATATTGCTTTAATCATTGCCAGAAGCAGGGATTTTATAGAAACACCTGGTATTATTGAAAGAATTACCCGTCCCCTGGCTGAAAATAATATAAATATAATTGAAATGACTACTATCAAGACTGATATTTTAATATTCTTGGAATGGAAAGATAGAGAATTTGCTTACAAAATAATAAACAAATCATTGGAAGAGGCAGGAATCAAGGTAAGCAAATAAATTAGCCTATAGCGTATAGGAAAACAGTAATAAGTAATGTGTAAGGACTATTTTCACTAAGGACTAAATAAAAAAGGAGGAATAGAAAATGTTTAAAGGATCTTTAGTAGCTATGATCACCCCGTTTACCAAAAATGATGAGGTCGATGAAAAAGGAATAAAAGAATTAGTGGAGTTTCATATCAAAAATGGAACCAACGGTATTGTCCCCTGTGGTACTACCGGGGAATCCCCTACTCTTTCTCATGAAGAACATAAAAGAGTTGTGGAGTTAACCATAAAAGCAGTAGCGGGAAGAGTCCCGGTAATTGCCGGAACCGGCTCCAATTGCACTCGGGAGGCCTTAGATCTAACTTCTCATGCTAAAGAAGTAGGGGCAGATGGTACTCTCATAATCACCCCTTATTATAATAAACCAACTCAGAAAGGATTATATCTGCACTTTAAAAAGATAGCGGAAGAAGTGGATATTCCAATTGTAGTCTATAATGTCCCTTCCCGAACCGGAGTAAATATGCTGCCTGAAACATTAGCGGAATTAGCTGAATTAAAAAATATCGTAGCAGTAAAAGAAGCCAGTGGGAATTTAGATCAGATGACCCAGATAGTTGAATTGTGCGGAGATAAAATAACTCTTTTATCTGGAGATGATAAGTTGTTACTTCCATTATTATCTATTGGAGGGAAAGGGGTAATCTCGGTTGTTGCCAATATTATCCCTCGGGATGTATCTGATGTAGTCAGGGAATTTGAAGAAGGAAATTACCAAAAGGCTAAAGATATTTTCTTATCTAAAGTCTATCCCTTAAGTAATGCTATGTTTTATGAAACTAATCCTATCCCGGTTAAAACCAGCGCCCGGTTAATGGGATTGCCTTCCGGTGACTTACGATTACCTATGGCACCTATGAGTGAAAATAACCTTGTAAAATTAAAAGCAGATTTAATAAAATTTGGTTTACTGGAGGAATAATGCCATGATTAAAGTGGTAGTATGTGGCGGATGTGGAAAGATGGGCTCAAAAGTAGCCCAATTAATTCATCAAAATAAAGATATGGAATTGGTAGGGATAATTGAATCCCCTTCTCATTCTGGTATAGGAAAAGATTGGGGGATGTCGGTAGGTTTGGGAAAAACCGGAGTAATTATTACAGATAATCTGGAAGGGATAATTCAAAACGCAGACCAGATAGTTGAATTCACTAATCCCAAAGTATCTCTGCAACATTTGGAAATAGTTTCTAAATATAAAAAAGCTATGATTATAGGTACCACAGGATTTTCTGGTGAAGAGATAGCTAAGATGAAAGGCTTATCTCAAAATATACCTTTTCTCTTCTCTCCCAATATGTCTTTGGGGGTAAATCTTCTCTTCAAGCTTGCAATAGAAACAGCGGTTTCTCTGGGAGATAGTTATGATATTGAAATAATGGAATCACATCATCGCTTTAAAAAAGATGCTCCCAGCGGAACAGCAAAAAAGTTGGCTCAAGAAATTGCGAAAGCTAAGGGAGTAAATCTGGACGAGGTAGCAATCTATGGCAGAGAGGGAATAATCGGAGAAAGAAAAAGGGGAGAGATCGGTATCCACTCGATACGAAGCGGGGATATTACCGGTGAACATACCGTAATGTTTACTGCCCTAGGTGAGAGATTAGAATTAACTCACAAAGCTCACAGTCGGGATACCTTTGCTTATGGGACGATTCAGGCCATAAAATTTATGGAAGATAAACCTGCGGGTTTCTATGAAATGAAAGATGTACTAAATATATAAAAAAGAGTTAGCTAGTTAGTTGGTTCCCTGGTTAGCTGGTTAAGATACAGTGATGAGTAATGAGCAAAAATAACGGATAGTGTAATAGCGTGGAGCGTTTAGCGTATAGTAAATAAAGAGAAAGCTAGGAGTCAGGAGCCAGAATTCAGAATTCGGAATAAGAAAATAATTCTGACTCTTGGCTTCCGGCTATTGAATACTTAAATATTTCAAAAAACTTGGAGAAAAATCATTATGAAAATAAATTTCATTGAAATACATAGATTGGAAAATAATTTTAATTAAGAAAGGTGAAAAAAATGGCAAAAATTACAATAGCAATTGTAGGATACGGAAATATCGGAAGATATGTCTTGGAAGCTGTACAAGAAGCACCCGATTTTAAATTAGCCGGAGTAGTAAGAAGACCTTCTTCCATCTCCAATACCCCCTTAGAACTTAGTAATACTAAAGTAACTTCTAACCTTAAGGAACTGGGGAAAATAGATGTAGCTATTATTTGTGCCCCCAGTAGAGAAGTTCCCAAATTTGCCCGGGAGATATTATCTATGGGGATAAATACTGTCGATAGCTATGATATACATACCAATATCTGGGAATTTAAAAAGGAACTTGAAACCATTACTATTAAAAATAACGCGGTAGCCCTAATTTCAGCTGGCTGGGACCCGGGAAGTGATTCAGTAGTGCGGGCATTATTTCAGGCGATGGCTCCCCAAGGCATCACCTATACCAATTTCGGACCTGGAATGAGTATGGGACATTCTACGGCAGTAAAATCCATCCCCGGAGTAAAAAATGCTTTATCGTTAACCATTCCTCTGGGAACAGGTGTACATAGAAGAATGGTATATATAAAATTAAAAGAAGGGTTCCCTTTTGAAGAAATTGCATCAGCAATAAAAGCCGATGAATATTTTGTCCACAATGAAACTCATGTTATTCAAGTTGATGAGGTTAATAAATTAATAGATATGGGTCATGGAGTAAAAATGGAGAGAAAGGGAGTTTCGGGAAAATCCCACAATCAACTATTTGAATTTGATATGAAAATAAATAATCCTGCCCTTACTGCTCAAATTTTAGTATGTGCTGCTCGAGCTTCCAAAAAACAAAAACCTGGTTGTTACACCCTAATTGAAATTCCGGTTATTGATTTACTACATGGAGAGAAAGAACAATTAATTAGAAAGCTGGTATAATGGGAGATAGATTGACCAAAAAGAGAAATATTCTATGGAATTTATACTAAAAGACGGGATATAATTATAAATCCGGGAATCGGCTACGGAGAATATGACGAAGGATATGTACGAATTGCCCTAACAGTTGATGAAAAAAGATTAGAAGAAGCAATGGAAAGAATGGAAAAAGCTGGTATTACTCAGGAATAGAAAAGAAAGGTAAAACTGTATTCCCTGAAGGAAGAATATAAGCTTGAAAATCCTCCCCATATTTATCTTTAACATAATTTAAAGCTTGAGAAATATTTTCCATGGGAATAAAAAATAGTTTACGGATTTTATCCTGAGGCAAAGAAGAAATCAAAATCACTTCCACTTCTTTTGTTAATTTAGCTATAGCATAGGCTTTGTGACCGCCTAAAACAAATTTATTCTTCAAGCGTTTAATTATATCATCGGGAGTATTTGCTTCTTCTATCCACTTTTCAAAAGTGGCTTCTCCATAACCCTCTAAGCATTCTGCTGCTAGTATAATTGTTCCTCCGAGTTTTATCGCCTGGTAGGCATTATTCAAGGCTTTTTGAGCTTGATAAACATTAATATCTTTAGGATAACCGCCAGCACTGGCAATTACTACCTCTGCTTTTTTTTTAATAGGGCAAATATATATTTGTTTACACACCTCTACTCCATATTGCCATGAAGTTAATAATTCTCCCGCTACCATTTCTACTATTTTATGGTTTTCATCAGTAATTACATTGATATTAAAATCAACCCCTACTTTCTCTGCAGCTTCCTGCATCTCTTCGTGAACAGGATTACCTTTTAGGTTTCCGGCTCGTGAATCAGGATAAACCATCTTGGAATGATTATCTTCAATAGTCCTTCTCCCGCAAATACCGGGAAGGATGGATTTTCTTCCTCCGGAAAAACCGGCAAAATAATGGGGAACTATTACCCCGGTAGTGATAATAAAATCTACGTTTGATACAATCGGATCAACCCAGAGCTCATTACCACTTTTTAATTTACCTAAATCTTTTAAATAAGGGTCATTACCATTGTGGTTGATGAATTTATAAGTAGAAGATATATTTTCTCCAAATATATTCTTTATTTCTTTTTCCGAATTATCGCGATGAATTCCGGTGGCAATTATAAATATGATATTTTTTCTTCTTATCCCAATTTGTTTTAATTCATCTAAAAGAGGAGGTAATATTATTTTATAGGGAGTTGGTCGGGTAATATCATTTACGATGATTAAAATCTTTTGTGCTTCTTTTTGAATAATTAAATCTCTTAAGGAAGAACAGCCAATCGGATTTTTTAATAAATTTTTTAGTTTGTCTTCTGGGTATAATAAAATCTCTTGTTCTTCTGAATTTAATACCTTTAATATATTTTTATTTTTTAAAGAAAATCTAATAGACCCCTGGCCATATTTTAATTCCATATAATTGTTTAGCCTCTCAACAAATGACCCTGCGGCAAGCCGCAGGGTCATTTATTTTTAAAATTATGTAGTATATCCTATACCACGCACATTTCTAAAATTTAATTTCGCTTGAAAATATCTTATTATAAAAATAATTATTAAATATATCTTCAACTAGCTACTGGTTATTTAATCATTGATATTTCTAACATCCTATTTAAAGCTATTAGGGCATTTTCTCTTATGTTTTTTGGTACTGTTACTCGTGGTTCTAAATTTTTTAAAGAATAAAGAATCTTTTTTAAAGTAATAAGTTTCATATCACGACAGATCATCTTTTCAGAGGCCGGGAAAAATTGTTTATCTGGGTTATTCTTTTTTAAAGGATGTAATATTCCTAATTCTGTACCAATAATATATTCTTTAGCAGAATTAGTATTCACAAAATCAATAATACCTTTGGTACTACCAATGTAATCAGCTAAATCACACACCTCAGAGCGACATTCCGGATGAACCAAAAGCAAGGCTTGGGGGTGAATCTTTTTCATCCTAAGTACATCTTCTTTGGTTAAAAGATTGTGAGCAGGGCAATGGCCCCTCCAAGGGATAATTTTTCGTTTTGCTTCTTTTGCAGCAAAATTTGCTAAATTCATATCCGGTATAAATAAAATGTCTTTTTCTGGAGAAACTGCTTGGGCAACTTGAACGGCATTAGCCGAAGTACAGCAGTAATCACTTAAAGCCTTTACTGCTGCGAATGAATTTACATAAGAAATTATGGTTACATCAGGCATTTCTTTAATTTTCTCTTTTACTTCTTCTGCAGATGCCATATTAGCTAGAGGACATCCCGCTGTAATTTCGGGAAGAAGAACAATTTTTTCTGGTGAGAGGATAGCAGCGGTTTCAGCCATGAACTGGACCCCGCAGAAGAGGATGACCTCAGCTTCGGTTTGAGCTGCCTGTTGGCTGAGATAGAGGGAATCACCGATAAAATCGGCAATATCCTGAATCTCGCCTGGTTGATAGACATGGGCTAAAATGACGGCCTTTCTCTTTTCTTTCCAGGTTTGTATTTCTTCGTTTAATTTTTTAATAGTAAGTTTTTTAGTTTTTTTAAGCATTTTCTCTCGTCAAAAAATATATAAAACTTGGTAAATGATTTTATAGTTTTTCATTTTTTATTGCTCGTTTATTATAACATAATTTTACCAATAATTCTCTTTTAAATTAATATTTTTTACACCCTTTTCCGAATTTTTCCAAATAAATATAATTACCTATTCTTAGCCATAATAATATTTTTAGTTAGGAAATATTATAAATATGTGATGAATAATGAAATAGAAATTGCTTTTATTATATTTTACATACCTGTATTTTATTATTATGTAAAAATTATCCCTTACTAAAAACCAAAAAGAGGATCATTGTATAACAACCATCCTCTTTATAAAATTATCAATTTTAAAAATTTCACAAAATTTTATAGACTTCTTTTTCTGATGCTACTTCAATCAAATGATGTACTGAAAACTCATAAACTTTACCGCCATCAAAATCAGAAGGTGAAAAAAGAATAGCCAAATTTCCAGCTGTAGATTTTCTTCCCTCATAACCAATGTGTAGTAAAGTGGAACGGGTAAATGCCATAATGGTTTGGGCTAGTTTCTTATCCTTAACAACTACTTCCATGACTATTCCAACTTCACCGGCTATATTTTTTAATTTCTCATTCATTACTCCATTAATTCCATAATTAATAAATCGAACGAAATAATCCTTTCCTTCTTTTATTTGAGAAAAATTATCGCGTATTTGTTTTTTTACTTCACTCTCAACTTTTGGAAGAGAAGAAATAAAATAAGGATCTCTTGTTCCTGCTATAGAGATAAATCGGAAGCCTATAAAACGTGCCCCCTCAACTTTAAGACGAGAAGAAGGTATTGGTATAAAACGTGATCCTGAAGTTTTAACTGTTCTATCATCAACTTCTTCAAATTTAGTTTTAGAAAGGTGAATATAACCATCCGTAACCCATATTTTTGAAGGACTACTCTTTTCGTAGAAGCTATGAGCAGCAATCGATATTTTAGTACATCTTCTTTCCAAATTGGTAGGAAAAACCAAGAAATGTAACCAAATAATTACTGACTTTTCTTTTAATTTTCTTTTAATAATATGGATGCCCAAGGTTTTAGCTTTTCAATATCATCTATATTTTTGACTTGTTCAATTATCTTTTCTCTTCGCGTTTCAGAATAAATGGTTGATGCCAATCCATTAAATTTTTCAATCAATTCATCCCAAGTCAAAGGATTTTCAGGATCTCCTTTTGGATATTCAAGTCGTGTAGAAAATACTTTGCCGGCTTTGGTTTTTATCTCAGCTGTTGCTGGCCAATGTTTAGGATACACTTTATCCAGTTCCGGATTTTTCACGCAAAAGACTTTTTCCATTAAAGCTGTAATCTCTGGTGAATTCAACTTGTCCTGCGTAAATTCATTAAGGGTTGCTTTCCCAAATAGTATTGCAACAGCCGCGCCATACGGCATGCTAAACTGTGCTTCATAAATGGTTTGAGGATTGCGTTTAGATTCTATAGGGGAAGCAATAATTGAATAACCTGCTTGAAGAATGCCCAATGTAATCTTTTCTACATCTGCTGGTTTTATTTTATTTTCTTTAACGATTTTCAGAATTGCATCGATAGGTGGTTGCATATATCTGCAGCAAGCATGGGGTTTAATACTACATTTTAATATCTCAAAATCATTCCCAAGTCCGTCGATTACTTTTTCAGGATTTGCATTATCTGAATAAGCATGCAGAAAGCCGAATCTACCTTCGATAATAGAAGAAGGTCCTGTAAATCCATTTTTGGCCAATAGAGATGCGATAATTCCATTATGTGCTGCCCAACCAGGATGCATCTTCTTAGACCATGCTCCTTGAGTTAAAAATTCCATTGAACCTGCGGCCTGACTTCCGGCTAGTCCTATTGCGTTAAGCGTTTGCTGTTCACTTAATCCCATAATTTTCGCAACAGTAGCAGTTGCCCCAAAAGTTCCACATGTTCCGGTCGGATGAAATCCTTTACTATAATGCTCTTTCGGACCCAACGCTTTACCTAATCGAATCATTACTTCGTAACCTAAAACCACACCTTCAATAAAATCTTTTCCACCTTTATTTGCCATTTCACAAGCTGCAATTGCAGCAGGAAAGATGACTACTCCGGGATGGAGGGATGCCTCATTATTTACATCATCAAGTTCCAAAGAATGCGCTGCAGTCCCATTAGCCAAAGCGGAATATTGAAAAGAGGTTTTCATCTTTGTTCCAATTACTACGCCTCCTTCATTCGCAATTCCTAATCCCTTTACGAACCGGTACATTGCTTTTGAAGATTCTTCTTGCGAACCTCTTGCAATGACTCCTAAAAAATCTAACGCATAATATTTTACCCCGTCTACTACATTAGAAGGTAAATCATCATATTTTAATAAAGAACAAAACTTGACTAACTCTTTTGTTGTTTCCATATCTATCTCCTTTTGGTTTATTTTCATATTTATTGATATTTTTTAACTAGTTTTGAATTAGATTTTCAATACATTGTTCATTCATACCCAAATAATTTTCCGGTTTAAGTAAATTTTGAATCTCCTCTTTGGTTAAATGAACACAAATATCTTCATTTTCCAAAATACATTGATTAAATGGAATACCTTTCTCAAAAGATTCCATTGCTATTTTATGTAAAATATGATGGGCTGTTTGTTTCTTTTTTGTTTTTTTAGAAAGTGCAAGCATTAAAGATTCAGTCATAATTAGACCATTTGACAGTTTCAAATTTTTTTGCATGGCATCTTTTTTCACTTTAAGATTTCCTAAAATATATTTGGCAGAATTTAGCATAGAACCAGTAAGAATACAAGTTTCCGGAATAATTAGATCTTCCATATAAAAACCAATAATATCATGACTATCTCGCATGTGTGTCTCAGCAAAAGCCGAGGCATTCGATCGAATTTTTTTGCACCATGCTATGATTGCTTCAGAAAGAACGGGATTTCTTTTATGGGGCATTGTGCTGGAACCTATCTGGTTTTTTGTGTCAAAAGGTTCTTCAAGTTCAGCAATCTCATTACGTTGTTGGCAAAAAATATCATCGAAAATTTTCTCCAAAGTAATAGTTAATAAGGAAAGGAGATTTAAAAACTCTGCGAATCGCTCCATGTGGCGTCTAATCGATATTCTATTGGGATAGAGCCCCAATCTTTTCAGTACTCTTTTTTCCATTTCTAAACATTTTTCACCTGCAATTGCATAATAAGAAGCATGGTTACCGAAAGCTCCTTTTAAACTTCCCATTAGAATTCTTTTTCTAGCTTCCTGAAAACGTTCGATATTTTTCGTTATGGCATCAGACCAAATTGCAGCTACAAAACCAAAAGTTGTAGGATTTCCCTGCTGACCATGGGATCTACCAACCATCATGGTATGCTTATGTGTATCAGCTAAATTAAAAAGAATCGAACGAATTTCATGAAGTTCTCTTTCAAAAATATCCATTGTCTTTCTTATGCGATATGCTAAGGTATTTTCGAATAATTCCGGACTGCACGATCCATAGTGAATATACTCTCCTGCATCTTTCTCGCAAACTTCAGCTAATGCACGAATGGTAGCCACACTTGCAAGTTTTACTTTAGCATGAATTTCTACAATTCTTTCAAATTTTACATGTTTCAAGGTTGCTTTTGCTTTAATTTCTTTTGCTACTTTTAAAGGAATAATGCCTAATTCACCTTGGACCTCTGCTAAAATTCCTTCAAACATAAGCCAATTTTCGACTATAGATTTTTCATCAAAAATTTTCCTAATTTCAGGCGCAATATAAGCAGATTTAAACATTTCTCCATCCATTAAATGAATTGCCATAATATTTATTTCTCCTTTCTATTTTTTGTATTGTAATATTAAAAATTATTCTTAATTTAAAAATTGATGATTCTTTTTTATTCCCTAGAAGTACTTTCTTATTTAAGAAAATTTTAAAATATAGCGAGAAATCCCCACTTGTAAGGATGGGGATAAGAGCAAAATCCCGACAAGTAGGGACAGACGGATAGTCTACTAAGGTAATAAGCACCACGTCTATAAAGGCGTGGGAATCTATTGGTTTTAAATAGATGATATACATCTAAAATGAAGATACAAGAATTTTATATTGAATTATTTTCAGCAAATATTTTATCTTTCAATAAATTGAAGTATGTTTAATTACTATATTTTTCGGATGATAATAAATTAGTCTTATTTTTTTGCTTTTAATAACTAATGAAGAACAAAACTCTGGCATTTCAATAGATTCCATAGAATTGTTCATCATCATTTTTTATTTTTATATCCTTGCCACACCACTCTCTATAGCAGCTTTGGCTACTGCTTCGGATTCTCGTTCCACTACTCGAGGGTCAAAAGCATTTGCAATAACATTATTATCATTTAATTCATCTTCGGATATTAAAGAAGCTAAAGCATAAGCAGCTGCTAATTTCATTTTCTCATTAATTTGGGAAGCTCTAACCTTAAGTGCACCTTTAAAAATAGCAGGGAACCCTAAACAATTATTGACTTGATTAGGAAAATCAGATCTGCCGGTACAAACAATCCGAGCGCCTACAGCCTTAGCTACATCTGGCATAATCTCAGGGGTGGGGTTAGCCATGGCAAAGATAATAGAATCAGAAGCCATAGTTTTTACCATCTCCGGTTTTAGGGCTCCTGCTACTGATAAGCCTAAAAATACATCAGCTCCTACTATTGCATCAGCTAAAGTACCTTTGATCATCTTCCGATTAGTGACTTTGGCCATCTCTTTTTTTACCGAATTCATATTCTCTTTTCTGTCTTCATAGATAATTCCTTTAGAATCACATATAATAACGTTCTTTACTCCCGCAGACATAATGAATTTTAATACCGCTGTGGCTGCAGCTCCTGCTCCATTTACCACTACCTTTATGTTGTCTAAATCTTTACCTACTACTTTTAAAGCATTAATCAAGCCGGATAAGACTACGATTGCAGTGCCATGCTGGTCATCATGAAATACCGGAATATCCAGTATCTTTTTAAGTCTTTCTTCTATTTCAAAACAACGGGGTGCACTGATATCTTCCAAGTTAATCCCTCCAAAACTGGGAGCAATTAAGGTTACTGCTTCTACAATCTTATCCGGGTCTTTGGTAGCCAGACAGATAGGAAAGGCATCTACATTGGCAAAGTGCTTAAAGAGGACGGCCTTACCTTCCATTACCGGGAGAGCGGCTTCTGGACCTATATCCCCCAGACCTAAAACAGCAGTGCCATCACTTACTACCGCCACCATGTTTCCTTTGGAAGTGTATTTGTATACTTCTGTAATATTTTTGTTAATCTTTCTACATGGCTCAGCTACACCCGGAGTATAGACTACTGCTAAATCATGCATGTCCTTTACTTCTGATTTACTTATAACTTCAATTTTACCTTTGTTTTCTTCGTGTAATTTTAATGCTTCTTCGTAAATATTCATTTAAGAATCCTCCTTTTAAATTATATTTTTATGATTTATTTATGATACTATACTCTTTCTACTTGAGTTATAAAGTACAATATTATACTATATTTAAAAATTCTCTATTATACTTATAATTACAATCTACAATTTCTATATATTTGAAAAAGTTACTTTTTCTTATATTTAGGTGGTTCACTTTCGTATAAATTGTTTCCTTTTGCATCGATACATACGATCACTGGAAAATCTTCTACATAATATTTATGAATGGCTTCTGGACCTAAATCTTCGTAAGCAACTACTTCTGAACTTTTAATACTCTTAGCAATAACTGCAGCTACTCCACCAATTGCGGCAAAGTAGACTGCACCATTTTTTTTCATACTTTCAATAACTTCTTTCGAACGAAGACCTTTTCCTATCATACCTTTAAGTCCTAAATCCAATAATGTAGGAGTATAAGGATCCATACGATAGCTAGTAGTAGGACCTGCGGAGCCACATTTATATCCAGGAGGTGTCGGAGCGGGTCCAACATAATAAATAATTTGCCCATTAATTTCAATGGGTAACTTTTTACCCTCTTTTAATAAATCTATTAATCTTTTATGGGCAGCATCACGCCCAGTATAAATGTACCCTGAAATAGTGACGTTTTCCCCAGCCTTTAAATTTTGTATTAATTTATCACTCAAGGGTGTTTTAATATTTTTTACTTTTTCCATTTTATTTCTCCTTTATTTGTTTATATTACGCCACTTGCATGACGCGCAGCATGACAACAAACATTTACTGCTACTGGCATACCAGCTATATGAGTAGGTTTATAATCGATATTTACCCATAATGATGTAGTATTACCACCTAATCCTGCCGGACCTATTCCTAAATTATTAATTTTCTCTAAAGCTTGTCTTTCCATATCTGAATAACGTGGATCGGGATTATGTTCACCCACTTTACGCAAGGTTGCTTTTTTTGCCATAACAGATGCCTGATCTGTAGTCCCTCCAACACATACACCTATGATGGTTGGTGGACAAGGATTAGGACCAGCTATCTTAACAGTTTCAACTATAAAATTGACAATCCCTTCTGACCCATCAGCAGGTTTCATCATTGCCAATCTACTCATATTTTCACTACCAAATCCTTTAGGAGTAACTAAAAACTCTATTTTATCACCAGGAACTATATCTGTATATATAATTGCCGGACAATTTGTTTTAGTATTTTTACGATCGAATACTGGATCAGTTACTGAAGATTTTCTAAGATAACCCTCAACATATGCTTCCTTTACTCCCTCATTAATTGCTTCTTCCCAATTACCGTTAATATGTACTTCCTGCCCTAATTTAATAAAGAGAATTGCTAATCCAGTATCCTGACAAATAGCAAGTACTTCATTAGCTGCAATTTTATAATTATCTAAAATCATATTAAGTACATTTTTACCAGTTTCTGAATTTTCTTTAACTGATGCTTCTTTGATAGCATTCAATACATCTTCACCAATATGAAAATTAGCAGTAAGAAAAAGCTCTTTTACTTTTTCTTTAATTTGTTTTGCATTTACTTCACGCATTTTATTTTACCTACTTTCTAAAACATTTTTTCTATTAATTTTTTTCCATTTACTTTTATATCGCGATATATGCTATTTCCGGTTGAATCCATTCCAACAACCAGAGGGCCAAATTCCTTTACTTTTAGTACCCATAATGCTTCTGGTACTCCAAGCTCCATCCAAAAAACATTTTCAATCTGCTCAACTTTTTCTCCCAATACAACCGCACACCCTGGAGGGGCCTGTAGGTAAGTCATCCCATATTTTTGCAAGGCTTTTGAAGTTCCTTCGTCCATACCTCCTTTCCCAACTATCATTTTTACTCCTAAATTTCCAATAAAATCGGAATGGGGTTCCATCCGAATGCTTGTCGTTGGTCCAATAACCCGCAATTCAAAACCACTATCTTTCTTCTTTACAACTGGACCGGCATGAAAGATTACTCCTCCAGTTAAGTCTACCGGTAATTTTTCTCCGTTTTCTATAACTTCCTTCATCTTTAAATGTCCCATATCACGAGAAGTGCAAATATACCCACTAATATATACAACATCTCCTACTTTTAAATCCCGAACATCCTCTTCCTTTAATGGAGTATTTAATTTTACTTCTTTCATTGCTTAATGTCCTCCTAAAAATAATCTTTCTTTTCTACCATCGGGATAAATCCGGATACCGCCCCGACGTGCCGGCCAACAATGAAAAGATATACCAATCGGTAAAATAGCTGTGTGTGTACTTACTATTTCTATTTTTACTGCTAAACATGAAGTATCACCACCGATACCAGCAGCACCAATTTTTAGAGAATTTATCTTATCACGTAATTCTATTTCTAATTCTTTCATCAAGGGATCCGGATTAGAATCTCTCCAATCCCGAATACTTACAGCCTGCCGGGCAAGTTTACAGGCAATATCCATTTGACCACCGATCCCAACTCCAATAGCATAAGGCGGACAAGGTTTCCCTCCACCAGCTAATGCTGTTTCTATTACAAACTTCTTAAACCCTTCATAATTTTTACCTAATTGAGCAGTAGTCATGATTTTCATGGCATTCGCTAGTTCTGCGCCACATCCTTTGAAACTAAGAATATGTTCTACATATTCTTGTCCAAGTGTATAGATAAACTCAAAATTTGGAACGCCAATTCCGGAATTATCACCTGGGTTTTTTCGTGTTAATGGATGCACCATACTGGGGCGCAAAAATCCATTTTTTGTTGCTTCAATAATTGCTTGGCTGTAAATTTCCTTAATGTCTTTTAATAGTGCAGTATCACTGAAAGAAACGTATACTGTACCAAACCCGGGAGATTGACATACGGGTTTATTTAATTTCTTTGCCATATCTACATCATCCAACATAGTTTGCAACATACTTTTTGCAGTTTCATTTGTTTCTTTTTTAAGTGATTGCTGCAATAGATCTTTTGCATCAGGAGAAATAGTTAAGCAGGTATCCACTATTAAGTTGTAAATCTCCTCATATAATTTTTCTCTTGTCCAATCCATATCTTTCTTCCTTTCCTTTTTTTTGTTATTTTGTAAATAATTAATTGATATTTGTTATTTTTTTCTTATTTCTATCAATGATTACAGGTAATTATCTTAAATATTGTAAAGGCTTCTGTTTTATTGCCTAAATTACTTTTAATTTTTCATCTTTATGTTTATGGGATAAAATATTTTTTAACACATTCGCAATATACGTTTTACTCAATGCACCTGCTTTATCAGCATCTTTTTGTTTTAATGCTTCTGTAATTTTCCTATGTTCTATTAAAGCAGATTTGAGCCTTCCGGGAATATGAAGTGATATATTCCGAAAACGATAAATCTGATCTGCTAAATTTTTCTGAATCTGAGCCAAGCGGTCGTTTCCGCAGATATCTAAGATTAATTCATGAAATTTATTGGATTCCTCAACAAAATCTGTGATATTATTTTGGCTAATAAATTTTTCCATATTCTCATTACAAGTTTCCAATTCTTTAATTTTTTCCTCTGTAATTAAGGAGACAGCTAATCCTTCCAGTACACGGCGAATTTGTAGGACCTCCCGAAGGCCTTTAGTAGAAATATCGTTAACAATGATTGCCTGATTTGGATTCATTTTCACAAATCCTGCAGCTTCCAATTCCCGCATAGCTTCTCTAACAGGAGTCCTGCTTATACCCATTTGTTCAGCAATTTTACCTTCTGACAATTTAACCTCCGGTTTAAATGAATCTTTAATAATTTTGGATTTTAATACCCGATAAACTTTTTTACTTAATAACTAATATTCTTCTATCTTTGGTAGTTTCTTCATTTTAAAAAATTCCAATATTTGATTGATAATTTTCTAATCATTTGTGAAAATAGTTAATTAGAAAAGAAAAATGGTATTATCACTTCTAAAGATCAATAATTTTATCAATTTCGATTTATCTAAAATTTAATTTAACCAATCTTATATAACTAACTTATCTTTTTTTAATAGCTTTTTAGCGATATCCTTCATGCCAAGCTTTTCTAAACTTGTTTTGGTTTGCATCCCAGTTTTTTTATCCCATCCCCAGAGTTCATAAAACTCATCAAGCATCTCGTTATATCTATTTTCATCAATCTTAAAACCCTTATAAGGTCCAGATTTTACCTCTTCTTCTCGAAACCTCTTTGGAGGAAGATCATCTTCACGAGACATATTAGTATGAAGTGCATTAAATGCTTTTTCAAGATTTCTCCCTATAACTGCATAATAGTCCATCAATTCTTCTTCGGTCAAATTAAGTCCCATTCCAGTATTAATCAGTTCTACAAAATCTTCTATGTCAAGAAAATTAGCTCCAAACCAAGTTCCGACATAACTACAAATACCTAAATTATCTTCTATTTCTTTAGTCTTTCCCTGCCATACAACTCCACTTGCCTGATTCTGGTAATCAGTCACATTAAATTTTCCCGGTCGTGGTTTGGGACCACAATCATCACTTCCGAAAGTTGCCCCTCTTAAATGTCTTCCTGCAATAGGTGATGTAGATACAGCAAGCGCCCAACCTTTCGGTACACGAAAAGATTCAATAGAAGGTTGTCCCTTTACCTGAATAAGATAGTATCCTGAATTACGGCCAATTTTTTTCGCCGCCTCTACCATACCATCAGCTAATAAATCCCCAATTCCTTCCCTGTAAGCTAATTTCTTAATCATTTTTATTAAAGCTTCACTATTTCCCCAATCTAATTCTAAACCATCAGTATCTTTTTTAGTTATAATACCTTTTTCATATAATTCAAAAACCCAGGATAGCCCGGCAGCAACATAGTCTCCATCCAATCCTAACTCATTGGTAAGTAGCCATGCTTTTACTATTGCTTGTGGATTTGATATATCAAATCTACAAGCATGCCCCCAAATAGCATTAACCCACAAACCCTCACCTTGGGTACCTTTATATTTTCCATTATCGATTTTCATAAATGGCATACAGCCAATTGGACAACAGTAACAGGCTCTTATCTTTTTTCCCATACTTGGAATACCTGTTTTAGGATTCATTAATTCTATTCTCTTCTCTTTCTCCCAATAGTCATCTTGTCCATTCCTTACGACAATACTAGTGGTCCACTCTTTCCATTCAGGGTCAGCATAAAAATTTAAAGGAGATTTGCGCCAGGCTTCTTTATTGGGGTTATTTTTACATTTTTGATAACATTTCGATACTATTTTCATAAATCTTTCTGGTTCAGCAACTTCAATTTTTTTATGCCCTCGAACTACAATAGCTTTTAATCTTTTATCTCCCATCACACAACCAACTCCTGAACCAGCAGCAGCTTTTGCTGTATCAATCATGATTGCCGAACCTCTAACTCTATTCTCTCCCGCGGGTCCGATTAAAGCAATCTTTATATTATCATCACCGATTTCCTGCCGCAATATATCTTCTGTTTCGAAAGTATTCTTGCCCCATATAAAATCAGCGTCTCTGATTTCAACCTTATCATCATTTATATATAAATAAACCGGTTTTTTTGATTTACCGACAATAATCAGGTTATCAAATCCAGCATATTTCAATTCAGGTCCCCAGAAACCACCTACATTGGCCGAACCTTTCCCTCCGCTAAATACATTTATTGTTGAGATATCTACTCTGCAAGCACCGGGCGCCATGGTTCCAACCAGAGCTCCTACCCCGAAACAGAGAAGATTCTCACGGTCATACCATTTAACCCTAGGTTCTATTTCATTAATCATAATAAGGGAATTAATTCCCCTACCACCCAATGTTTTTTCCGCATAACTTTTAGTTTCTTCAGTCCATATCTTCTTATTGGATAAATCTATCCGTAAAATTTTACCCGCTAAACAACCTTTGATATTACCTGTTTTAATCATTATCTTTTACCTCTTGTTTATCCGCATTCTTATCTGAAATTTGAAGAGCTCCATACATACAGTATTTTACACATAAAGGTTCTTCCTCATCTATACATTTATCACAGGTTGCATTCATGCGCCATTTTATGGTTCCATCTTGGGGATTGCGAGATACAGTGATGCTACTTCGTTCAGGCCAGAAAGTTTTAGTATGATGGAAGGAACAGGCTAATTGGCAGGTTTTGCAGGCATAACATAAATTACTATTTCTAATAATTCTCATAACTTCCCTCCTTATCATAATAAACTACTACTTTATGTATTTAAAGAATTTATGTGAACTTTAATCAAGCTTTTTCTAAATTGTACTAATTTCTAATATGGATTATAAAAAATTATGGAACCAGAGGTAATATAATTTCTTTTTCTACATCAATAACTTTTTCAATATTGTCGATGGCCTTGATTATTGATTTAGCAACATCACTACTAATTGAATATGCCGAATTTGACAATAGACGATGAAATTTTTCCAATAATTCTTCCCTGGTAATCGGGTTATGGTCCCGGTCCCCCTTGGGGTAGATAATTTCTTTTATATACTCATTACCGTTATTTAGCTTCACCGTAACTACTGCGGCAATATTCGGTAAACTGCTATCCTTTTCAAAGGTAATTTTCTTCATCTTGCTGCAATTATCCCAAAAATAAAATGACCACCACGATATATCTGATTGATAATAGCAGCTTTCAAATTGCTGGCTATGCCCATTCTTATTAATACTTCATTGCCTATTATAAACGCATTAATCAAATCTAAACCTGTCA
>Ga0307432_1000633_pt1 | contig 25372 bp, 14 predicted proteins | sample SalMarWE160150MG_FD_202158 | JGI IMG/M metagenome (GOLD analysis project Ga0307432, IMG submission 202158) | Salt marsh sediment microbial communities from the Plum Island Ecosystem LTER, Massachusetts, United States - WE1603-150 | ecosystem: Environmental > Aquatic > Marine > Intertidal zone >...
ATCGCACACTGCGGCTTCGCGGCCTGAACCCTACGCAGACCATCACCAACGCCCTCAAAACCTACCTTACTACCGGACAACTCCCACCGTTACCCGACACCAACATTGCAAACGGCTGAAGAGTTACAAGAAATCAAGTTAGAGAAAAACCCAAGTATAAGTTTATAACCAAGCTTGATGTTCTGGTAATGATCAAGTAGATTGAGGCAATGTCGGGGAGGGCGAGGTAGCGGGATGAATGCGCGCTGCAAAGAGGTCCTTTCCGGCAGACCTTCGAATAGTTACCCATCGGTCTATCCTTGGCTTCTCATTACAGCTCGTGAATCGAGAAAGCCGAGCGACTTGGCCACCCGCCTGCATCCGGATGCCAAACCCCGCTGGCGAGCGTTTCCAACGAGTCCGCGCAGGTAGGCACGATGAACCTCTGATAAGACCGCGCAAAAACAGGTTGTTGATCTTGGACGAGTCGTATCGGCCTCGGGCGTTGCTGCCGGTTTCACGGCGAGCTCCTGTTACGACGGAACCGTGTATCTGTAGTGCGGTGGGGACTGAACGTTAAGCCGCGTTTGTGATTGCGGTTAAATGGTGGATGGGTGTTTGAACTCGAATTATTGGATGCGTCGACGGAGTGGGTAGGTTAATCGAGAGGAGAAGTGTATCGTGAGTACAGCACGCAGTAATGCAGGGGATCTTTGGCGCCTGTTGCGGACCAGGCGAGTGTCAGCGATGATGGGAATCGAAGGAATTCTTCTTCTCTTCGCCCAAACAGCGATCGCCGTGGCACCGGCGAACGACGGTATTCAATCTCCGTCAGACTCTACAACGAATGCCTGCGCGACCGCCGCGAGCGCGGAGCCGGCAGGTGAACAACCCAAGGCCCCGCCGGGGCCGCAGGCGGCACACGTCTGCAACCTTGTCCAGGTCATGGATGTCGAGTCGGAGGTTGCATTTGAACGTGCCGAGGTCCCTGAAAAGATCCCGGTGATCTACAGTGACCAGAGCTCGAGGCGACGGAGTGCCACACGGGGCAGCGCGGAAGCCTATGTCTACAAGAACGAATACGACTCGGGGGTTTTGCTCTCCATTAATTATTTGCCGGATACAGGGTTGGTATTCCCCGGCGCGATGATCGCCGACGAGATGATTCTCGGAAACGGGTTCGATCCTTCCCAGGACACGATTTCGGCATACGAGATCCTAATCTTCCGAGACATCCGGGACCTGATGAACGAGACGACGCTTGCGGACTATACGGTTGAGCTGTGGGACGGTGACCCGTTCAATGTGATCGACGTCACCGGGGACGGGTACGCAGGAGCACCGATCGCGAGCCACACGTTCACGGGAGTCCCAGGGCCCGGCGTGTACATGCTGCGCGCCGAACTCGATCCGCCGGTGACCGCACCGCATCAGCGCGTGTGGATGGTCCTCTCAGGGGACCAAACCTGCCAGACCGGATGGAGACTCTCGAGCAAGGTCCCGGAGATCGGGGATATCTTCCGTAATGATCAGGACGTGTTTGAGTTACAGGATGACTCTGACGGGCAGTACTACGGCGCGGGTCACTGCTGCAATGATCTGGGCGAGACGTGTCAAGTCGGGACCGACCCCTGCCAGTATCCGGATTCGATCTGCGATTATCTGGGCCTCCCCACGCCGTGTTACGACACATCCGGTTACGGGACCTGTACCGACCTCGACGCCGAAGATGCGTCGACACTTTCGTTCGGAGGTCCGTGCGACGGCGGTGTTGCTGACTTCTGCTCGAGCTTCGCAGGCAATATCTACGGGCCGACGGACTTCACGGTCACGCTGCAGCCGAGGACGGCGTCCGGTCCTCATGTGATCGTCGATAACGAGATCGTGATGCCGGCCGGTGGGCAGAACGTCTGGCTCGACATCTGGTACCACAACTGGGGCGTGGAGAATCCTGTCAAAACCTGGCAGGCAAAGATCGACTCGTCCGGATACACCAGCGGTCTGGAGGGTGAGCTGGTGCCGTGGAACCCGCCTTGCACTTCGGATGCCGAATGCCAAGCCGCGCACGGGCATAACCTGTCTGGAACGTGTAACGACCCGAGCAATCCGCTGGGTGGGTGCAGCCCCGGCTTCCAGGACTTCTCTCTGGATCCTGATTGTCCGGGCTATTACAAAGGGTGCCTGAAACTGGATTTACCAGCCGTATGGATCGGCATCCCGGACTACATCTATGGTAGCACTTTGATTTTCAGCCCCGAGGCCGTCGATAACGGGGTTCCGCACTACGCCGGTACGGTAGTGCTGGAAGTCTCACCTGACGCTAAGGGCACGTTTACCGTTGACCTCGTTGCATCTGTCACATGGATGAAAGACAGGTACAACCATTACCTTCCGATGATCGGTCACGTTCCCGCGTTGATCAGGGTCGCAACGGGGCAATGCTGCGATCCGAGTTCGTACCCGCCTACGTGCATCTCGGATGAGGTGACGGCGGAAGAGTGTGCCACGCTCGGCGGCGTCTTCAACCTGTACAAGACTTGTGCCGACACGTGTCTCTTTATGCCGACGACACCGGATGGAGAGGCGGGGTATGACAAGAACCGTTATATCTCGTTTTTGCCGGGCAATCCGGGAGAGCTGACCGCGCTGCGCGTGACGTTGACGACGATGCCGCCGGAATTCGCAGCTCACCAGGGCACACAGGTATGGGTCGGTGAACCGATTGAAGTATGCGAGAACAGCGGGCAGAGCACACCGCCGCCGGAGGGATGCGGGCCCGCGTGGGTTCCCGGCGGTCCCGCCCTTACCATGCAGTCCGCGAACCTGCAGGCAACTCAGTACTGCCACGACTTCGGCTCTGTCGGTTTGATGCATGTGACCGACTGCCAGGTCGTTCCCAGCGCCACCTATGAGGTGCAGGCCATCGACTGTGCGACTGATCCCGGCAATGAAGCGAACTACTCGACGCCGCTGACGATCAACACGAGCATGTGGGGCGACATCTGCAACACTTACGACGGCACGCACTGGACCGCGCCGAACGGGACCATCGATGTGACACTTGATGTCACCGCGTGTCTGGAGAAGTTCAAGAACGCGTTTGGGGCGCCGATCAAGGCGAGGGCGGACGTTGACGGGAATACTCCTGAGTGGAAAGTCAACGTCTCGACGGATGTCACGCGCATCCTTGACGCGTTCAAGGGTCAGCCGTATCCGTTTGCCGGCCCGGGCAGTTGTCCATAGTCGTGAATTGCGGAGTCCGGATTGCTGTTCTCAGACTGGCACAAGCCCGTTGATTGTGGGTTAGCGGGATCGAACCACGTGTTCTGAATCCAAGCGGACTCTGATCGCCGGGTCCAAGGAGGATTAGTAACGAGCAACAGAATTGGAGTCGAAGTAGCTGCCTGAGTCTGGTTGACGCGTTAGTGCGCACGCGATAGACTGAAGTTATGGGACCTCTGCGAGTGTTGGGTGCATCAGCACTCGCCGCGAGATGCCGTGCCGGACGCAGCGAATCCGACACGTGTAGTAGCTTCGTGGACGCTCATCCCAGGCCGGCAGGGAGACAGCGACGGTGGAAGCGACTCAGTTCTGCATCGGTTTGGAGAACAAGCTGGGTTTGCTTGGTGCTCTTTGTTCGACCTTGCGGCGAGACGAGGTCAACGTCGACGCGCTTTACATCTCGCACGATGAGGACTGTTGCTGGGTGAATCTTGTGGCCAGTCCGGTCCCGTTGGCGAACGACGTGCTGGTCAGGGAAGGCTACAACTTTTTCACCGAAAAGGTGCTCGTGTTTCGTGTGGAGGACGAGCCGGGGGAACTCGAACGGCTCTCTTCCAAGCTTGCAGAGGCCGGCATCAACATCAACTACATCTACGGAAGCTGCACGAGCGGTTCCTGCACGTTGGTCCTCAACGTCGACGAGCTGGAACGTGCGGCAGAGACAGTCGGAGCCTGAAGATCGGTGTGAGCGCCGGGGATCTCCTTGCGTTTCACAGTTGGGTATTAGAGCAAATCCCGTTGCCCTGTGGGACATACTTGGTTGCCGATCTCTCGCCGGCGCGGGTTCATCAGTGCAGGCAGGCAGGTAGGTCGGGTCCGCAGATCCGACATCATTAGCAGAACGTCGGGTCTTAGAGCGTTTTTTGTTTTCACGCAGCGGTTTCGGGTTCTTGGAAGAAACGCTTGCTTCGGAGATTCCGCGCAGGCTTTGAATCCGCGGCTCACTGTTGGGGTTTATGTCTCTTCGGTGTGGCCGGCACCGATGGCTTCGGGTTCGTCGGACTCTGTGATATCGACGAACACACCTTCCAGAAGCAGTGACGGTATCTCGTCCTCGTCTACCTGCTGCTTGACTGTGGCCACCACCTTGTTCTTCCCGGTGAACTCACCGCGCAGCATTGACTCGGACAGCGGGTCCTCGAGGTGATGCTCAATGGCCCTTCGCAGAGGTCTGGCGCCGAACTTCTCGTCCGTGCCATGCTCGATAAGGAAGTCTTTCGCCTCCCGAGTCACCTCGAGCTCGACCTTCTTATCCCTCATCCGGTTGGCCAGTTTCTCGAGCTCAAGATCGACGATGCTCACCATGTTGTCGTGCGTGAGCTTACGGAACACGATGATCTCATCCAGGCGGTTCAAGAATTCGGGGCGGAAGTGCTCCTCCAACTCCGTCTTGAGCATCCCCTTCATCTTCTCATAGGAGACCTCCTCGTCTCGCCTGCCGAAGCCGAACTCGTCCTGATGCGTGATCCGATGCGCGCCGACGTTGCTCGTCATGATCATGACCACATTCTTGAAGTCGACGTGTCGGCCGAAGGAATCCGTCAGACGGCCCTCCTCCATGATCTGAAGCAGCATGTTGAAAACGTCGGGATGGGCCTTCTCGATTTCGTCCAGCAGGATCACCGAATAGGGGCGCCGACGAATCCGCTCGGTGAGCTGGCCACCCTCTTCATAGCCGACATACCCCGGCGGCGCGCCGATCAGACGCGAAACGTTGTGCTTCTCCATGTACTCGGACATGTCAAGGACGAACAGCGCCTCAGAGTCACCGAACATGAACTCGGCGAGACACTTGGCCAGATAAGTCTTGCCCACGCCGGATGGGCCGACGAAGACGAAGCTGCCCATCGGTCGATTCGGGTCCTTGAGCCCGCTGCGGCTTCGCCGCACCGCCCGGGCGACCGCGCATACCGCCTCATCCTGGCTAACGACCCGTTTGTGCAGCTCATCCTCGAGACCGAGGAGTCGATCGGCCTCATCCTGCCCCATGCGCGTCAGCGGGATTCCGGTCATCGAGCTGATCACGTCGGCGATCACTTCTTCGTCGACCACCCCGTCGATCTCCTTGCTGCGGTCGCGCCACTCCTTTTGAACCTGACGCTTCTTGAGCTTGATGGAGTCGAGCTGGTCGCGGACCTGGGCGGCGCGCTCATAGTCGGCGTTTTTGACGGCCTCGTCCTTTTCCGCGCCGAGCTTCTCCGTCTCCCGCTCCAGCTCGGTTAGATCCGGCGGTTTGGTCATTGATTTAAGACGGACGCGGGCACCGGCCTCATCCATCACGTCGATTGATTTGTCGGGCTGCACATGGGGAATATACCGCGCCGACAGTTCCACGGCGTGTTCCAGTGCGGGGTCGGTGATTCGTACGCGATGGTGGGCCTCGTATCGATCCCGCAGGCCCTTGAGAATCTCGAGCGTCTCCTTGTTAGTCGGCGGCTCGACGATGATCTGCTGGAAGCGGCGCTCAAGCGCCGTGTCCTTCTCGATGTACTTCCGGTATTCGTCGAGCGTCGTCGCTCCGATGCACTGGATCTCGCCGCGGCTCAGCGCCGGTTTCAGAACGTTGGATGCGTCGATCGCCCCCTCCGCACCGCCGGCCCCGACGAGCGTGTGCAACTCATCGATGAACAGAATCACGTTGCCCGCGCGGCGGACCTCGTTCATCACGGCCTTGATACGTTCCTCGAACTGGCCCCGGTATTTCGTACCGGCCACCATCATCGCCAGGTCCAACACAACGATGCGACGGTCGGTAAGAAGCTCGGGAATGTCGTTGCTGACGATCTTCTGCGCCAAGCCTTCCACAATCGCCGTCTTGCCGACGCCGGCTTCTCCGAGCAGTACGGGGTTGTTCTTCTGACGCCGGCAGAGGATCTGGATGATGCGTTCGATCTCCGCCGCCCGGCCGATGACGGGATCGAGCTTGCCCTGCCGGGCGATTTCGGTCAGATCACGGCCGAAGGAATCGAGGGCGGGTGTCTTGCTCTTGCCCTTTTTCTGCTCACCGGGCATCATCGTCCCAACCTCTTCCGACTCCTCACTTGCGCCGAGCAAGTTCAAGACCTCTTCGCGAACGTCTTCGAGGCGGAGGTTGAGGTTCATCAGCACCTGGGCGGCCACGCCGTCCTGCTCACGAAGTAGACCGAGCAGCAGGTGCTCAGTGCCCACATAGTTGTGATTGAGATTCCGCGCCTCCTCGATCGCGTATTCGATCACCTTTTTGGCCCGCGGTGTCTGGGGCAGCTTGCCCATGGTCACCGTCTCGGGGCCGCTCTTGACGAGCTTCTCGACCTCGAGGCGCACCTTGCGAAGGTCGACGTCGAGGTTCTTAAGCACGTTCGCCCCGACGCCCGATCCCTCCTTGACCAGACCCAGAAGGATGTGCTCCGTGCCGATATACTCATGGTTGAACCGCTGCGCCTCCTGGTTGGCCAGCGCCATCACCTTTCGAGCGCGATCGGTGAATCGTTCAAACATGTACCGCTTTCTCCTGTGTCTGCATGCACGACCCGTCAACGGTGGATTCGCGCTGACGAACTGACGTCCTAACATCGCCTCAGCAATGGCGGCGGCCAGTCCGATAGTCGATGCCGGTTACCGGATTCTAGCACCGACCAGCACACCCATCAACCCAACGAACACCACACACCGCGTCATACAAGCGATACTCATCTATCGACAGGTCGCCCGTGTCATTTCGCCAATCACAGCGCCGATTCCGGGTGTGTTTCTTCCGTGTATCATGTCAACGGCATACGCGAATGTCCCGATAATGCATGGAAAAACGAACGTGCGCATCGCCATGATGTAGTACATCCGGTAGCATCCGTGATTCAATGCGTACGGCCTCGTTCTCCAACAATACCCTACCCCATGTTTCGGGTATTGATCTCCCTGTGTCAAACACGCGCACGCGCCGCGGCTACCCGCTCGGGACACTCGACGACGATGGCACGGATCGCTACACTCGCTGAAAATGTTCGGTATTAAGTCAGACATGGTCCATCAGGACGCATCCTGCTCGCGGCCAGGTGAGGATCACCGCGGGGATGGAAGGCTCCTTGGGAGCGGAAGATCGGCCCGTCTTCCTCGAATACCTTTTCGGCACGATGAATGAGGGCTTCACCAACGCGTTGCAGGTGGTAACCGAGCGTGGCGAATCTCTGCGGACCGACTGGCGGTTTGACTGGCCCGAGGTTTTACAGCAGGCCGCTCACCGGCTCCGGCTTGGATGCAGCGTCAAGGAGCTTCCCGTACTCGTGGCAATCGTCGGTGGGGCGTCGTCCGGTAAAAGCACCGTGTTCAACAATCTGCTTGACGGGCATCTGGCGAGTCGGATTACCGCCCGTGGGCACGCGACGCTGGGGCCGATTCTGGCCGTCCACGAGAACCGCCGCCAACTGATCGAGAGGCTGCTCGGCGAGGGGCAACTCCTGCCCGGCCTGCGGCGCGTTTCCACTGAACTCGACGACAACACAGCCGGCAAGCCCGACGCCGTCGCGACGTTGTTTCACACGATCGATGTGTTTCGTGACGTTCTGCTGTTTGATCTGCCGGATTTCACTTCGGAGGACGCCCGCCGGGAGGGCGACATAACTATGTCACTCCTTCCGTGGTTCGACCGGATCGTCGTCATCGTCGATCACGAGCGATGGTTCGACCGGCAATCCATCTCCCTGCTCCGCACTCAGTCGGTCCGCTTCGGCCAGCAACGCTGGGTGCTGTTCAACCGGACCCGGGAAGACGCGCTTTCGGATGACGATCGGGAGGCACTGATCCAACAGGCACGGCGGCTCACCGCGGAGGGTATCAGCGTGCTCGAGTTTCGCCGCGGGCGGGGCTTTTGTCTCTTTCCGCCCGGTACGCTCGACAACGTGCACGAGTTTCTGCAGGGTCCCGTTCCGGTGCGCACGCACGCGCTGTCAACGCAGGTGGCTGAGGGCGCCAATCGCGTGCTCAACCAGAACGAAGAACGGACCGACCGCTTGGATGAACTTCGCCGGTCGCTGGATGCAACGGTCGGACGAACGCTGCCCGACGCGCGGGAGTGCATGACATCGCTTATGACCTCACCGGAGCGGAAGCAACTTGAGTTCGTGTCGCGGGTTCTGCGCATCGAGGAGACGAAGGAATGGCTCAGAGCACAGACACGCCGTCTTCAACATGCCCTCAAGCGAGTGCCCGTTGTCGGCGCGATAGTTGGAGGACCGTTCCGGCCCATCGAAGAGAAGGAGCTTGACACCACGGATCGACCCTCGATTGCCATATCGTTCTTCGAAGCCGTTGCACAACGGCAGAACCACGATGTCCGGCGTACGGTCCGCGCGAGTGCGTTCTGGGATGAGATTCACCGGTGGACCGGTCTTGAGACCGCTCAGCGCGAGTTTACCTGGGACCCGACACAGCGCGAGGAGGTCCGCACGGCTGCCAAGAAATTCGATACGGCATTGACGGAGTGGATCGGCAATGTAGAGGCCCAGTGCCGCGGCGTCAGCCCTCATCTTACCGGCGCGATTGGAGCTGGTGCCATCGGTCTGACGATTGTGCTAATCGCCGCGCCGGGACCGGTCGCAGCCTTGACGCTCCTGTCGGCGAAAGGAGCGATCGGGGCCGCGTTTACTCAACTGGCGACGGCCGCCGGTGCGGGGGCGCTTTTGGGCAAGCCCTTGGGGCGTCTGACCACCCTCGTCGAGGAGAAGCTGCTGGGCAGTGCCGAGTTTGACGCGGTGCAGACTGCCACGACCACCTTCCAGGCTTTACTCGAGGCGAATGGGCGGCGGCTGACCAACGATGCAATCGCCGAGGCGGGCGCATTAGTCATGGATCACGACTATCCGCTCGCCAAGGCGCTCGAATCTCTGCGCGAACCGCCGGAGGTCTCGCCATGAACGGACCCGCCGATGGGCAGGTGACAACGCACGAGCTTCAGTCCGTCAATCGCGAGCTTGCGGCCCTGCTGCACACTAAACTGGCCGACCTGACCTTTGGTGCCGACTCGGCACTTCAGGATGAGCTTATCATCTGCGGGATTCTCGGTGGCAAGGACGTCGGCAAGTCCACTCTCATCAACGCCCTCGCAAAAACGGATGTATCGGTCGACACGGCGGAAGTCGGGAAGGGCACGGAAAGGCCGATGGTCTACGTCCATGAGGCGATGCGCGAGGCTGTGACACATCGACTACACGCGATCGATCGGCACGTGTCACTGGATATAACCCCACACGCAGCCGAGCCGATCCGCAACATGGTTCTGGTTGACCTGCCCGATTTCGACAGCGAGTTTCTGGATCATCTCCAGCAGGTGCACACGATCGCGCCGCTGCTGGATCGCATCCTCTGGGTGGTCACACCGCGAAAGATCGGCGACCGGGCGTGGGTGCGGATGTTTCAGGATGTCATCAAAGACCCGAGCAATGTTCATTGTGTGCTCAACAAGGTGGATGAGCTCCTGGCCGATAGCGAACCGCTCGAGAGGAATGCCAAACGGGATGCCGGACTCGACACCTCCCGGGCGGCGGCGTTCTGGTACGACCAGCATCGCTGGGTCGCACGGGTGATTGATTCAGCCGGCTGCCCGCAGACCGACAATCATCGTTTCTTAGTGGCTGCTGCGTTTCCCGAACCGCAGGTGTTCGTAAGTCGCATCGGTCGGCTCTGGAATGACACGGAGTGGACGAAGTATTCGGTTGATCGGGATGCGGTCGAAGACATCGCAAACCTTGCGTCGCAGGAACTGGATCGCTTGCGGGCGTGCATCTTAAGTCCGATGTCCGCGGAGGAGGGGCGTTCAGTCAAGGCGGCCAACCGCGAGCGCGAGCGGCGGGTCAACGTCGAGCGGATCAGGCGGTACTATGACCTGGATCGGACCGTTGAGCGACTCGCGCAGGCATGCAACGTAGATTATCAACAGCAGGTTCTCAATGAAGCCGCGGGAGCCGATTACTGCAGCGCGGTCGCTTCGGCGCTGCGTGCGCAGCTTCGACGTGACCCGGAGCTGGCGGATGAGGTGTTGGAGCGTCGGGTCGAGCATTGGCCCTTGCTTCGGCTGGTGTACTGGCCGTTCGGTTGGCTTTCGCGTCTGGCGGGCCGTCGTGTCAGTACCCCGTCAGTTCGCGATGCACAGAGGCAAGCGGCGGATTCGGAGACGAGGGTTCGCCGATCCTCGGGGCTCTCCGATCCTTTCGATGCAAATGGATATCCCCTCGTCGATCGGGTCGAGTTAATGCGTTCGCGCATCCTGGCCGATCACGCCGTCATCGCCCGTCAGCTTGACCTTGAGTCGGAGCTTCCCAGTGCGGAACGTCTCGCTGAGCGCGTGAGGACAACGACCGTTGCGCTTGTGCCGCGACTCGAAGCATGGCTTATCGATGACATTCGCCGGCAGGATCGCCGACCGTCCATTCTCGGGAAAGCGGCGTTGTGGTTGATCTTCCTGTGGTTCCCGTTCCTGCAACCGATTCTCGCCGGTGCGTTGGAGATGTTCGCGGAGACGGGCACGCTCAAGCTGGCCCATGGCCTCTACAGAATCGTCTCAGCTCTAAGCGCAACACATCTGCTGGCCGGCTTTGCGGTCGTGGTGGGCATCTACGTGGCGCTTATCGCTGTGATGTACGCCCGTGCCCTCCGTGCGGTTCACCGGCTTCGCAGCGAGCGGCACGACGCATCCCCGATCGCTACAGCCATCGACGAGATTCTTGTCTCACAGGCCATCGTGCCGCTCGCGCAACCATTCCAAGACCGTCTGGAGCATCTTGCGGCGCTGGAAGCGCGGCTTGCATATGGGGGAAGCATGCAAGAGGATAACGATGCCTGAGTAATTCCCCGTCATTGAAATTCGTAATCCCATGAAAGGCTGTCTCCCGCCGGACGGTATGTTGTCCGGCGGTCGGAATAGATCAGAAGGAGACCGCCATGAAAACGGACGAGAAGGTAACGCAGATTGACTTGGATAGCCACAGGAAGTTCAGCAAGGTGTCTTCGTTCGCCGAGCCACTTCAGGGGCAATCTTTTGCAGCTTCTCTTCCGTGGCTGCGAGCAGTTCCTTGCGTTTGCGAGCCCGTTCGTCGGCCTCCAGATGCTTCGGTCGTGGAACCAGACTCGAAAAGCTCAACCGATGAAGCAGAAAATACACGCCCGGCAGCGAGTACTCCGCGTCGAACTCTTCTTCGAGGATTCGCTGCAAGTCCAGACCGCGTAACGCACAAACACCATCCGCGGACCGGGGCCCCAAGCGAACACGTTCCTTGAATCGTTCGACTCGATCCGCCGACAGATGAGGCGGCTGTCCCGGACGCGGGCGATCTTGCAGGCCCGGGATGCCTTCTGCGTTGTAGCGATGTACCCATGTCCGGAGTTGGCGCTCGCTCATGCCCAGCGTGTTCGCCGCTTTCGGAACCGTGTAACCCAAACGCAGATAACGAATCGCCAGGATCCGTGAACGGACCCGTGCATCCTGCTCTCGTTTCGCTTTCCTGGTCAGCTCCACCGCGGTTAACGAATCATCCACACGTAATGCCGGTCTCATCATGGTCCTCCTTGTCCCATGATAAGTAGATCGGCAAACGGTAGGAACTAACCGGAATCCGTATTACGCCTACGAACGCATAACGATAGGTATCATACGACCAAAGGAATCACAAAGGAGATTGGACAACGCCTTCAAGAACGGTATTCTTCACAACCAGATGGCTCACTATTCGATGATCGTTTCCAGACAATCCCAGAGGACATGGGAAGCTTATGCGAAACCAAACCTCCGGACGGTGCGGTCGAGCCTGGCGCGGAACTCGGTCCGACACGGATGCCATCCTCGCACCAAGGACGCAATATGTTGTTCCAGCAACGTCATCTCCACACTGCACTGATGAGCGGCTGGCTCATGATGTTGGCCCCAGCACTTTCGTTGGCGCAAGGTCAGGATGAGCGGGCATTCGTCTCGGATAGTGCGGAGGTGAAGCCGACGCACGGTCCGTTCAACTTGAGCTACAAGTACATGACGGGCGACTGGGGCGGCGTGCGCACCGACCTTGAGGATCTGGGCATCAAGTTCAAGATTACGCTGATGAACCAGCTCATGGTCAACATGCACGGGGGAAAGGAAACCAAGAATGGCCACGACACCGCCGGCAGCTACGAGTTCAACGTTTATCTGGACATGGACAAGCTGTTCGACATCCCCGATGCCACGTTCTGGATACGGGGCAAGGGTACGTGGGGCGGTGACGACTCCGACTTCGACAAGGAAAAGATCGGCGGGCTGTTCAAGACCAACCAGGACGCCAGCTCCGAAGAACCGATCTTCGTCGACAAATGGCACTGGCAGCAGTTCCTCTTCGATAAGAAGCTGGAACTCCGCCTCGGCCGCCAGCAGCCAGTGAAGAATCTGTTCGACACAAGCAAGATCATCGGTCATGAGGACAAGTACTTTCTGAACCAAGCCCTGGTCCGCAACGACACGATCCCGTCGAAGAAAGGGCTCGGCCTTTTTGCAAGATGGAACTTCACGGAGCATGCTTACGTGAGTGCGGCCGCCCTGGATGCACACTCCCAAGACCGGCAGACCAACTTCAACACGGCCTTCCATGACGAGGATGAGTTCCGGTTCTTCACGGAACTTGGTTGCCAGCCCAAGCTCGATTCGTCGAGGGGTAAGCTCTGGGGCCACTATCGAATCGGCACGTGGTACGACCCGACGCAGAAGAAGAAGTTCCGCAACACCACGGGCGGGCTTCGTGAGGAGCAATACGAAAGCGGCGACTGGGGATTTTACGTCGGCTTCGATCAGATGGTCTGGAAAGAAAACGATGACCCGAAGGACAAACAGGGCTTCGCCATCGCTGCTCGGTACGGCCACGCAAATGGCGAGGTCAACAAGATCGAGGACTTCTGGGCCTTCGGGACACAGTACACGGGCATGATCCCCGGTCGCGACGAGGACCTGTTCGGCATCGGCGTCGGCCAGGGCATCTTGGCCGACGAGTACGAGCGTGTTCATGAAGGTGCTGACCGCGAGACGGTCTATGAGATGTACTACGCAATCAAGCTGGCTCCGTGGCTGATCATCAGCCCGGACCTCCAGTACATCACCAATGTAGGTGGTGATGCAGATGGCGGCGACGCCTCTGTGGCCGGTCTGCGAATCAATATGAGTCTGTAAGTTGTCCTTGCTGTTGCATAAAATCCATCGTTCCGGGAGTTGTCTCGGTTGAAAGCCACGAGGATATGCAGAGTTTTCCCGGTTGGTCGAACAGGTCGCAGGACCGCACAATCGGTGAGGTCCTGGAGCGGCGCGCGACCGTGTGGGTAAGTGCCACATATCTGCCACTTTCTGATTGATAAGATGAACCTTTCCTGGTAGAAGGTGTCTAATACGGATTCTAGTTAATTTCTACCGTATGCCGTTGACAATCGCTCACCGATGGGGCACCCATGCGTTTCAATTACCAGTCTTGTATGGAAGAGGATCTGTGGCGGGGTCGGTAAGGTTCTTTGAATGGTTCAGGGACGTGGGCGTGGGGCCGGCGGAGTGCGTGCTGCGTGTTCGGCGGTGATTCTTGAGGCAACACCTGCGGGTTTGCGTGCCATAACGGAGGCAGGTGTTGCTGCTGTCGAGAGGGCCATTGCGCCTTGTCGAGAGCAACGACACCGCACGTGCACGGCCAGGCCACCTGCTCCCTGGGAGGTTGCACGTGTCAAAACGGCTTTGAGGATTGTGCCACAAACAATCCTCACCATTTTACTCAGGAGTTCTGGGGAAGGAATGTATCGTTGTCGAGCTGTCTTGCTGCCGGCGTTCATACAACAGCTGGCTGTCGCCTACGTGGCGAACGGATACTGGTTCTACGTACCTGGCTGGATCCCGGTGAACAAGGATCCGGAGGCCGTCGACCGGAAGCTCATCGAGCAGTACGGCATCGACATCTCGAAGTGGGAACGAGCACGGCGTAAGCGGGCCGGCCTCGCGAACCTGCACTACCTGCGACACGGACGAACGTTCATTATAATCGCCACCCACGGCCAGCATCGGTTTTTCGAGGATGAAGCCAACGTCATCCGTGACATCCGGCGCGTGCCGTTCAAGCTCGGCGGTTACAGCGTGAGCTACCGCAACGGCTACGCCTCTGTACGCATCGACCAGGAGACTTACAAGCGGCTTAAGGTCTACTTGGCCGACCTTGCCCCGCGCCGTTCGGTTGAGCACATGGTCGAGGAGCTTGGCATGATCCACTTCGAACCTTACGCCCCGATCAGAAGACAGCTTCTGAACCTGCTTCGAGCAGTAAACCGAGCGCGGAAACAGGCTGGGTTCGACCGCGTGCCCGCAGACTGCCTACGGCTGAAGCGACGAATATACAGGCCATTCGGCGAGAGGTCGTGATAGGCTACGGCATGGTTTTGCCGCGCCACGTCAAGCTACCTATTCGTACGTAGTCCTCTGCGCTTCGTTCACGGTGACCCGGCGGCCTCCATGGATTCGCCCGCGCTGTTCGCGAAGCGGGGTGGCGGGCTGCCGCACACGTACCAGACGTATCGTCAGTTGCGCGTTGCTACCGGGTTGATTCGTCTTGCAGGACCTTTACGTGAGAATGGCAAGAGCGGAAGGGAGGCGGATTACTTCGTTGTGCTGGCGCATCGTGAAGTGGTTGCGCACAACATGACGTCAGGCGCGCGGAGTGCAGAAGCACACGATGGTGCCTGAACTGACGCAGCACGATTGCTGTCAGCCAGCTACGGATACAGCTCACTTCTGCCGCTGGCTCCAGGGTGACGACCTCATGGGCGATATCTGTAGGCGCACCGAACGCCTTAGTTACATCCGCTGCGCCCTGAGCCGCGCGTCCATTTGACTGTTCTTTGTGGCCGCCACGCCGTCAATGTTTGTGGACGCCGAGGCGAAAAGCTCATCGACCCCGGCCGATGCGAACCTTGGCTTTGTTGGGCGGTACAAACCACACACAATCTGAGGCCATGAATGGTTCGCCTGAGTCCAGGTTTCCAGTAATCGTGAGCTGCACGAATTCGCCACCTGGTATTGAGCCGAGAGCGAGAGCCGCGACAACTTCCTGCGTGCTGAACTTCAGCGCCAGATCGGGGAACCCGTCCGCGCTCAAATTATGGCAGTCACACAGATCCCCTTCAAATGGGGTACCCACGTCTTCAATGTTCGCCCTGATGGGGGGCACGCCGCCCTCAACGCCTCCGCGAGTCAACAAGAGAGTAGTAGAATCGATGGCCGACACGTCAAACTCCTCCGTTCCCAACACGGCAACGGGCAGCACACCTCGGCTCTTTCGGTTCAGTGGATTCGGACAGGAGCCTGGCTTGATATCCAGGTAGAAGGCCAACTCATGTGTGGGGTCCACCGTGATGCTTACCGTCGCGGTATTGGAATCCACTGTTCCATCGTTTGCACTGAACGTGAAGCTGTCCGGGCCATTGTAGCCAGTGTCAGGTGTGTAGATCAGATCCGGCGCTACGCCACTCAGGTCACCGTGCGACGGCAGGTCGACCACGCCGAAGGTAAGGGCATCCCCATCTACGTCCGCCGCCGTGAGCGTGATGGCCACGGGCGTGTCTTCATCCGTCGTCACCGCTTGGTCATCGGCGACGGGCGGGTCGTTGACCGGATTTACAGTGATGGTCACGGTCGCGATGTTGGAGTCATCCGTCCCGTCGTTGGCCTTGAAGGTGAAGCTGTCCGGGCCGTTGTAGTCGGCGTCGGGCGTGTAGGTCAGATCCGGCGCTATTCCACTGAGACTGCCGTGCACCGCAGAGTCGACCATGGCGAAAGTGAGGGGATCTCCGTCCGCGTCCGATGCCGTGAGCGTGATGCCCACAGGCGTATCCTCGTCCGTGGTCACCGTCTGGTCGTCCGCGACCGGTGGAGTTGGCTCACCACCGAGGCTGAATGCGCTGACAAATGCTTGCGTATAGGAATCTTCCATTCCGACGACATAAATAACGCCTTCATCGACCGCAATGTCGAAGGCCATGTCGTCCCCGGGACCACCCCACGAGTAATCCCACAGGAAGTTCAAGTCCACGTCGTAAGCCACCAGTAGTGAGTCGGTACGCCCGCCAGCGTCGGTTGACCCTACGATATAGATGTGGTCCTCAGTCACCTCTATTCCCTGGCCGATGTCGTCCCCTGGGCTGGCAAAAAGAGTACTTTCGCTCCCGCTGACGGATGTTCCATCGTCGTGGAGCTTCAGAAGGAGAAGATCGATCCCGTTCGGGTCGGAGCTGGCGCCAACTTGGCCTGTAACGTACACCTCCCCAGGTGATGCCGCCACATCAAGAGCTTCTTCGTTCCGAGTCACTTCCCCCCACAAATCAGTCCAAACCGGCGTACCATCAGTCCCATACTTGAACACGACAACCTGTCTGTCTCCGAGGCCAATCATCCGATAGCCGGCGGCAAACACGTGGTTGCCTAACAGGTCAAGTCCATTGCTATCACAGATATCCCACACGCCCGTCGTGCCGTAGTACTCGTGCCATTGTTTGGCGCCAGAAGACTCGTATTTCTCGACATATGCCGATCTGCTTCGCCACGCGCGCTCTGAGGAGCCTGTGACGTAAAAGTCCCCTATAGCATCGAGTGCAATGTCCTGTGCGAAGTCAATTCCGTAATAGCCGGCGGCACCTGAAAAACGCGTAAACCAGCCGTCAGAGCTGTTTGTCGTATCGAGGGTGGCATAGCTTCCGTGGTCGATCCATTTGACCGTAACTGCGTCGCCCTCCCGATCTCCAACGGGATCGTACGCATACGTGCGGCTATTACCAGCCACATGCACTTGATTGCCGAAGATCGCCACCCCTTTGCCGCCCTCTGAATCCCAACCGCCCCACATGTCATCCCAAACAGCGTTGCCTTCGAGATCATACTTGACGAGAAATATGTCGCCGGGCCCGGTGCCCACCCAGGTAGTTCCGGACACGTAGATGGCGCCGTCGCCCACAACGACACCTCGAGCATAGGCCTTACCCTGGCCGCTGTACGGTGTCGACCACAGTAGAGTCGGCGAGTGCTGGACACCAACCGTAATGCTCACCGTGGCAGTGTTGGAGTCATCCGTCCCATCGTTCGCGTTGAAGGTAAAACTGTCTGCGCCGCTGTAGCCTGGGTCCGGCGTGTAAGTCAAGTCAGGTGCCGTACCGCTCAGGCTGCCATGCGACGGTGGGTCAACCACGCTGAAGGTAAGCGTATCCCCGTCCGCGTCCGATGCGGTCAGCGTGATGGCTACAGGAGTGTCCTCGTCTGCGATCACCGTCTGGTCGTCGGCGACCGGTGGGATGTTCGCTGGTTCCCCAAGAACCGTCACTTCGCAGGTGTCAAAGAACCCATTGTTTGTGGCAATAACTGTCGCCGTCCCGCCCCCGACAGCCGTCACTAAACCGTCGTCTGACACGACGGTCACAGCGTTGTCGCTGCTCTGATACGTCGTTCCAGACAACCCACCTGTCAGGTCTTGCGTGGCGTCGTCTGTGTACGTCCCAATGAGGGTCAACTGCTGTGTCTCACCGGCGGATTCTAGCGTAACAGCGGATGGCGTAGCTTCAATGCCTACGAAAAGGGGTGGGTCCTCATCACTAGCAATTATTATGCCGTCGGGGGCAACTCTTACGAAGTAATTGACTGGAACACCAGGCAGTGCGAGACCTGTCTCTAGCGCCGTAACAACGCTCCCATCTGCCTGTTGATACGCAACCTCAAGTTGGTATGAGCCGCCCTCGCCTGTTGGCGCCAGTGTAACTTGGTCCACCGACGGCTGCTCAGTCCAAAGGGGATACGTCAGAATCTGCGGATCACCGTCGGGGCCATTGTAGGTGCAACCATCAATATCATTCACGATGTCGCTCAGAGAGACATCAAAGCCGCATACGTGAGCATCGCGCGTTTCCACAAGGAGCGTTACAGGCGAGTGGACCGTATACGTCACTACCGGGGCCCTAGCTGTATAAGGAAACCAGTCCATTGCGCCCACAAAACTGTACTCAACGTCCAACTTGAACGTCCCTGCATGCATTGCTAGCATCGCGTTCGGAGCATGCTCAAGCTGATATCGAAACTTCGTGTCGTTAGTTGCGCTGTTGTCATACCAGCCGGGGTCAATACCAATGCAGCCTTTCGTGCCCACCTCATTCGAGCCGTGCATGTAGAACGTCTTGGCGTTTCTATCGGCCATGTCTGCCGGATCCACCGGCGGGTCAGACATGCCAACGGCAGGAGTCAGCGGCTGTAGGGGGTACCACGTGTCGTGTTGGCCGCGTCCCGGTTCGGTCCAGCCGGCAGATCTTATACGCCAAGTTCCCGGAGGGATTGGTCCGATGGCCGGCCAACGTCGGAAATGAGAGTTATTTGTAGCCACCTCCCGGTCAGGATCGCCAGGATCGTGTAGGTACGCGATCGGCACTCCGGAGTAACTATTTCCGGAATACTCGTTCCAGGGAATCAAAGTATCAGTGTGGTCGAAGATACTGAGCATAGCCGGCTGGAGATCGTCCGCATCGGAGACGGGAGGATCCATCATGCTAAAGACCAGCCTCGGCGTGTTATAGAATATGGTCACCCCCGAAAGGCGGACACTGACATCAAACCCCCAACTAGTAACTGGCTTGGCCGTCACTCGAATGCTTACGAGCTCTTCCTCCGAGTGCGGGGGCGGTACTACGATCCTCGCCACATCCAAGCCAATAAAGCCACCGTTCACAAAGCCCCAATCGATCTCCCGCGCTTCTGGCTCAGATCCAGGCGTAAAGAAATCCACATAGCCAGGGTCGATAGAGGCGTTCCCAGACCACCAGTTACGAATATTGCTTCCGATTATCAAATCGTGGCTTTCTATGTGTCCCCCCTCAAACTGGAGGTCGATGACACCGAGCGTCTCGCCTACGCATACCCACTTACGTGCGTTGATAGCGGTAGCAAAGATGAAAACCTCGCTGGGAGCCACTCTAGGTGCGGACACGCCTACTGGTAGGCGAGGTAGGGTGAACTCGACCCAGGCATCCCCGTTGGCACTTGTTCCTGTCAGACGGAGTCCGTCTTTCAGAAAGCTGTTCATTACGATAGGATCTAGGGCCGACCCAGGCGGTATGTTAGGCAGAGTTGCGTAGTCATGCTCCGGCAGCCAAGGTATATTGATCTCCCCTGTCCAACTGTCCGGATACGACGGGCCCGTTTGGTGTTCCTGAACCTGCCCCGTTACACTAACAACCCTGTGCGCAGTGTCGTAGAAATCGATGGCGATACATGCGCTCTCCGGTTCACTCACTGGACCCGTTTGGGCAATCACCGGCTCCAGTGAAACGTGTGAAAGCCACCCCAGCACCACCAAGATGACTAGGCGGAATTGTCCCTTACCAGTGTTCATAACGAGCTCCTTTCTCTTCTGTATTTGTTTAACCTTGAGGTTTCAGTTCTTCGTTCTTGTGCGAAGGAGACGTTGCGAGACGGCGGCGCGCCGTGGCCCCGCCGAGAGTGGAGCCGCGCAGGCCGCTCTCCATTGCACATACAATGGGAAAATCAGGACAACCGGCGAAAGAGGATGCATAGCCCCCTTGCAGGCAACCAGGATCACTTCGCGGCCGTGCCCGATGGAAGAACATCGCCTCGTATCCCTTCCTGTCGTCAGCAATCAGAACGTTGGTAGCGCAAGCTGCTCTGCAACACGGGGGCCAAACTCCATCGCTTCAATGTGACTGACACCGACGACAAACCAGACCAGTAGCTTGTCGGCGTCCGATGACGAGCGGCGGCCTCCGACCCATCACGACCGTTGCGTTGATCCAGGCACACCGGGAACACCCTGCCAGTATGGCAGCCCAAGTCAGCTTGTCAAGGGGGTTTGACTTGCATTCTCTCGGTCTATGTTGTGAGTGTTTGTTTTGAAAGGCTGTCGCCACCGTTTGGGCTGCCCAGCGCTGAAGCCAGCCCCCTGTCTACGAAGGCTGGGGGGCACAGTGCGAGCGTAATGGCGATTCGTCCGATAACCACAGGCGATGGTCTCCGGCCGCGGTTCTGGCCGCCCTCCACTGCCGGATGTATGAGTCCCGTGGAGAGAGGCCCGGTGGTGCGTGGCCTCTTGAACCTTGTGCCGGCGAACTCTTGCCGGCAGAAACAACCTTCAAGCCGCGAGGGCCAGGAGGGCGGATGCCTTGGCATCGGCCTCCGACCGGTCGCCGGCGTTGGCGAGCTTGCCCGAAAGCCGGGTTAGGGCGTCGACCAGGGCGAAGATCGTGAAACCGCCCCGTTGCCGGGCGATCTCCAGGGCCTCCTTCGCGAGCCTCTTGGTGATGCCTCGCTCGTTGAGCACCTTCAGGACCTCGTCGGCGTCGTCGCCGAGCTTCTGCCCCATCGCCTTCCTGATCACGTTCACGAACCCGTCGCGCCGGGCGTCGCGCTTCTCGACCAAGCCCTCGACGAGCCGGCGGATCTCGCGCAGCGAATCGTGGACGTTGGCCGTGTGTTTGCGGCACGGCTCGGGTCACACGGTTGTCAGACGCTCGTTTAACAGTCTACTTGGTGAGGAACCGGCTGAGGAGACCGCGCCGTTCATTCTTTGTGCGTGATTCCGATTTGGTGTCGGAGGTGACTCGTCGGGCCATCGCGCGGATCGCGGCCCGCACGGGGCTGTTCCGATCCAAAGCCGCGATTGGTCGCCCGAAGTCGATGGAACGGGCCACGAACTGGTAATCATTGGGAATGCAAGCGAAGACGGGCTTCTTGACGGCTTCCTCGATATCCTTTGGGGCAACGCGGCCGCTACGCCCGTCGCTGCGGTTGACGATGATTTCGAGGCGTTCGTCAGGGACTCCCATCTGAAGCAGCACGTCGTAATACCGCTTGGCATTTCGGATGCTGGGGACAAGAAGCTGGCACACGATGAAGATTGTATCAGCATTGGCAAACGCGGCGTGCGTCCACGGATTCAGGTCACGCGGGGTATCGACGACGATGTGTTCATAGCTGCCTTTGAGCATCTCGATCACCCGGTGGATCGTGTCCGCCGTGACGACCTCGTGCTGACCGATCATCTCAGGGCGCGAAAGAATCGCCACCTTGCACGGCAACGTGGTGAGTGCCGACGAGAGGATCGAGTCATCCAGATCGCTCCCAGCCACGGCCAGGTCGTGCAGGTTGTATTTCGGTTCGCAGTCGAAGTTGACGGCGACGTCGCCGAACATCATGTCCAGATCAATCAGAGCGCAGTCACGGTTGCTCAGGTTGCCGATCTCCAGGGCTAGGTTGCACGCGATCGACGTAGTCCCCGCACCGCCGCTTGCTCCGGTGACGCAGATGCAGCGGCTTTTCGGCGTGGTCATCAGGCGTTTGCTGGCCACCCGGCTCACCGCCGACGCGAGGTCCTCCGGATCGATCGGTTCACAGACGAACTGATCGCACCCGGCCCGCATTGGTGCTAGGATGGCCGCCGGATCGGTCTGGTGGCTCAGGGCGATCAGGGCCAGCTCAGGGTACCGCGTAGCCAACTGATCGATCACTTCGACAACCGAATCGGGGTCCGGATCGAGATGGAAGAAGACAACGTTGAGCCTCCCCTCGTGCAAACTGGTTGCAAGATCGTCCGGGTTGCTCACCTCCGCGACCAGACGCACGAAGTTCAGCTTCCGGATGGGGTCCACCAGCTCACGGGACGATTCCGGATCGGTATTGTACAGGCATACGTGCAGCAGATTGCTCATAACCACTCCGCGGTCTTGGTTGTGGCGCGTGGTCCTCGCAATGCCACACCTAATGTGGTATCGGTCCGCGAACCGGTCGAGTTTCCATTGGAATACCGCCCCATTCCCCCCGCGCAACACGGCCTTTGGAGGACGGGCTGTGCCAATTACTAATCACTTTGCACTAACAGCCAACTTTGAAGACAGATTCGTGCTCATCCACAATGTTGCAGTGCACGATGTGCCACCCGGTTTGACAGGGTAGAGAATCAGCAACGCGAGGACGATCAAGAACCTACGTTATCGGTCATTTACGTATCAGGAGCAGCCTGGGCATGGAGGCAAACAAAACGCGACGTCCGACCACGTGGAAATCAGGGCGGCGCGCGACGAGCGCAAATTCGAGTCAATGCACACCGGCCGTAGCCGGGGGCGCCCACTCGATGCTGGGTGTCCGGCGTATGTGACGCTCGATGGCGTCGAGCACGTCGGGATCACAGCCGCTGGATCTGTCCTTGCGGAGTTCCTGGACGGCATCTTGCGGCGTGGTCGGGGCTCCGTCCGAGTCGCCGGCGATCAGAGCATCATAGGCCCGCACCGTGCGGATTATCTTTGCGCCGAGCGGCAGACCACTTGAGGAGACACTCTCTTCCGTAACAAGACAACCGTGAACCGCGTCATCCTGGCTCAGCAGAAGGGGCAGCGCCCCGCTCAGAACCAATCCCAGAGAATGCACGAGGTCCGTCCCAGAAAAAGTATGAGTATTGGCCTTACCTGGATTCGCCTCGAGCGTGTCGACCGCTTTGCTGAACAATTGGGTGGTGATCTCCACATTGCCCAGGTCGTACAGAAGCGAGCCGACACGAACATCGTCGATGTCCTTGCGCGAAAGCTTCATATCGGCGGCCAGCGCCTGGCTTAGCTCGGCGATTCGCGTGGACCGTGCCTTCACCTTCGGATCGGCGCTCTGCAAATACCGGGAGAGGACTTCCACCACGCCCACATAGGCGGCGTGCAGCTCCTCGACCGTCTTGGCGCGCTCATCGCACAGCGTTCCTACCAGGATCGCCGTCAAGCCTAAGGCACCCGCCCAGACCGTCAAGGCCAGACCCACCATGATCGGCGAGTTGTATGCTGCGAAACCGGTCGAGTCGAGCGTCGTGGCGATCGTGACCGCCAGTACGCATAGCAGGGCGAGAATCCCCGCATTGGTCCGGCCAAGGTAGTAGCCACTCAGCACGATCGGCAGGTAGAACAGGTTCAGGACCACCATTTTGTAGCCGCCCATGCGATACAGCAGGTAGGTCATACCAATCGTTACCAGGACGAGCATGACCTCAAGAATGATTCGATCTCTCGCGGATTGTCCCTTCATCTCAGCGTATCCTTCGGAGATGTCCCGGCGCGAATCGTCAATGGCCTTCACTTGAAGCTCCATATGATGTCACGCAAATGTCTTCGATTTCTTGCTCAACATCCTCAACCGGTTCCGGCTCGATGAACTCACACCGCGCGGCGTCCCCCGTGCTGTCGGCATACTTCAGTGCGATGCCGCGGAATCGGGATTCCAACGTCAGCCATATAGCCACCAGATCCGGATCGAGCTTCCTTCCGGCTTCATTACGGATGATGGCGACGCACTCCTTATGTGGAAGCGGCTCTTTGTATACCCGCTTTGACGACAACGCATCGTAGATGTCCGCGATCGCCACGATGCGGGCCGATAACGGTATCGCCGTACCCGCCAGGCCTTCCGAATACCCCATCCCATCCCAGTTCTCGTGATGATAAAGGGCGATCTCGCGGGCCATCTGTAGGAAGTTCGAACCGCCCAGACGCCGTTCGATGTCTCGCAGACATTCTCCCCCGATGATGCTGTGAGTCTTCATCTCGGCCTGCTCTTCCGAAGTGAAAGGACCCGGTTTGAGCAGAATCCTATCCTCAACACCCACCTTTCCGATGTCGTGCAATACGGAGCTGATTCCGATCAGGCGGACGAAGGCGGGAGTCACCTCATCGCGGAACTTCGGGTCCCGTCGCAGCGCCGACGCAATCATCGTTGAATAAACCGAGATGCGTTCGAGATGGTCTCCGGTGTCCGGATCGCGAGACTCCGTGAGCTTCGCCAGACCGAAGATTACCGCGTCGCGCGTTCGTACCAGGTTTTGCGTCTGCCGGAGAGCATCGGTGGCCAACCGCGATCGTGCGCGATCGATGTTATCGTGCAGGCGCGCCAGGATCACGTAGGCCGCGATGCCCAGCAGTGCACACATCCAGACAAACGTGATCAGCCCTATCACTGATAACGATCGAACCGGGGCAGCCGACCGCGCCTCGAACTCGGCGATGGGGTAATGACGAAGAGCGTATCCTTGTTCATTCGAAAGTGCGTAGACGGCTACGACGTGCGGACCGTCGTCGAGAATGACCTTCCCTCGCAGCGGCTCGGAGGCGTTGTGCCGAGCGTTTGCATCCGGGATCCATTGGAGAGGAGACGCGTGTTCCGCAGCCCGTGCACCGGCCTGTTCGGCATCCTTCCGGGGGAAAACGACCCGCCAATCCGGATCAACGACCATGACGCCGCCGAAGAGGAAACGGTAGGAATTCGACAGGCGAGCTGACACCATTTCGGGAGCATTTGCTTCGGAGAGGTTCAGCCCCTCCAACACCGAGACCAGCCTGCGTGCGCCCGCCTCGATATCGGACCATATCCGCTCCTCAGCAGCCCGCGTTATGGACGAGACGGTGAAATGATGGTGCATCCACAAACCGACGGCAAGGCAGCCTGCTTGCGCCAAGGCGATCAGGAAGAAGTATTTGGACTTTCGACTCACAGTAGAACGTCCCTGTTCGCGCTTGAATGACAACGCATTATGCTGAGGCTCACATGCGCGCAGTGACACGGTGCGGCACCACAAACCGCTGCACTACTTGGAGTCGGACATCTCAACCGAGGTCTTTATATATCAAATAAGGGAAACGCACTCCGCATAGACCAAGGCTCGCAGCGCGCGGCGCCCCCATGAACCGATAATCAGACCACAACCCGTCAATAACAGAATCCATGCATCGCAGGTGGCGTGTGATAGGTTTCCTATAGGACTTGACGCACACGGTTGAACCCGCCGACGGCATCGTGTCGCAGGTGGAACGACCAGCCTGTTTCACGGTCAGTTCAAGCGAGCCGGGCGTCTCTAAGGTAAGCTCGGTGACTCGATGCTTCTCCCTCACGAGAAGCAGGTCCGATCATCCAGCCATCCAAGTCAACCTGTGGACCCGCGGATCTCCCAGGCGACGCAGGCTCGGATTTGCGTTACAATCTGCGCGGTGATCCGGGCGATCCCTGTCCGCCGCGAAGCTAACACGACAGTGGAGACGAACATGTTGTACCGAACACAGGTCTTGATGATTGCGTTGTCCGCCTTGG
>Ga0307432_1000634_pt1 | contig 25322 bp, 18 predicted proteins | sample SalMarWE160150MG_FD_202158 | JGI IMG/M metagenome (GOLD analysis project Ga0307432, IMG submission 202158) | Salt marsh sediment microbial communities from the Plum Island Ecosystem LTER, Massachusetts, United States - WE1603-150 | ecosystem: Environmental > Aquatic > Marine > Intertidal zone >...
TATGATGGTGGCGCAGAAATTATGATTGTACTGGATGTACAGAATATGGGTTGGTCTGGTAACCAGGTGGGGACTTTTAATGGGCATGATGTGTATTATCACCAGGGGAACTGGAATTTCGTTCAATATATACTATTGGGCAGGAGTTCCGCAAGCGGCGACATGATGGATTTCATTAATGATGCTATTTCCCGCGGTTATGTGGATCCTTCATGGTACCTTCATGACATGGAAGCAGGCTTTGAAATCATGAGAGGCGGTCAGGGACTCGAGTGTAATGGGTTCTCGTTCTCGGTGAGCGGCGGAGGCACAACAAGCACAACAACAACTGCTGCAACGACAAGCACGACCACAACCAGCGCCACGACGACCACAACTAGCGGCGGCGGATGTGACTGCGGTACGTGTGACTGGTATGGCTCAAACGTCCCTATGTGTTGTGAAAGTTGCAGCGGCTGGGGCTGGTACGATGGTGGATGCAGGCGAAGCTGCGTATGTCCGAGTAGTTGTGAAGGCGGCTGCGTCGGTAGCCAGTGCGGCGGAACAACAAGTACAACCACAACCGCAGCAACCACAAGCACAACGACAACCGCTGCTACTACAACAACCACCACAACAGCAGCGACAACAAGCACCACGACAACCGCAGCAACGACAACGACCACGGCGGCTGCCGGCTGCACATGTGATTCAGGATGTGACGGTACTGCCATATCGCCGAATTTCAGCCAGAATGGCTCAGGTCAATACTGCTGGCAGGCGACCTCAGGTACTTACATAAACTCTTGGAACGTGGCTAAATTAGAGGTAAACGACACTGATTACACGAACAAGTTCGTATTTACCTCCAGTTTCCCTGCCAAGATAGACGGCGTATGGTACATCTACTACAATAGTTCTGTTCCTTGGGGCCACTTCGAGCTTAATAACTGATGCTTTTTCCCGTGATGTGATTTTGCCGTAGAAAGGTAAATAGGCCGCCTGCTGATAAAAGCGGGCGGCTTTTTTTGCAACAGTGTGGTTGGTATTGGCGGAAGAAAACTGCATCACAGCCAGACAGAGCTTACAAAAAGAGGGTTGCATGGTCGGAGTCTCTTTACCCCACCAAAAAATTATGCCAAATAATTCCTGTGAAAAAGCTTGCAATAGAGCCCTGTTGCGATTAGCATTACGCAGCAAATACGGCCTTTTTATAAGCAAGAGCAGGTATGGACGAATGGATGAATTTTAGAACATTCCAGACGATTTTAATCAAATGTCTTGCGCGGCTGTTTGTCGGTCGGAGAAATTCTAATCAAATACACAAGTTAGAAAGGAAAGTACTATGAGTAACGAAGTGCAAAAACTGCCATTCAGAGAAAAAATCGCATATGGTTTTGGGGACCTTGCTTCAGTACTATACTGGCAAACCTTCATGCTGTATTTTACCTTTTTCTACACGGACGTATTTATTATTCCGGCTGCTGCTGCGGCTACCATGTTTCTCATAAGCCGAATTTGGGACGGCTTCAATGACCCGATGATGGGCATGATAGCCGACCGCACAAAAACTCGTTGGGGAAAATTCAGGCCTTATATACTTTGGTTGTGTGTGCCGTTCGCGATTGTCGGGGTGTTAACTTTTACTGTGCCTGACTTTGATCCAAGGGGAAAACTTATTTGGGCTTATGTTACATTTATTGCTATCATGATGTTGTATACAGCAATCAATATCCCCTACACGGCGTTGCTTGGTGTTATCTCACCAGATTCAAAAGAACGCACTACCGTCTCTTCCATAAAATTTCTTTTTGCCTTTGCCGCGGGAATCATCGTTTCCGCCTCTTTGCTGCCTATGGTAAAATATTTTGGCAAGGGGGATGAATCAATTATTAATGCCAAGATGAACAATCAAATCATTAGCATTAACGAAGTTGGAAGAGGAAATGCGAGAGTTATTTTATCTGTCGAAGATTCTGAGGGACTTCCCGGCGAATTGGAATTCAGATTTAGAGTCAATCCGGCTAATAATAATTTTCCTACCCTTGTTCATCCAGTAAGCGATATTAAACTGGAGTCCGGTTTTAACACGCATATAATTGATATTTCCGGCGTCTTTAAAGGAAATGGCGGGAATCCGTTTGAATATGCGGTTGAAAACCAGAATGAGAATGTGGTGGAGGTTGAACTCAAAGAAAAAACGCTGTTGGTCAAAGAAAAACAAATTGGAAATGCAAAAATCAAATTAACGGCTACAGATAAGTGGTGGGGTAGTAAGGCCATCGGTTTTTATATTGATGTGATTGCGAAAGGCAACCGTGAGCCGATTATTAAGGATTCAACGAAGGATTTCCAGTTAAAGAGCGGTTTTGGAAAAGAAGAAATTGACTTATCTAAATTCATCAGCGACCTCGACGGAGATATTTTAACATTTGAAGTAGAAAGTAGTAATACGAAAGTAATATCGCCTGAAATCGACGGCAGTAAACTTACTTTTTTGGAATTAGGAAAGGGTATTGCTCAAGTTACTATTACTGCTACTGATGGCAAAGGAGGGCGTTTAGTCCATTCGATTAAATACTTGGTATCTGCAGCTACGAATAATCATCCTTATGTCAATACGTCGGTTGATAATATTGTTGAGACTGTTGGCTTTAATGTATATGAACTTGACGTCTCCAAATTATTTGTTGATCCGGAAGGTGGGTCTCTTCAGTATAAGATTGAAGTCATCAATGAAGCAAATGGATGGCAATATTCATTTATCGTTTACGGGATTGCGGCTGTCATTTTTTTCCTGATTGCGTTTAAGGGCACCCGGGAACGGGTCCAGCCGCCCAAAACACAAAAGTCATCCGTTAAAAAAGATATATTCGAATTAGTAACCAACGGCCCCTGGCTCATTCTTCTTGCCACAACCATAACTTTCATCCTGTTTGTTGCTGTACGTGGCAGCGTGACTGCACATTATTTTAAATATGTTATTGGCTCGCGGGAACTGTCTTTACCTTTCCTGACAACCAAAACATATAGTTTTGAAACATTGGTGTCGGCATTCAATACAATTGGGCAACTTGCAGCGTTAATTGGAGTGGTATTTGTGAGCTGGTTTGCGAAGGTAGTCGGCAAGAAAAAGGCCTTTGTCATCCTTTTCGTTATCGCAATCACAAGTACGGCTGCTTTTTATTTTCTCCGTGCCGAACAAATCGGCCTGATATTCCTGCTCCAAATTGTCGGCTCGATGACCGGCGGACCGCTCAGTGTTCTGCTCTGGGCAATGTATGCGGATACTGCTGATTACGCCGAGTGGAAGCGCGGACGCAGGGCGACGGGTTTAATCTTTTCCGCTTCGACTATGTCGCAGAAAATCGGATGGGCCTTCGGTGCTTATGTCGCTCTTACGCTGATGTCTCAAGTCGGATTTCAAGCAAATCAGGCGCAATCCTCGCAGAGCCTGAAAGGATTAATTTTGCTGTTCAGCTTGATCCCTGCCGGGCTTGGTGTTATCTCAATTCTATTGTTACTCATATACCCATTGGGTGATAAACGCGTTGAAAAGATTGGAGCGGAGTTGTTAGAAAGGCGAAAAGCCAGCGGTGAAGACGTCGCAACCGCTTAACAAGCTGATGTTGTGTTGGACATCTGATAGTAAGGAGTTGCAAATGGTGAAAAAGACAATCATCGGTAAGCCATTGCCCAAAATGCCGTGGCAGGAAAAGCCAAAGGGCTGCACTGATGTCGTCTGGCGATACGATAAGAATCCAGTCGTTGGAAAAAAGCCGCTAAAAGGCGCGGACAGGATTTTCAATAGTGCCGTCATCCCATATCAAGATGGATTTATTGGTGTTTTCAGAGCCGACCATAAAAATGGATATCCTAACTTGCATCTGGGCAGAAGCAAAGATGCGATTCACTGGGAGATTGAAGAGGAGATTATCAGATTCCTCAATGAAGATGGTACGCCGGCAGAGCCTATTCTTTATGGTTATGACCCACGGCTGGTCGAGATTGAGGGAACGTATTATATCACATGGTGCAATTACGGTCATGGGCCTACTATCGGCATCGCGAAAACAAAAGATTTTAAAACCTTTATCCAGCTCGAAAATGCTTTCTTGCCATTCAATCGCAATGGCGTTCTGTTCCCGAGAAAAATCAACGGCAATTTTGTAATGCTGAACCGTCCGAGCGACAATGGCCATACGCCTTTCGGCGATATCTACTTAAGCCAGAGCCCTGATATGACATACTGGGGCAAACACCGATTGGTGATGAGCACCCCCCACTACTGGTGGAAGAACACCAAACTTGGTGCAGGACCGATACCGATTGAAACTGCCGAAGGATGGCTAATGATATACCACGGCGTCTGCACTACCTGCAGCGGATATATATACAGTATAGGTGCTGCCCTGTTAGACATTGAAAATCCATCTAAAGTGATTGTGGATTGTGAAAACTATATATTAACTCCGGAGGAACCTTACGAGACGACAGGATTTGTTGCAAACGTAACATTCCCCTGTGCCACACTGCAGGATGCCGACACCGGAAGAATAGCCGTTTTCTACGGTGCGGCAGACACATATTGTGCACTTGCTTTTACACAGGTGGATGAATTAATTGACTATATAAAAGCAAATCCGAATAAGCCACTATAAAGATTTAACAAATTATTTAGGGAGCTTATAATATGCAATTCGGACATTTTGATGATGAAAATAAAGAGTATGTAATCGATAGACCTGATACGCCAAGGTCATGGAGTAATTATCTTGGTTCCACAGAATACGGCGCAATCATCACCAATAACGCAGGCGGTTACAGCTTCTTCCTTTCGGCTGCTCAGGGGCGCTTCACCCGGCTGCGTTTTGACGACGTTCCTATAGACCAGCCGGGCCGTTACATCTACATCCGCGACAAACAGTCCGGTGACTACTGGTCAAATGCCTGGCAGCCCGTAGGTAAACCACTCGACCGGTATAAATCTATTTGCCGGCATGGCACTGCCTATACAATCATCAGCTCCCAGTACTCAAATATAGAAACCGAGACAACTTACTTCGTCCCCTTGGGCAAACAATTCGAATGCTGGCTGCTGAAAGTAACAAACAAAGACAACTTCAAAAGAAACCTGAGCCTGTTTACCTTCGTCGAATATCCGAGTACCTGGCATTGCTTCAATGACTTCCTCAATCTGCAATACTCGCACGGCATAGTGAAGATGGACTTTGTTGACGGCATCATCGACCATGGCGGCAGCGTCCTCGCATTGCCGATTCCAGGCGATATCCTCGACGGCGGCCAGGGCAGACATACTTTTCTCGCCTTCTTAGGAGGCGAAATCGTCGGCTTCGACACCGACCGCGACGTTTTCATCGGCCCCTACAACGGCTATGGAAATCCGCGGGTTGTCGAAAAAGGCAAATGCACCGGCTCATTAGCGGTCGGCGACGACGGATGCGGCACAATCCAAATCGATATTGAACTTGAACCCGGCCAATCTAAAGAGCTTGTTGTCCTGATGGGTATCGGAAAAGCAGCCACCGAGGGCAAAAAGGTCGTGAAACAATTCGGCGACATCGCAAAAGTTAAAGCCGAATTTGAAAAGGTCCGTCAATACTGGCACAATCGTATCGAAGGATTGACTGTCCACACGCCCGATGCGGCATTGGACAGTATGATGAACATGTGGAGCCCGTTCAACTGTCTGATTACCTATTCCTGGTCGAGAATGGCAAGTTTAATCTACAGTGGCGAACGCGATGGCCTGGGTTATCGCGATACCGTTCAGGACTTTATGGGCGTTATGCACATAATCCCAAAAGAGGCGGTAAAACGCCTTGAACTTATGATTACAGGCCAATGCTCAACGGGCGGCGCGATGCCCATCGTAATGGCCTTCTCGCACAAGCCCGGCAAAGAAAAACCGCCTAAAGAGGATGAATACCGCTCCGATGACTGCCTGTGGCTTTTCAACGCGATTACCGCTTATGTAAAAGAGACAGGCAACATCGGCTTTTATAACAAGTCACTGCCATACGCTGACAAGGGTAGAGCCACTGTGCTCGGCCATCTTCGCAGGGCAATCGAATTCAATCTCAAACGCACCGGCAAACATGGTCTTCCCTCCGGCCTTCAGGCCGACTGGAACGATTGCCTCCGCCTCGGGCCGAAAGGCGAATCGATTTTTGTCTCGCTTCAGGTTCGATACGCATTGAAAACCTACATCGAGATTTGCGAAATGTTCAATAAGTCCACGGAAGTCAAGTGGGCGCAAAAGCAACTCGATTCTCTCGATAAGAAAATCGACAAATTCGGCTGGGATGGCAAATGGTACCTGCGGGCCTACAAAAAGACCGGTGAAAAAATCGGCTCAAAGGAAAATAAGCAGGGCTCAATCTACCTCAACACACAATCGTGGGGAGTACTTAGCGGCCACGCCGACAAACAGCGCGCAGAGCAGATTATGAATGGGGTCAATAAACAACTCGCCACCGACTACGGTCTTATGCTCTGTGCGCCGCCATATGAGAACATCCGCTGCGCCGAAATCCGCTCGATACTATTCAACAAGGGCGTCAAGGAAAATGCGAGCATATTCTGCCACACTCAGGGCTGGGCGATTATCGCTGAAACAATGCTCGGCCACGGCGACAGGGCGTTCGAGTACTTCCGCAGCTATATGCCAGCCGCACAAAACGACAAGGCCGAGATTCGCGGCGTCGAACCTTACGTCTATTGCCAGTTCACGCACAGTAAATACAGTTCACGTTACGGAGCGTCACGATTGCCGTGGTTAAGCGGTTCGGCAACCTGGGCTTATTATACTGCAACCCATTATATTCTCGGCATTCAGCCGGATTACAACGGCTTGAAGATTGACCCTTGTATCCCCGCTTCATGGAAGGAATTTAGCGTCACCAGGGAGTTCAGAAAGAAAATATTGAACATCAAAGTTCAGAATGATTCAGGAGTACAAAAAGGGGTAAAGAAAATAATCATCAATGGCCAAGAGATTGAGGGTAATATAATTGCATTGAATAAGATGAAAAAAAACAACGAAGTCCTTGTTCTGATGGAATAAACCCCGTTAGAAATCCTATAACGGGGTAGCAATAACACAATACGAGAAGAAAGGTATGAAAAACGAGAATTTCTAATGGGGTAAATGCTGCCGAGAAAAACATTCCTTGTTTATCACTTGTTTCGTGTTGGGCAAGTTGGTTTTATTGAGATTCAGATTTAATATTGAGATTTTCTGCAATAAAAAGTAAGCTGTGGCATCGTTTTATTAATTTAGAAAGTGCAGGTGAGAATATGAAGATTTGTTCGACAATCGTAGCAATTGTTTTATTGACCTTTGTAGGTTGCGATTTTGGTGCGGAGGCGTCTCCAGCAATAATGGATGACAAACCCCCTCGGCCTGAGCTTGGTACGAAGGCTCAGGATGAGCTTGCGGGGATAAGCTTGGATATTCGGCTGAATTCGCTTGGCTATCTGCCCGAGGCGAACAAGAAAGCTACAATCATTTCAAAGTGCTCCGATTTTGTTGTGAAAAGCGCAGCTGATGGTAATACCGTCTATTCCGGCAAGGTATCGGGGCCGTTCTATCAGCAGGATGTTGACCAAACCGTCTGGATTGCAGACTTTTCCAAAGTTGATAAGCCGGGCAAGTACTTCCTCGATGTGCCTGGCGTCGGCAAATCTTATGAGTTTGAAATTGGTGACAAGGTCTATAATTTTGCCCTTTATACGGCTATGCGGGCCTTTTATCTGTGGCGCTGTGGCACGGCGGTCGAGGGTAAGTTCAACGGTAATCATTATTCTCATGCGGCTTGTCATATGGACGATGCCTGGCAGGATTATATCGGTGAGCCGAATAGCCGGGCTACGGCGGGCTCCGCCCCGACGAGCAGAAGAGATGGCACGGGCGGCTGGCACGATGCAGGCGATTTCAATAAATACGTAGTGAACGCTGGCGTTACCGTGGGGGCGCTGTTTCTTGCCTGGGACCACTTCCAGGATAATCTCAAGGGGCTCTCGCTCGATATTCCCGATACGGCGCCGGGCTATCCGGATTTTCTGAAAGAAATCAAATGGGAAATCGACTGGCTCTTTAAGATGCAGTACCCCGATGGCTCCGGGAGGGTCTCGCACAAATTGAGCGCTTTGAGTTTTTGCGGCTTTATTATGCCAGAAAATGAGAAAGACAAGAGATATTATACGGAATGGAGTTCAGCGGCTACAGCTGATTTTGTCGCAATGATGGCTATGGCGGCAAGATATTTCGAACCCTATGACCCCGACTATGCGAAGAAGTGTCTCGATGCTGCGAAGGTAAGTTACGATTTTCTAAGAGAAAACCGTGAGAACAAGATGAGTGCGCGGGAGCCCTTTAGAACAGGTAGCTATCTCACGATGGATTACGATGACCGGCTTTGGGCGGCGGCTGAGATGTGGGAAACTACCGGCGAGGAGCAATACCATCGGGATTTTGGATGGGGGACCTGGTCCCAGGGCGACAAGATAAGCTTTTACTGGGATTGGGGTGATGTAAAGAATCTCGGCATGTTCAGGTATCTGCTGAGCAAAAGGGAGGGCAAAAGAGATTCGATTGTGGCCGATATTCGGCGGGACTTGCTAACAACGGCAGATATGCTCGTCGTCAAAGCGAAGAAGGATGTATATGGTAGGTGTCTTGCAGACGAGTATAGGTGGGGCTGCAACGGGGCAATCGCCAGAGAGGTTATCACCTTGATGGTTGCTAACAAGGTATCGCCGAAGCCGGATTATGTTAACACTGCCCTGGATGCCATAGGTCACTTATTCGGAAGAAACTATTACGGCCGGTCATACGTTACCGGCCTGGGATATAAGCCGCCTATGAATCCCCACGACAGACGTTCGGTCGCCGATAAGATTAAGGAGCCATGGCCGGGTTATATCGTCGGAGGTGGGCATTCCGCAAGGGATTGGCAGGACGTCACACAAAGTGCCGCCACCAATGAAATCGCTATCAACTGGCAGGCAGCCTTAGTCTATGCCCTTGCTGGGCTTACAAATGCCCCATCCCGGTAAGGTCACAGGATAAACAGCTCGATTTTAGTGTTGACATACATCCGGTTTGTATATATAAAAACCTGCTAATTGTCAAAAAGCTGGCACAATTACTCTAAGAAAATTTTTATGGACATCAAAATAAGGAGATAGTTTGCAGCTTCACGGCCTTGATATCGGTATCATCATTGCCTATCTGGTTGTTATTGTTATCGCCGGACTTATCCTCTCTCGGCGCGCCGGTAAAAACATCGACTCGTACTTTCTGGGGGGCAGGAAGATTCCCTGGTATATACTGGGAGTTTCGAATGCTTCCGGGATGTTCGATATCACCGGTACGATGTGGCTGGTGACATTATTCTTTGTATATGGCGTCAAAAGTGCCTGGATTCCATGGGTCTGGCCAACATTTAATCAGGTCTTCCTGTTTGTTTACCTGTCAGTGTGGCTTCGTCGTTCAGGGGTAATGACCGGTGCAGAGTGGATACGCACACGTTTTGGCCACGACCTCGGGGCGGAACTCTCGCACATCAGTGTTGTTATCTTCGCCCTGTTTATAGTGATAAGCATGCTGGCCTATGCTTTTCAGGGCATCGGCAAGTTCTCACAGATATTTCTGCCGTGGGACCTTGCGCCGCAGACGTATGCTATCATCTTTATGACTATAACGACGATTTACGTGATGTTCGGCGGAATGTACAGCGTAGTCCTGACCGACGTTATTCAATTCGTTCTGATGACGATTGGCTCGATATTCATTGCAGTAATAGCGATTCAGCGAGTCAGTCCCGATGCTCTGGCTGCAGTAGTGCCTGACGGCTGGCATAATCTGTTTTTTGGCTGGAAAGTGAATCTGGACTGGTCGGGGCTTATTGCCAATGTAAACGATAAAATAGCGACCGACGGCTTCAGTCTATTCACAATCTTCTTTATGATGACGCTTCTCAAAGGTGCTCTGGTCAGTGTGGCAGGGCCCGCACCGAACTACGATATGCAGAGAATCCTCGCTGCACGCAGCCCCAAAGAGGCTGCACTTATGAGCTGGTTTGTATCGGTGGTCTTAAACCTGCCGCGATACCTGATGATTTCAGCAATAGGAGTTTTGGGCCTCGTATTTTTCAGCAAAAATCTCAATGAAATGGCTACAGCAGGCCAATCTATCGACTTTGAGCAGGTCCTTCCATACGTAATAAACAACTTTCTGCCGATTGGACTGGTCGGTATAATTCTCGCAGGTCTGTTTGCAGCGTTTATGAGCACCTTTGATTCCACCGTTAATTGTGGGGCATCGTATTTAGTCAACGACATATACAAACGGTACATTCATCGCAACGCCTCGCCCAAGATTTATGTAATCGCCGGTTACCTCTGTTCGATTCTCATTGTGGCCGTCGGCATCTTATTTGGGTTCAGGACCGGCTCGATTCACACTGTAACTCAGTGGGTTGTAACAGGTCTCTACGGAGGCTATATGGCTCCAAACGTCCTGAAGTGGCATTGGTGGCGATTCAACGGGTTCGGATACTTTGCCGGTATGATTTCAGGTATAGTTACCGCTACTATTTTTGCAATTATCTTTCATAGTCAGCCGACAATATGGACTCTCGAGAAGAATCTCGCAGTCTTTCCGGTCATTCTGGCGGTGAGCACGTTCTTCTCAATCGTTGTGAGTCTGCTGACCAGGCCGGAGGATGAGGCGGTTCTGAAGGATTTCTATCGCAATGTTCGGCCTTGGGGCTTCTGGAAGCCAATCCAGCAGAAGGTGCTTGCTGAAGACGCAAGCTTCAAGCCAAATAAGGGATTTGCACGAGATATGATAAACGTGGCGGTCGGTATCGTCTGGCAGTTAACCTTTGTGCTGATTGCGATTTTTCTGGTCCTTCGCAGGTTTGAGTCCCTTGCGATTTGCCTTGTGGTTCTTGCGGTAACTTCGGTATTCCTGAAACTCAACTGGTACAACAAATTAACTGATTAATTAAACTTGGAACCATAAAAGGAGAGCGTAATGTCTAATAAAAATTATAAGGATGGGGTTGCTACATTTGTTATGCCTCACTGGCGGGATGAAAATGTTGTGACCAAAAGGTATCTGGATGAAACACTGGCCAATATTTTTAATCAGACTGATTCAAATTGGCAGCTTATAATCATTGACGACCTGTCCCCCTGCAAGGAGGCTATTGATTATCTTGACGAGGTAAAGGCAAAACACCCGGATAAAATATATGTTATTAAAAAGGATACAAATAACGGCCCCGGCCATTGCCGAAACATGGGTATAAAGTGGGCATATAAACATAATTCACCTATAGTTCTCTTTAATGATTCAGATGACATCTCTGATAAGCGAAGACTGGAAGTGGCAAGAAAAATCTTCGTAGAGGACCCCCAGGCAAGCGTGGTTTATACCACCTTTAAGGTTATCGATGAGAATAGCGATATAGTGCCGATGGAAAATTTGACACAGTCCATTGTTGAAATTTTAGAAGGTCACCAGGGCAATCCCCCTGGAGGGATAAATGCTTGGATAGAGATAGGTACAGAAAAGGGGTACACAAATCTTACCTCGGCAACAGTTGTAGATACGGAACTGGCCTATAAATATCCATTTCCTGCCGAAAAGGTTTCTGAGGATTCAAATACATGGATGAGATATTCAGCAGGCGGTGGAAAGTTCGTCTATTCCGGCCAAATTCCAACCCTTTACAGGATTCCTCAGCATACTGCCGGTTCTTCTTCCCGCTCGAGAGAGGGTGGCAAACACGGATTTTACGTGGCGAAAGCTCGGGTCGATACGGATGGTTTTACCCGTGCATTGGAGATTGCCATAACTAATGGGAAGGTAAAGGTCCAGCAGAGGGATGAGCTTCTTATAAAATTCTATCTAAAACTCGGAGAAACAATGTATAGAGAAAACGAAACTGACCTTGCTCAGGAGCAGGTTGAGCGGGCAAAGCTTATAGATAAAGAAATATCAGAAAAGGTAATTCACCAGAAGGGTTTTCAATCCTGGGCCAAGATATGATGTTTTGGTAACCGGTGATTGGTGAGTAGCGAGCTTAAAGTGAAAAAATAATCCACAACTTTAGGCACTTTAGGCACTCCAAACTTTAGGCACTTTATTTAACCGATTACCACACTTCGGATAGGAGATAATAAATATGGAAGCAAAGTGGCTAAGTTCAGATTTTAACCCGCCATACGCACGGCGGGTTAATCATAATAGAATCATATTAGCAGGGGACATTGGAGCTACGAATACAAATCTTGCCCTGGTCGGGGAAAAGGAAGGTAAATACACTATTATTTTAGAATGTGTCTTTGCATCAAATAAAATTGATGGGGTCATAGAGCCAATCAAAGAGGTAATAGCTACAGCAAAAAAGAAAAATCCTCGTCTGAAAATAGACCTCTGCTGTATTAGTGCAGCAGGGCCGGTTGAACACAACTATTGCCGGCTTACGAACTGTAATTGGGATATTGACGGTGACGAAATAAAAAAATTAGTAAAGATAGATGCACTTATTATCAACGATTTTTCAGCCATTGGATATGGAATTCCTACCCTGGATGTGGATAATCCGGCTCAGATTACCAAGCTTGCTACTACAGAAGGTAATTTCCCGCAGCCACATGGCTCAACAAAGGCGGTAGTAGGTGCAGGTACAGGATTGGGTGTAGGATTCCTTACTGCCATAGATGGGAAATACAGGGCATATCCATCTGAAGGAGGCCATTCTGGTTTTGCGGCCTTTGATGACCAGACATTAAAGCTAAAGGAATATGTTACCAATAAAACAGGCGAGAAGAATCCTGTAACAGAACTTTTTGTTTCTGGGCGGGGTATTTCTAATATCTACAATTATATTAAAGATACGAAGAATATAGAGATAGAAGGTGTATTGAAAGAAATAGACCAGACAAAAGACGAAGACAAACCCGCTCTAATCTCAGTAAATGCCAGGGATAATAAGATTTGCAAAGATATTATGAAGCTCTTTATTAAGATGTATGGCAGCTTTGCCGGTAGTCTTGCACTTATTTTTCTGCCATTTAGCGGTCTATACATTGCAGGGGGTATTGCAGCAAAAAATGAATGGCTCTTTTTAGAAGATAATCTTTTTATGAAACATTTTGAAGCACACTATAATCCCAATATCAAACCATTGTTAAAGAAAATACCTGTTTATATTATCAAGGATTATTCCATCTCTTTGTATGGCGCAGCAAATGCTGCTGTCACACTTATGGACAAATGATAGCCGGTGCACCGTTACTATTTTTTCCTTCAGACGAAAAATGCCGTCAAAAGTTTTCTTTTATGAACCTGACGGCATTATTGAAAATTGTCATTCCATCACCATCTTTTGTCCCTCGTCCCTTGTCGCTCGTCCCTCGTATTCGAGACCAGTGCGGGTGCTGAGTCAGCCGAACAAATCTTTCCGGGTGCGGCATAAGACCTAAGACCCTGCCGGTGCTGTCTGTCAGGCCGGCTATCGAGTCCACTGAGCCGTTTGGATTAACCGGGTATTCGCCTTCGTTGCCGTCTTTATCTGCATACTTAAATGCAATCTGTTTCTCAGCCTTTAGTTTTTCGAGAGTTTGCTGGTCCCTAATAACGACCTTGCCTTCGGCGTGTGCGACCGGCAGGTAGATTTGTCTGCTCTGTTCGATGAAAATGCACTTATCGGTTTGCGGAGATAGGTACACCCATCTGTCCTCGAATTTACCGCTGTCATTATAAGTTATAGACACGGATTTACACGGATTTTCATCAGACACGGATTTACGCAGATTAACACTGTTTTTAATTTTACTTTTCGTGTCAATTCGTGTTAATTCGTGGTTAATTCCTGGCAGGATTCCTGCTTTGACCAGCACCTGAAAGCCGTTGCAGATTCCAAGCACCAATTTGCCGTCATCAATAAATTTTTGTATCGGCTCATAAAGGTGATGCACGATTTGGTTAGCCAGGATTTTACCGGCTGCTACATCATCGCCGTAGCTAAAGCCGCCGGGGAAAACGATTATCTGGTATGAATCAAGCAGTTTTTTATCCTCAATTAGCCTGTTTATATGCACACGTTTTGCCTGGGCACCTGCCAGCTTCAGCGCGTATTCCGTCTCCATATCGCAGTTTATCCCCGCTGCCCGCAAGACTATCGCATTCACCCCGTTAGAAATTTTCCCTTTTTGTATCATATTATTACCATGTTTTACGGTAGTTACCTCGTTATAGAACTTCTAACGGGGTTCACCTGTACCATATTTGTCTCTCTACCAATCGAGCGTTTTTTGCCATGCCTGTTTTAATGAATCGAGGTCCAGTTCGATAATGACCCTGCCGTCTTCCGCTTTTATGATGAGCATTTTTTCCTCTGTCACTTTTCCAATCTGGCCAAAGGGCAGGTTCAGCATTAGCTTCATAAAGGCATCGTATTTTTCCGGCTCAACTTCAACGATATAGCGGGAATTTGATTCGCTAAATAGCTGTGTATCTATTCGTGAGCAGTCTTTGTTTTTCGCGAGACCTCGCAGGTCCGCTTCGATACCAATTCCGCCGGCAAAGGCCATCTCCGCAAGTGCAACGGCCAGACCTCCCTCGGAGCAGTCGTGACAACTGACTACAAGACCCTCAGCTATTGCGGTTGAAATCTTTTTAGCAATTCTTGGAGCCGTTTCAAGGTCCACTTTCGGAACATTAGCTCCAAGTTGGCCGTTAATTCTGTAGTAGTGTGAGCCGCCCAGTTCATTTTTGGTTTCACCCACTACAAAGAGAAAATTACCTCCCTTTTTTGCGTCCATTGTTACACACTTATTGACGTCGTCGACTGTTGATATCGCACTTATCAAAAGTGTCGATGGTATAGAAATTTGCCTTCCGTCTTCACAGGAAAATTCATTATTAAGCGAGTCCTTGCCGGATATAAACGGTGTTTCGAAGGCAATCGCACCATCATAGCAGGCCTGAGCCGCTCGCACTAATGGGCCGAACGTTTCGGGCTTTGTACAATTGCCCCAGCAGAAGTTATCCAGAAGGGCGATTCTGTCAGAGCGCCCGCCCACAGATATCAGGTTCCTGATTGCTTCATCGATACCGGCCAGAGCCATCCAGTATGGGTCAATATCACCGTAAATCGGATTCATTCCGCAGCTTATGGCAAGGCCTTTATCTGAATTGAACTTGGGCTTTATCACCGCTGCATCGCTTGGACCATCGTTGTTTACTCCCATCAGTGGTTTCACGACGGAGCTTCCCTGAACCTCGTGGTCGTATTGACGGATTACCCATTCCTTGCTGGCAACATTGTGAGATGAAAGGATTTGTAAAAGCTCGTTATTGAAATTGTCTTTTTCCCCCCGCAGCTTCTTGCGAAGCAAGAGCGGGGGTGGCTCAGTAAGTTCCGGAGTTTTCCAGATGGCCTTACGGGAGTATTTAGGCACGCCATCGTGCAAGAAATCCATATCGAGTTCACCTACAAGCTGGCCGTTGTAGTGTAATCGCAGCTTTTTATCGCTGGTGAATTTGCCTATTACTGTTGACTCAACATTTTCAGAATCAAAAATCTTCTTTATTGCGTCTAAATTTTCCGGCTTGACGGCTATGACCATTCTCTCCTGCGCTTCACTAATCCAGATTTCAGAATAGTTAAGGCCGGCATATTTTAAGGGGGCCTTTTCCAAATTGACCTCTGCTCCAAGCTCTTTGCCCATCTCTCCCACAGCACTGCTTAGCCCACCGGCTCCACAATCGGTAATTGCCTCATACAGACCGGCATCGTTGGCCTGAATCAGAACGTCCAACATTTTCTTTTCCGTTATTGGATTTCCTATCTGGACAGCGTGGGAAAAGATTGTTTCATACTCGTGGGTTATTTCTCCGCTTGAAAAAGTCGCTCCATGTATTCCATCTCTGCCTATTCGCCCACCCACCATTATTATTAAGTCCCCGCGTTGCGGATTCTTAAAGCACTTGTTTTTATCCATCAAGCCAATATTTCCACAATACACCAATGGATTGCCCAGGTATCTATCGTCGAAGTAAATTGCACCATTGACCGTTGGTATTCCCATTCTGTTACCATAATCACGAACGCCCGCAACCACACCTTTCATAACCCTTCTCGGATGCAGAACTCCTTTTGGGATATCCTCTAATTTCTTATCCGGCGGCCCGAAGCAGAATATATCTGTATTGGCGATGGGTCTGGCACCCAGGCCGGTCCCCATCGGGTCACGAATTACGCCGCCGATACCTGTAGCTGACCCGCCATAAGGGTCGAGAGCTGATGGACGATTGTGGGTCTCAACCTTAAAGCAAACGGCCGAATCCTCATCAAATTCCACCACGCCCGCGTTGTCGGCAAAGACGGATATGCACCATTTTTTATTGAGCTGTTTGGTGGCTTTGAAAACGGTATCTTTTAACAGATTGTCAAAGTGTATCTGCTCGCCCTGTGGTGAGCTTGCCGAACCCACATCAATTGACATATCCACAGAGCTTTTGAGCGTTTTATGTACGCAATGCTCACTCCAGGTCTGGGCTAATGTTTCCAGTTCGACATCTGTGGGTTCTCTGTCGAGTTTCCTATAGTATTTTTGAATCGTTTGCATTTCGACCAGATTCAAAAACAAATCTTTCTCTTTGCTTAAAGCCACTAATCCATCGTCGTCAAGCTCGAGTATTGGCCAATGTACTATCTTCAGCTCGTATGGTTTTATGTGTGGACTTGGCGGCTCAGCTTCGTTGCCGATTATCACGTCTTCGATGCAGTCATTTGCCAGGATTTTCTTTGCAATTGTATCGGTTTGCTTTGTCGTAATATCACCCAGTAGAACGTACTTTTGTGCGGTCCGAACACTATTGGCTTTTACGCCCATATCGGTGAGCGCCGCCATTACCGATTCTGCAACCGGGTCGGTAACTCCGCTTTTTAGATGTATCTCAATTAGTGTTGCCTTAGCTAGCCCAGCCGGAGCACCGCTTCTGCCTATATAATACTCTTCACAAACCGGGTCGGTCAGAAGCTCTTGTGCCACTCGCCTGGCAAAATCCTTATCGAAATCGGCCTCAATCAGGAAAACTGTAGCCGACTGAACCGCTTCAACAGAGCTGATACCTAACTCCCTTATGTCTTCCAGGACGCTTTTACCGCGAACGTCGGCAAAAGCCGGCTTATTAAAGACCTCGAAACGCCATTGCTTCATAATAATGCCCTGTTTTTTTAGACAGGATAAACAGGACTTCGTCGTGAGCTCAGTCGAACGATAATCCTGTAAATCTTGTCCAAACTTCGGTTTGGTCGGCCCGTATTATAACGGCAGCAACTATTGTTGCAAGAGATTTGATTGATGTGTATATTCTGGTTCACCCATGAGAGGTTTACGAAGCGATTCAACGTGAAAATTGTGCTGGTTTACAAAACAGTATTAAAACTAACACCTTTAATGGAAATTTTAGAGAAAATCCGAAACGATTCAACGGGGAAAGAAAGAAAAACAGTACTCAAAGCTATTTTGCTCTGCTTTTTCTTCGTAAAGCCAAAAACCGAGGCCGAGAAGTAAGAGCGTGGCTGGTTCGGGGGCTTCAAATCCTTTGCCATAAACTCTACTTATCCACAATCTTCAAATTTTCAATCGTACAGGGGCTACGCCCCTGTACCCAAAAGGGTAAAAGGACAAAGAGCAAAGTGTAACGGAAAATCCAGGCAAACAAAGACTCAACGACAAACACGAAAGCCTATGTCGTGGCCCGTGAGGAGCGGAGGGTAGTAGTCCCCCCTGTACGAGACAGGACAGTAGAAGTCGTGGCTGGACCAACAGCCGCCGCGGATAACGCGAGAGCTGTGACTATCCGAATACCAACTATCAGTCCATTCCCAAACATTGCCTGCCATGTTGCACATTCCGTAACCATACGTTCCAAATGCACCAACAACGGTTGTGCCATCCGGATGCGTTGAATTATTATAGTTAGCAATATTGTTATTTATGCTCGGACCACAACCATAGGCATAAGGGTCAGCTACTGTATTGTCTGCTACCGCCTGCCATTCCCACTCCGTGGGCAAACGCCAACCGTAATAGCTGGCAAATGCGGTTGAGCCATACCAATCGACATAAGTAACAGGATGATTATCAAAACCGCTGTCAACGGTGAACGAACTGCCTGTCCAGTTAATCCGTGAAGCTCCGCCGTTGGTGGCTCCATTGTAAGTCCAGCCGGGACCAGCAAGGTCATAATAAACCTCGCCCACAAAATCTGCTCCACTGTTTGAGCCGTCGGCTCCCTTGACATAATCGCCGTCAACGGTTATATCGTTGGAATCCATAGCCGCGTTCAGAAACTGGCAATACTGAGCATTCGTTGTTTCGTACTTGCCCATCTCGCCGTTAAAGCCCTCATGACCGGATACACCCGGGTCACTAATAGAAACCCACGTCATGCCGTTAAGGACTGGAAGGGGTTCTCCTACATCCAGCCATTGCGATGCAAACACCGCAAAATCATTAAAGTCAACCCTGCAATCTCCTGTAACATCCATCGATGGACATACCGCCAAAACAGTACTGCTAATACAAAGAACCGCCGTAAGAATTGCCGCTACAAATACACCCTTAATCTTCATTTTACCTTCTCCTTAAAAAAATATTAAGACCAGACCACTAACACAGCGGCCTAAAGTAACATCTCATAATAACATACAAAGACCGTTAAAACAAGCAAAATCTGCCTGTTTCTTAATTTTCCGGGTCTAACCGAGTCTCTAAGTCTTTACAGCACAACCATCTCGGTATCAGATGGTTCTCCATCGCCTGCCTTGTTTACTGCGATGATGCGGTATTCAAGCTCTTTGCCCTTTGGCTGTTCGACTAACGTTGCCTCTGTAATAACGGCAGTTGCAACATCTTCCCACGCGCCTGCCGGTCGTTCCCTGCGCGTTACCTTATAGGCATTAGGTGCGCCGCCGTCGGCTGCAACAATGCTGCTGGCACGATGTTTCGACTCTGCATTGATATTGTCACTCGCGGAATGCTTCCCGAAGAAAACGTAAAGGGTCTTAACGCTCGTGTCCGACGAGACTTGGGACTGCGTTTGCCGTGGATGTTTGACAATGACATACTTCCCGAATCCATACGAGAACTATCCTCATGCATTAAGGATGACGGTAATGATGGTGCTCACGAAGGTACGTTAAGAAAGCAAGACGCTGAGGATATGCTCGATTTCACCTATGCAATGCTTGAGCGCCTCTACACAGAACCAAAACGAATAGAGCTCGCAAAAGAAAGAAGAGCAGCTCGCCATAAAGATACTTCATAAAGCAGCGGCGCTAGCAAAAAAAGGCTGAAAGTTGGGTTTTTGACCTGAAAACGGTCATTAGCCACTTTACATCGTAGCAATAAAACAACCAATTCTCTGCGTTCTCCGTGTTCTCTGTGGCGAAAAATCCGTGAAATCTATGGCTAAATCAGTTGACTTTACGGCTAAGTCGGTTTAATTCGCGGCTAACTCAATTTGATTTGCGGCTAACTCAATTTGATTTATGGCTAATTAAATTCATTTTTGGGCTTATAAGGTGGGGAAACGCAATTAAGTTCTTTATTTTTAGGCAGTTAGGCGAAAAATCGCAGAAAAGGCAATTCGAGAAAGATTATGGAATCGAAAGGCTTGGTTACGTAGCCAAGCGTTTAATAGGGGAAATGTCAGATTAACAATTTTTTTAGGAGGTAAAAAAATGAAAGGGAAAATATTGGAAATTATGGTGTGTGTGGTGCTATTGACTACTACGGCAATGACAGCAACAGCAGGTGAAGGCATAGAGCGCCTCATCAAGTTAACAGACAACCGACAAACACTTTATCTGCAGGATACGAGAAAAGGAGATATCTGCTCAGACAGGATAGATATTGTCTTACTCACTACGAGCCAGTTAAACGGACACGCTACGGCAAAGATTGATGATGCGAGTTTACTGTATGACGAAGAAAGCTCTGTTTATAAGATGTGGGTGCTGGCCACTACAGGAGCAAACGGTTACTGGTCAATCTATTATGTTGTATCACAAAACCTTGTAGGCTGGAGTGTCCAGAGTATCCAAGAGGTATTCTACGGTACGAGTGATCAATGGGATGCTGATAGACCTATGCAGCTAACAGTATTGAAGGAGTCAAATACAAACTACAAGATGTGGTATACCGTTTACCACGCCGGCGATTCCCCTTATGGATATCGATGGTCCTGCTTCATTCACTATCGTAATTCGTCAGACGGCATAAGTTGGGGAGCCGAACAAACCACTCATGACCCCGGCGGTCTTTCCGACGATTACGTCTCCGCGGCTTTGCATCTACAGGACGGGTTGTTAGACAGACTCTACTATACTTATACCTATAGCGATTTAAATCCCTACCTTCCTTACCGAATGGATGTTACTTCAGATGGCGTAACAGAGTCAAACATTATTCAGATTTCCTCAACCTGGGGCTGGGTGGGAGCGGCGACAATCATAGGCAACCAGAGTGGCGATAATCACCATAGATTTTGGACAACAGACAATCATGTATTATTAAAATATGACAGCTTTGATGAAGGACAGACCTGGACTGTAACAAACATAGGCACAAAGGAAAGCAGCTGCTGGTATCCGTACTGGATAATCGGATGCTTGTGGGAACCATGCCTGTACAAGCTGGATGGAGATATGAATGGTGACTGCCGGGTGGATTTCCGGGATTTTGCCCTTCTGGCCAACAATTGGCTGATTGATTGCGGTACTGAGCCGAACAATCCGGCCTGTATTCCGGAGTAGGTGACTCTGTAAGTGCAGTTGGAGAAGCAGGAAATATGAGCAGTAAATCTGAAATCTGGGGACACCATACATATTTATGTGGGAAAACTGTGTCTAATTTCTTCGTGTTAATTCGTGGTTAAATAGAGATTCTTCACTTCCTTCGACACTTCGACGAAGCTCAGGGCAGGCGGGACAGGTTTAGGCACTTTAGTTCGCTATATTAGTTCCTTTTTCTTTATCTTGTATTTGATTAGTTCACTACGTTTACACCTCGCTTTTTCGAGCAGATTCTCAATTTGTTTTTTATTTTGGCTTTTGAGCGCCTTTTTCATCTTCTCTAATTCAGCGATGATTTTATCAATTCCTTTGGTTGCATTGTCAGCATTTGTCGCCAATACGTCAGCCCAAATGTTGGCTGGTCCTGATGCTATTCTTGAGGTATCTATAAAGCCCTTGCCGGCAAACTTTAATTCTTCGCTGCTATTGGTATTTATCAACGCCGCTGCTATTATATGTGGCAGATGGCTTATATTTGCAAAGATTCTATCGTGCTCAGCCGGCCTCATCAATTTCACACAGCAGCCAAGCTCTGACCAGAATCTTTTGAGCGTTTGTACTGCCTGCCGATTAGTCTTTTTTGTCGTTGTCAAAATGCAGGTGGTTTGTTCGAACAAATCATCTCTGGCGAACTCGACACCCCTTTGTTCCGAGCCGGCAATTGGATGTGAGCCGACATAGTGAACGGCCTTCGGCAGCTTCCTGGCTGCCCAGCGGTGGGACAGCACTTTAGTAGAGCCAACGTCGGTAACAATACAGCCGGCTGGCAACGAATCAGCGATGTCGCTAAAGATTTTTTCAAATGTGCATATAGGAGTAGCCAGTATGACAAGGTCTGCGTTTGACACACTTTCGTTTATGTCATCGACTATCTTGGCCCGCCCTGAGCAATGTCGAAGGGCTGTGGCTGCCAATTGTCGCCCTTTTCTGCGAGTAGTACGGCGATGTGAGTAACCTGCTATTTTTACTCTCGCGAAAGTGCGTAAAACGGTTAATATAATCGAGCCGCCTAAAAGACCCAGTCCTATAACAGTTATTTGCTTTAAGTCTTTCAAAATCAAGGCCTTATGAAAATGGGCTTCAAAAAGGATTCTCCTAAAAAGTACAGTACAGCACCTCAGATGTCAATTTTTTTCTTTGACAAATGCTACTAAAATGTTAGCATTCTCTAAGAAGTGTAAAGTGCCTAAAGTTTGGAGTGCCTAAAGTTACGGATTAATTTTTCTACTTTAGCTCACTTTAGGCACTTTAGCTCACTTTAGGCACTTTAGTTCTAATAACAGATATGCCGGCTAATAATAATATCAGTGGCGCAGACCATCTCGACTTTGAGGAGAAAGTCGCCGACCTTGATCGCCAGATGAACGAGTTGCGGAAACTCAGTTCGACCAAGGGTATTGACTATTCTGCTGAGATTCGCCAACTTCAACGCGAGCAGGTTGCCGAGCTGAAACGAATCTATTCGAATCTGACCGCCTGGCAGACCGTTCAGGTAGCACGTCATCCCAAGCGTCCATTGCTTGATGATTATCTTGATTTGATGGTAAAAGATTTTCGTGAATTGCACGGCGATAGATGTTTTGGTGATGACCGCGCAATCATAACCGGGTTTGGGCAGATTGGCAGAGAGAAAGTATTAATTGTTGGCCAAAACAAGGGAAGAGGCACAAAAGAGAAAGTTTCCTGCAATTTCGGGTGCTCTAATCCTGAGGGTTATCGCAAAGCGCTGCTAAAGATGAAATTTGCTGAGAAGTTTGGCATTCCCATCGTTACTCTCATTGATACACCAGGTGCCTATCCCGGTATTGGTGCTGAAGAGCGAGGCCAGGCACGGGCGATAGCAGTTAATCTTACGGAGATGTCACGTTTGCGGGTTCCAATAATTTGTATCTGTATTGGCGAAGGTGGCTCAGGCGGAGCTCTGGCAATAGCTGTTGGTGATAGGCTGGCGATGCTTGAGTTTGCATATTATTCGGTGATATCACCCGAAGGTTGCGCCGCAATTTTGTGGCGAGACGGCTCACAAGCCCCCGATGCTGCAGAGGCACTTAAATTGACCGGTAAAGATTTGCAGAAGCTCGGACTCATTGATGCTATTATTCCCGAACCACTCGGCGGAGCACATCGCAGTGTTCACGACACCGTTTATAATGTCGAGATGTATATTGTCAGAACCCTACGCGACCTCAAGCGCACAAAGATTGATAATTTGCTTGAGAACAGATATAAAAAGTTGCGTTCGATAGGCAATAATTTGGTAAACAATCCGCCTTCGCTAAAGCTACGCCGGACAAGTCGTCGCGGCAAAGGCCAGATAAAGACTTCCAGAGCCGCCACAATAAGGCCCAAGCCTGTGCCTGCTAAAGTTTGATTTGCCTTTAGTCCTTAACCCCCGTGCGAAAAAAGGCTCCGTCATTTGAACGGGCAAGGCCGCCTGAGCTTTCTAAGGGGGTTTACTTCGCTGGCTATGAGACAGGTGCTACAAATATAGTTCAGCCGTTCTTAACTTCTCTTGGGTTTTTGCCTTCTTCGATAGCTGCTATTTTCTTTACTCTTCTTTCGTGTCTTCCCCCGGAGAAATCGGTATTGAGCCAGACCTCAACTATTTTTCGCAGCAATACCTCTCCTGTTTGGTCGCCTGATATACAAAGCACATTTGCATTATTATGGTCACGTGAAATCTGAGCACTTAGCTCATCATGGCACAGTGCAGCCCTGATTCCCTTTATTTTGTTTGCCGCTATACTCATTCCCAGCCCGGTTGCGCAGATTAAAATACCCCTGTCGGCTTGTTTTTTCGCTACCGTTGTTGCCGCTGAGTATGCATGGTCGGGATAATCAACGGGATTACTGTCGTTGGTGCCAAAGTCGATGTAATCGTGGCCCAACTGAGTCAATATTGACTTGATTTGCTGTTTGGCCGCGAAACCGCGGTGGTCACTTGCAACTGCTATTTTCATAACACAAGCTCGCTAATTCTCTTTTTTACTGCTCTTTCTATCAGTTCAGCACAATTATTGTAAAACTCCTGCGATTGGCCTATCGGGTCAGGAATTTCTTCATTTTCTGCTAACAGTACGCATCTATTTGTTGACTTTGGGCTAACAGAGACGATTCGCTCATAATGAGCTTGGCCCATCGCATATATAAAGTCGCTCTCTTCGATGAGCTGCCGGGTCAATGCTCGGCTCTTATGAGCTTCTATATCAATTCCCTTAGCCGCACAAGTTGCTATCGCTTCTGCACTTGCTGTCGAACCATCCGTCTGCAAGATTCCAGCAGAAACCAGCTTATAACCCATTTTTTCAAGTTGGTCAACCTTGTATTTCAATTTTTTTGCCAAATATTTACGAAGTATTCCTACTGCCATAGGGCTTCGGCAGATATTTCCTGTACAAACGAATAAAAATTTAACCTCCGATAGTGCTTCTAATTCTGCCTGGGAATATACGCCAGACCTTATAATTTCCAGGCCTTTTTTACCTATCTTTACAACAGTACTGCTTTTTTTATATTTGCAAGGCCCACCATCCAGCAGCATCTGGATTTGACCTGAGAATTGAGCAAGAACCTCCTCCGGCTCTGATGCCGGCCTCTGACCTGTTATATTTGCGCTTGGCGCAACCACGGGATTGCTCGTCTCTTGCAGCAGCATTGAAGCTATGGCGTTGTCAGGGCAGCGAATGCCTATGGAATTGTCTTTATACAGGGCTTCAAAAACTCCCCTTTCGAGTTTTTTTTGCTGCTTGACGATGTCCTTACGGTCTAATTCGAAGACTATGGTCAAAGGTCCTGGCCAGGCCTTGTCGATTAGTTTTTTGGCTCTTAATCCTAAAGTTGGAACGTATTTTCTAACTTTACTTTTTTCGCCTATATGCAATGTGTAGTGTTTTTCAGGGTCTCTGCCCTTGAGGTTTTTGAGTCTGGCTAACGAGGTAGTTTCAACTCTGCTGGCAATCCCATAAACGGTTTCAGTGGGAAATGCCACCAGTCCACCGGCATCGACCAAAGCTGCAGCTTCCTTGATTTTAGCTGAATTAATCTTTTCAGGGTTAATTTTCACAACTTTCGTCTGCATTTTCCGTGTCAGTCCGTGCTTAATTCAGTCCGTGCCAGTCCGTGTATAAGAGTACATCAAACAGGCCAAAATCGCAAGATAACTCACCTGATATTTTGCGGCAATTTTGGCTTCTCTGCTTAAAGTCTTAATCGATTGGTAGTGTAGCAGTCCTTCGACGTTGCTCAGGATGGTGAGCGAAGTCGAACCATTATGGAATGGGGGGGGGTAGATTTTGTTGAATAGCAGGTCTTGGTTGAGAGTTTTTTGCGGATTTGACGGGATGAAAGAAAAGCCCGATAAGAAAGGCAATAATACTGCGTTATGAAAAAGGATAAATTTTTTTTAGAAAGCCAATTATTTTGCCTAATTAT
>Ga0307432_1000637_pt1 | contig 25266 bp, 22 predicted proteins | sample SalMarWE160150MG_FD_202158 | JGI IMG/M metagenome (GOLD analysis project Ga0307432, IMG submission 202158) | Salt marsh sediment microbial communities from the Plum Island Ecosystem LTER, Massachusetts, United States - WE1603-150 | ecosystem: Environmental > Aquatic > Marine > Intertidal zone >...
GGCGGCAATTTTTATGTGCCGATACTGATAGCGGCCGGTGCTTCGATGAATGCCGCTGCGACAAGTGCACAACTGATTTTGCTGACAACAGCTATTGCTGCCACGTTGGTTTTTCACAAGCACAAAATCGTTGATTGGAAACTGGCACTTGTAATAGACCCTCCGACAGATATTATGGCTTTTGTCGGTGGTTATTTTGCGCATTATTTTGCAGGGTGTTATCTAAAATTTCTTTTTGCCGGCCTTTTAGTTTTGGCGGCTTTTTTTATGTTAAAACCGGTTAGAGAACATATCCTACACGATAAAAAACGTTTTGGCTATTGGAACCGCTGCTTTGACGAATATGAATATAGTGTAAATCTCTGGGCTGCGATTCCGTTTACCGCTGCGGTGGGTTTTTTCGCAGGAATGGTCGGAATTTCGGGAGGCTCGTTCAAGATACCGCTTATGGTATTAGCTTGCGGTGTTCCAATGAGGGTAGCTGTTGGTACTTCTTCAGCTATGGTAGCGGTGACAGCTTTGATGGGATTTGCCGGACACACAATCGCAGGCGACTTCAATTTCCGATGGAGTATTCCTTTGGTTTGCGTCGCTGTAATGGGCGGTCTATTAGGGGGTCGAATTTCTGTTAAAACAAACCCCGACCGGCTAAAAGAAATATTTGCTTATACAACATTAGCTGCAGCGGTTTTTGTGATTGCCAATGCGCTTTTATCGAAGTAACTGCGCTATGATTATGAGCATTCGAACGATACACATTAAGAGTTTTGGGTGTCAGATGAATAAGTTGGATACAGCACTGGTGAGTTCTGCGCTGAAAGAGGCAGGTTTTGAGCTTACAAACAGTGTCAAAGAAGCTGACGTTGTTTTGATAAATACGTGCTCTGTCCGCGAGCATGCGGAACAGCGTGTTCTTTCACATCTCGGGCACCTAAAACACATCAAAGAAAGTCGCCCAGATATGGTGGTCGGCGTAATTGGTTGTATGGCACAGCGGCTTGGCGATAAGCTACTCGAACACGAAGCGGTGGATATAGTTTGTGGCCCGGCGCAGATACCAAAAATAACTGATTTTGTTTTACAAGCACTGCAGGAAAAGAAAAAATGTTTGGCAGTAACGAAAAAGATACGTGAAACATCAGAGATTCAAGCTCAGGCACTTGAAGGATTCGAGTCTGTCTATAGCAGCCCGGCCTCCGGCTGGGAAAATCGAAATTTCGGAATGGGTCAAGCGTATGTTCGGGCTATGCGCGGCTGTAATAATTTCTGTAGCTATTGTATTGTCCCTTATGTGCGTGGGCCGGAAGTCTCCCGACCACCAGAGGCAATAATCGAGCAAATTAAGAAATTAGCTGGAGCGGGAGTAAAACAGGTAACGCTATTGGGACAGAGGGTAAATGCGTATAAATACAAAAGCGGCGAAAAAACCTACTGTTTGGCTGATTTGCTTGAGATGGCGAGCGATGTTGAAGGTATTGGATGGATAAGATTTGTTACAAGTTATCCGTCGGAGGAGTTTTTTGATGAGATTTTACGCGCTATGGCTGGTTCGCCAAAGGTTTGTAATTATCTGCATTTGCCAGCTCAGAGCGGCTCAGATAAAATCCTGCGTGCGATGAATCGGCACTATACTGCCAGCCAATATTTAGAGCTTGTTGGAAGAGCGAGGTCTATTGTCCCGGATATTGCGATTGCAGGCGATTTTATAGTTGGCTTTCCGGGTGAAACAGAAGAGGATTTTCAGGCAACGGTTGATTTGGTCACCAAGGCAGGGTATAAAAACTGCTTTATTTTTAAATACTCGCCCCGGCCTGACACAACTGCGGACAAGAGACTGCAAGACAATGTTCCAGTGGAAATAAAGAAAAGGCGAAATACAGAACTGCTTGCAGTACAGGAAAAAATAAGTAGCGAATTGAGCCGGGACTTTCTGGGTAGGCAGGTGAGAGTTTTGGTAGAAGGATTAAGTAAAAAACCACATCTAAATAAAGCTGGTAGTGACGGTAATCCGCAACTTCTCGGCAGAACCGCAACAGATTACATCGTAGTCTTTAACGGTCCTGAATCCTTGGCTGGCGAGTTTGCAACAGTGAAGATTACAAAGACCTCACCTTTAACACTCTTCGGCGAACTGTTCTGAGGTGTTCGGAGCTCAAAAGACAAACGCTGGGCATCTTAATTTCCAAACAAAACAGAGGGAATCTGGAATATGCAAAAATAGCTAAAAACCAAAAAGGCGATTATCAATCCAGCGGCAAATATCCAGTTTGGTTTGAGTATCTCAGCTGCCTCTTTGGAAAGGAGCTTAGGCATCACGATAAACAAACCGACCGCCACCAAGATGGCCTGCAGAGGCGTCAATAGTAAGCCATCAAATAATGCGCCTGCCTTAACGAGTGCAACCGGTTTTAAGCCGAGCGTATAAACGATAATTATACTCGTAAAGAAAAAGATAATCAGAAAGATTCTGAACTGCCATTTCCAGGAAAACTTTTTCTCAAAACCGGGTACACAGATTCTGAAGGAATCGGCCAGTAGTCTTGGCCAGCCGGCCAGTTGTCCGATTTGTGTCGAGATTAACGCAGCCGCCCCCGCCAGTAAAAATACGAAGCCGCCGATTGAGCCCCATCTCGATGAAAAAATGGTTGAAAGCTCAATGGCAAGCTTCTGGCCCTTAGGAGCAATTTGTTCCGCCCCCAGGCCGGTACCTGCAATTAAAAAGGCCCCGGTTACCACGATTCCTATTACCATAGCCAAAGTTGCATCCACGTATAACATTCGGCACCAGCCTTTTATCTTTTTTGCACTTTCAGAGTTCATCCGCTTTAGGGTAGATATGTCGGCGGGCTTGCCATAACTCTGGCTGGCGGCAGCCCCATAGCCGGCGCCGAGCACCCAATATGTGTACCATACCTGGCTGGCAAATCCGCCCGCGCCCCAGCCGATAAGTGGCAGTATCTCTTGCCACGGATTGGAACTTACTCCTTCAATATCAGACGCCCATTGAGGAACCTCGGGGATATTGAAACTGAGACTTCGCAGGAACTCTGGAAAAGGTGGAAAAACAAGGACGGCAATATATAAGACTCCTAAAACGATAATGAGAACGAGGATACTCATTACTATTTTCAGGATGTTAAATACGCCTGACCAGACTACCGCCACAGCAAAGAGCGAAACAAACCACCCACAGTAAGTCGGGCCGATTGGGATAAGACTATTTATGAAATGACCGGCGGCATTTGCAACAGCAGCAATGGAAATGATAGCAGCGGCAAATTGAATTGGTAGTACGATCCAGACCGCCCAATGACGCGGACCGGCAATGCGGTCGAACATATCAATCATACCTTCGCCGGTGCAGACGGTATAGCGGGCGCCGCTCATACCAATCCAGTATTTTAAGAATATGCCTATAACGATTGCCCAGAGGACAGTGGTGCCTAAAATGGCGCCGGTTCGTGTAGCTAAGATGACTTCGCCGGAGCCAATATATTCGGCACACCAGACGAGAGACGGCCCGACCAGAGCGAAAATTGCCAGGCCTGTGGGTGGCTTGCGGATTGTCAGGTCGTTAGTTTGATTTACGTTTTTCTTCATAGGTTTTGGCGATCGCTAATGTGATTTTGACCCTGCCTCAGAAGTGGTCGGGCTGTAACTTACAGCTTTATACGTGCTGTGTCTATGAATTTTTTTATGTAGCTTGCTGTTGGTTGGAAATTTGAAAAAATAAAAAATTCATGTTTTTTTTGAGTCTGGATTGTCTGTCGCCGAATGCGATTTTATTGGACAGTTTAATGAGCGACAGGGGCAGTTTGTTCACTTGCTCTATATATTGTGTTCAGGGCAAAAATAATTCGGCTATATGGTGTTTTGGTTTATAGGTCGTTACCTTGGCAGCCGACGGCTTGACTAAAGAAAAAAACTTCACTCTGTCGATATTGCGTAGGTTAAGGGGGTCTTAAATAAGTGTTGAAGGATGTGTGCGTATGAGTAAAAGGGAGTTGATAGACCGCATTTGTGAAATCAACAAAAGCGCCAAGCCGGAATTTCTTGTCCTTTTTTCTGAAGAAGAATTGAAGGCTTATCTTGAGCATCTGATGGAGCTGGATTTAGAAGAATTGGTTGTTTACAGCTAAGGATGTTTCCAGTTAAATATTTGTTCGTTATCACGCACAGTGTAGCGAAGCATCTGGCCAACGAGAGGTAAATAAGCATATCTGCTTAAAATTATTTCACCGTTTTAGGAAGGTTTTTGATAGTCGAATTTTTCAACTGTCTATGTGTTTTTTGCGATGAGGTTGTTTGTGGGACACTGTGGTTGTACCATCAGTACTCATTGAACTTCTCCCCGACGATGGACCTGCTGATATTGCTGAGGTTGTGTTTTCTGGAGGATGTTTCCGACCTTCCCGATGTTTTGTTTCTGCGTTTTTCTGAAGATGCGTTACTTTCCTGACATTCTTAATCTTTTTCTTCTTTGTCTTTCTCTACGAAGGGTATTACCGGTGGTGCTTGTTCTGCAGGTACGGGTGGCTCCACCTCGGTAATGCTGTTTAACTTGAATTCTACAAGCACCGGCACAAAACCCTTAGGTACATAAAAACCAAAGTCAATCCATTTTACTTTTTCATTAGAGTCAAGACGTCCTATTGTTATCTTGTCGTTTAACTTCTTTTTTTGTACCTGGTTCTGTGCTACTAAGTATCCGATGGGGTAAGCATTTTTGCCTTTTCCGATAAGCCGGTTTGCATCGCTCTTTGGTTTGCAAATCAGTCTTAATTGAGAAAGTGTAAACGTGCTTGCCTCTCTAATTGCGGCCCTTTTTATTCCGACCCGCACAATTGTAATATCGTATCCGCTTCTTTGCAGTGTGTTTCCGTCTGAATCTTTCGTATCTTCAGGGGCGTACCAGCCGGCTTTCTTTGGAACTTCTATTGCTTGTGAGGTGGTGATGGTTTTTATCTTGTCTGTGATGATGTGTCGGTTCAGGAAGACCTGGTCCAGGAAAGCTGGATGCAGGGTGGCAAAGCTTTTTTTGTTAGCTATAGCGCTAAAACTTCCATTACTTACCATACTGAACCAGCCTGTTGCGAAACCGTCGGTGTTCAGCAGGACTTTGTTAGGCCTTTCAGCATCCGGGTAACTTTGTTCAAATCGCTGGTAAGGGTACTTATTTGGTAACGGGGCCATAGCAAGAGCTGTAAGCATAATGCCGGATAAAATTAGGCCCAGGAAGATTCCGCAGACAATGCGTCCAATACGTTCTGGTAAAACTCCCAGGTCAACTGGCTGACGAGTTAAGAAGATGAGGACTGTCTGTAGGATGGCGAAGGTCAGAATAAATAGCAATGCAAAACAGAGCGGCTGTGCCCAAAACATAAGTGCTGAAGGTTCGGTGCCGGTACTGCGACTGACAATTACGCCCGCTAATACCTCAAAGTAGCCGAACGCAACTACGCTTGCACAAATAGTAATTATTATCGTAGCAAATGCTCTGACAAGCGTGCCTTTAAGATACTGATAAGCGACGCAGCCTGCAATGATTAACAGTATAATTAAGCTGGCCATTATGGTCTCTCTGGTCTTTTGTGGTTCGTGGTTACAATGGTTTTTTTGTTTTTACCCTTTAGGTTTTGATAGTGTTCTGATCATTTCATTTACATCTGTTATCCCCGCAGTGATTTTTCTCATTGCCTGCTCCTGTAGGTAAAGCATGTTAGCCCGTCTAAATTGTGCACCAATTTCCGATAACGATTTTGATTGTACTATAACCCTTCTTAGTTCATTGTTTAGGATAATGGTTTCAAATACACCTGTCCTGCCTGTATAACCTGTCCCTTGACAGTTTTCACAGGTCGTTTCCTTTCCGCGTTTGCTGTATTGAACTTTGCCGGTACGGTACAGCACTTTGGTCTTTTCGGGTGTGATATTGAATTTTCTGAGAAGCTCTTTATCCGGCGTGTATGCCTGCTTGCACTCATTGCAGAGTTTCCTGAGCAGCCGTTGGTTACTGATACCCAGCAAGGTCTTGGCGACGGTTCTTCTGTCCCCAACGAGTTTAATCCATCTGCCGAGCGCCTGCTTTACGCTGTCTGCATTGAGAGTGACGTATATGATTTTTCCATCTTTGGCGCCGGCACAGGCCATCTGGGCTGTTTCGCCGTCATCACAGTCTGAGACACCAACGATATCGGTCCCCAATCTTATTACTTCCTGCAGCTTTTTGGCAAATGTAGTTGTGCCGGTATCGCTGAGGGTGTAAACGTTTTGAGTTATATTTGGCAGTTTAGCGGAGGGTTGTCTTTCAAGTGTGCTTATACTATTGATGAAGGCATCGTGGTTTCGCAGCAGTGCATAAAGTGTGGTTGTTACGCCGCTTTTCTCGGGTCCTGTTATAAGGAACAGACCTTGTTTTATCCCTTGAAGTTTATTGAGTTGCTCGTACTGCTCGGGCATTAAACTGATATCAGTTAGCCTTGTTTCGCCTTGTTTGATTATTTGTCTGAGCTTGACTTGCTCTCCAGCGGTTGACCCCGCGGTGGTTACTTCCCACTCGTCGGCCTTATCTTTTCCTCGCAGGATACTAAACTTTCCTTTTTGTGGTTTTCGCTTTTCCTTGGCGTCTAAGTCGGCAAGATTCTTTAGAAATTTAATGAGATATTCCATTTGGACTTGGGTTATGCTCGGCTGTTTCGACGCAGCACCATCAACATAGTAAGTGACGTTATACCCTTGCGGCACCGGCGAGAAAATAATGCTGCTTGCCCTTTTCCACTTAGCATCGGTTAAAACGTCATAAGTAACCTTATAGCCGAAAAAGTCAGGTGTTTTGGGGGCAGGCATGGGAACCTGGTTGTTGTTGGCTGTTATGAAAACAACACTTTTCAGGTCATCGAGTTTCTTTTCCTCGCTGACTAATATATTCTTGATATGTTCGACGCTGAGGACGCGATCATAATCCATAACTCTGGTATTGCGGTGCTTTACATAAGCCAGAGTTGCTGCTGTTATGGCTATTGCATAGAGCAGCATCCCGATGATAAAGACGGGTATAACCAGCCAGATTATTGATGTTGCTGCCCCTGCGCCGAGAATAATGCTCGTCCAGAAAACCTCTTTGGTTTCCACGGCCTTGGCGTCTCTGTACACCCAGCCAAGTATTGGCAGCCACAAAAAAAATAGAATCAAAAAGATAATGAGTTTAATTATGGATATGTAGCCGCCGTATTCAATTGACATTAGTACCAAATCTGGCATAGGATGCTCCATTAGCAAATTCCGTTGAAGCTCATAAGATACCTTCGGCAGTGGTTCTAATTCCCTTTAGCGCCATTTTTAGTTCCTCTGTATTTGGTGCATATTTATATGCATCCTTGGGGTCAATAGAGCCGTTTTTAATCAGTTCACAGAGGTTTTCTGTAAGGTCTCGCATGCCTTCATGTTGAGAGCTTCGTATGACGCTGGGCAAATCGGCTTCCCGACCTTCCGAGATTAGTTTTCTAACAGATGGGTTTGTAAGAAGAATCTCGACGGCTGGTATTCTATCAATATCTTCCTTGATACAGGGTAGCAAGACCTGGCTGATGATTGCTTTGATTGTCAGGCTTAAAGCTTGTCTTACAAGGTCTCGTTCGGTTTGGCCGAAGAGGTCTAATAGTCGGTGAACTGCCTGTGAAGCATTTGCAGAGTGCATCGTTCCGAAAACAAGATGTCCGGTCTCGGCGGCTCTCATCCCAGCTGTAACAGTCGCCGAATCGCGCATTTCGCTAATGAATACGACATTGGGGTCTTGCCGCATCAGATATATCAGGGCCTCTTCATAGTTTGGTACATCAATGCCTATTTCTCTTTGGGACACCATTGCTTTTTTGTCCTTGAAAAGATATTCAATGGGGTCTTCGATAGTAACTATATGGCAGCAACGGGTGCTGTTTATATGGTCTATCATTGATGCAATGGTTGTGGTTTTACCGCAACCCGTCGGACCTACGACAAGAACCAGACCTTGATTGCTATCGGATATCTTTTCGAGTATAGGCGGCAAGTGCAGTTTTTCAAACGGTGGAACGTAGGCGCTGACCCGCCTTGCCGCCAGACTAATCATACCTCGCTGGCGAAATATGTTTATCCGGAAGCGGTTTTCATCGCCGACTTCGTGAGCAAAATCCAGAGTCCCTTTTTTCAGGAAGGAATCTTTCTGAGCGGGACTTAATATCTCAAAGACCAGCTTTTCCATTCTCGCCGCGGTTATTGCTTCGCCGGTAGTGTTTTTTAGTTGACCATAGATGCGTAATTTCGGCGGCTGGCCAACTTTGAAGTGCATATCGTTTGCCTGAGTTTTGATTGCTGCCCGAAAATACTTGTTAATCTCCGGCTCTTGGTCCGGTTTTGTATGAGTATCGATAGGAGGTTGTTCCGCAGCCATAGTTAACTCGTGCTACGTAGCGAAGCGCTACTTCGCAGAGTAGCATACGAGCTCCAAAACTTATAGTCCCATTGGACTCCTTAAGGAGAAACAAAACTGACCCATATCATTTTTCGTCAGTATTCAGCCCCCACTTTTACCAGGGGGGGTATTTATATGTATTATAAGGTTTTTGCTGCGAATTGTCAACCTTGGTGTTTGCTGAAACTTTCAGAAAGTGTTCTACATTGTTAATAGAAGCGTCAGAGTCATATAGATAGCAACGCTGATGGAGTCGTTTGCGGTGGTAACCAGCGGGCCGGAACTAATAGCTGGGTCTATTCCAATTCGCCGGAATAAAAAGGGCAAAAATAATCCAAGCGTCGTGGCGACCATTATGGCTGAAAACATAGCAATGCCGAGAGCAAAAACTATCTTCATAGGTTCAATAGTAGCTGCCAGAGCCCGAAAGTGCAGAAGAGTTGCACAAACGCCCCCCCCTATCAGACCGCAAGCCAGCGCGATTACAAGAGCTATCCGCACCTCACGTGTAAAAACCTGGCTCAATTTCAAGGCCGCTAAATGTCCGGTAGCCAAACCGGAGACTACGATAGCGGAAGTTTGCAGTCCGGCATTTCCGCTGATTGCAGCAACCATAGGTGCAAAAGCAACTGCTGCGGTGTAAACAAGAGCCATATTCTCGAAGCTGAATCTCTTGTTAAAGAATATCAAGACAAAAGCTGTTATGCCGGTGCCAAGCAGGCAAGGCAAAAGCCAGGCCATTCTCACGCGTGCGGCGTGCAGTACAGAAACTTTATCCAGCTCATCCGGATCGGTACCGGCCATTGTGTAGAAGTCCTCAGCGGCTTCTTCGTCTGCCACCTCGATAATCCTGTCGGCGGTGATTCTGCCGATGAGTTTGTGCTTGACGTTAAGGACAGGTACGACAATAAGGTCATTATTTCTGAATATATTGCGAACTTCCTCCTGGTCGGCATCAGCGGTTACATATATCGTATCTGTTTCAACAAGGGTGTTTATCATGGTGTCCTCTGGACGGGTTAGCAACAGGCGGATACGAACGTCACCGAGGAATTTACCATTTTTGCCAACGACAAAAACAGAGTAGAAGTCCTCATCTATTTCAGCCGCTCGAATTTTACTGACGGCTTCGGTGACGGTGGCGTCTTCGGTAACACTTATTACCGCAGGGTCCATAATTCCGCCAGCAGAGTCTTCGGAATAGCTCATCAGGTCTTTAATCTCTGCTGATTTGGCTGGGGGGATACTTTCTAATATCTCGGCGATTTCTTCTTCGGGAAGTTCCAGCAGGATGTCTGCTGCATCGTCGGCGTCAAGGTGCGAAATAATGTTTTGCAGCTCCTCATCCTTGAGTACCTCGAAAAGTTCTGCTCGCGTTGCTTCATCAACCTTTTCCAGAACCTCAGCTGATATAGGTTTAACTAACACATCAAAGATATTGCGCCTTTGCTCGTTGTCCAGAAGTTCCACGACTTCTGCAAGTATGCTTGGCCGTTGCTCATTGAGCAGTTGTCCAAGCGCGGAGCTATCCCCGGCTTCAAGCAGTTGCTCGATTTGCTCGAGAAGCTGTTTTTTTTCGTCTTTTTCCTCAGCCATTGAATTATCCCGTTCGTTTTTCGACCACGGCTAATCTTTTTCAGCCGGTTGCTTTGGCCTCAAGAGTTAAATCCGTATAAAGTCCAGCCTTAAATTTATGATAACCCAAAGAAGCTACCATAACCGCATTGTCGGTGCAATATTGTTTTGGCGCCACCATGAGTTTTTTCGCCGGCTTATATGAGTTACATAACTTTTGTAAGGCAGCTCTTAGTTGATTATTAGCTGCTACACCACCACCAAGAAGCACCGTTTCTGCGCCTGTTCTTGCGACTGCACGTTGTGTTTTTTTCACAAGGACATCAATCACCGCCGCTTGAAACGATGCCGCAATGTCTGCGATTTCCTGCTCGCTCATCGAATTAACCTTATCTTCACCTTTCATATCCTGACCGTGGCAATAATACAAAACCGCTGTCTTGATACCGCTGAAAGAAAAATCCAGCGAATCAGGCCCAAGCATCGAACGCGGAAATTTAATTGAATCGGGATTGCCTTTCTCGGCTGTTTTTTCGATACTCGGCCCGCCGGGATAGGGCAGTTTCAGAATCGTTGCAACCTTATCAAATGCCTCACCAGCAGCATCATCAATCGTGCAGCCCAGAAGTTTTGGTTCCAGAGGCGAACGATAATCATAAAGGCAGGTATGTCCCCCTGAGGCAATAAGAGCTGCTGCGGGTAGTTTCGGCTTTTCTTTGGCCAACATCGCCGATTGCAGATGTGCGTGTAGATGATTGATTGCTATCAAGGGTTTCTCCCAGGCAAAGCCAAGAGTCTTAGCCGCAGTAACGCCAACGACAAGAGCGATAGTCAATCCCGGCTGATTGGCAACCGCTATTGCATCAATATCATCTTTGCTGACGCTTGCCTGCTCCATTGACTCTGTTATGACCTGATATATATTTTCAATATGTGCACGCGAGGCAATCTCAGGCACAACACCGCCGTATTTCTCGTGCAGTTTCGCTTGTGAAGCTATTACAGATGATTTTATGACTCGACCATCGGCAACCACCGCCGCCGCAGTCTCATCGCAACTGGTCTCAATTCCCAGAATATTAATGCGCTTTTTCCGCATAGAGTCGGATATTAGCCGGATAACCAACGATTGTCAACGTTCCAAAAATTTCGGCTGGATAAAACATACTGGATTTTCTTGCCGCAGGTAGTGTAATTTGCTATGCTACATAAGTTTCTACTGAATAAGGGGAGCGTATGAGCGAAGAACTTGAAGTTTTGAAGGTAGTTACACAACGCTTAAACGAAGCCGGTCTCAACTATATGATTTCCGGCTCTATTGCTGCAAATTATTATACGGTTCCGCGCATGACCAGAGATATAGACATTGTAATAGAATTGCAGCAACCTGATATTGATAAATTCGTTGGTCTTTTTCAGAAAGATTTCTATGTAGATAGGCAGATGGTTGAGAGAGAAGTCTTGCAGCAGGGAATGTTTAATCTCATCCAAAATCAATACGTGCTCAAAATAGATTTCATCATTAAAAAGGGCTCTGCATATCAACAAGCAGCATTTGCACGCAAAAAGCACGTTCTAATCGAAGGAAGCCCGGTGTGGTTTATCTCTCCGGAAGACCTGATTATATCAAAGCTGCTCTGGGCAAAAGACAGTTTATCCGAAATGCAGCTAAAAGATGTAAGAAATCTGATAAAAACAGTGGACAATTTAGACTTAAAATATATTGATAATTGGGTTGGAAAATTGCATTTGGAAGGGCTGTATAAACAGGCAAAGCAATGAACGACACGCATCCTGACATTGCTATTCGATTTCAAAATCTGCTCATGCTAAAATCCAATGAGCAGCGCCTGATTATGGGATGTTCTATGTATGATGCAGCCAAACAAATAGTACGCAGTTCCATCTATAACAAACACCCGCAAATATCTTCCGGACAAATGAAAAAAGAAATCTTTATCAGATTTTACGGGCTGGAATTTAGCCAAGCCGATAGAGAAAGAATATTTTCAGTTCTCGGCTGATTTTCAATCCACAAGTGGTTTGTGTATTCCGGCGATTTGCATATAATTCCTATTTGAGTTTGATGATAATACTTAAGAGCATTATAAACTTTGTATAATTTTTCAAAAGTTTGTTCTTGACGGCAGGCGCTTCAGGTGATAATTGATAGAAACCCGGAATTTGATTTTTATTTCTGTCCATAGGATTTGAATCCGAAAGGAGGCAATTATGGCAAGGATGGTTTTGACCGCAGTACTAATAGTCCTGTTAAACGTATTGGTCGGCTGTAGCGGGGTCGACAAAGGCAGAGGCCAGCTTATGCCGACTTCCGTGAAGAAGTTCGGCTATACTGGTGAGGTTAAGGTCAGCCAGAGAGAAGAGATTGATACCGTCGAGCAGATGGCAGTCAATCGTCAGGCATATCGTCAGGGACTTCAATTACTGATAGACTATTACACCAAGGTCGGCAACAATATGAAGCTGAAGTGGGCCGAAAAGGAATTGGCTGCACTGAACGCTATGCCACAATATAAATACATCATCGAGGCGGAAGTGGCAGGGCCGAACCTGAAAGCGACCACCTTAATTCCAGAGGCGGATGAGCTTTATAAGGAGGGGATTCATCTTGAAAAACAAGGCAAACGGCTAATTGTAATTAAAAACAATGATTTATTACGACTGGCTCTGGATAAATACAACGAGCTTATAAAGAAGCATCCTTCGAGCGATAAGATTGATGATGCGGCCTATAGAGCGGGCAAAATTTATGAGTATTTCAAGGACTACAGTATAGCTCTTATATACTACAAAAGAACTTATCAGTGGAATGACGAAACGACTTACCCGGCAAGATTCAAGGAGGCCTATATCTTAGACCAGCGGCTTCATCACAGAGCGGAGGCACTGGAACTTTATCAGAAGGCCCTAAAAGCAATCAAGAAGGAAGGCGAGCATAAGCAATGGCAGCTATGGACGGAGGAACGAATTAAAGAGCTGACTGAGAGTAAACAAGGCAGCAAGTTGGATTGATAAAAGTTCCGGAGTTGCGGCAAGGCCTTTGCCTTGACGGGTAAATAGAAGTTTCTTCCAATTAGATTTTTGGGCCTGGATAGACGTCAGGCCCATTTTTTTACCCGCCTTCGCAGAAAGCCACGGGCTTCGCCCGTGGATGAATGCGAAAAGGGTATCCGCCGTAGCTTTAGCGTAGGTGGATGTGCTTCGGCGGGTTTCGCCGAAGATGGATGTGCCACGGGCTCTGCCCGTGGGGCTCCACATTTTTCAGATACAGATTTATACCGTTGTGTTTTTAGCTATAAAAATGTTGACCGAGTTTGAGAACAAGGTAGCCGATTTTATAAAGGCAAATGTTCTTTTTGGCCCGTCCAGCCCGCCTGTCGATGGGCGAGACTCGTCGGCCTGCCCTGAGCGACCTGTGGTGAGCAAGCCTGTCTTGAGCGTACCTGTCCTGCCTGTCCTGAGCGCAGTCGAAGGGAGTGCAATCGAAGGAGTCGAAAGAGTCGAACCAAGCCGAAGGGACAGGGTTTTGTTGGCTGTTTCCGGTGGGGCCGACTCGACGGCACTTTTGTATACAATGTGCACGCTTAAGGCCGAGAATATTTTAAGTGCGGAACTTCTCTGCGCTCATATAAATCATCAGTTAAGAGGGACTGAGGCGGATTTAGATGAAGATTTTGTTATTGCAGAAGCTGCGAAACTAAAGCTGGATGTAATAACGAGACGAGTGGACGTACGTGAGTTTGCACGCAGTAATAAGCTGTCGATTGAGACAGCAGCCCGGAAGCTGCGGCTCGAAAGTTTGCTTGATATTGCAAAGGCCAACAACTGCGATTGCGTAGCAACGGCACATCAGAAAAACGACAATGCTGAGACCATTTTGCAGCGGCTCAGTCGCGGAACTGGCTTTCGCGGCCTTGGAGGAATCTGGCCGAGGCGTCTATTTGCCGGCAATATCAGTTTTGTAAGACCTCTGTTGTGTGTTGGGCGCGATGAGATTACTGAATATTTGAAAAAGCAAAATCTCGAATGGCAAGATGACCATACGAATGTTGATTGTTCGTACAGGAGAAACTTCATTCGGCATCGGCTGCTCCCGGAGTTGCAACAGCAGTGCAGCGGCTCTCTTGTTGAGCAGTTGTTTGATTTATCCGGCTCAGCCGGGCGGTTTTACAGTTTGGTTTGCAGCGAAACAGAGAAGGTTTGGCCCGACATGGCTGAGGTCAGCAGCGAAACAATCACGTTGAATTTGAAGAGCTTTTTAGCCCAGCCACAGCCGGTTAAGGTAGAGCTTATCCGCCGAAGTCTCGCTCAATTAGGCAGCGGAGAGAGGGATTTAACACATCAGCACTTCGAGAAAATACTGCACTTGGCAGAAAAGAATATCGGTGGCAGGAAAATTGATTTGCCGGATGAGTTTGTGGTTCAGCGCGAATACGAGAATTTGATTTTTACCAGGCCGAAAGAGACCTCTACTGCTGATGAGTCGATAGGTAAGACCATCGAATTGAAAATCCCGGGGAAAACGAAATTCGGATGTTATCTGATAAAAGCCACCATAATTGATGCTCCAATTACCAATTACCCGTCTTTCGACAAGCTCAAGATGGTGAGCAAAGTCGAACCATTACCAATTACCAGTTACAAGCTTATTGAGTGTTTTGATTTGGATAAGGTGAAGCTGCCGTTGGTGGTTCGTTATCGCAGAGCAGGAGACAGGTTTTGGCCGTTGGGTTTGTCGGGGGAGAAAAAAGTGGGCAAATTCCTGACCGCAGAAAAAGTACCGCAGCAGATACGCAAAAAGGTGCTTATTGTTGCTGATAGTGAAAAGATAATCTGGGTCTGGCCGACTCGAATAAGTGAGCAGGTTAAAATTACCGGCGAGACACGGAAAATTATTCAATTGAAAATAACAAAAAAGGAGTAAAAAATCAGCCACAGGGCACAAAGTTCACAGAGAGGTTTAGATAAACAGGAAAAAACTCTTGCAAAACAGACAGGTAGTAAATAGAGTATCCTGCTCGTCATTGTAAAAGACGTTAAAAAACAAAGAACCGCATTTAAGACATTGTAAATTAGGAGATTAGCAAATGGCAACAAAGGTTGCAATAAATGGTTTCGGCAGAATCGGAAGAGCAATAACAAGAATTATTATGCAAAGAAAAGGCGAACTGGACCTTGTGGCTGTCAACGACCTTTCGGACGCCAAGATTCTTGCGCATCTGTTCAAATATGATACGGTGATGGGCAAATGGAGCGGAACGGTCGAAGCAGCCGATGGCAAGCTGGTCATTAACGGCAAAGAAATAAAAGTTTTGGCTGTTAAGAATCCGGCAGAGCTGCCCTGGAAAGATATGGAAGTAAAGATTGTCGTTGAATCAACAGGTATTTTCCGCACCAAAGAATCACCCAAAGGCGGCTATGGTGACCACCTTAAGGCAGGTGCGGATAAAGTATTGCTGTCTGTGCCGGCAAAAGATGATATCGATGCGACAATTGTCTTGGGAGTTAATGATGATAAGCTGACCAGGGACATCAAGTGCGTATCGAATGCAAGCTGTACGACCAACTGCCTTGCCCCTCTGGCCAAGGTCCTCAACGATTCGTTCGGTATTGAACAAGGGTTTATGACCACAATCCACGCTTATACCAACGACCAAAAAGTTGCAGATACGATACACACGGATTTACGTCGTGCACGAGCTGCAGCAGCGAATATTATTCCTACCACAACCGGTGCGGCCAAGGCCATCGGCAAGGTTATTCCTGCACTTGACGGCAAACTCGACGGCTTTGCTATTCGTGTACCTATTCCGGTTGGCAGCATCGTTGATTTGGTGGTGAATGTGAAAAAGGATATCAGTGTAGATGCTGTAAACGCAGCAATGAAAGCTGCTGCAGAAGGACCTATGAAGGGCATCCTTGTTTATTGTAATGAGCCCATCGTAAGCAGTGACATCGTTAATAATCCCGCTTCGAGCATTTATGATTCTCTGCTGACGATGGTCGTTGGCAAAACCGTTAAGGTCGTCAGCTGGTACGACAACGAATGGGGCTATTCGAACCGCAGCGTCGATATTATGGAAAAAATGGCGGCAATGTAAAGACAGAGAACGAAAATCTGACCCTTCGACTGCGCTCAGGGCGGGCTTCTGACATCTGTTTTCTGACTTCTGGCATCTGATTTCTGACTTCTTATTTAGGCAGGTAAGTAAATGGCTAAGAAAACCGTTGCTGATATTAACGTGAAGGACAAGCGTGTTTTGATGCGGTGCGATTTTAACGTGCCGCTCGATGATGATTGTAATATCACCAGCGACGACCGGATTGTAAAGGCGCTGCCGACTATAAAGAGCATATTAGAGCGAGGCGGAGCCGTGATTCTAATGAGCCATCTTGGCAGGCCTGCAGGTGAAAGAGATGAGAAATTATCTCTTGCGCCGGTGGCAAAATGTTTGTCAGAGCTTCTTGGCAGCGAAGTTATCTTCGCTGACGATTGCATCGGCGAAAATGTAAAAGCCAAAGCACAGGCACTTAAAAACGGCGATTGTATGCTGCTTGAGAACCTGCGTTTTCACAAGGAAGAGACTATAAAAGATAAAGCTGCGAAAGAGGATGCACAGCTGCGCCAGGCAAAGGATGATTTTGCAAAGCAGCTTGCCGACTTGGCTGATATCTACGTGGATGACGCATTCGGCACGGCACACAGGGACAATGCCTCAATGTATACCGTGCCGCAAATGATGGAAGACAAACCTCGCGTTATCGGCTTTTTGATTGAAAAAGAACTGAAGTTCTTAGGTGATACGGTCAGCAATCCCCAAAAGCCGTTCGTAGCCATATTAGGCGGAGCAAAGGTCTCCGACAAAATACGTGTGATTGAGAATTTGCTGGATAAAGTTGACCGTCTGCTGATTGGTGGAGCGATGGCCTATACTTTCTTCAAGGCAGAGGGTAAGACCATCGGCAAGAGCTTGTGCGAAGATGATTTTCTGGACAAAGCTACGGAGCTTATTGAGCGGGCCAAGGATGTCGGCTGCGAAATGGTTTTGCCGGTCGATACTGTGGTGGCCAAGGAATTTCAAGTCGGTGCTGAAAGTAAGGTTGTCAGCGACAATATCGAGGCCGACTGGCGGGGGATGGATATTGGGCCGGAAACGAGAAAGCTCTTTGCAGAAAAACTCGCTGATGCAAAAACGGTTGTCTGGAATGGTCCTATGGGTGTTTTTGAGATGTCACCTTTTGACGAGGGGACAAAAGCCGTCGCGCTGGTTGTGGCTAAAGCCACCGATAAAGGAGCACGCAGTGTCATCGGCGGAGGTGACAGTGCAAGTGCGGTAGAGAAGCTCGGCCTACGGGACAGGATAAGTCATATTTCAACCGGCGGAGGGGCTTCGCTTGAATTTCTTGAAGGCAAAAAATTCGTCTGTCTCGAAATCCTCGATGAAAAATGAATCTTACAGTTGGGAATTTAAGGCATTACAAACAAGATAAATACTCTTATGTCTGATTTACGGCTACCCAAGGCAGGGACAATTGAGGTTGTGCCATCGATATTAAGTGCTGATTTTGCACAACTGGCCGATGAGCTGGCGGTTATAGAGTCAGCCGGTGTGAGTATGGTCCACCTCGATATTATGGATGGGCACTTCGTCCCGAATATTACAATCGGCCCACCCGTTGTTGAAAAGCTTCGTCAGCACAGCAAATTGTTTTTCGACTGTCACCTGATGATAAGCGAGCCGGATAAATATATCGAGCATTTTGTTAAAGCCGGCGCCAATCATATAACATTTCACATCGAAGTAACTGATGAGCCGAAGAAGCTCATCGAAAAGCTGCACAAGCTTGGCTGTACCGCCGGAATATGTGTCAATCCGGACACGCCTGTGCAGCGAATCGAAAAGATTGCACCACTTTGCGATATGGTTCTGGTAATGACGGTTCATCCGGGTTTCGGCGCACAGAAATTTATGCCGGATGTAGCCAGAAAAATCATCGAAGTGCGGGAAATTGTCGGCCCGGACATACGGGTAGAAGTTGATGGTGGTATAAATCCTCAGAACACGCCGACCGTAGTGTCTTACGGTGCTGATACGCTTGTAGCCGGAAATGCAATATTCTCAAAAACCGACCGTATCGCTGCAATAAACGCCATACGGGACGCTGCAAAATAAACCCCGTTAGAAAACTCCAATGGAGTTTTGAACCACTCTCGCTAGTATTTTTCTACGCCCAAAGCGGGGAGATTTCTTTCTAACGGGGTAAATTTTATAGCAATTCTCTTTAATTTTTGGTAAGATTCCTTGTGCCTTGTTGTTTGCGATTTAGCAACCTGTCATTCCGCACTTGATGCGGAATCCAGAATTTTTGGTATTCTGGATTCCTGCTTCCGCAGGAATGACATAAAAAGCAGGAAATCCCGTTTATAACGCGGGGTTAATTAAATATTGCTATGGCTGAGGAAGCAAAATCAAAATGGAACGGCTTTTCATTGAAGCCGCGTAAAGAGATGCCCGATGGGCTGTGGATGCGGTGCCCGGGCTGTGAGCATATGCTCTACAGAGAAGCCGTTGAGAAAAATCTTAATGTTTGTCCCGAATGCGACCACCATTTTCGAATCGGCGCAGCGACTCGTATTCAATATCTGGCCGATGAGGATTCTTTTCAGCAAATTCTTGGCGACTTGACAACCACTGACCCACTAAACTTTAAGTTCAGAGGTACTACCTATAAACAGCGTGTAAAAAACGATGAGAAAAAATCCGGTTCCAAGGAGGCAATGCTTATCGGCAAGGCCTTTATCAAGGGCAGGGGCATCATCTTAGCGGTAATGGAGCCGAATTTCCTGATGGGCTCGATGGGTTTTGTTGTCGGCGAGAAATTCTGCACCGCGGTCGATAAGGCAATGCAGGATAACCTGCCATTGGTAGTGGTTAGCTGCTCCGGTGGAGCAAGGATGCACGAGGGCGTGGTATCCTTGGGGCAGATGGTAAAAACCTCAGCAGCGCTTGCAAAATTTGATGATGCCGGACGGCTTTTCATTTCGGTTTTGACCGACCCTACTACCGGCGGCGTAACAGCCAGTTTTGCGATGTTAGGCGATTGTATAATAGCTGAGCCGGGAGCTTTGATTGGTTTTGCCGGGCCGCGCACAATTGCGGAAACAATAAAGGTAGAGCTGCCGGAGGGGTTTCAGACAGCTGAATTTATGCTTGAGCACGGCTTTGTGGATGAGATTATTCACCGCAGGGACCTCCGCAGCGAAATCGCCCGACTCATCGATTACTGCCGGAAGTAGCCGCAGATTTCATAGATGAACACAGATATGAAAATTAGCCGCGAAGGCACGAGGGCACAAAGACACGCAGTGGCGGTAGCTAAATTAAAAGTTAAAAAAACAAAAATTTGTCTTGGTGGCGAGATACAAAAATCAGTGAAATCTGTGGCTAAATAAAGATTTTTTGTACGCAATACGCATAACGCGATACGAAATACGAGTTAATTATGACTTATTTTCGTCAAAATATTGAAAGTGCGGAAGGTTATGAGCCGGGCTTTCAGCCCTCCTTCGCCGAGGCTACGGAGGGCAGGCCGAAAGAAACCGACATCGTCAAGCTCAATACTAATGAGAATCCCTATCCGCCCTCGCCTAATGTAACGAATGTTCTGGGCCGGATAAGTATCGAGCAGCTTCGCCGATACCCAGACCCTGTTGGAAATGTCTTCCGGGCGGCGGCGGCGGAAGTTAATGGTGTACAGCTCGACAATATTATGTGCTGTAATGGCGGTGATGAACTGCTGCGAATAGCTTTCCAGGCCTTTTGCGACAAAGACCGCCCTGTTGCATACCCCGTTCCGACTTATTCGCTGTATCCGGTATTAGCGAAATTACAAAACTGCAAAGCGATTGAAATCTCATTTGACAATGAATTTAATCTGCCGGCCAAACTGGTAAACACGGACGCTGCCTTGACGATTATCTGCAATCCGAATGCACCGAGCGGAACCTTTATAAATGTCGAGGAGCTGGCTTCATTGGCCGATGAGCTTTCCGGGGTACTGCTAATCGATGAAGCGTATGTGGATTTTGCAGAAAATAATTGTGTAAAATTGGTTAAAGATTTTGATAATGTGCTCATCCTTCGGTCGATGAGCAAGGGATATTCGCTTGCGGGGCTTCGGTTCGGATATGCTATTGCCCAGCCGGATTTAGTAGCCGGCCTTGCGAAGGTTAAGGATTCATATAATGTTGATGCCGCCGCTATCGACTTGGCGACTGCAGCCATAAAAGACCGGCAGTACTTCAGGGAAAATGTTGAGAAAGTCAAAGCCGAGCGTAGTCGGTTGACTGAACAACTAAGAAACCTTGGTTTTGATGTTCCTGATAGCCAGGCAAATTTTGTCCTGGCGAAATGTAAAAACGCCGGGGCGGATAAAGTTTATGAAAAATTGACGCATCGAAATATATATGTCCGATACTTTAATTATCCCGGGTTGAAGGATAAATTGAGAATTACAATCGGTACAGCCGAGCAAAATGATAAGTTACTTTCTGCTTTGAAGGAAATCTTATCAGAATTTGGTTAAATGGTGATTGGTTAAAGGGTTAAATAATTACCAGTTACCAATTACCAATCACCAGTTAGCAAATAAGGATATTTTTATGGAAGCCAGAACTGCTAAAACTCACAGGAAGACAAAAGAGACCGACGTCAGCGTTGAGCTTAATCTGGACGGTGTCGGCAAATATGAGATTGATACCGGAATCGGCTTTTTAGACCATATGCTTACTCACCTGAGTAAGCACGGTAAAGTCGATATGGTGGTAAAAGCCAAAGGCGATTTGAAGGTCGATGCGCACCACACGGTTGAAGATATTGCAATATGCCTGGGTGAGTGCTTACTTAAGGCCCTCGGAGACAAAAAAGGTATTAACAGGTATGGTCACAGTTCTGTGCCGATGGAGGATGCCCTGGCGAATGTGTCTGTGGATTTATCCGGCAGAGCAAGCTGTGTGTATAATGTTGAGTACCGGACGGATAAAATCGGTGATTTTGATGTCCAGTGCCTTGAGGAGATGCTGCGCAGCTTCTCAAGCAACGGCAAGTTTAATCTGCATATAAACGTGCCGTACGGCACAAACAGCCATCACATAGCCGAGGCGATTTTCAAGGGGCTTGGTAAGGCCATGGCAATGGCTGTAGCAATTGTCGGGACGGATGTACCAAGTACGAAGGGGCAGTTGTGATTGACCAAACTTGCGACGAATATCGAAGTGGGATTGGCACCGACATCCATAGGATAGTCGAGGGTAGAAAGCTGATGCTCGGCGGTGTTTATGTGCCGTACCCTGCTGGACTGGCTGGCCATAGCGACGGTGATGTCGCCCTGCACGCTGTAATCGATGCGCTATTAGGGGCAAGCGGGATGGGTGATATAGGAACGTTGTTCCCAGATACCGACCCAAAATTCAAAGATGCTGACAGCAAGGAGCTTTTATTTATTGTAAAGGAACGGCTCGAAGAGAAACAATGGGAAGTGGTTAATATTGATTTAGTAATACACATAGAGCAGCCGAGCTTAAAGCCGGTCAAAGGGCAAATTAAAAGGTGTATAGCTGGCCTTTTGGGGATTGGTTTTACGGCAGTGAACGTCAAAGCAAAAACGAACGAGCAGCTCGGTGATATTGGAGCCGGCGAGGCAATGGCCGCTACGGCTATAGCACTATTGAAAAAGAAACGCAAACGAACATTATAACGTTATATGACACGGATTAACTATGAACCGGAGCATGTCAACACTGGGTCTGAAAAAAATCTGTGTTCCTATGTGTAATCCGTGGCCAATTTTGAAAAAACCCGTCAAATAGGGCAAAAAACCTTCTAAATTAAATCCTTAGAAAATAGCTAAAAAAATTAAAAAAATATTTGTGGATACGCCCTTGAGAGGGTATCATACTCGCCAATATACTATAAACGTAGATTATAGCCTGTATCAGCTCTTGCTAATGAAATTTATTGCAGGGTTGCGAAACTAATTCCTAATCTAGTTTAGGGAGGTAAAAACAAGTGAGTGTTGATGAGATAGATGCTCAAGCAATCGAACGAAAAGTTTTCGAAATAATTAGTGAGCAGATGGGCGTCGACAAAGCTGAGATAACACGCGAGACCTCATTTATTAACGATTTGAACGCCGACTCTCTGGATACCGTCGAGCTTGTTATGGAGTTTGAGGACGAGTTTGATATGAGCATCCCTGACGAAGAGGCCGAAAAAATCCAGACCGTCGGTGCCGCAATCGATTACATCGTAAATATCGCACAATCCAAAAACAGAGAGTAGCGAATATCTTTAGCATGAATAGACGCCGAGTTGCTATTACGGGCTTGGGCTGTATCACTGCCTTAGCTGAATCCGTCGATGGACTTTTCGCCGCACTTTGCGAGGGTAAAAGCGGGGTTTCTACCATAGAATCCTTTGACACCAGCACGTACCCTGTAAAGTTCGGAGGTGAAATAAGAACCTTCGATATAACCAAATACATCGACCAGCGGAAAAGCAAGAGAATGGACCGCTTCTCGCAGTTTGCCATCGCCGCTGCCATCCAGGCCGTAAATGACAGTGGGATTGATTTCTCGAAAGAAGACGTCTTTCGAGCCGGCGCCATCGTAGGAACTGGCATAGGAGGTATCAAGGAAATAGAAGACCAGCACATAAGGCTCCTGAACAAAGGTGTAAGGCAGGTTTCACCTTTCACTGTTCCGAAGCTTATGGCTAATGCCGCCAGTGGCAATATTGCCATTCGCTACGGCCTGCAGGGTCCCAATTTTGCTGTAACCAGCGCCTGCGCTTCCGGCAATCACGCTATCGGCGAGGCTTCTTGCAATATTGTTGCTGGCCGGAGCGACATTGTCATAACCGGTGGCGCAGAGGCCGCTCTTACGCCAATAGGACTGGCGTCATTTTGCGCCGCCAGGTCTCTTAGCACTCGAAACGACAATCCCCCAGAGGCCTCAAGGCCATTTGATAGAGACAGGGACGGCTTCATCCTTTCAGAAGGTGCTGGGATTCTGGTCTTAGAAGAATATGAACACGCCAAAAAACGCCATGCTAACATATATGCGGAGCTGCTCGGTTACGGCGCTACCGATGACGGATATCACATCACAGCCCCACTGCCGTATGGCAACGGTGCTGCAAAAGCAATGGAGTTGGCCTTAATCGACGCGGGCGTAGAGAAGGAAAAAGTTGATTATATCAACGCACACGGCACCGGCACCGAACTAAATGATATAGCCGAAAGTGAGGCCATCAAATCCGTCTTTGGCGACAGGGCATATAAAATATCAGTAAGTTCAACTAAAAGCAGCCTCGGCCATTTGCTTGGTGCCAGCGGTGCCGTTGAGCTTATAATATGCGTAAAAGCCATCAACGAATCAGTTCTCCCCCCCACCATCAACCTCGATAACCCCGATGAACGCTGCGACCTGAAGATGGACTATGTGCCCTTGCAGGCACGTCGGGAAAAGGTCAATATTGCAATGAGCAATTCTTTCGGCTTTGGCGGTCATAATGCCTGCCTGGTTGTCGGAAAAGTGTAGCGGATAATTCACCACAAACTCTGCAGAGCTTGTGGAGTCCTGCATCAACGTGTTTTCTCTCATTACCGGCTTTGCTAAAGCATTTCGTTCGCTTAAGTTATAGAATTTAACTAAAAAGACCACGGTGAGCCCAAACGAGGGAAAGTGTGCGAATTGCATCACGAAGAGGTTTGTTTGTAAAGTTTTTTCTTGAAATTAAGACCTCTAATATGATATAAATAATAGAGGTGAATCCTGTAGATTTTGGGGTTTATAATTTGTTAAATTTTTGCTGTTTTTCGGCAGAGGAGGTATCGTGAAGCGAGACACGGGGTCCTGATAGGAGCTCTACACCTCGCAATTCTGAATTTACATACCTATATTAGCAGCTCAATTTGAGCTTTTGAAGGAGGATTTTATTATGTATAAAAGATTGTGTTTTTTAATTTCTTTTATTTTGGTGCTGTCTATGGCGTCCACCAGTTATGGCGATGTTGTGATAGGCGACTTTGAAAACAGCATGGATGGATGGACGTCACCATATACTACGAGCTATAGCACAACGGGGGTTACATTGAACAGTTACAGCCTCAAGTTGAGTGATGTGCCGATCGGTTGGTGGTCGGAGGTGTTGAATATCGATCTCAATGCACAGGGGTTGACTGATGAGCTTTTGGATAATGATATATTCTCGCTGGACTTAACGCGGTTAACTTCCGAGTGGACGGTTGATCCGTGTGCGGCAGAGTTCAATAACACCCTCCTGCTGGTTCTCAATGCAGAGGGCTGCGGCTGGTACAACTTGTTGGATGCTGGTCAGTGGAATGATACCAACAGCCCACAGACGGTTAGCTGGGACTATTCTGCTGCTAAAGCCCTGATGCCTCCTAGTCCTTCATACTGTTCGCTTATTATCGTCGGGCGGTCTGCAGGTTACTTTACCGGTGGGATTTATTATCTCGACAATGCTAATTTGTCCATCAGTGGGCGAGCTTACGATCCGGATCCGAGAGACAATGCGCAAGACGTGCAGAGTGACGCTACTCTTAGCTGGACGCCGGGCACGCATGCTGACGAACATGATGTATATTTCGGCATTGATTTTAACGATGTGAACGATGCTAACAGCTCATGGCCAGTGGCAACTGGGCCGGATGACCCCAACGTGTACAAAGGTCGCCAAGACGCTAATACTTATGACCCTTGCGGCCTTGAAATTGGTCTGACTTACTACTGGCGGATTGATGAGGTTAATGATACTGGCCCCGACCCGTGCTTATGGAGAGGCAATGTCTGGAGTTTTACGGTTGTGCCTTATTATGCATGGAATCCTTATCCACCTGACGGTGCCGTATATGTGCTCTTAGATGTGCAACTTACATGGAATGCAGGTGCCGAGGCGAATTTACATAGGATGTATTTCGGCACAGATTACAACGATGTGAACAACGTACCTGTTGGGAACACAAGCTCGCCGCTGTACAAGGGTTACAGTACAGATACAATCTGGGACAACGAAGGCACAGAGGAGGTTCTCAACATTGCTTATAACACAACTTACTACTGGCGGATTGATGAAGTTAATGACACAAATGAATGGAAAGGCAATGTCTGGCAATTTACGACTGTGCATCCCGGCGGA